>Ga0136618_10001084_pt1 | contig 10294 bp, 12 predicted proteins | sample AntDrymUQ3302106_2_FD_104805 | JGI IMG/M metagenome (GOLD analysis project Ga0136618, IMG submission 104805) | Polar desert sand microbial communities from Dry Valleys, Antarctica - metaG UQ330 (21.06) | ecosystem: Environmental > Terrestrial > Soil > Desert | place: Antarctica: Dry Valley...
CGGCAACGTCTTCGGTGCCCAGTGCCATCCCGAGAAGTCCTCGACGTACGGGCTTGCGCTGCTGCGCAACTTCGTCGGCATCTGCGCGACCGTGCACGCCGCGCCGTGATCCTCTACCCGGCGATCGACATCGCCGGCGGCAAGGCGGTCCGGCTCGTGCAGGGGGACTTCGACGCGCAGACCGTCTACGGCGACGACCCGCTGGACGCCGCCCGGACCTGGGTCGAGGCCGGCGCGCGCTTCCTGCATGTCGTCGACCTCGACGGCGCCCGCAGCGGCACGCCGCAGAACCTGCACCAGCTCAAGCGCATCGCCGGGGAGCTCGGCGTGCCCGTGCAGTACGGAGGCGGGCTGCGCTCGCCGCAGGCCGTCGCCGATGCCTTGCGGGCCGGCGCGCGCCGGGTGCTGCTCGGCACGGCGGCTATCAACGACATGGCGTTTCTCGACGAGGTCGTGGCCGCTCACGGCGAGCACGTCGTCGTGAGCATCGACACGCGCGGGGGGTTCGTCTCGACGGCCGGCTGGACGGAGACGAGCGAGGCGCCCGCCGAGCAGGTCATCGAGCGCCTGCAGGAGCGCGGCGTGGAGACCTTCGTCTGCACCGACGTCGACCGCGACGGGATGCTCGAAGGTCCCGACCTCGAGGGCGTGCGGCGGCTGGCGACCGTCGTGCGCGGGCGTCTGCTGTGCTCGGGAGGAATCGCAACGCGCGAGGACCTCGTCGCGCTGGCGGCGCTGCGGCAGGCCAACCTCGCCGGCGTGATCGTCGGCAAGGCGCTCTACGAGCGGCGCTTCACCGTCGCGGAGGGCCAGGCTGCGCTGGACGACTGAGGACGGCGCCCGCGCAGGCAGCGGCGGTGTGCCGTTCGACGCCGTCGCACTCGACCGCGCCGTGCACCGCGGCGCTGCGCAGCAGCGCCCAGCTGACCAGCGCGGCACCGAGGACGACCGCGGCCGTGCGCCAGGCGCTGCCGTCGCCCAAGCCAACCCACAGCCCGACCGTCAGCGCGAAGAACGCTAGGGCTGTGGTGCGAACCGGCGGCATAGGCCTCATATCGGCAGGAACGGGCCGGGCTTGAGCCGACTTACTACGCTCGCTGCGTGCACCTAAAGCGTGTCATCCCGTGTCTGGATGTCGATGCCGGCCGCGTCGTGAAGGGGACGAACTTCGTCGACATTCGCGATGCGGGCGATCCGGTCGAGCTCGCGGCTCACTACGACGCCGACGGCGCGGACGAGCTCGTCTTCCTCGACATCACCGCAACCAGCGACAAGCGCGACACCGTCGTCGAGCTCGCGCGCCGCGTCGCGGACGACGTCTTCATCCCGTTCACGATCGGCGGCGGCATCCGCTCGGCCGCCGACGCGCAGGGCGTCCTCGACGCCGGCGCCGACAAGGTCTCGATCAACTCGGCGGCGGTCGCGCGTCCCGAGCTGATCGGCGAGCTGGCCGACATCTTCGGGGCGCAGTGCGTCGTGCTGGCAATTGATTGCAAGGCGAGTGACGTCGCCCGCAGGTCGCCGGTTCCGGCGACCGGAGAGCGACGTCACAGGTGGGAGGTTTTCGTCGCCGGCGGCCGCACAGCCACCGGGCGGGACGTCGTGCAGTGGGCGCGCGAGGGGGTCGAGCGTGGGGCGGGGGAGATCCTGCTGACGAGCATGGATCGCGACGGCACGACCGACGGCTATGACCTGGAGCTCACGCACGCGGTCAGCGAGGCCGTCGGGGTTCCGGTGATCGCCTCGGGCGGGGCGGGCACCCTCGACCATCTCGCCGCAGCCCTGCAGGCCGGTGCCGACGCCGCGCTGGCGGCATCGATCTTCCACTACGGCACCTTTCGCGTGCGCGAGGCGAAGGAGCACCTTGCCGCCGCGGGCATCGCCGTGCGCCGCTGACTCAGCGCCGTCGGATGTGCGTGTGGCAGTGGCTGTGCACGAGCACGATCCGCCTGCCGCGAACGGTGTAGCGGTGCGTGTGACGATGGCAGCGTGGCGGCGGTCCGGGTCGGTTGCGGTGGCGGTGCCCGTGGGGCGCGTGCCGGTAGTAGTACTGACGCTGCTTGCGCTGGCGCTTGCGACGCTCGCTCCTCAGCATCCGCTGGCGCTTGCGACGCTCGATCTTCCTGCGCGTCTTGGCCTTCTGAGCGCGGATGCTCGATGGTCGGGGGTCGAAAGGGCGCCGCTTGGAGTCCAGCGCGAACAGCGACGAGTAGCCCGAGAAGTAGACCCGCCGGCCGTCGCTGATCGCTGGGTGAAAGGCGCCGCGCCGGGTCTTCCAGACGGTCTTGCCGGTGCGCGCGTTCAGCGCCCATGTCGTGCGCTTGTCGAGGTCGCTGGCCCAGACGAGATCGCCGATGATCGTCGCTCCTCCGGAGAACTTCTTGCCGATCGAGCGCTTCCAGCGCACCTTGCCCGAGCGGGCGTCGAGCGCGTAGAAGCGACCGTCGTAAGAGCCGATGTAGACGGTCGGCGAGCCGCCCGGGACACGCCCGACGGCAGGCGAGGCGTAGACGTAGTCGCCCGTGCGCTTGCGCCACGCGAGCTTGCCGGACGCCGACGAGAACGAGTACACGTTGCCGTTCGTGCTGCCGATGAAGACGCGCCCGTACTGCACCGCCGCGCCCGAGTAGAGGTTGCTCTCGCCGATGTCCAACCCGCCGCTGCCGGCCGAGGCCCGCCAGACGCGCTTGCCGTCGTTGCGGCGGATGGCGTTCACCTTGCCGCCGTAGTCACCGAAGTACAGCTTGCCGCTGTCGAGCGCGAGCGCGCCCTTCACGGCGCCGGCCGCCTTCACCCGCCAGCGTAGCCGGCCGTCGCGCGCGCGCAGCGAGTAGACGCTGCCGTTCTCGGTCCCAAAGAACAGCCGGCCCTCGTCGAGCAGGGGCGAGGACTCGGCGCGGCTGGGCAGGTCGCGCGACCACCTCGTGTGCCCGTCGTGGCCCGAGACGCGCACGATGAGCCCCGCATTGCGCTTGTTGCGGCGCGAGAGCAGTACGGCGTAGACCGCGCCGTGTCCGCACGCCGGCGAGGACGCGGCAAGCCTGCCCAGCCGGCGCTTCCAGCGCACCGCTCCCGTCGTACGCGAGATGGCGTACAGCGTGCCGTCGTTCTTGAGCAGGAACAGCGAGCGCCCGCACAGGACGGGCGGGTACTCGAGCAGCACGCCGCCGCGCACGGCCCACGCCTCGCGCCACGGCGGCCGCGGCGTGACGCGCAGCGGCAGATGGTGCGTGCGGGCCTTGGAGTAGCCGAAGATCGGCCAGGCGAAGCGGTCGTCGGCCGGGTGCTTGCCAGGGGCGCGCACGACGGTGCCGGGGCGCTCCGACGTGTCGACGAACGTCACGTCGCGATTGAGGACGTCGCCTCCGTCGCCGAGCAGCAGCAGAACGCCGCCACCGCCAAGCACGAGCACCACGGCGCCGAGCGCGAGCCACGGCAGCCGGCGCTTGCCGCGGAGCGAACGGATCACGCCCGCCATGGTAGATGCCGCCGCGGCCGGTGCCCGCCGGTTGCCCGCAGCGGGGAGACTGTCCGCCATGGACGACCTGCTCGAGCGCGTGCGGGCTATGGCCTGCGGCCGGCGGCTGCTGGAGGCGGCCGCGCGGACCGAGGCCGTCCATCTGACCGGCGGCGGCGTGCGCGATCTCATGTTGGGCCGCGAGCCGAGCGAGCTCGATGTGGTCGTCGAGGGCGACGTGGCCGCGCTGGCGGAGCGGCTCGGCGATATCGACGCAGCGCATGAGCGCTTCGGCACCGCGACCGTGCGCGCTGATGACTGCCGTTGGGACCTTGCCTCGGCGCGCGCGGAGCACTACGCCCGTCCCGGAGCGCTGCCCGACGTGCGCCCGGCGAGCATCGAAGCGGACCTGCTGCGTCGCGACGTGACGGTCAACGCCTTCGCGCTGGACCTGAGCACGGGTGAGCTGCGTGCGGTACAGCACGCGCGCGAGGATCTCGAGGCCGGCCGCCTGCGGGTCTTGCACGAGGCGAGCTTCGTCGATGATCCGACGCGCCTGTGGAGGATCGCTCGCTACGCGGCGCGGCTGGGCTTCGAGCTCGAACCGGGGACCGCGGCGCTGGCGGCGCAGGCCGTCGCGGCGGGCGCGTTGCAGACCGTGTCGGGCGCGCGGATCGGCAACGAGCTGCGCCTGGCGCTGCGCGAGCCTGATCCGCCGGCGGCGCTCGAGGTCGCGGCGGCCCTCGGGCTGGCTCCATGGTTGGCGCCCGACCGCCGGCGCACGGCGGCCGCCCTCGCGCTGCTGCCGGGCGGCGAGGGGCGCGCGGACCTCGTCGTGCTCGCGGCGTCGCTCGATCCGGCGCAGGATCCCGATCGCGTCCTCGCCGAGCTCGGCTTCACCGCCGCCGAGCGCGCGGTGCTGCGCGCCTGCCTACAGGCCGGCACGCTTGCGGAGGCCGCGACCAGAGCGTCGCGACCCTCCGAGCTGGCGCGGGTGCTGCGCGGCGTGCCGGTCGAGGCGCTCGCAATCGCAGGAGCCGATGGCGCGGCCGCGGCGGTGGGCCGCTGGCTGGATGAGCTGCGCTCCGTGCGCCTCGCGATCAGCGGTGACGACCTGATCGCCGCGGGCATCCCGGAGGGACCCGAGGTCGGCCGCAGGCTCGAGCTGACGCTCGACCGCCGGCTGGACGGCGAGCTCGAAGCGGGGCGCGACGCGGAGCTGTCAGCCGCCCTGCAGGCCACGCCGACATAGCCGTCAAACTGCGAGCTCGTTGATGTCTGATCGTTCTGACGCTCCTGCCGAGCACTCCACCGAGATCGCGCCTGGGATCTCGCTGCGCGCCCCGTTCTTTGCCGATGGCGAGCACATCGGCTGCGAGCTGAGCGGTGGCCGCATCCTGTTCACGACGCGCCGCGGGGGCGTCTCGCGGCCGCCGTACGACACCCTCAACCTCGGCCTGTTCACCGACGACGATCCGGCGGCGGTGAGCGAGAACCGCGACTTGCTGGCGACGCGGATCGGTATCGCACGAGAGCGCACCTTGCAGGGACGGCAGGTGCACGGCGCCCACGTGTGCCGGGTTCGGGAGCTGCCAGATCCGGCCGCCGGCCTCGAGGATGCCGATGGCCAGGCGACGGCGATCGAGGACGTCGCCGTCGTCGTGCTGACGGCCGATTGCCTCCCCGTCGCGCTCGTGGCCGCGGAGGCGGTCGCGATCGTCCACGCCGGCTGGCGCGGGCTGGCGTCGGGCGTGCTGGCCGAAGGCGTCGCGGCGCTGCGCGAGCTGGGCGCGGCGGGCGAGATCCGGGCGGCGATCGGGCCCGGCGCGGGACCCTGCTGCTATGAGACCGGTCCCCAGGTCCACGCGGCGTTCGAGCGCCACGGTCCCGGCGCCCGCCGTGGCGACAACGCGGACCTCAAGTTCGTCGCGCGCCGCCAGCTCGAGCACGCCGGCGTGGACGAGCTGCACGACGTTGGCCTGTGCACGCTGTGTGCGCCCGACGCACAGCGGGCGGCGGGACTGTTCTTCTCGCACCGCCGCGACGGCGGGCTGACCGGCCGGCAGGCGGGAGTCGTGTGGCGGGTGGCGCAGGGCCGTGCGGCGTGGCCGAGCTAGTCAGCGGCCTGACGGCGCAGCAGGTCCACGCGAACCTCGCCGACGTGCGCGAGCGGATCGCGGCGGCGGCGAGCCGGGCAGGGCGCGATCCCGCGGACGTCGAGATCGTCGCGGCGGTGAAGTACGTCGCGCTCGAGCAGCTGGGTGTCCTGGCAGAGGCCGGCATCACCGTCGCGGGGGAGAACCGCGCGCAGGATCTCGAGCGGAAGGTCGCCGCCTACGGGGACGCCTTCAGCTGGGACTTCATCGGCCACGTGCAGAGCCGCAAGGTCAAGCAGATCGCGCCGCTGGTGCGCTGCATCCATTCGGTCTGCACGGACTCCGTGCTCGCACAGCTCGAGCGCCACGCGCCGGCCGGATTACGCGTCCTGGTCGAGGTCAACGTCGCCGGGGAGCAGGCCAAGAGCGGGATCGCACCGACCGACCTCGATGCCTTCCTCGAGCGCTCCCCGGTCCCGGTCGCCGGGCTGATGGCGATGCCGCCAGTGGCTCGCGAGCCGCAGGACAGCAGACGCTGGTTTGCGGCGCTGCGCGAGCTGGCGCAGGCGCGTGGCCTGCGCGAGCTGTCGATGGGCACGACGCAGGACTACGAGGTCGCCGTCGAGGAGGGCGCGACGCTCGTTCGCATCGGCACGAGCCTGTACCGCGCTGCGGGAAGGAAAACGAGCCCCGAGGTCTAACCTTCCTTGAGCCATGGCTTTCCGTGACAGCTGGCACCGTGCCCTTGTGTACTTCGGCCTCGCCGAAGAGCGCGGCTACGTCGACGATCGCGACGAGCGCGACGACCTCGATCCGCGCGACGAGCCCGCACATTCGCCGCCGCCGCCGGAAGCGGAGATCGAGGAGCGCTATCGCGAGCGTCCGAACGTTCGCCGGCTGGCGACTCCGCGCCGTCCGCGCGACGACTTCGATGACATCTTCGCCGACGACGAGCCGCGCAGCCGCCGCCCGACAGCCCAGCTGCGCCCGGTCGCGCGCCCGCGCAACGGTGGCGACGTGCGGGTCCACCTCGTGATCCCGAAGTCCTTCAACGACGCGCAGCAGGTCGCCGACAAGTTCAAGCAGTCGATCCCGGTCGTCCTGAACCTGCAGGGCACCGAGACCGCACTCGCCAAGCGCCTGATCGACTTCGCCAGCGGCCTCACCTACGCGATGGACGGCGGCATGCAGCGGATCGCCGAGAAGGTCTTCATGCTGACGCCGCGCAACGTCCAGATCAGCGCTGAAGAGCGTGCGGAGTTGATCGATAAGGGCTTTTTTAATCAGTCATGACTGCCGCGCGGTAGCGCGATACTCCTGTCATGCAGATCGGCTTCATCGGCGCAGGCAACATGGCCAGCGCGCTCGCGCGCGGTTGGGCGGAGCCGGTGCTCGTCTTCGATGCCTACCGCCCGCGTGCCCAGGCGCTCGTCGATGAGCTGGGCGGCGAGGTCGTCGGCTCCAACGCCGAGCTCGCGCAGCGGGTGGACGCCGTGCTGCTGGCCCACAAGCCGGGCGGGCTCGAGCGCGTCGCGAACGAGGTCCGCGGCGAGGCGAAGGGAGTCATCTCGATCCTCGGTGGAGTCGCCGTCGATGCGCTGCGCGCCGCTTACGGCGCAGAAATGCCGGTCGTGCGCATGCTCCCGAGCGTGCCCGTCGAGGTACGCGACGGCGTGAGCGTGCACGCGCGTGACCCGCAGGCCGACGCGCAGCTCGAGCAGCAGACGCTCGAGCTGTTCGCTCGCGTCGGCGCCGTCGTCAGCGTCGACGAGAACCAGGTCGATGCCGCGATGGGTCTCATGAGCTGCGCGCCGGCCTACGTCGCGCTGGTCGCCGAGGCGCAGATCGACGCCGGCGTGCGCGCCGGGCTGCCGGCGGACGTCGCGGCGCAGCTCGTCGTGCACACGCTGGGCGGCACCGCCGCGCTGCTCGAAGCCCGCGCGTACGACACGCTCGCCGTACGCCGCTCGGTCACCTCGCCCGGTGGATCGACGGCGCGCGGCGTCGCAGCGCTCGAGCACGCGGGCCTGCGGGCCGCCTTCGACGACGCGATGCGGGCGGTGCTGAGCCGATGAGCGATGTCCTCGTCCTCGCGGCGACGGCGCGCGAACAGGTCGCCGGCTTCCTCACCGCGCTGTTGTGGGTCTACATCATCCTGATCTTCGCCTACATCGTGACGACGCTGATCTTCTCCTTCGGCGGCCGCATCCCCTACTCGCGCTGGTCAAGCGCGGCGCTCGGCTTCCTGCGCGACGTCACCGAGCCGTACCTGAGCATCTTCCGCCGCTTCATCCCGCCGATCGGGCCGGTCGACATCAGCCCGATCGTCGCCGTGCTCGTCCTGCAGATCGCGGGGTTCGCCCTGATCGCCCTCATCCGCGGGTGAGCTCACCCACAGCTCCGCTGTCGGTTCGGGCGGCATGGACGCGGGTCGCGATCGTGCTCGCGGCGATTGTCGCGACCGACCAGATCCTCAAGGCGGTCGTGACGTCGTCGCTCGGGCGCGAGCAGCAGGAGTCGGTGATCGCGGGGATCAAGATCGTCAACGTGCGCAACACCGGCGTCGCCTTCGGCCAGCTGCAGGACGGCGGCGTGATCGTCGCGATCGTGATCGCGCTGGCGGTTGCGGCGCTGCTCGCCTACTTCGCGCGTCACGCCCGGCGGCGGCTGATGTGGCTGCCGACGGGCATGCTGCTCGGCGGTGCGCTTGGCAACATCATCGACCGCCTGCGCGAGGGCGCGGTCGTCGACTTCGTCAAGCTGCCCTACTGGCCCGCGTTCAACGTCGCCGACGTCGCGATCACCTTCGGCGTGATCGTGCTGCTGTTCGTCATGGAGAAAGATGATGGAGCTCGAGGTTCCGCCTGAGGCCGCCGGGGAGCGCCTCGACGCGTTCCTCGCGCGGCCGCTCGGTTCGCGCTCGCGCGCGCAGCGCCTGATCGCCGCGGGCAGGGTGCTCGTCGACGGCGAGGCCGTCGTCAAGGCCCAGGCCGTCCGCGCCGGGGCGCGGATCGCTGTCGACGATCGCGAGCAGGCGGTCGCGGCGGGCGCCGGCGGCGAGCAGGCCGCGTTCGGCATCGCCTACGAGGACGAGCACCTGATCGTCGTCGACAAGCCCGCCGGGGTCGTCGTGCATCCGGCGCGCGGCCACCGCGAGGGCACGCTCGCGCAGGCGCTTGCCGGCCGCGCCGCGGGCGGGGAGGAGGCCTGGCGAGCGGGCATCGTGCACCGTCTCGACCGCGACACGTCGGGGCTGCTCGTGGTCGCCAAGAGCGACGCGGTCCACCGCGGTCTGAAGGCTCAGCTCGCGGCGCGCACGATGCAGCGCGAGTATCTCGCGCTCGTCGACGGGCGCCCGCCCGCGCAGACGGGCACGATCGAGGCGCCGATCGGCCGCGACCGGCGCGTGCGCACGCGGATGTCGCCCGATACCGACGCGCCCAAGCCGGCGATCACGCACTTCGAGATCGAGCGCACGCTGCCGCGGGCGACGTTGCTGCGCGTGCGGCTGCAGACCGGCCGGACGCACCAGATCCGGGTCCACCTGCAGGCGATCGGTCATCCGGTGTGCGGCGACCCCGAGTACGGCAGCGCGGGAGCCCATGGCCTGCAGCGACAGTTCCTGCACGCGGCGCGGCTTGCCTTCGAGCACCCCGTGACGGGCGCCCCGATGGACGTCTCGTCGCCGCTTCCGCGCGATCTGTGCGCTGCGCTGGAGGCGGCCGCGGAGCGCTGAGAGCCCTGAAGCGCGACGGGGCGACCCGTCCAAAGGCCGCCCCGCCACCCCACAACACGGATCGAGCCCACCGGAGGTAGGGGAAGGGAGGACTCGTCCCGCACCCGTATGAACGCATATCTCGGTCAAAGCTTGCGTAAACTTGGACGTTCATTGTCAAACGACCCCGCTGGGGCCCTGCGCTGCGGCCCTGCCCCGTCCGACTTTCCGACCGGGTTCCGTATCGCGCCGGCGGGCACTGTGCCCACGCACGACCGAAAACTAAGGAGCAGTACCCATGGCTCAGGTTGGGATCAGAGAGCTGCTGGAGGCCGGCGTCCATTTCGGCCACCAGACCCGCCGCTGGAACCCGAAGATGCGCCGCTTCATCCACGGGGAGAACGGTGGCATCTACGTCATCGACCTGCTCAAGACCGAGCAGCTGCTGCGCGAGGCGCAGGAGTTCGCCTCGGCGATCGCCCATCGCGGCGGCACCGTGCTGTTCGTCGGCACGAAGAAGCAGGCCCGCGACGCCGTCAAGGAGACGGCCGAGAAGTCCGGCATGCCGTACGTCAACCACCGCTGGCTGGGTGGCCTGCTGACGAACTTCCAGACGATCAACCAGCGCATCCGGCGGCTGCACGATCTCGAGCGCTACGAGGCCGATGGCCAGCTCGCGCTGCTGCCCACGCGCGAGCGGATGGCCGCCCTGGCGGACCTCGCCAAGCTGCGAGCGAACCTCGGCGGCGTCAAGAACATGCAGCGCACGCCGAACGCGATGGTCGTCATCGACCTCAAGGTCGAGGAGATCGCCGTGCGCGAGGCGCAGCGGCTGCGGATCCCGATCATCGGGCTCGTCGACACCAACTGCGACCCGGACGGGATCGACTACGTGATCCCCGGCAACGACGACGCGATTCGCTCTTGCGCGCTGATCACGGCGGCGATCGGCGACGTGGTCGGCGAGGGCGCGGCGGTCTTCCGCGCGCAGGAGGAGCAGGCCCGCAAGCAGGCCGAGGAGCAGGC
>Ga0136618_10001085_pt1 | contig 10290 bp, 11 predicted proteins | sample AntDrymUQ3302106_2_FD_104805 | JGI IMG/M metagenome (GOLD analysis project Ga0136618, IMG submission 104805) | Polar desert sand microbial communities from Dry Valleys, Antarctica - metaG UQ330 (21.06) | ecosystem: Environmental > Terrestrial > Soil > Desert | place: Antarctica: Dry Valley...
CGAGGCGAGGAGCTGCGCGTGCGCGTGGCCGCGGCGCTGGAGCGGGTCGGCCTGCAGGACGAGGCCGACAAGGCCCCGCACACGCTGTCGGCCGGCGAACGCCGCCGCGCCGCAGTGGCCGGTGTGCTGGCGATGGAGCCCGAGGTGCTCGTTCTCGACGAGCCGAGCTCCTCGCTCGACCCGTCCGCCCGCCGCGAGCTGGCCGACGTGCTCGCCTCGCTGCGCGTGACCACGCTGCTCGTGACCCACGACCTCCCCTACGCGCTGGAGCTGTGCCCGCGCTCGGTGGTGCTCGACCGCGGCATCGTGGTCGCCGACGGCCCGACGCGCGAGGTGCTGGCCGACGAGGGGTTCATGCGCGCCCATCGGCTCGAGCTGCCCGCCGGCTTCAACCCGCTCGGCTCATGACCGGCACGCTCTGGATCGTCGGCCTCGGCCCGGGTGGCCCGGCACACCGCACCGCCGCGGCGGCCGCCGCGGTCAGGAGCGCGGAGGCCGTCGTCGGCTACGGGCCCTACGTGGACCAGTGCAGGGACCTGCTGCGGCCCGAGCAGCGGGTCGTTTGGGGCGCGATGGGCGAGGAGGGTGCGCGCGCCGACGAGGCGCTCGAGCTCGCCGCTGCGGGCGCGCGCGTGGCGCTCGTCTCCTCCGGCGATGCCGGCGTGCACGGCATGGCGGCCCGGACGCTGGCGCGGGCCGCCGTGCTGTCGGAGAAATGCCGCCCCGACGTGGAGGTCATCCCCGGCGTGACCGCGGCGCTGGCGGGCGCAGCGCTCACCGGGGCCCCGCTCGCCGACGACTTCGCGGTGTTGTCGCTCTCGGACCACAACCTCGCCTGGGATCAGGTTGAGCGGCGCCTGGCCGCCGTCGCCGGTGCAGGGCTGGCGATCGCGCTCTACAACCCCCGCTCCAGGACCCGCACCGCGCAGTTCGACCGAGCGCTGGAGGTGTTGCGCGAGCACCGCCCAGTCTCGACGCCGGTCGCGCTGGTCGACGATGCCGGCCGCGCGGGCGAGGCCGTCCGGCACTCCACCCTCGGCGCGCTCGACCCCGAGCGCGTGAGCATGAACACGCTCGTGCTCGTGGCCGGCGAGGGGACCCCGTCGGCCGGCCCCTGGCTGGTGGCCGAGCGCGGCGCCGCGCCGGGGGTGCCCACGTGAGCGTGATCTTCGTCGGCGCTGGGCCCGGCGACCCCGCGCTGCTCACGCGCGCCGCGCTGACGGCGCTGGAGCGCGCCGATGCGGTCGTCTACGACCGTCCGTCGGCCGAGGCGATCGTGGCGCTGGCGTCCCCGCGCGCGGCACGCCACTGCGTCGGTCTGGCGCCAGGGCAGCGCGGGCTCGGGCAGGAGCAGGTCAATGCGCTGCTGTGGGATCTGGGATCCGGCACGGGGACCGTGGTGCGGCTCAAGAGTGGCGACCCGTTCGTGGCGTCGCGCGGCGGGGAGGAGGCCCGCGCGCTCCGGGCCCGCGGAGTCCAAGTCGAGATGGTGCCCGGCGTCTCGGCGGCACTGGCGGCACCCGCCGCCGCCGGTATCCCGCTGATGGTGCGCCAGCTCGGCGTGACCGCCACGGTGGTGGACGGCAACGAGGACCCCGAGCACGGCGCGCCGCCCGACTGGGAGGCGATCGCACGGGTCGGCGGCACGATCGTGGTCCTCACCGGCCGCGGCCGCATCCGCCGCATCGCCGCGCGGCTGATTGCCGGCGGGCTGGCAGGCGACACCCCGATCGCGGCGATCGCCGCCGGCTCGCGCCCCGAGCAGCAGGTCCGGCGCGGCACGGTGGCCGTCCTGCCCGGTCCGCTGCCGCCGCCCGTCACATTCGTCATCGGCGCGGTGGCCGCACTGGACCTGACCGTCTCGAACGAGATCGAAGCCCATGCACATCCCTGACGGCTTTCTCACCGGCGAGGCCGTGGCCGCCGGCTGGGCGGCCGGGGGCGCCGGCCTCGGCTACTGCCTGCGGCGCGCCCACGCCGAGCAGCGTGAGCGCGACCTTCCGGTCGCGGGCCTGGCTGCCGCGTTCTTCCTCGTGGGCGACGCGCCGGTGTTCCCGGTCACCATCGGGACCCAGGGCCACCTGCTCGGGGGGATGCTCGCCTGTGCACTGCTCGGCCCGTGGCTGGGGGCGGTCACGATCGCGGTGGTGATCGCCATCCAGGCGCTGGCGCTCGGCGACGGCGGCATCACGACGATGGGACTGGGGATCGTCAACCTTGCGCTCGTTCCCGCGTTCGTGGGCTATCCGCTGCTGCTCGCGCTGCGCCGGATCTGGCCCACCGTGGTTGGCCTCGCCATGTCCGCCGGCATCTGTGCGTGGCTGTGCGTGGTGATTTCGGCGTGTCTGTTCACCGGCGAGTTCGCGCTCGGGCATGCGGTCTCGATCGACCTGTCGAGCATCGCCGCCGGCACGATCGGCGCCTATGCCCTGATCGGCATCCTCGAGGGGGTGCTCACGGCGCTGATCCTGCGCGCGCTGATCGGCATCCGCCCCGATCTCGTGCGTGGCGCCCGCGCCCTGCACCACGAACGGACCGTCCGGGCCACGGCCGCGTTGCGCGCCGCAGCCGAAAGGGGGGCGCGGTGAGCGCGCTCGTGTCGTTCGTGGGCGCCGGGCCGGGAGCCCCGGACCTGCTCACCCTGCGCGCCGTGCGCGTGCTCGAGTGCGCCGACGTGGTGGTCTGGGCGCGCAGCCTCGTGGACGAGGCGATCCTCGGGCACTGCCGCGATGGCGCCGAGCTGATCGCCTCCGACGAGCTGACCCACGAGCAGGTCGTGGAGGTCTACGTACGCGCGGCACGGGAGCAGCTGCGGGTCGCCCGCGTGCAGTCCGGCGATCCGGCGGTCTACGGCACGCTGCACGAGCAGATCGCGGCGTGCCGCGATCTCGGCCTGGCATACGAGATCGTGCCCGGCGTGGGGTCGATGTCGGCGGTCGCCGCGGCGCTCGGCCAGGAGCTGACCGTGCCCGACGTGTCGCAGTCGCTGATCCTCACGCGGCGGCCGACCCGCACCTCGATGCCGCCCAACGAGGAGCTGACCGAGCTCGCCCGCCACGGCACGACCATGGTGCTCTACCTCTCGGTGCGGCGCCCGCGCGAGCTGCAGGCCGACCTGTTGGCCGGCGGCTACGCCGAGCACACCCCGTGCGCGGTGGCCTATCGCGCGTCATGGCCCGACGAGGTCGTGTTCCGCTGCGAGCTCGGCGAGCTCGGCGACCGGGTCCGTGCAGCCAGGATCACCACGCAGGCGCTCGTGATAGTCGGGCCGGCGCTCGACCAGGCCGCCGCCGCCGGACGCTCGCACGTCTACGACCCCGGCTACGGCCACCGCTACCGCCGCCTGGGTGCTCCCGACCGCTACCGGAGCAGGGCGTGAGCACGCGGATCGCGGTGCTCGGCGTGAGCGGCGGTCGCGTCGCACCAGGCGCGGAGGAGGTGCTGGCCGCCGCCGAAGTGGTGGCAGGTGGACGGCGCGTGCTCGACGAGCTCGCGCCCGTCGGTGCCCGCCGCCTGCCGCTCACGGTCGAGCTCACACCGGTGATCGAGCAGCTCCGTGAGGCCGACGGCGGCGCATGCGTGCTCGCCTCGGGCGATCCCGGCTTCTTCGGCATCGTGCGCGCGCTCGGCGCGGCGGTGGGCGCCGAACGGCTGGACGTGCGCCCAGCGCCCTCGTCGGTGGCCGTCGCCTTCGCGCGGCTCGGGCTGCCCTGGGACGACGCGCTCGTGGTCTCTGCCCACGGCCGCGACCCGCGGCCCGCGGTGCACGCCGCACTGCGCCACCCCAAGGTCGCCGTCCTCACCGAACCGCGCGCGAGCGCGGCCGACGTCGTCGCTGCATTGGCCGGCAGCGGGCGGGACATCACCGTGGCCGAGGCGCTCGGCACGCCCGGCGAGCGGTTGCACAGGGGCACCCCGGAGCAGCTCTTTGGCCGCGCCTTCGCAGAGCCGAACGTCGTCCTTTCGCTCGACCCCGCGGCGGCCGGCGGCAACGGCCGGCGTGCCACCGTGTGGCCACCGCGCACCCCGGACCGCTGGGCGCTGCCGGAATCAGCGTTCGAGCATCGCGCCGGGGTGATCACCAAGGCCGAGGTCCGAGCCGTGGCGCTCGCGGCGCTGGGTCCTGGAACCGGCGACCTGGTCTGGGACGTCGGCTGTGGCAGCGGCTCGATCGCGATCGAGTGCGCCCGGTTCGGCGCGTCGGTGATCGCGATCGACGCCGACGGGGAGGCGGTCGCGCTGACCGGTCGCAACGCTGCCGCGCACGCGGTGCCCGTGCGGGCTGTGGAGGGTGCGGCGCCGGCGGTGCTCGAGGACCTGCCCGATCCCGATGCCGCCTTCGTCGGCGGCGGTGGCGAGGACCTCGGTCCGATCCTCGACCTCGTCGCGTCGCGTACGCGACGGGCGGTGGTGGTGGCCGTGGTCGTAATCGAGCGCGTCGCGCCCGCGTTGGCCCGGCTGGCCGGCCACGGGCTCGAGGCGGAGGCGACGGCGGTCCAGGCCAGCCGATTGCGTGCGATCGCCGGGGGCCACCGGCTGGCGGCCGAGAACCCGGTCACGCTGATCGTGGGGAGGCGACCGTGACGGTCGGTCTGGTCGCCGGCGCCGGCTGCAGCCTCGGCTGCCCGGCCGAGGAGCTGCTCGAGCTGCTCGAGCGGGCGCTCGGGAACTTGGAGGGTCGCCTGGTCGCGCTGGCCACGATCGATCGCCGGGCGGGGGAGCCGTGCATGGTCGCGGCGGCGAGACGCCGGGGAGTGCCGCTGCGCGCCCACCCCGTGGACCAGCTCGCCGCGGTGGAGGTGCCCACCCCGTCGGAGACCGTGCACCGTCACGTGGGCACCGCCAGCGTGGCCGAGGCGGCGGCGCTGCTGGCGGCAGGTCCCGGCGCGCGCCTGGTGGTCTCAAAGCTGCGCTCGCCGCATGCGACCTGCGCCGTCGCGCGGGAGGCAGCGTGAGCCGCGCGATCCACCCGATCGAGCGCGAGAGCTATCGGATTCTGCGCTCGCGGGTCGACCTCTCGCACCTGCCGCCGCTGTCGCGGGCCGTGGCCGAGCGCGTGATCCACGCCGCCGCCGATGTCTCGTTTGCCGATTCGCTGGTGCTGGACGAGCCGGCGCTGCGGCGGGGGCGAGAGGCGCTCGTGGCCGGCGCGCCCCTGTTCTGCGACGCCCGGATGGCCGCCGCGGGCATCACGTCCCGATCGCCGACTGTTCCGATCGAGGACCCGTGCGTGGCCGACCTCGCCCGGTCCGAGCGCCTGACCCGCTCCGCCGCCGCGATGCGCCTGGCCGCGGCCCAGGCGCCCGAGGGTGGCGTGTGGGTGGTGGGCAACGCGCCCACCGCGCTCGCGGAGCTGGTCGAGCGCCCGCCGCCCGCGCCGGCACTGGTCGTCGGGCTGCCAGTCGGCTTTGTCGGCGCCGCGGAGGCCAAGGCGGCACTGGCCCGATCCGGGCTTCCCTGCGTGACCAACCGCGGCGAGCGCGGCGGCTCTGCCGTCGCGGTCGCCGCCGTGAACGCGCTGATCTACTTCGATGCGGACATGGACGGGGGGCCGTGAGCCTGACCCTGATCGTCGGCGGTCGCCGCAGCGGCAAGAGCGCCGTGGCCGAGCGCCTGATCGCGACTCCGGCCGCCTACCTGGCCACGGGCGCGGCGACCGACGCCGAGATGAAGCAGCGGATCGCCGTCCACCGGGCCCGGCGCGGGCCGGGGTGGGCCACGATCGAGGTGGGTGATGACCTGACTGCAGGGCTGGCCGAGGCGGGTGACCGTCCGGTGCTGGTGGACGGTCTGGGCGCGTGGATCGCCGGCGTGATGCACCGCCACGGCGCCTTTGAGCACCCCGCCCCCGAGGTCGACCGGGTGGTGGAGGCCGGGATCGCGGCGCTCACTCGCCCGCGCGCCGCGCAGCTCGTGGTCGTCACCGAGGAGGCGGGCCTGGCGCCAGTCCCCGCCGACACTCCGACCCGACGCTGGCTCGACTTCGCGGGCGAGGCCGCGCAGGCGCTTTCGGCGGTGGCCGACCGCGTCGCGCTGGTCGTCGCCGGCCGGGTGCTCGACCTGCCCCGCGGCGCTGCGCCCGAGCCGGCGCGGCGCGCCCTGCACGGCGACCGGCTCGTGCGCCGCGGCGACGACGACTTCGCCGTGAACGTGGTCGAGGGACCGCCCCCCGACTGGCTCGATTCCGCGCTGCGCGAGGCCTGGCCGACGATCGGACGCTACCCGGACGAGACGGCGGCCACGACCGCGATCGCAGCCCGCCACCGCCGGGCACCGGACGAGGTGCTGGCGCTCAACGGCGCCGCCGAGGCGTTCTGGCTGCTCGACGGCGACCGCCCCGCGATCGTTGCGCCGAGCTTCGGCGAGGCCGCCGCGGCCCTGCGCGCACGGGGCCGCGAGCCGGTCTTTGTGGGCCGCGGCCCGGCTGACGGCTTCGCCCTGCATCCACGGGAGGTGCCGCCGGATGCCGACTTGGTGGTGGTGGCCAACCCGTGCAACCCGACGGGTGCTCTGCACGATGTCGACACGGTCGCGGCGCTGGCCCGCGGGGGGCGCACGCTCGTCGTGGACGAGTCGTTCATGGACCTGGTCGCCGGTCACGGGCCGACGCTTGCCGAGCGTAGAGACCTCCCGGGGCTCGTGGTGCTGCGCAGCCTCACCAAGGCCCACGCGATTCCGGGCCTGCGCGCCGGCTACCTGCTCGGCCCGCCGGACCTGGTGGCGGCCCTCGGGGCCCGCCGCCAGGCGTGGCCGGTCAACGCCCTCGCGCTCGCCGCGCTCGAGGCCTGGGCGCGCCGCCCGCCCGGTGCCGACCGCGGGCTGGCCGCCTCGATCGCCGCGCGGCGCGAGCGGCTGGCCGGCCGGCTCGGGGAGCTCCCGGGCGTCCGCGTCTACGCGGGCGCCGCGAACTTCCTCCTGCTCGGCGTGCCCGACGGCGCGCGGGTGGTCGCGCGGCTGCGGGACCGCCGGATCGCGGTTCGCCCGACCACCGACCTCGGCCTCGACGCGGACCACCTGCGCGTCGCGGTCCGCGACCAGGCGGCCTCCGACCGGCTGGTCGCCGCTCTGACCGAGGTGCTCGCGTGACCTCAGGAAGCTCAGGCCAGCCGACGGCGCAGCAGGTAGGTGTCGAACATCCACCCCTTGCGCTCGCGCGCGGCGGCTCGCACCCGCTCGATCTCGTCCTCCACCTCGCGCAGCGGGCCCGCGATGAGAACCTCGTCCGGGGTGCCCAGGTAGGCGCCCCAGAAGATCTCCAGGTGATCGCCCTCGACCCGCTTGAACGCCAGGTCGCCGTCGAGCATCACAACGACGTCGTCGGCCTCTGCCGGGAAGCCCTGCGCCAACCGACGTCCCGTGGTCAGGTGCACGGCGCCGCCCGGACGGTTGAGCGCGATGCGGTGGCGCGCAGCGAGCGCGGCCGGCGCGCTGATACCGGGGATCACCTTCAACTCGAACGTGACGGCGTCCCGGCCCGCGATCTGGCCGAGCACGTCGAGCAGCCCGTCGTAGAGCGATGGGTCGCCCCAGACGAGGAACGCGCCGGTTCCCCCGGCGCCGAGCTCGGCGTCGATCAGCCGCTCGCACAGCTCGGCGCGGAGGCGGCGCCAGTCGGCCACCGCCGCGCGCTGCTGCGCGGCGGTCGTCCCGCGCCGGCGCGGCGGGTCCTGCGCAGCGACCACACGCGGCCCCTCGCCATCGACGAAGCGGTCGCAGATCTCGCGCCGCAGCGCGATCAGGTCCTGCTGCTCGTCGGCCTTCTCGAGCACGAACAGGACGTCCGCCGCGTTCAACCCTGCCACCGCCTGCGCGGTCATGTAGTCGGGGTCACCCGCGCCCATGCCGATCACCAGCACCGTCCGCATGGCAGCCACACTACGGGCCCCCGGTGAGTCGCGTCCTGATCCTCGGCGGCACCGCCGAGGCTCGTGAGCTCGCCGCTGCGCTGGTGGCCGACGGCCTCGAGGTGACGTCGTCGCTGGCGGGACGAGTGGCGCAGGCGCTGCCATCCGAGGGCGAGGTGCGCATCGGTGGGTTCGGCGGACCAGACGCGCTGACGTGGTGGCTCGCAGAGCACGGCATGACCGCCGTCGTCGACGCGACGCATCCGTTTGCGCACCGCATCTCGGCGGCGGCGGCCACGGCGTGCAGAGCGCGTGCGCTCCCGCTGACGCGGCTCGAGCGGCCCGGATGGAAGGAGGCGCCCGGCGATCGCTGGCACCGGGTGGCCGATCTCGCCGAGGCTGCGGCCACGGTCGAGCGCCTGGGACGGCGCGTGCTGCTCACCACCGGTCGCCAGGACATTGGAGCGTTTGCCGCGGTCTCCGACGCCTGGTTTCTGATCCGCGCGATCTCGCTGCCCGACCCGCCGCTGCCGATCGATCACGAGATCCTGCTCGACCGCGGCCCCTACACCTGCGAAGCGGAGCTCGAGCTGCTCGACCGCCACCGGATCGATCTGCTCGTGACCAAGGACAGCGGCGGCGACTCGACGGCCCCGAAGCTCCAGGCAGCTCGTGAGCGCGGTACTGCGGTGGTCATGGTCACCCGGCCGACCGGGCCTGACGTCCCTACCGTCGCCAGCGTGGCCGAGGTCGTCGAGCGAATCCGTGCTCTTCCGAGCGAGGACTGAACGTGGGGGAGACGATCGAGATCGCGCCCGTCGACGCGCGGGCCGCCGCCGCGGCCCGCGCCCGCCAGGAGCAGCTGGTCAAGCCCCCGGGCTCGCTCGGCCGGCTCGAGGAGCTGGCCTGCTGGCTCGCCGGGGTGACGGGCGACGATCGCCCCGCCGTCGAGGCCCGGGTGGTGGTGGCAGCCGCAGATCACGGCGTGGCGTGCGAGGGAGTGTCGGCGTACCCGCCGGAGGTCACTGCCCAGATGCTCGCCACGCTGGCGTCCGGACGCGGGGCCGTCACCGTCCTGGCCGACCAGGTGGGAGCCTCCGTGCGAGTGGTCGACGCCGGGGTCCGCGATGCGCCGGCGCTGGCGGGCGTGGTGCGGATCGGCCTGGAGCCGTCGCGTAACCTGGCGACGGAGGCCGCGCTCACCGAAGCCGAGGTCGACCGCGCGATCGGTGCCGGCCGCGCGCTGGCGACGGAGGCCGCCCGCGACGGGGCCACGGTGCTCATCGGCGGAGAGCTGGGGATCGCGAACACCACGCCAGCGACCGCCATCGCCTGCTGGCTCACGGCCCGCGCTCCTCAGGCGCTGGCCGGTCCGGGCACCGGCCTGGACCGCGCGGGGGTCGAGCGCAAGGCCGGGGTGATCGCCCGAGCACTTGACCTGCACGTCCGCGCGATCGACGGCCCTCGGGAGGCGCTGCGACGCCTGGGTGGGGGCGAGATCGCGGTGCTGACCGGCCTCGCGCTCGGCGCGGGCGAGCGTGGCCTGGGCTACGTCTGCGACGGCGTGATCGCGACGGCGGCCGCGGCGCTCGCCGTGGCCATCGCGCCCGAGCTCGGTCCGCGGCTGCTGGCCGGCCATCGCAGCGCCGAAGGCGCGCATACACCGCTGCTCGAGCACCTCGGCCTCGACCCGGTGCTCGACCTCGGAATGCGGCTGGGGGAGGGCAGCGGCGCCACCGCCGCGATCGCGGTGCTGCGCCTCGCCGCCGCCACGCACGATCGCATGGCGACCTTTGCCGAGGCGGGCGTCAGCTCGGGATGAGCGAAGCCGGGCGTGCCGGGCGGGCAGCGCCGGATGCTGGGGGCTGGGCCGCCCGCACGTCAGCGGACGCCGTACTGGCGCTGACCTTCTTGACGCGATTGCCTGCTCCCACGGGGCGTGATCTCGCCGTCGGCTCGCTCGGCCGCTCGATCGTCTGGTTTCCGGTCGTCGGAGCGCTGGTCGGCGGAGTGCTCGGCGGGACGCGACTGCTGGCCGAGATCGTGCTGCCTGCGGGGCCCGCCACCGTGATCGCCCTGGCCGCCGCCATCCTCGTCACCGGCGGCCTCCACGAGGACGGGCTCGCCGACACCGCCGACGGGCTCGGTGCCCACACCACCCGCGAGCGCAAGCTCGAGATCATGCGTGACCCTCGCGTCGGGACCTTCGGCGCCCTCGCGCTGACCGTGTCGACGCTGCTCGCGTGGGCCCTGCTGTCGGGGCTCGACGGCACCGAGTGCCTGCTGGCCGCCGTGGCCGGCCATGCACTCGCCCGCTGGGCGATGCCGGTCGCCGCCGCGCTGTTTCCGCCGGCGCGTGTAGGCGGCGCCGGCGCCCTGATGACCGTCGATCGCGTGCGGCTGGCCGCCTGCAGCGTCGTGGCGGTGGCGGTGGCCGTGGCCGCCG
>Ga0136618_10001089_pt1 | contig 10271 bp, 11 predicted proteins | sample AntDrymUQ3302106_2_FD_104805 | JGI IMG/M metagenome (GOLD analysis project Ga0136618, IMG submission 104805) | Polar desert sand microbial communities from Dry Valleys, Antarctica - metaG UQ330 (21.06) | ecosystem: Environmental > Terrestrial > Soil > Desert | place: Antarctica: Dry Valley...
GGTCGTCGGAACCTTTGCCTTCGCTTCGCTCGGCTTTGCGCTGACCGCCCTGATCCCGTCCGAGACCGCGGCGCCACCGATCACCAACGTCGCGGTCCTGCCCCTCTATTTCCTCTCCGGAGTGTTCATCCCGGAAACGGAGATTCCCAAGGGCGTCCTCGACTTCTCCTCGTTCTTCCCCATCCGCCATTTCTTCGAGGCGTTCCTGACCGCCTTCGACCCGAACACGACCGGCGCGGGCTTCGAATGGGGCCATCTGGCCATCGTCGCGCTCTGGGGCGCGGTCGGACTCGGGCTCGCCGTCCGCTTCTTTCGCTGGGCCCCCAGCCGGTAGCCCGTGGTCGGTTGAGCGCCCAATAGATTCTCGGCAGTGATCCACCACGCAAGCGTCGATGTTTCCGACCTGGAGCGGAGCGGGCTGTTCTACGACGCAGTCGTTGGAGCGCTCGGCTGGCGTCGCCAGGTCGAGGAGGACGGGCGGATCGGCTGGGGAATCGTCAGGCCTCTGTTCTATGCCTCCACGCGCCACGAGCCCGGTCCGTCAAGCGGTCACATCTGCTTCGCGTCGAACGGAATCTCAGGCGTCAAGGGCGCATGGGAGAGCGGAATCGGCGCGGGTGGGACGGATGGCGGTCCGCCTGGGCAGCGGCCCGAGTACGGTGCCACCTACTACTCCGCTTATCTCCTTGACCCCGACGGGAACAGGATCGAGATCGCGGTCGGCGCTCAGTAGTCCCAGACTTCGTGAAACCACGGATAATCAGGAGGAATCGAGAGAAATGGCAGTGAAGGTCGGCATCAACGGGTTCGGGCGAATCGGGCGCAACCTCTTTCGCGCCGCACACGAGTCCGGGGCTGACTTGGACATCGTCGCGGTCAACGACATCACGGACAACGCCACCCTGGCCCATCTTCTGAAGTACGACTCCATTCTCGGCCGGTTCCCGGGCGAGGTCACCGAGGGTGGCGGCTCGATCACGGTGGACGGCAAGGAGATCAAGGTCTTCGAGGAGCGCGATCCGGCCGACCTGCCCTGGGGCGATATCGGCGTGGAGGTAGTGATTGAGTCCACCGGCCTCTTCACCAAGCGCGACGACGCGAAGAAGCACCTCGACGCCGGGGCAAAGAAGGTGATCATCTCGGCGCCGGCGACCGAGCCTGACGTGACGGTTGCCCTCGGCGTGAACTTCGACTCGGAATACGACGCAGGCTCGCACCACATCATCTCCAACGCCTCGTGCACGACCAACTGCCTGGCGCCGATCGCGAAGGTCATCAACGACGCCGTCGGCATCGAGCACGGCCTGATGACGACGATCCACGCCTACACGGCCGATCAGCGCCTTCAGGACATGCCTCACTCAGACCTGCGCCGCGCCCGCGCCGCCGCACTCAACCTGATTCCGACGACCACGGGCGCCGCCAAGGCGGTCGGCCTGGTCCTGCCTGAGCTGGAGGGACGCCTGAACGGCTTTGCGATGCGCGCGCCGGTCGCCACCGGCTCGGTCGTCGACCTGGTGGCAAAGGTTGGCAAGGAGACCTCGAAGGAGGAGATCAACGCTGCCGTAAAGGAGGCCGCGGAGGGCCCCCTCAAGGGGATCCTCTCCTACACCGAGGATGCGATCGTCTCGACCGACATCGTCAAGGACCCGCATTCGTCGATCTTCGACGCCGGCCTGACGATGGTGATGGAGGGGACGATGGTGAAGGCCGTCTCCTGGTACGACAACGAGTGGGGCTACTCGAACCGCGTCGTCGAGCTGGCGGCGAAGGTCCTCCCCTAGAGCCTGCTTTGGCGCAGGCTCTCCGCAGCGTTCGTGATGCGCCGGTAGAAGGCAAGCGGGTCCTTGTGCGCGCGGACTTGAACGTCCCGCTCGCTGACGGCGAGATCACCGACGACACCCGGATCCGGGCGGCCGTGCCGACGATTCAGGCGCTGTTGAAGCGAGACGCCGCGGTGGTCCTCGTCTCCCATCTCGGCCGGCCCGAAAGCCGCGACGAGCTCTCGATGCGTCCGGTGCGCGACCGGCTCGCGAAGCTCCTGAGCGTGCCGGTGAAGCTCGCGCCCGGCGTCGTCGGCGACGAGGTCGCCGCGGCCGCGGCTGAGCTTGAGCCGGGCCACGTGCTGCTCCTCGAGAACAGCCGCTGGGAGGCGGGGGAGACCGAGAACGACCCTGAGCTGGCCGAGAGCCTGGCGGCGCTCGCCGACATCTACGTGAACGATGCCTTCGGCGCTGCCCACCGCGCACATGCCAGCACCGAGGGCGTAGCCCATCACCTGCCGAGCTACGCAGGGCTCTTGCTCGAGCGCGAGCTGAACGAGCTGACCTCGCTTCGAGACGACCCCGAGCGTCCCCTCGTAGTGGTCCTGGGTGGCGCCAAGGTTTCCGACAAGGTCGGCGTCCTCGAGCGCTTCCTGGAGATCGCGGACAAGGTTCTCGTCGGCGGGGCGATGTGCTTCAGCTTCTTTCGCGCTCGGGGAGTCGGCACCGGTGACTCGCTGGTCGAGGAAAAGGGCGTCGGCCTGGCCGAGGCGGTGCTGGAGGCGGCGGAGCGCTCGGACTGCGAGCTCCTCCTGCCAACCGACCTCGTCATCGGCGACTCCTTTTCAGCCCACGCCGAGCGCAAAGAGGTCGACGGGATCGAGGTGCCCGACGGCTGGATGGGCCTCGACATCGGCCCCGAGACGACCAAGCGGTACGCCGAGGCGATCGCAGGCGCCGGCTCCGTCCTCTGGAACGGGCCGATGGGAGCGTTCGAGATGGAGCCCTTCGCCGCAGGAACCCGGGGCGTCGCCAAGGCGGTCGCGGCTGCGACCGGGCGCACCGTGGTCGGCGGTGGTGACTCGGCGGCAGCGCTGGTGGCCTTCGGCCTCGACCAGGCCGTGGACTGGCTCTCGACGGGGGGCGGGGCGTCGCTAGAGCTATTGGAAGGCAAGGAGCTGCCGGGGGTTGCGGCCTTGGGTCGCTGACGGGTTATACTACTCGGTATGACTTATACGGTCGGGCCCAAGGGCCAAGTGGTTCTGCCGAAGAGGATTCGAGAACGCCTCGGCATCCATCCCGGTGATCAAGTGATCGTCGAGGAGGGTGCCGGTCGTATCGAGATCCGGAAAGCGGCGACCTTGGACAGTCTCCAGGGTCGCTTTGCGGGAGGCCCTGACATGCTCGCCGACCTCGAACGCGAGCACCGCGAGGAGATTGAGCGCGAGGAGCGTAAAGTCAACGAGCGATTCAGGTGATGAATGTGCTCGACGCCTGGGCCGCGATGGCGTTTCTGCAGGGCGAAGTTGCTGCGCCGCGGGTCCGTCGCGCCCTTCAAGACGGGGCGGTGATTTCAGAGGTCAATCTGGGCGAGGTCCTGTACACGCTCGTACGGCGGCAAGGGGAGGTTGACGCGCTGGAGGCCATTGGCGACCTTCGCGCGATGCTCAGCACCGAGGGTCCGAGTTGGGAGCTGACGAGGCACGCCGCGTTGATCAAAGCCGCAGGAGGGCTTTCCTACGCAGATGCCTTTGCCGTGGCTACAGCTCAGCGACATTCTGCGCCTTTGCTCACGGGTGACCCCGAGATCATTGCGCTAGATAACGCCGTCGAGGTGATCGACCTGCGAAAGGAAGCCAATGAGTGATCGCAAGCCTTACGTGGCCGCGAACTGGAAGATGCAGAAGACGGTCGAGGAAACCGAGGAGTTTCTGGATCGCTTGATCGGAGATATCGGCGACCTGGCGGGCGCGGACATCGTGATCTGCCCGCCCTTCACGTCGCTTGCGGCTGCGGTTGAGCGTTGCCGGCGCAGCCCGGTCAGGATCGCCGCGCAGACCATGCACGAGGTTGAGTCCGGCGCCTACACGGGCGAGATCTCCGCTTCGATGCTGACGTCGCTCGGCGTCGAGGCTGTCGTCCTCGGCCACTCGGAGAGGCGCGCGCTCTTTGCCGAGACTGATGAGGCGCTCGCGCTCAAGATGGTCGCTGCGCTCGGTGCCGGCCTTGAGCCGATCCTGTGCGTGGGAGAGACCGATGCCGAGCGCGAGGACGGGATCACCGAGGATGTCCTTCGCCGCCAACTCGAGGCCGACCTCGCGCAGGTCGAGGCTTCGCAGCTCGGCTCGATCGTGATCGCCTACGAGCCCGTCTGGGCGATCGGCACAGGGAAGACCGCTTCGCCCGAGCAGGCGGAAGAGGCGATCGGCTTCGCGCGATCGGTCGTCGCTGGGTTGGACGCCGCCGCCGCGGCTCAGGTCCGGGTTCTCTACGGCGGCTCCGTCAAGCCTGACAACGCGGAGGAGCTCCTGCGCTCAGAAGAGATCGACGGTGCCCTGGTGGGCGGCGCGAGCCTCGATCCCGCGGACTTTATGGCGATCTGCGAAGCGGCTCCTTGAGTCTTCCCGCGGGACCCGACGGAGTACCAGTTCCCTCGATTGCGCTGGTCATCCTCGACGGCTGGGGGCTCGCACCTGACGGGCCTGGAAACGCCGTCTCGCTAGCCGAAACGCCGGTCTTCGACGAGTTGTGGGCGGCGTACCCGCACACGCAGCTCTCGGCATCGGGCCGCGATGTAGGCCTGCCAGACGGCCAGATGGGCAATTCCGAGGTCGGTCACTTAAACCTTGGCGCGGGAGCGGTCGTCAAGCAGGACCTGGCGCGAATCGACGAGGCGATCGCCGATGGCACCTTCTTCGACAACAAAGCACTCAAGGCGGCGTGCGAAGCGGCTCGCAGCTCTCCACGAGGTCGCATGCACCTGATGGGCCTCGTCTCCGACGGTGGCGTCCACTCCGGCTGGGAGCACATCGAGGCCCTGATTGAGCTCGCCGCGCGCGAGGGCGTCCCAGACCTCGTCGTACACACGTTTACCGACGGGCGCGACACTCTCCCGAAGTCCTCGATGGGCTACGTCTCAGAGCTCGAGCGGTGGCTACGCCAGGCGGGTCGGATCGGAACGGTTTCTGGGCGCTACTACGCGATGGACCGCGACAATCGCTGGGAGCGCACCAAGCTCGCGTACGACGCGCTCGTGCACGGCCAAGGCGTCCCGGCGAAGAGCGCCACGGAGGCGATCGAGTCCGCGCACGCGGCGGGGGAAACCGACGAGTTCATCAAACCCGTCGTGGTCGGCGGCTACGACGGGATCGCCGAGGGCGATGTCCTCGTTCACTTCAACTTCCGCCCCGACCGAACGCGCCAACTCGTCCGGGCCTTCGCCGAGCCGAGCTTCGACGAGTTCTCCCGAAGTGGCGCGCCCGAGTTCCACCTGACCACGCTCACCCAGTATCGCGAGGGCTGGCCCTACCCCGTGGCCTTCCCGCCGAACGCGCCGGCGACGACTCTTGCCGAGGTCCTGAGCGAGGCCGGCGCCGGGCAACTCCACGTCGCCGAAACCGAGAAGTACGCCCACGTCACCTACTTCTTCAACGGCGGCCGCGAGGAGGAGTGGGAGGGGGAGGAACGCCGTCTCGTGGAGTCGCCCCGCGACGTTGCGACCTACGACTTAAAGCCCGAGATGAGCGCCGGCGCCGCTGCGGATGCCTTCATCGACGGTTGGAACGATGCCTCGCCCCGCTTCGGCATCCTCAACTTCGCCAATCCCGACATGGTCGGCCACTCCGGCGTGATCCCGGCGGCGGTGAAGGCCATCGAGGCCGTGGACGGGTGCCTCGGTCGCGTTGTCGAGGCGGTGCACGGAAGCGGTGGCGCGCTCATCGTCACCGCCGACCACGGGAACGCCGACAACATGCTGGAGCCCGACGGCTCGCCGAACACCGCACATTCGACCAACCCGGTCCCGTTCATCGTCACGGCCGGAGGGCTCGAGCTCGACAGTGGCGGCATCCTCGCAGACGTTGCCCCGACGGCCCTCGCGCTCCTCGCGCTCGAGCAGCCCGAAGCGATGACCGGTGGCTCCTTGCTTGCAGACGAAAGTTGACGAAGCGGTCACGGATCTGCTATATAAACACTGAGGTTTTCGCCCTAGCCGTGAGTAGGTCTAGGGTGTTGAGCAAGCGAAAGCAGGAGGTAAGGCAAATGACTCTTGTGAGATGGGAGCCAGTACGCGAACTGGATTCACTCCAGGGCGAGATGAATCGCCTCTTCGACACGTTCTTCACGAACGGGAGCGGAAGCAATGGAAGGGCTAGGCGTTGGGTCCCGGCGATGGATCTCGTCGAGACGGAAGACGCGCTGGTCCTAACCGCCGATCTGCCTGGTCTCGGCCGCGAGGACGTTTCGATCGAGGTCAAGGACCGGACTCTCGTAGTTTCCGGCGAGCGGAGGACAGAGCACTCCGAAAAGGCCGAGGGCTTCCACCGGGTCGAGCGGTCGTTCGGCGGCTTCAGCCGTACGCTCACCCTGCCCGACGGGGTCGCCGCCGACGGTATCCAGGCGGACTTCGATAAGGGCGTGCTCGAGGTCCGCATCCCAAAGCCGGAAGAGCGCAAGCCGCACCGGATCGAAATCGGCTCACACTCGATCGAAGGCAGTGCCGAGGAGAAGTAGATCGCCCGTAGGCTGACGGGGATGAGGACCATCCCCGACCGCCTTTCATTCAACATCGAGGCGCGTGACGGAGCCGCCCGGACCGGGCGGCTCCGCACTTCTCAAGTTCCATCTGGCGATTGAGAGATGCGCTCCCTCTCGATCATCACGGCGTTCGGGACGCGCCTCGGCGGTTCCGACAACATCCTCTGGAGCTATCTGCGAAACGTCGACCGAGACAAGATCGAGCCTTCGGTGGTGTTCCTCGAACCGGGGCCGTTCGCAACCGAGGTGGCCGCACTTGGGATACGCACGCACGTCATCCCGGGTGGCAGGCTGCGCAACCCGGCCCACGTCGCGATCGCCGCATCGCGCATTGGGCGGATCCTGCAAGCGACCCCTCCGGACCTGATCCTCAACTGGCTGAGCACTTCCCAGATATACGGGGGCGCGGCGGCGGCGCTTTGCCGCATGACCGACCGCGCGATCTGGTGGCAGCTTGACATGCACATGGGGGGGCGGCTCAGCCGCGGCCGGCTTCTCGACCAGATCGCTTGCGCGATCCCATCGCGGGCGATCGGCGCCTGCTCCAGGGCTGCGGCGGACTACCAGCGGGAGCTGCGCCCACGCCGGGAGACGTTTTCCGTGTTGCCGGGCATTCCGGAACCCACGCAGGCGACGTCGGAAGACCTCAAGGTCATGCGCGACCAGCTCCGGCTCGCTCAGGGGGTTCCTGTGGTCGGGTCGATCGGCCGGCTGTTCGCCTGGAAGGGCCATCACCTCATGCTCGAGGCCGTTGCGCGTCTCAACGAACACGGAATCCCGTGTCAAGCCCTGGTTGTCGGCGGCGGCGGCCATCGGGGCGACCAGCGCTACGAGGAACAGCTTCGAGGAATCGCTGCTCGCCCCGACCTCGAGGCAAGGGTCGCATTCACGGGCCAGGTGCCAAACGCCACCAGGTATCTCGGCCTGATGGACGTCTTCGCGAGTTGCTCGGCGCCGGAACCGTTCGGCTTGGGGGTGGTCGAAGCAATGGCAAGCTCGACTGCCACGGTCGCCGTGAAAGCTGGCGGTCCCCTCGAGATCATCGAGCCGGGTGTCTCTGGAGAACTCGCGAGGAGCGACTCGCCTGAGGACCTGGCGGGAGCGCTGAGGTCGATCCTCGCGGATGATTCGTATCGCCGGCGTCTCGCCGACGGCGGTCGCCGGCGATACGAAGATCGCTTCAGTGAAGAGAGGATGGCCCGCGAGATGACCGAACGGCTCGAAGGGCTCATGCGATGACTCGGGATCGATCGAGGAGGACCCTGCTGGTTGTCCTCCATGACGAGCTTATGAATGGCGCGACGATCGCCGTCATTCGGTTGCTCGAGCCACTCCGGGGTCTGGGGTGGGACATTTCGCTGTGGGCACCCGTGCCGGGCCCAGCGTTCGATTGGCTGAGCGAGCGAGGATTCGAGGTGGCTGGGCTTCCTCGTCCGATTGCCTCCGGCCTTCAGGCCTTGCGTGAGCCTCCCGGAGTGCGCCGCAGGATCGAAGCCACGCCCGGGTATCTGACGGGATTCGCAAAGCGTATGCGCGAGGTGAGACCGGACGTTGTTCACGCCAATTCCCTCTACTCGTTTGCGGAGGCGCTTACGTCAAAGGCGATGGGCGTGCCCACCGTCATGCACCTGCACGACATGGCGCCATCGAGTTGGAAGGCCGAACCTGTCCGGCAGATGACGCGTCGAGCCTTAGACCGAGCCGTCGCCGTCTCGGAGGCCTGCGCATCCTCCTACGCAACGGGCCAATGGGCACCGGACGTTGTCCACGGAGCGGCTCCTCTTCCGGATGACTCCTGCGAGATCCGAGCGAGTCCCGATCCGTTCACCGTCGGCACGGTGGGAGTCATTTCCAAGCGAAAAGGAAGCGACCTGTTTGTCGAGGCCGCTGAGAGGCTTCAGCGGAGCCACCCCGAGATCGAGTTGCACATGATTGGGAGTCCCACCGATCCCCTCGACCGGGAGTGGGGCGAGCGTGTGCTGAAGCGAGCCCGGGCAGCAGGTGTGCGCCACATCAGTCGCGGTGACGTCGCAAAGAAGATGTCCGAGTGGGATGCGTTCGTCCTGCCATCCCGCCGCGATCCCTTTCCGTTGGTCACGCTCGAGGCGATGGCCGCGGGTCTGCCCGTGATTGGGTCGCGGGCAGACGGCATTCCCGAGCAGCTGGGAGCGGACGGGGGGGTGCTGGTCGATTCCGAGGACACGACGGCCCTCGTCAACGCCATCGCCCGGATGGCGGCTCTGCCAGCGGCTGAGCGGCGGAGGATGGGACAGGCGGCAAGAGCGAGGGTTGAGCGCCTCTTCACGATCGGGCGCCAGGCGGAGGGTATGGACGATCAATATCGGCGGGTCTTGGCCGGGTGAGGTCCGACCCGCAGCGGCTCCGGTACGAGGTCCGGTCACGTGACGGCGCGGCAAGGGCGGGGAAGCTCCATACTGCTCACGGGCCGGTCGCGACGCCAGCCTTCATCCCGCTGGCCACGACCGCTGCGGTCAGGGGCCTCGACACCGACGAGGTGGCGGCGCTCGGCTACGAGATGGTTCTCGGCAACACCTTTCATCTCTTCCTCAAGCCTGGCCACGAGCGCATCGAGGCGTTGGGGGGCCTGCACGAGTTCATGAAGTGGGACAAGGCGATCATCACGGATTCGGGCGGTTTTCAGGTCTTCTCGCTCGCGCACGGCAACGTTGCCGACGAGATCAAGGGCAGGCGTGGCAACGCGGGTAATCACGGGGCAATCCTTGAGATCGCCGAGGAGGGCGTGCGTTTTCGCTCCTACCTGGATGGGGTCGAGCGCTTCATGGGCCCGGAGGAGTCGATGGGCATTCAGGCAGCACTCGGCTCGGATATCGCCCTCGTCTTCGACGAATGCACTCCCTACCACGCCGACTACGACCACACGGCCCGCTCGACCGAGCGAACGCACCGCTGGCTCGATCGCTGCCTCGAGTGGCACGAGCGCGAGGGCCCTGCACGCCAGGCGGTCTTCGGAATCGTCCAGGGAGGAGTGCACGAGAAGCTGCGCCGTAGTTCCGCGGAGCGAGTCAGCGAGGCCGGGGTCGACGGGATCTCGATCGGGGGGACGCTGGGCCGCGACAAGGCGGAGATGCGCGGCGTCCTCGAGATGACGGTGCCGCTTCTGCCAGTGGATGCTCTGAAACACCTGCTGGGGATCGGCGAGCCCGACGATCTTCTCGACGGGATCGCGCTCGGGATCGACGTCTTCGATTGCGCGGTGCCGACCCGGCTCAGCCGTCATGGCGTGGCGCTGGCGCCCCTGCCGGATGAGCGCTTTCGCATGAGCGTGCGCTCGCGAGCGCTCGAGGACGATCAGGGGCCGCTGGTCGAAGGCTGCCCGTGCCCTGCCTGCGTCCGCCATTCGCGCGCTTACCTCCACTACCTCGCCCGAGCGGAGGAGCTGACGGCCGTGAGGCTCCTGACCGTTCACAACCTCGTGTACCTGGAGCGCCTCGTCAGCGGCGCACGCGATGCGATTGCCGAAGGTAGATACGCGGCCTACCGGGAGGCCGGGCTTGGCGGAGCGCCACCCTGGGTGAGCTGAACAGGGGCTTACTGGAGGTTGTTTCGGATCAGCTCTTCGAGCCGGTCGATCTGCTGGCCGATCTCATCAGAGATGAAGTTGCCGAGATCGGTGTCCTGACCCGCGTCCGTCAGGACGAGGACGACGACCGCGATGATCGCGGCGAGGATGCCGATCAAGAAGAGAACGCCGAGGAAGCGGAGGAAGCGCGA
>Ga0136618_10001090_pt1 | contig 10268 bp, 6 predicted proteins | sample AntDrymUQ3302106_2_FD_104805 | JGI IMG/M metagenome (GOLD analysis project Ga0136618, IMG submission 104805) | Polar desert sand microbial communities from Dry Valleys, Antarctica - metaG UQ330 (21.06) | ecosystem: Environmental > Terrestrial > Soil > Desert | place: Antarctica: Dry Valley...
GCCGCCGTCATCCTGCTCGTGGCGTTCGGATCCGTCATCGCCATGGGCCTCCCGATCGCGATCGCGCTGTTCGGCCTCGCCCTCGGCATCAGTTCGATGGCGCTCGTGACCTACCTGGTCGACATCCCAAGCTGGGCGCCCGAGCTGGGCAGCATGGTCGGCCTCGGGGTCGGAATCGACTACGCCCTGTTCCTCATCACCCGGCACCGCGAGTACCTCGCACGCGGCATGCCGGTCGAGGAGTCGGTCGGTCGTGCCGTCGAGACCGCCGGTCAGGTCATCGTCTTCGCCGGCGGCACCGTCGTCATCGCCATCCTCGGCCTGGCGGTCGCCGGCGTGCCGATGATGACCGCCGCCGGGATCGCGATCGCGGCCATCGTGCTGATCATGGTGGTCGCCTCGGTCACGCTGCTGCCCGCGTTCCTCGGTCTCGCCGGAGCGTGGATCAATCGGCTCGGTTTCCCTCGCATCCGGGCCCGCAACGGCACCAGCGACGGCGCGCGATGGCGGCGCTGGGGCGAGCACGTGTCCAGGCACGCGTGGGCCTATACCGTCGGCGTCGGGGTCCTGCTCCTGGCACTGACCGCGCCGGTGCTGGCCCTGCGCATGGGCAATCCCGACGAGGGCGCGCTGCCCGAGACGCGAACCGAGCGCCGGGCCTACGACCTGACCACGGCCGCGTTCGGGCCCGGCAGCAACGGCCCGCTGATCATCGCCGTCGACATCGCGCGGGATCCGAGCGTCGTCGAACCGCTCCGCGACGCGGTCCGCGCTGACGCGGGCATCGAGGCGGTCGCTCCCGGCGAGGTGGACGCCGCAGCCGGCGTCGCGACGCTGGTGGCGATCCCGACGACAGGACCGCAGGACGATGCAACGCGCGACACGCTCGCGCGCCTCCGGAACGACGTGGTCCCGCGCGTTCTCGGCGCGAGTCCAGCGCGCGCCCACATCGGTGGGCAGACCGCAAGCTTCGCCGACGTCAGCGACCGGGTCACCGACCGTCTTCCACTGTTCATCGCCGCGGTGATCGTGCTGTCGTTCCTGCTGTTGGTCGTGATCTTCCGGTCGATCGTCGTGCCGCTCAAGGCCGCGCTGATGAACCTCCTGAGCATCGGCGCCTCCTACGGCGTGCTCGTCATGGTGTTCCAGTGGGGGTGGGGCGCCGGGATCATCGGCCTCGAGTCGACCGTGCCGATCATCTCCTTCATCCCGATGTTCATGTTCGCCATCGTCTTCGGCCTCTCGATGGACTACGAGGTGTTCCTGCTCTCCCGGGTGCGCGAGGAGTACCTCCGTTCCGGCGACAACGACGCAGCGGTCATCGACGGCATCGCCGGCACGGCCCGCGTGATCACGTCGGCCGCCCTGATCATGATCTCGGTCTTCCTCGGCTTCGTCCTGGGTGACGACCCGGCGACCAAGATGTTCGGCCTCGGCTTGGCCACGGCCATCTTCATCGACGCGACGATCGTGCGCATGGTCCTGGTGCCGGCGGCCATGACGCTCCTCGGCGACGCCAACTGGTGGACTCCGCGCTGGCTTGAACGCCTGCTGCCGTCCGTCGACATCGACGGACGTGCCGGATCGCCGATGCCCGAGATGCACGCCGATCCCTTCCCCGAAGCTGACCGCGCACCAGCTGAACCGCCCAGGGCCGTCGCTGTGAACGTCAAGGATGGTGCGTGAGATCGGCCTGGCGGCTATCGGGCCTACGCAGTGCGCCGTGGCGGAGTGCTGCTATCGCGTGAAAGCGGTAGCGCCGCCGCCGAGCCCGTTGAATATCGCGTCCGGCGCCAAGCAGCGTCCGCCCACATCAGCCCGGGGGGCTCGCTGTCGAACGAGCGGCAGAGGCCGGACGCGGAGCGAGCAGCTCGCAGGCCTCCGCGAGCCCCACGAGCGCTCCGTGCTGCAGGCGCTCCACCGCGGTGAAGACCGCCTCCGACGCCGCCTGGGTCGACCCGCCACAGGCTTCTGGAACCAGCCGGACCCGGTAGTCGAGCTGGTGCGCGTCGGCGCAGGTGTAGTGGACGCAGACGTCGGTGAGGAAGCCGCAGACGACGACGGTGACCACGCCGAGGCCGCGCAGCAGCAGGTCGAGATCCGTCATGAAGAACGCGCTGTAGCGGCGTTTCTGGATCAGGTGCTCACCCGCCCGCGGGTGAAAGCCGGGCATCAGCGCGACGCCGGGAGTGCCCTCGACGCAGTGGATGGGCTCGTCGCCGTCGAGCTCGCGACCGAAGTCGACGCGCCCGGGGCGGTGGACCTCCTGGGTCACGACGATCGGCAGCCCGGCGGTGCGCGCCGCCGCCCACAGCTCGGCCATGGCTGGGAGGGCGGTCTCGGGTCCGCCCTCGACCATCGGCATGAAGTCCACCTGCGGGTCGATCACCAGCAGCGCGGAGTCGTCACCGATCACGGGTCGGAGGGGGCGGCGCTCGCTCGTGGGTCACGTCGTCCGGGCGACGTGCGGGCGACGGCGGCTCATGTCGCCTCCTTGGCCACGCGCTCCGGGACCCCCATGGGCCGGGCGGATCGGCCCATCCCAACCCTGACGAGCACGCCGCCCAGGGCCACGATCAGCACCATCAGCGCGGCGCCGTAGTTGACGTACCAGGGGGCGTCGGGCAGGCGCGGCCAGGCGATGTTGACGATTTCGAACGTCAGCCAGGCGGCCGCCGCCACGTTGACGGCCAGCCCGAGGCGCCCGGCGTTCCAGACCCCGGGGCTCCAGGCGCCGAGCATGCGGGAGCGCAGGGCGCAGAAGACCGGGAAGGCGAAGGAGATGTAGAAGCCCACCGTCGCCATCGAGATGAGCGTGGCGTAGGCGTCGTCGCTCAAGGCCAGCAGCAGCAGCACGGCGGCGGCCAGTGCCGAGACGGTGATCGCGTTGCGCGGCAGGCTGTCCCGTCCCGAGAGCGTGCCCAGCGGCCCCGCGGCGGGTAGCTGACGGTCGCGTCCGAGCGCGAAGAGCACCCGCGAGACCGAGGCTTGGACGGCGGCGATCCCGGCGATGAAGGCCAGGACCACCATCGCGAACAGCGGCTTGGCGATGCCCGCGCCGAGCTGGGCGGTGATCGTGTCGGCGATCGGGTCGGCCACGCTGCCGGTGATGGCCGCCCCGAGATTCGGAATGGCCAGGATCAGGCCGAGCGCGGCGTACATCACGATCAGGGCGACGATGACCAGCGAGACGACGATGGCCTTGGGCACGTTCCGGTGGGGGTCCTCGACCTCCTCGGCGATGTCGCCGGCGCTCTCGAATCCGATGAAGCTCCAGCCGATCAGCGCCGTGGCGGCCAGCATCGGCGCAAGCGCGACGCCGCCGCCCGCCGGGCCGTCGAAGACGGCCGAGAGCGGCTGCTCACGGAAGAACAGGAGCAGGATCGTTCCGATCACCACGCTGCCGACCAGCTCGGCGGTGATCGATATGGCCACGAAGGCCTTCAGCGCCCGCGGCCCGAGGACGTTCACGGCCGTGGCCGCCACGAGGATCAGGGCGGCGATCGCCAGCAGGAGACCGTTGCCCGGCTCGTCGATCCCGAGCAGATCCGTTAGGAAGGGCGCGGCGGCGTAGCACTGGGCGGTGACCAGCACGATCAGCGTCCAGATGTACGCCCACCCGGCGGCCCAGCCGGCCTTCGGGCCGGCGAGCTTCTGGGTCCACTTGTACAGCCCGCCGGTCAGCGGCCAGACCGAGGCCAGCTCCGCCAGGACGACCGCGACGAGCAGCTGCCCTCCGAGGACGATCGAGAAGCCGAGCCAGAACGACGGGCCCGCCGCCCCCAGCGCGAGAGCGAAGATCGTGTAGAGGCCGATGATCGGCGAGATGAACGCGAAGGCGAGCGAGAAGGCAGAGCGGAAGGTGAACGCCCGCTTCAGCTCGTCCTGCGCAGGGCCTGGAGTGAGGGGGGATGTCATAGGTCCTACGTTTGCCGAGGTCCGCCCCGCCGTCTTCGGCCCAGGGGCGAAAGCCGCTTGGACACGCGGTCCAGGTCCACCACGACCCGAGAGCACCACCGCGGGGTGCGGCGGGCCATGTCCTACGCTTCTCCCATCGCCGCCCTCTCGGAGCGCACACGTGAGCTGCTCCTGCGCGCCATCAGAGCGGGAGAGTTCCGGGACGGGCGTCTTCCCCCCGAGGCCGACCTGGCCCAGCAGCTGGGCGTGAGCCGCACCACGCTGCGTGCTGCGCTGCAGCCACTCGAGGCCGACGGCCTGATCTCTCGCCGCCGCCGGCACGGGACCTTCGTCAACGGCCACCTCCTGCGCACCTCGATGCGACTCAACCGGCTGGTGGCGTTCACCGAGCTGATCGAGCAGTCCGGCCACGTGCCCTCGGTGGACCCGCAACAGCGCGCCGTCGAGGTGCCGCACGCCGCTCTGGCAGCCACCCTCGACATCGCCGAGGCGCAGGAGTGCCTGGTGGTCCACCGGACCCTGCGCGCGGACGGCGACGCCGTGATCACGATCGTGGACACCGTGCCCCTGGCCCGCCTCGACCGAGCGCCCGCGGACGTCGAGGACGCCGACTCCACCTTCGCCTTCCTGGCGGCGAACGGTGCTCCGGCCGTCGACTATGCCACCTCGGAGGTGATTCCCCGCGTGGCCTGCGACGGGACTCCGGAGGGCCTGGACGTGCCGTACGGTACGGCGTACATCGAGCTGCTGGAGACCATGTACTCCCGCGAGCACCAGCCCGTGGCCGTGTCGAGGGTGAGCGTGAACGACCTGGTCGTTCGCCTCTCCCTGCTGCGGCGCGGGCTCTAGGGTACCTCCTCTCACCGCCTCGCCACTCGCGGTCTCCGGACCAACCAGCGGGAACCGACCAGCCGTACAACCGATTTTGGACTCCCGGCCAAAGACAGCCGCGGGCGCCACCGGGAGCCTTATTGGTATGACCAATTCGGGCCTCACCCGCGGGGGCACGGACACCACCCACGGCGCTCGCGACCACGCTCGGGCACAGGCCGGCGGCCGTGCCGAGGCCATGCCCGTCGTGCCCGCCAGCGCCTGGCCGAACCCGCCCCCCGGCGTGGCGGCCGACGATCTGGTCTGGGCCCAGACGGTGCCCGGCGGGGGCTACGCGTCGAAGGTGCTCGCCCGCGGGACCACGCTGCGCCTGACCGACGTCGCGGGCGACGCGTGTGCGCACCTCCTGGTCTTCAACGCCGACCAGCCCTGGGAGCGTCTGAACGTGGCCGACACCGTGAAGATCCCCTGGCAGGCCTACCTCGGCGCCGGTCACCCGCTGCTGAGCGACCAGGGCCGGGTGCTCGCCACGCTGGTGACCGATACCGGCGGGGCGCACGACGCGCTCTGCGGCACCTCGCCGGCTGCCCGCAACGCCGAGCGCTACGGAGACGGCGCGGCGGGGGGACCCACCCCTTCCGGCCGGGCCCTGTTCGCCGTGGCGGGGGCCAAGCACGGGCTGGGGCCCCGCGACCTACCGCCGTCGGTCTCCTTCTTCAAGGGAGTGCGCGTGGGCGGCGACGGCGGCAGCCTCGAGTACCACGGGTCGGTCGGACGGGGGGAGCACGTCGAGCTTCGGGCTGAGCTGGGCCTGGTGGTCCTGATCGCCAACGTTCCCCACCCGATCGACCCGCGTGAGGAGTACGCCTGCTCGGCGCTGGACGTGCTGGCCTGGCGCGGATCGCCGACGACCCCGGAAGACCCGCTGTGGAGCTCGAGCCCCGAGCTCGAGCGCGCGCTGATGAACACCGCCGACTACGTCGACGCGAGAGGGGTCTGATGGACAGCCAGGTGATCGAGGCGCGCCGGCCGTGGTCGGCGGTCGTGCCCGCCGGGCATTCGCTCTCGATAGAGGACCTCGAGGGCAACCAGGCCGTCGACTGCCTGCTCTACAACGCGGCCGACACCGCCGAGCGCTACAGCGCCCCCGACACGCTGGTCGGGCAGGGCAGCATCTTCCTGACCACGGGCAGCGTCCTTCGCACGAGCGAGGCCCGGCCCCTGATGACCATCGTGGCTGACGACGTGGGCCGCCACGACACCATCGGCGGAGCGTGCTCGAAGGAGTCCAACACGCTTCGCTACGGCCACCACACCCACCACCAGCACGCCTGCGTCGAGAACTTCCTGGCCGAGGGCGCGCGCTGGGGGCTCGGAAAGCGCGATCTGGTCTCCAACATCAACTGGTTCATGAACGTGCCCGTCGAGTCCGACGGCACGCTGGGCATAGTCGACGGCCTATCCGCCCCGGGCTACGCGGTGACCATGCGAGCGGAGATCGACACGCTGGTGCTGATCTCCAACTGTCCACAGGTCAACAACCCCTGCAACGGCTTCGACCCGACGCCGGTGCGGGTAACGATCGCACCCGGCGCGTGAGCTTCGACACTCTGCTCGTCGCCAATCGCGGCGAGATCGCGTGCCGCATCATCCGCACCGCCGCCGCGATGGGCCTGCGCACGGTCGCCGTGTTCTCCGATCCCGACCGCGGCTCGCCCCACGTGGGCATGGCCGACGTGGCCGTGCACATCGGGCCCGCTCCCGCGCGGGAGAGCTACCTGCGGTCCGAGGCGCTGATCGACGCGGCACGGTCGACGGGATCGGGCGCCGTGCATCCGGGCTACGGGCTCCTGAGCGAGGACGCCGCCTTCGCCGGCGCCGTGGAGGACGCCGGGCTGATCTTCGTCGGCCCCACGCCGCGCCAGCTGGAGCTGTTCGGGGCCAAGGACTCCGCCCGGCGGCTGGCCCGCGAGGCGGGCGTGCCTCTGGCGCCAGGAAGCGACGTGCTCTCGGGAACCGACGACGCGCTGGAGGCCGCGGAGCGGATCGGCTATCCCGTGATGCTCAAGGCGACCGGCGGAGGGGGAGGAATCGGGCTGGCCCCGTGCCAGTCTCCCGACGAGCTCGCCGACGCCTTCGAGCGGGTGGGCCGCGTCGCCGAGGCGAGCTTTGCCCGCGGCGGCGTCTACCTGGAGCGCTACATGGAGCACGGCCGCCACGTCGAGGTGCAGGTATTCGGCGACGGGGAGGGCCGCTGCCTGGGGCTGGGCGATCGCGACTGCACGCTGCAGCGCCGCCATCAGAAGGTGGTCGAGGAGGCGCCGGCCCCCGCGCTCGCCGACGCGGTCCGCGAGCGCCTGGCGGGGTGGGCGACCGGGCTGGTCGAGACGGTCGACTACCGCTCGGCCGGCACGGTCGAGTTCGTCTACGACCCCGAGCACGAGCAGGCCTGGTTCCTCGAGGTCAACGCCCGGCTCCAGGTGGAGCACCCGGTGACCGAGGCGGTGCTCGGCGTCGATCTCGTCGAGTGGATGCTGCGCCTGGCTGGCGGGGATGCCTCCATGCTCGACAAAGACCCGCCCACCCCGCGGGGACACGCGATCGAGGCGCGCGTGTACGCCGAGGACCCCGCCCACGACCATCGCCCCAGCGCCGGGCTGCTCACCGAGGTGGCGCTGCCCACCGGGGTGCGGGTCGACGGCTGGGTCGACGCCGGCACCGAGGTCACGGCCGCGTACGACCCGATGCTCTTCAAGCTGATCGCCTCGGGCCCCGACCGGTCCGCGGCGCTCGACCGCCTGGCCGGCGCGCTCGGCGAGACGCGCGTCGGCGGCGTCGCGACCAACCTGGGCCTGCTGCGCGCGGCGCTCACGCACGAGGCGGTGCGCGGCGCGCGCCACACGACCTCCACGCTGGGCAGCGTGCGCGACTCCGAGCCGCGCATCGACGTGGTGCGCCCGGGCACCATGACCACGGTGCAGGACTGGCCGGGGCGCACCGGTCACTGGCACGTGGGCGTGCCCCCTTCCGGCGCGATGGACGACCGCTCGCTGCGGCTGGGCAACCTCGCGCTGGGCAACCCGCAGGGCGCGCCCGGACTGGAGTGCACGCTGGAGGGGCCGGCCCTGCGCTTCAGCGCGGCCACCAGGATCTGCATCTGCGGAGCGGAGGCGCCCCTTGCCCTCGACGGGCAGCCGGTCCCGGCCTGGGAGCCCTTCGAGGTTCCGGCGGGGTCGACGCTTGACATCGGCGCCCCGGCGGACGCCGGACTGCGGACCTACGTGCTGGTGGCCGGAGGGATCGACGTGCCCGACTACCTGGGCAGCGCCGGGACGTTCACGCTGGGCGGCCTGGGGGGCCACGGCGGCCGGGCACTGCGCACGGGCGACGTCCTGGCCCCCGGAGCGCCCACCGGACCCGAGGGCGGACCGGTGCCCGCGGACCGCCGGCCGCAGATCGCCAACGCCTGGCGGATCGCGGTGACCGAGGGGCCGCACGCCGCGCCCGAGTTCTTCACCCGCGACGACATCGAGGTCTTCTACGACACCTCCTGGGAGGTCCACTTCAACTCGGCGCGTACCGGCGTGCGCCTGGTCGGCCCGCGCCCGTCGTGGGCTCGCGAGGACGGAGGCGAGGCCGGGCTGCATCCCTCCAACATCCACGACACGCCCTACAGCGTGGGGTCGGTCGACTTCACCGGCGACGTGCCGATCCTGCTCGGGCCCGACGGCCCCAGCCTGGGCGGCTTTGTGTGTCCCGCCACCGTGGTCAGGGCCGAGCGGTGGAAGCTGGGCCAGCTGCGCCCCGGCGACACCGTCCGCTTCGAGGCGGTCTCCGACTCCGGGGCCTCACGGCTGCGGGCGTCCTGGACCGCCGCCCGTCCCTCGACGCTCTCCGCCGGGGAGGGCGATGACGGCGTCCTGGGCCGGCTGGAGGCTCGCGGGGAGGACCCCGAGGTCACCTGGCGGCGGTCGGGAGACGACAACCTGCTCGTGGAGTACGGGCCTATGATGCTCGACCTCGGGCTGCGCATGCGCGTGCACGCGCTGGCCGAGCGGCTCGCGGCCGAGAACCTGGAGGGCGTGGCGGACCTCACGCCCGGCATCCGCTCGCTCCAGCTCAAGCTCGACCCCGACGTGCTGTCGGTGGGCCGTGCGCTGGACGTCGTCCGCTCGTTGGAGGAGGAGCTGCCGGCCACCGGAGAGCTGTCGGTGCCCAGCCGGGTGGTCCACCTGCCGCTGAGCTGGGACGACCCGTCCACGCGCCTGGCCACAGAGCGCTACATGGCGGGGGTGCGCGACGACGCCCCGTGGTGTCCTTGGAACATCGAGTTCATCCGCCGGATCAACGGCCTGGACGACGTGCAGGACGTCCGGGAGATCGTCTTCGACGCCGACTACCTGGTCCTGGGCCTGGGTGACGTGTACCTGGGCGCGCCGGTCGCCACGCCGCTCGACCCCCGCCACCGGCTGGTCACCACCAAGTACAACCCGGCCCGCACCTGGACCCCGGAGAACGCCGTGGGCATCGGGGGCGCCTACCTGTGCATCTACGGCATGGAGGGCCCGGGCGGGTACCAGTTCGTGGGGCGAACCACCCAGGTGTGGAGCCGCCATCGCAGCGGCGGCCTGTTCGAGCCAGGATCCCCCTGGCTGCTGCGCTTCTTCGACCGCATCCGCTGGCACCCGGTCGAGCCCGACGAGCTGATGGAGATGCGCGGCGAGCTGGCCGCGGGCCGGCTGGACATCGACACGGAGGAGGGCTCGTTCACGCTGGCCGAGCACCGGCGCTTCCTCGAGCGCGAGGCCGAGGGGATCGCCGCCTTCCGCGAGCGCCAGAGCGCGGCCTTCGGGGCCGAGCGCCGCGCGTGGGCGCAGGCCGGGGAGTTCGAGCCCCGCGCCGAGCCCGAGGCGCCCGACCCGGGGGCGAACGGGAGCGTCGACGTGCCCGAGGGCGGAGTTCTGGTGGAGGCCCCGGTGTCGGCCAGCGTGTGGCAGATCGACGTCGCGCCCGGCGACGCCGTGGACTCCGGCCAGCGGCTGCTCACCCTGGAGGCCATGAAGATGGAGACCCCGCTCGATTCGCCGGTCGATGGCGAGGTCGTCGCGGTGCTGGTGGACGTCGGTGACCAGGTCGTGTCGGGGTCCGGCATGGTGGTGGTGGCCGCCCGGGAGGGCGCGTGACGGCCGGCGAGCGCCTCCGGACCGCCCTCGAGCGGATCGCCGCGGTCGACCGGCCCGAGGTGTGGATCACGCTCCGCCCGCCCGAGGAGGCCCTGGCCGAGGCGTCGCAGATCGACGCGCGACTCGCCGCCGGCGAGGACCTGCCGCTGGCCGGCGCGACGCTGGCGGTCAAGGACAACATCGACGTCGGCGGGCTGCCCACCACCGCGGGGTGCCCGCGATTCGCCTACCAGCCCCGTGCCGACGCCCCCGTGGTCGCCCGCCTGCGCGCGGCCGGCGCCGTGGTGGTTGGCAAGACGAACATGGACCAGTTCGCCACCGGCCTGGTGGGCACCC
>Ga0136618_10001091_pt1 | contig 10265 bp, 6 predicted proteins | sample AntDrymUQ3302106_2_FD_104805 | JGI IMG/M metagenome (GOLD analysis project Ga0136618, IMG submission 104805) | Polar desert sand microbial communities from Dry Valleys, Antarctica - metaG UQ330 (21.06) | ecosystem: Environmental > Terrestrial > Soil > Desert | place: Antarctica: Dry Valley...
AGCGCACCGGCCCTCGCCGCGTGCGCTCCTACGACCTCCCAGCCGGGAGGTCGTTCCCTTTTTCACCGACCGTCCCGTCCTTGCGACCGATTCAGCACACTGGAGCACGCCATGAAGATCACCGGAGCACAGGCGCTCATCCGGGCGCTCGAACATGAGTCGGTCGATGTCATGTTCGGCCTGCCAGGAGGCTGCATCCTGCCCGCCTACGACCCGCTGCTGGAGTCAACGATCCGCCACATCCTCGTTCGTCACGAACAGGGCGCCGGACACATGGCCCAGGGATACGCCCACGTCACCGGGCGACCCGGCGTGGCGATGGTGACGTCAGGCCCTGCCGCCACGAACATGGTGACGCCGCTCTGTGACGCCTACATGGACTCGATCCCGATGGTGGCGATCACGGGACAGGTGTCGACGACGGCGATCGGCTCCGACGCATTCCAGGAGTGCGACACCGTTGGCATCACGCGCTCGGTGACGAAGCACAACGAGCTGGTGATGTCGGCCGACGACATCCCGATGCTGGTGCGCCAGGCGTTCCACATCGCCACGACCGGTCGCCCTGGCCCGACGCTGCTCGACGTGCCGAAGGACGTGCTGCAAGCGCAGATGACGTGGCACTGGCCGAGCGACGATGAGGTGGCGGCGGCGCTGCCCGGCTATCGCCCGACCACGAAGGGCCACCAGAAGATGATCAAGCAGGCGGCACGGCTGATCCTGGCGGCCGAACGCCCTGTGCTGTACGTCGGCGGCGGTGTGCTGAAGGCCCGCGCCGCTGAGGCGTTGCGTGAGCTGGCCGAGCTCACCGGCATACATGTCGTCACGACGCTGATGGCGAGGGGCGCGCTCCCCGACGACCATCCGCTGTGCCTCGGGATGCCAGGGATGCACGGCAACGCCACCGCCGTGGCGGCGATGCAGCGAGCCGACCTCTTGATCGCGCTGGGGGCCCGCTTCGACGACAGGGTCACGGGCCGTCTCGACGGCTTCGCCCCCGACGCCAAGGTGATCCACGTCGATATCGATCCGGCCGAGCAGGGCAAGGTGCGCCGCCCTGACGTGCCCATCGTCGGTGACTGCCGCTACGTGATCGAGCATCTCGTGACTGCACTCCGCCAGATGATGGAGTCAGGCAACGAGCAGGCCGACACGTCGGCGTGGAAGAGCAGGATCTCGGGCTGGCAGGAGCAGTTCCCGCTGACGTATACACCGAGCGACTCCGGTCACGCGCTCAAGCCCCAATTCTGCCTGGAGCAGCTACGCGATGCTGCCCCCGAGGGCACCATCCTCGCCTCCGGAGTCGGTCAGCATCAGATGTGGGCGTCGCAGTACTGGAACTTCAAGGAGCCGTACACCTGGGTGAACTCGGGCGGGTTGGGAACGATGGGTTTCGCCGTCCCGGCTGCCATTGGCGCCAAGGTCGGGTGCCCCGACCGCACGGTGTGGGCCGTGGACGGCGACGGCTGCTTCCAGATGACCGCCCAGGAGCTGGTGACAGCATCGGTGGAGCGCATCCCCGTGAAGATCGGCATTCTCAACAACAGCTATCTCGGTATGGTCCGCCAGTGGCAGGAGATGTTCTATGACGAGCGGTACAGCGAGGTGTACCTGTCCACCGAGCTGCCCGACTTCGTGAAGTGGGCGGAGGCGATGGGGTGCGTCGGCATCCGCGTCGAATCACCAGAGGAGGTGGCACCGGCCATCGACAAGGCGAACTCGATCAACGACCGGCCGGTCGTCGTGGAGTTCCGCGTCGATGCCTCGGAGAAGGTGTTTCCGATGGTGCCGGCAGGGGCAAGCAACGACGATCTCGTGCTGCCGGCCTCCCAGTCCGCCCAAGGCGCCGCACTGCGATGAATCGATCCGACAAGAGGACAACCCATCACATCCTGTCCGTGCTGGTTCAGAACCGGCCCGGCGTGCTCGCCCGGGTGGCGGGCCTGTTCGCCCGGCGCGGGTACAACATCTTCTCGCTGGCTGTGGCACCGGCCGAGAATGACCTCCAGAGCCGCATCACCATCGTCGTCGACGTCGAGACGTCGCCGCTGGAGCAGATCGTCAAACAACTGTTCAAGCTGATCGACGTGGTGAAGATCTCCGAGTTGGACCCGGCCGACTCCGTCGAGCGCGAGCTGCTGCTGGCCACCATCCGCTCCGTCCCCGACGCCCGCAGCCAGGTGATCGAGCTGACGAGCATCTTCGAGGGCAAGATCCTCGCCGTTGGCGTCGACGCCATCACCGTGAGCCTCGAGGGTCATCCGGCGAAGCTCGACGACTTCGAGGCACTGCTCGACGGCTACGGCATCGTAGAGCTGCAACGCACGGGCCGCGTGGCCCTTTCCAAACTCGACCGCACGGCACGTGCCCGGGCGACCACCAGAAAGGCAGGCTGATGGCAGCCAGCGTGTACTACTCCGACGACGTCGACCCCAGCATCATCGCCGCGTCGACCGTGGCGATCATCGGCTACGGGTCCCAAGGTCACGCCCACGCACTCAACCTGATGGACTCCGGCACGAAGGTGGTCGTCGGACTGCGCGCGGGCTCGTCGTCGACCGACAAGGCCGAGTCGCAAGGGCTCACCGTGTCGACCGTGGCCGATGCTGCCGCCGAGGCCGACGTGATCATGATGTTGGCGCCCGACACCGAGCAACGCAAGATCTACAACGAGCACGTGGCGCCGCACATGAGCCCTGGCAAAGCGCTGGCGTTCGCCCACGGCTTCAACATCCGCTATGAGCTGATCGCCGCGCCGGAGGGCTGCGATATCATCATGATCGCCCCGAAGGGCCCCGGGCACCTGGTGCGCCGCACGTACGAGGAGGGCGGCGGGGTTCCGGCGCTGATCGCCGTTGCCCAGAACGCCACCGGCCGGGCCAAAGAGCTGGCGCTGTCGTATGCCGATGCCATCGGCGCCACGCGCGCCGGAGTGATCGAGACCACGTTTGCCGAAGAGACCGAGACGGACCTGTTCGGCGAGCAGGCGGTGTTGTGTGGCGGACTGACATCTCTCGTGATGGCAGGTTTCGAGACGCTCACGGAGGCCGGGTATGCGCCGGAGATGGCATACTTCGAGTGCCTTCACGAGGTGAAGCTGATCGTTGACCTGATGTACGAGGAGGGCATCGCCGGGATGCGCTACTCGATCTCGGACACCGCAGAGTACGGCGATGTCACACGCGGACCGCGGCTCGTGACCGACGAGACCAAGGCAGAGATGCGCAAGATCCTCAGCGAGATCCGCGACGGGTCGTTCGCCAAAGAGTGGGTGGAGGAGAGCGACGGCGGAAGGTCGCGATTCAACGCCTTGCGGGCCGAGGGCGCCGAGCACCCGATCGAGAAGATCGGCGCCGAGCTGCGAGCGATGATGCCGTGGATCGCCGCCGGCAAGACGAGCGTCGCCGACGCCAGCGGCGGCTGACCCCAAACGGCGATCGCCTCGCGTTTGTTCTACGACTCTGACGAATAGCCCCCAATCCTGCGTGTGCCCTCCAGGTCTGGGCTTCTGGTGCCCCGACAACACCAGAATCCCTTACCTGGCCGGCACTTTCGCGGATAGGTAGCCCTCAGCTCACTAACCCACGTGAACCAACGGCGCTAATGGAACCCCGATGATGACCGACGGTGTCGGCGGGTGTTGGTCGAGTCGGTGGCAGCTCGAGCTTCTATCAGGTGTGCGGGGTTTTCTGTGGAGCGCCGTGCTTCCTGCCAGACTTACTGGCTTCCACGTAGAGGCTCTGCCACTCATGATTAGGGGAGTCGACGCAGAGGCTGGGATCGGCCGATTCTCCGAAGGAACGGACCGAGACATCGTCGTAACCGATGCGTTCAAGCATCTCCGACATAAGCGCAGGGTTCCAGACCGACTTGTGCGCGTGGTTCTGAGCCAGATTGCTGATAGCTTCCGGCAAGCTTTGATAGCGGTCAAATTTCGGGTACTTCTCTGAGAGGCGCTCGAACTCAAGGTACTTATCAAGGTCGGGACAAACAATCCGCACTCTTCCGCTGGGCTTGAGAATCCGCAGGACCTCCGTCATGAGCCGGTAATTTTGTGAGTAGGTGAGGTGCTCATTCACGTGTTCGGCAAAGACGCCGTCCCAGTAGTTGTCGGCGCATTTCAGCGGGTGTGTCAGGTCGACCATCCATTCGGGTGCCTTTGGCGACCGCATGACCCATTGGTGCAGCCGGAAGAAGTCGGCGTTCACCCATCCTTCGACACGTTGAGCACCACAGCCCAGGTTCAGCATTCGGCGTCCTTCGGAATTGGTCCTGTCAGGCGGGTTCCTCGCGAAGAGTCGGTTACCGAGGACCCCAAATGCCATCCAGACAAGGTCCTTCGCACTGCTGTCGACGCGTTTACTCTCCAGTTCGGCGAAACGATCAATCATTTCAGTTTCCCTTGCGTCACGCGTCGATCCAATCGTCATGGCCGAGGATACTCCATTGCAGGTCGTCAACAGCAACGAGGCAGTTGACTCGGACGCGCGACGTCCCACCTCGAGATCTGGGCGGGGTCCATGACCGTCAGCGTGGGCCAACGAACCAAACCGATGTGTCGATTGTCGGCGGCGCGCAGCCCTCGGTCGAGATCACGGGCGAACTCATGGCGCTGGAACCACGTCTCAGAACACGCTCGGCCACTCCAACGCGTCGCGCCGCGTAAACCGACGATCGGCATAGCGGCTGATCGCCCTCGTGCCAGGCGATTGGTCATGGGGTCTTGGCGACGAGATCGTCCATCGACACCTCGATGGGGGCGTTCGTCGCCGAGCTGGAGAGGTACAGCGTGATGCCGATGCTGCCGTTGGCTTGGAGGCCCGCGGTGTTGTCGGTCACGGATCGTTGCCACGTCGTCGGCTCGGTGGTGCCGACCTTCCACACCCTGGCCCGGATGGTGGTCGGTGACGTACCCGTCACCTGCAGGCGGACATTGAGTCGATCGCCGACGGCGTAGTTGAGACCGCTCACCAACGCCTCGGTCTGGATGGACGTCTCGGCGCCCGTCGCGCTCGCCCGGCTGAGCGAGAGGCCGACGGTGCCATTGGAGTTGAGGCGCAGCTTGGTTCGGTAGTCGCCGGCGCCCGGAACCTGCCGGCCTCGCACCGAGATGTAGACGCCGCCGCCGGTCGCCGGCTGGTCGGTAGCCACCGACATCGTCAGATCGGTGTTGAGCTGGGACACTGATCCGAGGGTCGCCCCGCTACCGGAGCCTGCTGTGGCGATCCGGATCCTGCCGAGTCCACCTGACACCGAGAAGTTGGTGGCAGAGCCGCTGAGGCTCCAGTTGCCACCGGAGTTGGCAGCGCCAAGGCCGTTGGTCACCGTGCGAGAGAACGTGTCGGTGGCGAACGTGGGTGACGGAGGCGCCGTCGGGTTGGCGGTGCGAGTGGTGGTGTTCGTGGCCTGTTCGTTGTCGGTCACAGTTAGCTGCACGGTGTAAGAGCCAGCAGTGGTGTAGGTGTGCGATGGCGAGACGCCGGTGCCGTTGGTCCCGTCGCCGAAGTCCCAGGCGTACGAGGCGATGGAGCCGTCGGGGTCGCTCGAACCGCTGCCGTTGAACGAGCACGACAGGTCGGTGCACGAAACGGTGAAGCTGGCGACAGGCGGTTGGTTGGCCGGCGCGCCGGACACGGTCACGTTTCGAGTGACCGACGTCTGCGCGCCGTCGTCATCGGTGACGGTGAGCCGTGCCGGATATGTGCCGGATGCCGCGTATTGGTGCGATGGTGTCGCGCCAGTGCCGGTCGTCGAATCTCCGAAGTTCCAGGCGTAATTGGAGATGGTGCCGTCGGGGTCGCTGGAACCGGTGGCATCGAACGAGCACGAGAGCTGTGTGCACGACTCCGTGAAGCTGGCGACGGGCGGCTGGTTCACCGGTGGCACACCAGGGCCGATCGTGAACGCGTCGGTGAAGGTGCCGCCGGCCGCTCGCACGAATCGGGCGCTCAACTCGTCGGCGTCGGCCGTCACCTCGAGGGAACCGAAAGTGGGATTCGAGTTCAGTCCCGAGGTGGCGGCGAAATACGGGGCCTCGGGATCGGCGGCGTTGACATCGCGAAGGCTGACCCCTCCGGTCCCTATCGTGGCGAACACCGTCCCCGCACCCTTGGCCATCGTCGAATCATCGTCGGCGACGCAAGCCGCATTGAACGTGTTGGGCGTGATCGCAGGGCACCCGGGCGAACGGCCGAGCTGCTTGGTGCGCCCGTAGCTGTGATCGTGGCCGGTGAGGACAAGATCGACCTTCTTGGAGATCAGCATGTTCGTGAGGTCAGGACCCGGTTCGCAGCTCTTGTCACCGACCGCCAAGCACGGCTTGTGCATAACTGCCACGACCCATGGGATGCTCGCGGTTCTGGCGCCATCGATGGCGGCCGCGGTCCAGTTGTACCGAGGCGATCCCGCCGTGTACTCCCACGTACTGTCGGTAAACGGCATGTTCGGCGAGATCATCACGTAACGCACGAGTGGGTCGTTCTGTGGGACGTCGACGTATGCCTGGCGCCCGTACGTCCCGACCAGGCCCGGCAACTGGTTCGGTAGACACGCCGAGAAGTCGTTGATGTTCCCGTTCTGGCCGTTGCTCTCGTGGTTGCCGGCGATCAGCTCGAACGGGAACCCAGCGCCGACGCCCGCCGTGACCAGATCACACCACGCCTGTTCGTTCCCCGTGGTGCCATACGACAGGTCACCCAACGCCAGATGCAGGTCGGGATCGAGGGATCCGATGCTCGACAGCACGGCCTGGGCGCTCGCACTCGACGAGAAATCCCCGGAAGCCGTGAATTTGACCGTCGGTGGTTGCGGTGCCCCGCTGCTCGGTACCGCCGCCACGACAAGGAAAAGGGCGCAGAGGCCCGCGATTCTAGAAATACCCGCCGCCATGCCCCGATCATACTCCGATGTCGAACCCTCGTGTGAGAAATCTCATTGATCGCCAACCCCGACGGTGCCCGTGATGCGTGTCGGGCGTCAGGTGCTCGAGACCGTCGTTTCGGTCAGGTCCGGGTCGGAGGTGATCGCCTCTTCGGTGAAGGCCGCCTGTCGCCAGTCCTTGTCGCTGAAGCGCTGGGTCTGCACGTCGAACAGGTCCGACTGGCGATCCCCGGTCTCGCCGTAGGTGAGCATCACCCACGCTCGGGGACTGTCGCCGGTGAAGTCGACCGTCATCAGCCAGCTACTGCCGTTGTCGACCGGGTACCCGTCGGGGCGAAGATCGGAGCCGGTGACGATCCGCTCGCCGGGATCTGGCATCGGTTCGCTCGTCGCCGACGGGTTGCCGTACCCGATCACGTTCGTGAGCCCGTCGCCGCCGGGGCCGCCGTGCACCCCGATGCGCGGCTTGGATCTCAGCGCGTACTGCACATCGCCGAGTGCGACATCGGCATCGAGCCCTGCTGCGGCCAGCGTCTGTGTGGCTCTCGCCAACGCGCTGCGCACCGGTCGGGTGCCGGCCGCTCCGCGCACCAGCCCAGACGGCGTCTCGACCGGCTGGCGCGGATCGAACGGGTCTGCCCACAGCGCGTCGAGTCCTTCTGGCACGTCGCGTCGAATGGCGGATAGGAACTCGCGCCACAGCACGGCGCCCTCGCTGTCGCGTTCGTAGCGGCCGTCCCAGCCTTCGAGCACCGAGCAGGCCGGCCCGATGTCCACCGCTTCGGCAGGCAGCTCCTCGGTGCCGTCCTCACCGGCAAGCGCAGGCACCTCGATGGACGTAGGCCCCTGGCAACGCGCCAGCACCTGCTCACGCAGCAGGCGCGCAGAACTGGCCCTGTTGAACAGCGCCGCGTCGCGAAGTTCCTCACCGCTGAACGTGCCGTCCCCTCCGGCCGGGGTGGCGTTGCCGGACTCCGACAGCACGGCTGCGTTCTCACGGGTGCGCAGGGAGCGCTCCGTGCGCTGCTCGCCGTGCAGAATCGAGTAGTCGCCCTCGAGCATCTCGGTGGCGTGCGCCATCCAGAAGCTGTCATTGGCGTTGAACACGTAGTCCGCGCGTTCCACCTGGGGCATCTGCTCGAACGGCACGAGACCGGGATCGCGGGCGCCGGGCACGTCCTCCCAGGCGAAACGGCTGTCGGATCCGTCGAGCAGGACCGCACCGTTGTCGCGGGCGACCTGCGTGATCGGGTCGCTCTCAAGGCGTTCGAGGTACAGCCGCTCACCCCTATCCGACAGGTTCGGAGTGGCCGACGTATCGGCGTACCACGCCCGGCCGTCGTCGCTGACGGCGATGGTGTTGAACAGCGGGACACCCTGGTGCTGGCGATGGGCGTCGACGAACTCGTCGAAGCTCTGCGCCTTCGCCATTGCGAAGTACTGCTCGGCGAACTCATCGTTGTCGATGTTGGCGTCGCGGTACGTGATCACGGCGGCGTCAGTCCAGCCGAAGCCGGGGAAGTTGATGATCGGCCCGTACTCGCTGGCCCACAGGCGCCGGCGTTCGACCTTCGTGGAGCCGTCGCGCTGGCGGATCTCGACGCGATGGCGCTTCGACGTCATCGGCTTCGACTCCCCGTCGAACAGGTACGACGTCGGATCCTCGGGATCGAGGTCGAGCGTGTAGGCGGTGAACCGGTTGCCCGCCGACACCGTGTGCGTCCAGGCGAAGCTGTCCGTGAACCCGATGCCGACACCGGGCAGCCCGAGCAACTGCACGCCGTAGATGTCCATCTCCCCGGGCACCGTGAGGTGTACCTCCCAGAACCGTCGTTCGCCCTCCCACGGGAAGTGAGGATTGGCGACGAGCAGGGCGCCCTCGCCACCGGTCACGGACTCGGATCCGACGGCCCAGCCGTTGCTGCCGAGATCGGTTGCGTTCAGCCAGCCATCGACAGCCTCCGACTCGGTCGGGCCGAGGTCACCCCTTGTGGCCGGCGGCTGGGCGGAGGCGATGAACCCGGTGAGTGCGCCGCCGCTCGCCAGCAGGCTGATCGAGCGGGAGTACGAGTAGATGTCGGCACCGGTGACGGGGGCCACCCAGTCCTCACCGGCGCACCAGCCCGACAGTCCTTCGACGCCGACCTCCTCGAGGTAGCCATTCCAGCCGGCGGCGAAGGCATCGAAGAGGGCGGTGACGTCGTCGGGAGCCTCGGCGAAGTCATCGCGGGCAAGCTCGTCGATGCCGATGGCCAGCCAGGCGAAGTCGCTCTCGACGTTCTCGTTCTCCTCGCCGGGGCCGAAGGCCGCCGCCCGCCGCCCCTGCACCTTCAGCACCTGGTCGGCGAGCGAGCAGGCGTGATCCTCGGCGTTGGCGTACCCCTGCCCGAACGAGACGTCTTCGATGGTGTCGCCGTTGATGTGCGGCACCCCGTCTGTCGTGCGCCGGATCGTGGCTTCGTACGTCGCGTCAGCGGGTTCCGTGACAGATGTGGTCGGCTCCGTGTCGCCCGAGGTGGGCGCGGTGGTGGCACCTGTGGCATCTGTGGCCTCGGTGGTGCCTGGAGTGCCGGTCGTCGGGGGAGTGAGTGTGGCGTCGGTGGTCGGGGCCGCTTCGGTGCCGGCCGAGCCCGACGTCGAGGGTGACGTCGTTGCCGTGCTGCCGGCGCCCGGTCCGTCGTCGCCAGAGCAGGCGGCAAGCAGGGCGACCGCCGTCAGTACACACACTCCTGCTCGGCCTCGCATCTCTCCCCCTACGTTGGCGCGTCGAACACCGTCCGTTCACCGTACGGGGTGGCAGCGGTGCTGAGTACCATCGATCGCCATGAGCGGCGTCCGCGACGATTTCGAACCAGGAGTGATCACTGGCGACGGCGTCAAGGAGGTGTTTGCCCTTGCCAAGGCGAAGGGCTTCGCACTTCCGGCAGCCAACGTGATCGGCAGCAACAGCATGAACGCCGCCATGGAGGCGGCAGCGGCGATCAACTCGCCGATCATCCTCCAGTTTTCCCACAGCGGTGCCGCCTTCGTCGCCGGCAAGGGCATCGGTGGCGGCGACCGGGCCTCGATCCTCGGGGCGCTCGCTGGCGCAGCCCATGTCAACCAGCTCGCCGCCGCCTACGGCGCGCGCGTGATCCTGCACACCGACCACTGTGCGAAGGACAAGTTGGGCTGGGTCGATGGACTGCTCGAAGCGGGCGAGGCGCATCATGCCGAGCACGGCCGACCATTGTTCAGCTCGCACATGCTCGATCTGTCGGAGGAGCCGATGCACGAGAACGTCGCCACGTGCCGGCGCTACCTGGAGCGCATGGCAGCCATCGACATGACCCTCGAGATCGAGCTCGGCATCACCGGAGGAGAAGAAGACGGCGTCGACAACACAG
>Ga0136618_10001092_pt1 | contig 10262 bp, 8 predicted proteins | sample AntDrymUQ3302106_2_FD_104805 | JGI IMG/M metagenome (GOLD analysis project Ga0136618, IMG submission 104805) | Polar desert sand microbial communities from Dry Valleys, Antarctica - metaG UQ330 (21.06) | ecosystem: Environmental > Terrestrial > Soil > Desert | place: Antarctica: Dry Valley...
CACCGTGGTCTCCGCGGAGGAGACCAGCACCCAGATCGAGGTCGCGTTCACCGCCGCCCTCACCGCCGAAGGGTTGGCCGAACGGATCGACGCCCGGCTGCTGACCCGGCTCCGGGCAGGGCAGCTCGACCCGGCCGAGCTGGACGGGCCCGAGGCCGACGGGGTGCCGGTGCTGATCGCGATGAGCGACAACGGCCCACAGATGCGTTCGCACAGCACCCGCGAGTTCATGGCCGCCTGCGCGATCATGCAACGCTTCGGCCGGCCCGGCACCCCCACCGACCAGGCCTGGATCGAGAGCCTGTTCGGGCACGTCAAGGGCGACTGGCCGCAGCTTGAGAAGATCCGCGACCCCGGCGAGCTCGAGCGTGAACTCGACCGCGCCCGGGCGGAGTACAACTCGGTGCGGCTGCACGCCGGGATCGGCTACGTCACCCCCGACGACGAGCACCACGGCCGCGGCGACGCCCTGCGCCAGGACCGCCGCGACGGCCTGGCCGCAGCCCGGCAGACCCGCATCGCCCACCGACGTACCATCAAGGAACGATCATGACCGCGCGCCGCTCCTGGTTGGGTATTTCTTCCCGCCGATGCCGGATTAAGTCAGACGCACCTCACCGCTTAACTATAGCTGGTCCTATCACCCGGATAATGGGGTAAATATGGTGATAACTGACACTGATACCCAGTCGGATGGTGATGCAATCTTGTCTCCCGGCGCGCTCGCCAAGCAGCTGAAGCCATTGTAGTGGCCCGGACGAGCTAGGTTTGCCATGCCCAGACAATCGCTTGCCGTAGGACTGGGTGGTCCGCCGATCTCATCAGCGATCACGTGGCGGACGTAGCACCACCATGGTTCGTGGATCATCCATCACCACCGTCCACCAGGTCGGCAGATTGGCCTCGTCGTTCACATAGGTGAACAGCCGCAGATCGCCTCGATCCCGAGTCAGCTCATGATCGACGAGGGTCGGAAGGAAAAGGCTCAGCGCGACGAGTGCTGCCGAGACTGCGAGAAGCACGGGGAGCAAGCGCCACCAGCCCAGCGGCGCGGACTCCCGTTCGTGGACCTCGTCGGTCGCCAGCTGTTCAGACAGCATTCAGGCAAGGTATCCATCGAAGTTAAGAGCTGGATGAGTAGAGGCGGCGTGTCGACTTCGGTGGCTGGCAAGTTGTGAGCGTTGCCCTCCCGGGTCGCTGATGGCGTCCAGCCCGAGGGTCAGTAGGTCATGGACGGCCTGCCTGCCGCCGGGCCGGAAGGAGTACACGGCGGCCAGTCGCAGCTTCGTCGACAGGGCATAGCCAGGTAACCGCATCGCCACCAGTGGATCCGGGTCGTACCCTTGCAGAACGGCGAGACCGCAGGCTCGTGCCCGTTTCCACGTGCAGTGGCCCTGACGGGCTCGTAGCTCCAGGTGCACCAGCAGGTTGGCCAGGTCCAACGCCGGCTCGCCGATCGAGGCGAGGTCGAAGTCGAGCATGCCGACTTCGCCCGAGGCGGTCACCAGGAGTTGGCGATCGTGGAGATCCCGGTGCAGGTAGGTCGACGGGGCGGCAGGGCCGGTCAGGAGCCGGCGCGCAGCCGCGAACCCCTCCCGGGCGACGGGCCCGTCGAGATCGAGCAGACGATAGGCCGCCGCATGTGCCCACCAGCGCTGAGTTGTCGCCAGCTCGGCCGCCGCGTCGTGGTGCCTTGTGCGCATCGGCGGGACGGCTGAGTGCAGTCTGGCCACAGCGGCACCAACCGCGAGTGCCGTCGAGGTGAGGCTGGCTTCGGGCAGCTGCGAATCGCCGAGCAGGTCGTGCAACAGCCGGCCTGGCAGGGCCTCGGTGGAAACCGTGCAGCCTGCGCGGTCGACGCCGATCACTCGTGGCAGGCCCACCCCGGGAATCGCCGGAGACTGCCCGGCCGGAAGCAGATCGTGCAGCCGGTCGTGCCGGACCGCCTTTGTGAATACCACACCGCCGTCATGGGACGTCTGACGAACCACCGCCCGCCGCTCCGGGCGGTGGGCAACCAGGCTGCTTCCGCTGGCCGCGACCAGCCGGGAAAGGGTACGCAGGCGACGGTCGGCGCCGCCCGGTTGGAGAACCACTCCGCTGGCCTCGATCAGGCGTACCCCCTGGTTCTGGCAGCGCTGGCTGGTCGACGTTGCCACCTGGTGGGCTCGCTTGTGGTCGGCGAACCACTGGCCGGCCACCGTGGACCCGTCGGGACGCCTGAGGTCGAGCAGCAGGTGATCGGGGCCGCGCGGAATCGCCTTGTGCAAGACCAAGTCCTGCTCAGCGACGATGTCACACACTGCAGGGAAGTCGCTGCGGCTCATCGCAGCGCTCCGATCAGCGAACCGGTTCGAAGTACGTCGGCGGCCCGCTCGATCAGTAGCCGTGCGGCGGACGCCCACTCCGGGGTCCGACGGAGTCGGAACGGTTCTAGGGCCCGGCGTAGCAGGTGGGCCGCCTCGTGCGTGGCCAGCCGCTCCATGTCTATGTCGGCTCCCGCGCTGACATAGCCGTCGAGCAGCGCCCGCAGCCTGCGGTCGTAGCTCTCCGGCGAACATCCGCCCAAGACGACATCGCGGGAAAGTGCCGACGCTGCGCAGGCGAGATCGGACGCGGGGTCCCCGAGGCGCGCGGAGTCCAGGTCGATCAGCGAGGCTTGGCCAGCATCGCTGATCACCACCTGATCGGCGGAGAAGTCGCCGTGGAGAGGCCGCTGCAGGCTCGGCAGGGCGCGCAGACGCGCAGCCACCGAGTCGGTGATAGCTGTCACCTCCGCTGCCGTATCGGGCATCAGCCGAGCCAGTTGCCGGCTGGACTTCAGGACCGACGAGACCTCGGCGGTGACGGCGATCGGCGCAAGTGCGAGGCCGGTGCAAGCATGCAGCCGCGCCAGAGCCACGCCGGCGGATCGGTATCCCGCGCAATCTCGCCCTGGGTCGTCGGGGTGGCCGAGTCCGGCCAGGGTTGCCCCGGGTAGGAACTCCATGGCGACCACTCCGAGCCGCTTGTGGAGGCCCAGCAGCCTGGGTGTTCCGAGATCACCTCGAGCCAGGGCGGCAATCGCATCGGTGCACGACCGCCGGTGGTCGGGCCGGTAGACGCGCAATAGTGCCTGCGGTCCGTCGGTTGCGCTGAGTGTGCCCACCCAACGCCGGTGCGGGTTGTGCCGAAGGGTCCGCAACTGCAGGCCGTCCAGCATCAGCTCGTGCTGACCCAGCAGGCGGCGCAGGAGCCGCTGTCGTCGCCTGTCGTGCAGGGCGGCCAGGCCAGGCAGGTCGCGGTCGGCCGCCTCGGTGGCCATGAGCAGACCGCGGTCCGGGTCGGCGACCAGCACGCTTCCCTCGGGTGCGCGCTCGACCGCCTTGGCGACCTTCTGTGCGCTTTCGGCTGCGTACGACGTGATCAGCCAGGACTGTTCGCCGGCCAGGGCCAGTACGTCGGCCGCCAGGACGCAGCTGGTTCCCGGCTTGTACCGCAGATACCGAGGCGTGAGCTGCACCGGCCCGCCGAGTCGATCGGCGATCAAGGACATGCAGGCATCGGCGTCCATGAGCAGCCTCAGGTCAGGCAGCAGCGGATCGCGAGCAGCCAGTGCCTCGTCAGCGCAGCTGAGCATCGGCCACCTCGGAGCTACACCTGGTCAGTACCTCTCGGGGCTTGCCCTGGTCGAGCACCCGGCCCCCGTCGATCCACACCACACGATCGGCGTCCAAGGCGGCGGACAGGTCATGGGTGATGACCAACGTCGTACGGTCGGCCGTAAGCCTGGCCAGCGCGGCGAGGACGTCGCGCTCGGTCTCCTGATCGAGACCGCTCATCGCTTCGTCGAGGATGACGATCGGAGCGTCTCGAACCGCAGCGCGGGCGATCGCGATCCGTTGCCGCTGTCCGCCGGACAGGGTGTCCCCCCGCTCTCCCACCACGGTCTCGTAGCCCTCTGGGAGAGCCATGATGAACTCGTGCGCACCGGCAAGTTCCGCGGCGGCGTACACCATCTCGTCCGTCGCGTCCGGAAGACCGTAGCCGATGTTCTCCCGAACCGTGGTCGCGAACAGCACGCTGTCCTGCAGCACTACTGCGACCTGGCTGCGCACCGAGGCCACCGTCAGGTCGCAAAGATCGTGGCCGTCGATCCGGACCTGGCCACTGTCCGGATCACGCAGACGAGAGATGAGCATCGCCACACTCGACTTGCCGGCTCCTGACGGACCGACGATCGCGACTCGTTCGCCTGGGCGAACATGCAGGTTCAGGCCGCGCAGGACCGGATGCCCAGGCTCGTAGCCGAACGACACATCCTGGAAGGCGATGTCTCCGAGGAACCGTGCTGCCGGGCGTGCCCAGGACGGGTCGACGATCGTCGGTGGCTGGTCCATGACCTGCACGATGCGTTCGCCGGAGGCGGCGGCAGCCGCGATCCGTCCGGTGTACTTGGCCACGTCGCGCATCGGCTTGAACGCCGCTTTGAGGTAGGTGAGGAACACCACCAGCTCACCGGGAGTCAGAGCGCCTGACAGCACCCGCTGCGCGCCGACGTAGAGCACGACGCCGGTGGCCAGACCCACCAGTACGTCGGTCTTGCGTTCGAGCCCGGCCGACAGCTTCTTGGCCTTGACGCCGTCCTTGAGTGTCTTGGTGTTGTTGCTGCTGAACCGCTCCTGCATGCGAGCTTCGAGGGAGTAGGACTGCACCACCCGCATCGCGGACAGGGTCTCGGTCGCAAGAGAGGCCAGGGCGCCCTCGGCATGCCGTTGGGTGCGGGACACCGTGTTGATCCGCCGGGTCAGTCGCAGACTGGTGAGGACGAAGACCGGGAAGACCACCAATGTGATCAGCGCCATCTGCCAGTCCAGGATGGCAACCACGACCATCATGCCGATCAGCGTGATCGTGTTGCCGGCCAACGGCAGCGCCGCGGTCACCGCCACTTCCTTGAGTCGGCCGACGTCGCTGGTGAGCCGGGTGACGAGGTCACCAGTGGCTGCCTTTTCGTGGAAGGCCATCGACAGCGCGTGCAGGTGCGCGTACAGCTCGGCCCGCACCCGGGTCAGCACTCGATTGCCGGCCAGGGCGAAGCAGATGGTCATGAGGTAGGAGGCCAGGGCTCGAAAGCCGACCACCGCCACCAGGACGACGGATGCCACGATCAGGACGGTCTGCAGACTCGCGGGCTGGGTACCACCCACATCGCCACCGGCCGCTGCGACGACTCCATCGATCACGAACTTCAGCGGCCAGGGCTCCAACAGGCGCATCGCCACCTCGGCCAGGAGGGCGACCAACCCGGCCCCGAGCAGTCGACGTTCAGCCCGCAGGTGCGGGCGGAACCGTCGGACCGTCCGGTTCAGACCCGGCGCGGCTGCCCGCAGCGTCTTAGGTCTATGCGAGGCCATGCGCCACCTCCGGCTCTCTGTCGTGATCGTGACAGTGATCGTGATCGTGACGGAGGTCGACGAGCGCGAGCGCGCGGGAAACGACGCTGGACCACTCGTACTGGCTGATCGCACGAAGTCGGCCCGTTCTAGCCAACTCCGTACGCCGCGCCGGATCGGCACGCAGAGCGCGAATGGCGGCGGCCAGGGCGACCGGGTCCCCAGGGGGAACGAGGACACCGGCGCGGCCCAGGTCCAGCAGTTCGGGCAACGGGCCGACCCGGCTGGCCACGGTGGGTAGTCCGGCGGCGAGATACTCGGTGACCTTCAGCGGAGAGAAGTAAAAACCTTTCAGCGCAGGGTAGGGAGCCACGGCCACGTCCATGCCGCGCAGAAGGTCCGGGACCTCGTCTGGATCGACGGACCCGGTCATCTGGACCGCATGGGAGATGCCGGCGCGCTCGGCCTGTTCGCGCAGTGGCCCGGCCTGCGGACCGTCACCCACCAGCAGCAGCCGATAGCTGGGATCAGCAGCGGTGAGGACGGCGAACGCCTCGATCAGGGTCTCGACGCCGTGCCACGGTTTCAGGGTGCCAACGAATCCGACGGTGAAGAGGGCGCCGGTGGCCGGTGCCGGCGGGCGCCCGGACGGCCGTACCCGTGTCGTGTCGACTCCGTTGCTGATGACGTGGACGCGGCTGGGGTCCTTGCTTCGGCTCCGGGCCCAGGCCGCGACACCGTCGCTGACGCACACGATGGCAGAGGCGGCGCCGAACGCGTGCAGTGCCACCGCTTCGGCCGCCGGTCGGTCGTGCAGGATCCGGTGAGTGGCCTGCTCGTCGACCAGCGGTGCGTTCACTTCGAGCAGGCTCGGGACGCCGTGGCGCTGCGCCCAAGACGTGGCCGTACGTCCCCACAACGAGTACCGCTCGTAGACGAGATCGATCGGAGCCTCGGCTTGTATGTCGTCGAGCACCGTCGCTGCGGCAGCGTCGGCGCGCTGCGCCCTCGCCTCGTCATCGGCAGGGTCATGGGAGCGCTCCACCGGGAGGATGTGGACCCGCACCTCGGCGAAATCGGCCGGTGGCGATCCACCCAGCCGTGCTGCGAGCAGGTGTACCTCGGCGCCGCGCCGCAGCAGCGCGCGGACGACTGCTTGGACGTGCACCGAGGCGCCCTTTCGACCGAACACCGGAACCCCAACATCGGTGCACACGTAGGCAACCCGCATCAGGCCACCGCCGTATCCAGCGTCGCGTTCGGGTTCAGCAGCTCGAGCAACGTGGAGCTGTTTCGGTGCACGTCGAACTCGCGCTCGACCAGCGCGCGGGCGTTTTCGGCCAGCCGGCGCCGCAACGGAGGCTCATCGAGCAGGCGCGCGATGCCCGTCGCCAGGGCGGAGGAGTCGGCCTCGGGCACGAGCAGACCGGTGACGTCGTCATGCACGGCCTCCGGAATTCCGGTCACCGGGGTTGCCACACAAGGAGTTCCAAGGGCCATGGCCTCGAGCAGTACGGTCGGAAGGCCGTCACGGTTGCCGTCCTCGCCGACGATGCACGGGGCGGCGAGAACAGCAGCTTCGCTGATGACCGTGCGGGTCTGGGCCTGGGGAAGTGGACCGCAGAACCGGACATGTTCCTCGATACCCAGCGCGCTGACCTGGGCGCGGAGGGCGGCTTCCTGATCGCCGGTGCCGACGAGATCCAGCCGGATCTCACGGCCCGCCTCGACGAGCTCGGCGATCGCATCGATGAGATGGCAGAAGCCCTTCTTCTCCACCAGCCGGCCGACGCCGGTCACCACGGCAGGGCGGTGCACCGGTGAGGTGTATCGGTAACGGGTCAGGTCGAGACCGTTGTAGATCCGTACGACCCTATCGGCGGCGGCGCCGTACACCCGCCTGAGGTGCTCGAGGTTGAAGTCGCTCACCGTCACCACGACGGAGGCTTCGCCGAGTTTGCGCCCTAGCTCCTCGACATCCACTGACTCGTGGAAGATGTCCTTGGCATGCGCGGTGAAGCTGTAGGTGACGCCGGCGAGTTCGGCCGCTGCACGGGCGACACTGGTCGCCATCGACCCGAAATGCGCGTGTAGATGGGTGATGCCGCTCTGCCGGAGTCGGTCCGCGAGCAGAACTGCCTGGGCCGCGTCATCCACCGGGAGCTGTAGCAGTAGAGGTAAGGCGAGCGGTAGCGCAGGTAGTGCCGCGAGTCCTGCTCTCAAGGTGCTCCACACCTCGGCGGCCTTGTGGTGCAGCGGGATATAGCTGACCGGCGCACGCACCTCGGCCAGTGCCTCGTGGAAGCGACCGTCGACCGGCGGTCTCAGCGAGAAGATCTCGAGTTGCGCACCGGCAGCCTCGAGTGCGAGGACCTCGTTGAGGATGAACGTCTCGGAGAAGCGGGGATACACCTTGAGCACGTACCCGATCCGCCGCGCTCGGGACTCAGGCATAAGCGGGGACCTTTCGTGCCGGTCGCGGCGACAGCGCGGCGAGCTTGCCGGCCATGGCAGCGATCCGATCCAGTCCATTGAGGTCGATCGCCGCGTGCGTGACTGACGGCGCGTGGACGGCGGTACTCAACCAGGTGCCGATGTGCTCCGGGGTTATCTCGGCTGCAGAGACCACGTCGACGACTCCGCTCCGCTCAAGTCGCTCGGCCCGTACCGACTGTTCGGTTCGCGGAATGACGCGGGGAACGAGCAACGTCGGGCAGCCAGCGGCCAGCAACTCGCAGACGGTGTTGTAGCCGGCCATCGATACCGCGGCAGCGGAGCGCTGGATGAACTCGTGAGCCTGGGACACGAACTCGTGAACGGTGGCATCGCCTCGGTTGTCGGCCAACTCCTGCAGCTGGCGACGGTCGTCGTCACACATGAACGGACCGGTGAGGACGACCCCGTGATGTCCGGCCGGCATCGTCGCGGTGAGGAAGGTGCGGGCGAGCTCCACCCCGTCCTGGCCACCGCCGACAGTGCACAGCACGAACTTCTGATCCGGTGCCGGCAGCAGGCACGGACCGCAGAACCGGGTGCTCAGTTGGCCCGGCCGCGGACCGGCGAGGTAGCCGGTGTAGGTCACCTTGTCGGCCACGGCCTTGGGCAATGAGTACTCCCGGACGGCGTCGTAGACGGTCGGATCGCCATAGATCCAGAGCGCGTCGTACAGATCCCGGACAGCTGCCGTCGTTCCGTCCCGTTTCCAGTCCAGCCGGGTCGCTGGTGCGGCATCGAGTACGTCACGCAGCCCCAGGACCGTACGGGTCCTGCCGGTACGACGCAGCGCCGCCAATGGCCGGTCGAGTTCACCGCCGACTCCGCGGGCGACTTTGTCGACGATGAACAGGTCCGGAGCGAAAGCCACCAGTGCGGCTTCGATCAATGCACTACGCAGTGCCAGCACCTCGTCCAGGGGCGCGGTCAGGACGCGTGCGGAGTAGCGACCCGACGAGTCCTTGTGCACTGCCGGAAGGGTCAACACCTCGGTCGACGGAGGCAACGGCAACATGGTGGCCTCAGGGGTCCCGGTCAGGAGCAGTACGTCGATCGACGGGTCGTCGGCCACCATCGCGGCAGCAATGTTGATGTTGCGGCGGATGTGACCCAGGCCCTGGGTGTCGTGCGAGTAGAGCGCCACCCGCCGCCGCGCAGGCGGAAGATCGAGATCTTTTTCAGGCAGCATGTGCGTTCCCCTGAGGATAGCGGGGGTTCAGGCTCCGTACATCCCCCGTTCGGCATCTAGCCTTACACAGGCACGTGGCCTATGCGGGCTCTTCGCCCCTATGCGTGAGAGGGCTGTGAGAGAACCCTTAGACGCCATGCGAGCCGTTGTTGGTAGGGGCGGCGTTGTTTGTGGCGAGCAACGCCTGGTTGGACAGCCCGGGTGGGCGCTCGAGTGGTTCGGCAAGTCGCATGGAGCGGGTGACGGGAATCGAACCCGCACTGTCTGCTCGGGAAGCTGTGAGTATCTGGCAAGGCCGGACGAGCGTTAGGCCAGGTCTGAAAGGCAGATTGTCGAGACGCGTCAGGGCTCGATTAGGGCCGCGTGCCACAGACGTGCCCTAACGGTGCGAGAAAGCTGCCCGGAAACGGCCCGGCCCCGCGAGGGTCGCTGAGGGCGTTTCGGAGGTTGAGCGGGCCAGATGCCGATATGTAAGGCCATGACGACGAAGCGCAGCCCCGAGCCCGCCTGGCTGTCGGTCACAGAGGCCGCCGAGGCCATCGGCATGTCGAGAAAGTTCATCGTGCGGGAGATCGAGCGCCGCGCCCTCGAAGTGCACCGCTTTGGCAGGATCCATCGAATCCGGCGAGAGGCCCTGGCCGCCTACGTCGCCGCTCACAGGATCGACGCCGAGGCATCGTGACCACGGGCGGACCGTGGCGCCGCCGTCGGACCCGAACCTGCTCTACGACACCCGGCACGCGCTGGACGAGTTCGGCGTCCTCGACGAGGCCGAGGCCGCGACGTTCGCTCGGCTGCTGCTCGCCGAGCGGATGGACCACGGCCGACTCCACGCCGCCCTGGGCCAGGCCATCCAGCGGTTCGGGGCACTGGCCGAGGACGAGCAGGACCACTTCCGCGACGGGCTGAGCCGGTTCGTCCGGACGTACTCGTTCCTCTCCCAACTGGTCAGCTTCACCGACCCGGCGTTGGAGCGGGACTACCTGTTCGGCAAGGGACTGCTGCCGTTCATCCGGGCCGAAGCCGGCTCCGCGGTGGACCTGTCCGCCGTCATCGAGCTGACCCACCTGAGGCAGGAGCAGCAGTTCGCCGGCTCGGTGGCACTGGAGGCGACCGACGGCGAGGTGTCCACGATCTACTCCGGGACCGGACCGCAGGCCGAGCCCGAGCCGGAGCCGCTGTCGGTCATCATCGACCGGCTCAAC
>Ga0136618_10001093_pt1 | contig 10262 bp, 6 predicted proteins | sample AntDrymUQ3302106_2_FD_104805 | JGI IMG/M metagenome (GOLD analysis project Ga0136618, IMG submission 104805) | Polar desert sand microbial communities from Dry Valleys, Antarctica - metaG UQ330 (21.06) | ecosystem: Environmental > Terrestrial > Soil > Desert | place: Antarctica: Dry Valley...
AATTAATCTGAAATTCGAGTTTTGTGGAGGAAATATGCTTTTAAAATCCAGGTTTTTTCGTTTGTTCTGCTCGCTTTGTTTAGTTTTTTCGCTGTCGCTTCTGTCTTTTGCCGATACTATTCGCCTGAAAGACGGAAGTATCATCAAAGGTAAAATAGTCAATTTTACGGGCGGGAAATTTACCGTCGCTATCGGCGAAGGCTCGCGGCGGAGACAGATGTCATATTCCGCCGACGAAATTGAATCAATCCAATTCGATTTGCCGCAAACTCCCGCTGAAACGGTAAAAATTTCCAATCAAACCGTCGGCAATAAAACAGCCGAAAATAAAGTTATTCCGGTCGAACAAACTAACAAAATTTCAACTCCGCCGGTCACTCTGCCGAAAACAGTCAAAGTTGAAGACACAACGCAGACGAATTCCGCTCAGAATACAAATCCGAACGTCGCCAAACCGAAACCGATTGAATTGAATGTTAAGGTTTTGGCGGACAATACGGGAAACGGCTGGACAAATTCGGGATGGGTTGTGAGAAAAGGGCAAAAAATTCGTATTACCGCTGACGGTCAGGTTTCACTCGGCAGCAATCGTTTGACGACGGCTTCCGGCATTGCAGCTTTGCCTGACGACGGGAAACTGATGAAAAACGTTCCGACCGGCGCGCTGATTGTCGTTATCGGCGACGATAACAATGAATTTATTTATATCGGCGCGGAACGCGAATTTGTCGCCGCTCGTGACGGCTCGCTTTTTCTCGGCGTTAATGAGGGAAACTTGAATGACAATTCGGGTGCATTCGATATAAAAATCCAAATTGACTCGAATTCCGGCAGATAAAATTTAAGACTTTCTCAAAATCAATTTAACGCTGGTGGCGCAAAGATAAATAAAAAACTTTGCGTCTTTGCGCCTTTGCGTTGAAATTCTTCTTCATTTACTGCGTTTGCCGTCAATAGCTTGATAAAAACCAACCAAAAGCAGACAATCGGTATCTAAAGTTACGAATCTACAAAAGGTCCATAAAAAGGCAAAATTTATGAAAAGTATTCTGCGTTCTTTCACCGCTTCATTTGTGTCATCAGTAATTTTTCTGTCCGTTTTCAGTCCGGCAGGATTAGCTCAATCGCGTCCGCAAAAACCCGACGCGCCGAAAGGGAATAACAAAATCAATCAGCGTCCTACTCCGAAAACCGAAGAAGAATTAAAAAAGGAAGCGGAACAGCGCAGAATTGAAGAAGAAGAGAAAAACGCCGTCGTTGATGATGAGATTCTCAAAGTTGACACCAACATCGTCAATGTTGACGCGGTGGTTTTCAACAAAAAAACCGGTCAAATCATCACGGGATTGAAAAAGGAAAATTTCGCCGTTTTTGAAAATGGAATCAAACAGGAAGTTACTAATTTTGCTACGCCCGAAGCGCCGATTACGGTTAGTTTGGTGGTCGAATACAGCAAATGGTCGGAACTTTTCGGACTTTACGGCAACGGCGGATTTGAAGCCGGCAAACTCGAAGTCGTTCGCCCGGTCGCTTATTTTCTTTCAAAATTTATCAAAGCGCCCGACGATTACGCTTCGGTTATCGCCTTCGATATGCGTCCGACGACGATTACCGATTTTACAAACGACCCGAACCGTCTGCGCCAAACGGTTGATTTGCTTTTGCGAAACAACCCGGCGTTTCGGGAGAATAATCTTTTCGACGCGATAAAATTCGCGCTCGTCGGCGGCAAAGGCGATTCCGTCGTTTTGGAAAACACAAAGGAAAGAACCGCTGAATTCGGCGGAATGATTGATGTCAAAGCCAAACGCCGCGCCATTATTCTGGTCGCTTCCGGCATTGATACGTTTAGCAAAATCAATTACGACCAGGCGCGGAAAATCATCCAGAATTCGGGCATCCCGATTTATATTATCAGCACCGGAAACTTGTTTTATAAAAAATACGAAGACAGATTGGGAGCAACCGACAGTATTTCAGGAATGCCGGGAAGATTGACATTTTTACAGGCGCAAAACGCGATGAACACTTTTGCGAAAGAATCGGGCGGAGTTCATTATCCAATGACTTTCGAAGGCGAACTGCCCGGTTATTTGAATAACATCAACGCTCTGCTTCGCAATCAATACAGCATCGCTTACGACGCGGGCGAAAAGCGCGAAGCCGGAAAGAAATTCAAGTTGGAAGTTAAAGTTGACGTAGACGGCGACGGGCAGTATGAAGATAAACAATTCGTCGTTCAGCACCGCCCGTTTTACACCACGCCGAAGGAAAAAGAACCGAAAAGTAAGAAGTGAAAGAAAAATTTACAGGGATAACAGGTTAGACAGGATAGAACGATTTTGGGGTTTTGTTTTTATATCCTCTTTCATCCTGTCATCCCTGTAAATTCTTCTTCGTTTTTTGTATTTCATTAAATTGAAATTTGCTTTAAATCTGTTTCTCACTTGTCGTTGCCGGATTGCCTAGCGATGTTCAAGCTGTAGTAAATACGCGGCAGAATTGCCGTCAAATTCGATTTTGCTGAGTTTTTTATCAACGTCTTTTGTAGTTTTTGTTTCGCTTTTTTTGTTTTCTTCCAAAAATTCGCGCAAATTACGCTCTAATACTTTATCCGTAACCAAGCCGACATCGCTGAAAAAAGCGTTATCCTTTACTTTTTCAATCATCTCCGATTTCTCCTTGCGCCAGATTAGCCAGAAGTTTTCCGTTCCCGCTTTGCCGCCGAACTCATTCCAGCCGGTTTCGATTTTTTGTTCCGCTTTAACTTCAGCCGAACCGCCGTTTCTCAACGGGGTCGGGAAAATTATCTGAAAAACCTTTTCGCCTTTGTTGTTCAAACCTTCGCTAAAAAGATACAAAAAACCGTTTTCCGAAGTGTTGAGCCGCATCTGAAATTGATAACCGTTCTCGAAAATTTCCTGCCCGCTCGATTCAAACGGCTCTTGAAACTTTTTTCCATCGCGCATTTTTTGAACGAGAAGCGAATAATTTACCGAACGCGAAAACTGTGTTTTCGGTGCAGTCGTTTTCTCAGATGTATTTTCAAGTGATTTTTCCGATGGTTTTTCCGGCATTTTAGCTGAGTCGGGCGTTGCCGTCGGTTTTGTTTCCTGTTTCTTCGCCGAATCTCCGGTTGCCAATAGCCAGATGCCCGAACCGGCAAGTCCAAGCAAAAGCAGAATTAAAACCGCCGCGCCGATTGCCCACAACTTTTTTTTCGATTTTGGTTTCGTTACGTGCAGCGGCATTATTTCGGCAATTGATTCGGCTTTATCCTGTGTCAGAACTTCTGTTGCCGCTCCGGTAATTTTCCCGGCAGAATTATTTTCAAAAATAAACGGACTTGCCTGAGTCGCGCCGATAAAATTTTGTGATTCGTCTGATGAAAATGAATTTTGCCGCAAAGCGGCGCGAAACTCCCGCGCCGTCTGAAAACGGTTTGCGGGTTCGATTGCCAGAGCCTTTTGCAAAATCTGTGATAAATGCGCGGGTATTTCGGGTTTGAGATTGGAAAGCGCGGGTAGAGGATCGGACTGATTTGACCACAAAGCGCGGGCGCGAAAGGTGGAAGTTGCGTTTGCCGGCGAAACTCCGCTTAAAAGATGAAAAAGCGTCGCCGCCAAACCGTAAATGTCGCTTCGCGCGTCGGTTCGGTAATCTAAAAATCTTTGAAGTTGCGCATCGTGTTCGGCTTTCAAAATCAAATAGGAATTCGTATCAACCCGCAAAACCTGTTCGAGCGGCGCGTAAAACGGCGTAAATCCGGTGATGCTCTGCCCGGGTTTGGTGTGGGTGTCGTCTGCCGGATTTCCCTTCGCCGTGCCGAAATCGAGCAGAAAAATTTTGCCTGTTTCGTCAATTTTGATGTTGTGCGGTTTGATGTCGCGGTGAAAAATCGGGAACGAATGCAGATATTCGAGCGCGTCCAAAACCGTGTCGGCAACGCGGAGAACTTCCGCCGTTTCAAACCGCTTGCCGCGTTTCAGCATCTCCGACAAATCTTCGCCCGTGATGTAATCCATCACGATAAAATACGCGCCCGACTCCTGAAAACAATTGCTGACTTTCGGCAAATTCGGATGCTTGAGATTGTAAAGCAAATCGGCTTCGAGACGCAGAGATTTTGCTTCCGTTTCGCTGCGCGGCTGAATTTCCTTGACGGCAACGAGATTTTTTCCCGAAAAACGCGCGTCTTCCGCCAGATAAACCGCGCCGAAACCGCCGCTGCCGATTTGCTCGCGGATATGATAACGCCCGTCTAAAATTTTCCCTGTGGTCAGCATATTTTTAGCTGTAAACACAGCCGAACCGCAAATCCTCCTTAATAATTGCTGTTATTTTCCCTAAATTAATTCATTACAAAAACCAAACCAGGCGCTGCCGAATCGCCAATCTTCCGCTTTCTCGCACAAACGCGCCTTAACCGGATTATTTTCGATATATGCAACCGTCTTTTCGTAATGCTCGAAATCACGAATGTAACGATCAAATACTTCCTTTTGCCAGAGCGTTCCGCTTCGGTTGAGAAATTTATTGATTTTATTGGCGGTATAAGATTTTATCGAATGCTCAATCGCTCCGAGTTCTCCAAACGGTTGAACAAGCGCGTGAACGTGATTCGGCATTATCGTCCAGGCGATTAATTTATACTTCGCGCCGTCGTGATAAAGCAAAGCGTCCTGCACGAGTTTGGCAATTTCCGCTTTTTTCAAATCACATTTGCCATAACCGCAGTCGAGATATTTTTCGATTCGCTCGCGCAAATCGATTTCTCTTTCAATCTCCGCGCATTGCGCCAACTCATTTTTCCATTTATCCAAAACCGTCCGCGGCAAAGAATCATTCAAACGAAAGGTCAAAAACTGCAATTTCGCGCCGCCGTCAAAATGCGGCAGATAACCACGACCATACCAACCTCTCGGCTTATTCTCTCCATGACTCATAAAATATTCTTCATTGTTCATCACTGAAAAGTATAATCGCCGGGAGCGCACTCTTTGCTGGGAGCGCACGCATCCCTGCGTGCTACGGCGCGTAGCGACGTAATAAGCGTTACTTTATCAAAACTTCGATTGCCGCGATTTATTCGCGCTCTCGCGCTCAGCACGCAAGGATGCGTACGCTCCCAGCGATAACGCCTTTTCTTTTCGATTCGCCAACCTTTTTATTTTATTCTTCTCATTTGTATTTCCAGACGAATTGAGCTAATTAGATTGCGAAAAGCATTGTTATAGGCTGCCGATTCATTTTCGGGTGCAATCATCGCCACATATAACAAATCGTCGCCATCGTGAAGCTGAGTCGTATAAACGGTAATGACTTCATTTCTGCCGGTTATCGGCGAACGCCCTGACAGAACGGTAGCCAACGCCTGCCGACCGCCTAACGAGGTTTGTGAATAATTCGAGTTTTGGCGCAGGTAATTATTACTCTGCAGCACGCCGTTAACATATTGTTCGGTCGCCTGTCCTAAACTTAAACTTCTGCTGTTTATTTGGAGACCAACCATCGCGCCGTGCGTAATTCCGTTGTCGCCGTAGCCGCCTTCCGGCGCAAACTGAACTTCCGGCGCAAACTGCACCGATGTCTGAGTTTCAAAAGCGCGCCAGTTGCTCGGCACATTCAGTTGCAGCACTAGTTGCAGCCCATTGCCAGTGTTATAAACTTGCGTTTCAGTTGAAGGATACGAAACGCTTCTTAAATACTTACCGCCTGCCATGCCGTTTGCGCCTACGGTTTTTGTGTCTGATGTCGTATTTGCTGTTGTCGGCGTTATCGGCGCGTTCAATTGCCGCAGTTTGATTCGGGCAAGCGGCGCATTTGCTCCGTTTTGAAATTCGTTCAGATAGACTTGAATCTTCGCTTTGTCTTTTGAATCTCTAACCGAATCCCAAACTGCTTGCTCAAGTTTGATTTTCGCGTTCGCGGCATTCGCGCCCGTCGAAAATTCTTTCAGAAAATCCCGAAAATCTTGCGGGTCGCTGCTGTTTTTGATATAGCTCCAAGTCTCGCGCTCAACGGTTGCTTTGTCCTTTTCAGTCAGAGTTTCGATTACCTTCTCTGTTTCGCCTCTTAAACCCGCAAAATAAAAATCTCCCGAATACAAACCTTCCTTCCACGGCGATTGTTTTTGATTTGAACCTGCTTCAACGTCGCGCGCCAACGCTTTGACTAATGGGTCGAGTTCGAGATTAGGCTTTTTGATTTGTTTGAGCAATGCTTGAGTAAATAAACCATTTTTGCTGTTTCCCACACCGTCACTTGAAACGCCGCCCGGTTGTGTCGCATACAGAACGAGAGTTCCGCGCGGTGGATTGCTATTGACCAGACCTTTGCTGTCGCCAATGTCGCGGAAATTGCGCCACGAACGCGCAAATGGATTATTGCGGCAAGCATCAAGAATGACAAGATTAAAAGTATTTCGCGCCGCCGCCATTTTGTCGAGAACGTAACCGATTGAAACAGCTTTGTATTTAACCGAATCTTCATCCGGGATGTTGGCATCAGCCGGAACGAGGTAGTTCTGCCCGTTTGAAGTAACACCGTGTCCGGCATAATAAAACAGCCCGACACCTTTCGTTTCCGCCAGCCGCCTGCCAAATTCCCCAATCAGCGTTTCCATCCTGCTCTGACTCAAATTTAAACCTTCTCTCTCGCCGCCGATAACTTCAAAACCTAAATCACGCAAAGCCCTCGCCATATCTGTTGCGTCATTAGTTGGATTATCTAGTTTTGTAGCATTAGTGTAATTACCGTTGCCGATAACCAAAGCGATACGCTTTTCGGTTGTCTGGTTTGGTTTCTCTCGTCCAAGCTCCCGGTCTTGCGCCGCAAGCAGCAGACCGCCCAGGTAAATTGTCGAAATTAAAACGAATGCACAAAGTCTTTTTAACATACCTGATTCCTTAAGCGTGATTTGGATTTTTCCTGTGAATATTCTAAGCCTGAATACAGTAAAATGGGAAGCAAAAAACAGCAAGGATGCCTCTCGTTCCAATCCGTTGAGTTATAGCACAACCTTCACTTTAAAACGGCAATTTCCAGTCCGGTTCCCAAACTTGAAAACAGACGCGGATTTTGTTTTGATTTTGTTTCGGCGCGGACTTTTTGACGGGCAAACTCGAAAAGTTCATCGGCGGTGATAATTTTATCGGAATTTGAATCGGCATTTCCGCGCAAGCCTTCGAGTAAAGCCCAGGTGAAAACGCCGTGTCCGCCGCCCCAACGGGTGCTTTCGCGCGATGTTTCGTTAGTGTCGGACGACGTAAATACGGCGCGTCCGCTCGAACTGAAAAGCTGCGCCGTCGCATTGCTGACATCATTTTTGATTTCTACTCTTTCGAGTTCACGTTCGTCGTAATCGTCTTCCGAAACGCCGCGTTCTCCTTTCCCGGATTTTTCCTTCCGCTTTAAGACAACGATTTTTTTACCGCTCAAGCCCGCGCTGTGGCAAGTGTCGAGCAGAAAAACAGCCCGTTTTGATTTTAGCTTTTGGTCAATGATTTTCTTGAGTTCCTTCATCGGAAAACCCGTATTTTTCAAATCCGCTACTTTTGAATCATAAACCAGGTAATAGAGTTCGCGTGGGTTAAACGGGTCCGGCGTTCCGTGTCCGGCGAGAAAGAAAATCACAAGGTCGGTCTCCGTCGCTCTGGTCAGAAAACTATTAAGCGAATCGCGCACCGCGCTCAGAGTCGCATCCCGATTCGTCATGTAGAGAATATCTTGAGGATTAAAACCGCCGGTTTGCCTCAGCCAATTATTAAGCGCGGCGGCATCGTCATCGGCGAAATTCAGATTGTTTAAGCCGATGTCATTGTATTTATATTCGGAAACCCCGATGACGACGGCAAATTTGCGCCCCGAAAAACCCAATGCGCCGGAAGGATTTTTCACGCCACCCGGTTTATCGCTATGTTGTTTAACTGCGGCTTTGGCATCCGTGATTACTACAAAAGAGCCGTAGAAACGCTTTCCGTCGCGGCTGACGGCTTCGATTTCAAAAAGATTTTCCTTCGGCTGAAGGCGAAAACCGGCAATTCTATTTAAATCACAATCCATCATTTTCCCAAGCGTCCCGGCTTTTTGTTTGCAGCCGGTATTCGCCGATTGCCGATTGATACGCACTTTGATTTTGCTCCAATCAATAGTGTCAGCCGCCGGATTGAGAATCCAAAACTTTACCAAATTAACATCAGTCCGAGCTACATAGTTTTTTGGAGCGGTCATCCGTTCGGTGTTTAGTTCGGGCAATTCGAGCGCGAACGGCTCACGTTCCGTTTGTTGGGCGAAGACCGGAAAACTCAGCAGAAATAAAATACTTATTGTCGTAAAACAAAATGAAGCAGAAATTTTCATCACATATTCTCCGAAAGTTCAAATCGGTTGAGAATCGGATAGAATCGCCCGATTCTCAACCGTTAATAATATAATGTTCTTTGAAAAATAAATCCGATAAAAAATTAAGAAGCGTTTTCGCTGGGATCGCGCGCATCCCCAGCGTGCTGAACGCGAGAGCGCGAAAAAAACGTCGCTTGACAATCAAGTTTCGAGCAATGTAACGCTTTTACGCCGCTCGTCAAGCGACGTAGCACGCAGGATGTGTGCGCTCCCAGCAAAAAGTTAACTTTTTATTGATCGGATTTATTTTACAAAAACATTATATTCAACAACCCACGCCTTTCAAACAAATTAAGGCTTTTTGCGGTTTCCGCCGGTTTTTTTCGCAGTTGGCGGCGGATTTACAACCGGGATATTTGTCGGCGTTGGCTCGACAACTGTCATTCCAACGGTCGGGCGCGAACCGGCAATTGAATTCGGCGCGACCGCGGTGTTCATCGCCGGAGTAGCGCGATAATCCAAAACGCCCAAATCCTGCATAAAATCGTAGATAAACTCCATATTCGGCGGCAGCGCGCCGGCGTTCTCGCGTTGAAAAATAGTCACGTAAGTTCTTAAATCCTGCATGATTTGCGGAGCTTCGGTCGGATTTCTTCCCGCAAGTCGAAGCATTGCGCGGAACAGATACGGTTCGGCGATTGTCTGGCGTTGGTCTAATCTAATCGCTTGCGTCAGATTTTCCATCGCTTTCGAGATTTCCGACGCGTTCCGCGCCGTCTGTCTCAAAACTTTGCCGTAATAGTAAAAAGCGGACGGGTCGTTACTGCGAATACTGATCGAATCATCGAGATTGTTGCGAGCCATCTCGAACATATCGAATTGAAAGGCGCGGATTCCATTATCGCGTTTGACCAATGCCATCGCCGATTGAAATTCTTCGGATGAAGCAATCAATTCATTGGATTCGAGTTTTCTTTGAATCTCCGGCGCCATCGTTTCGTTCAGCATTCGCGCAATTCCGCGCATTCCGGTCATTGCCAGCTTTTTGTCCTGACTCTTGTCTTGATTTTTGTTCCGATTTTCCGCCAGATTAATCGCGCCGACAAGGGCATCGGTTTTTGTATATTGCTGCGAACTGGATTTGAAAATATCGAGCCGTTGTTTGATACGTTCAGGGTTGGCGATAAAGCCGGTCTGCGAACGCGGGTCGGAAGTCATTGCCTGCATTCGCGCGTAAAGGTTCGGAATCTCGCGGACATCGTAATTGCGTTCAAACATATATTTCATCGCTTCGATGTCGGCTTGATCTTCCTGCACGGCTTCCCATTGAAAGGTTTCATCAAAACCGTAGGCTTTCAGCACGTTGGTAACGGCAACCTGCGTCATTCCGCCCATAGCAGTAGCAAAAATCCGTAAAATGGTGATTCCCGTTTCTTTCTTTTCCGAATACGGCGCGGTGCCGACATCTACCAAAATATCATCGAACCAATGGTTTTTCTCGACATGAGCAATTTCGTGACTGAGAATATAAGCAAGCTGCGCTTCATTGTCTATAATGGACAAATAACCCGTTGAGATATAAACCGTTCCGCTTGAAAGAGCGCGCGCTTCGGGAACGGGGTTTTGAATAATCTTAAAGGCGAAAAGTTTTTTTGAATTGCGCGGCGCCAGCGATTGACCGACGCGGTTGACATAATCCTGAGCCAGCGGATTGTCGTATAAAGTGTTGTCAAAAAGTAGCTTTTCGCCGTCTTTATTAATCAGCTTCTGATTTGACGGACGCATATTAATGTCGTAGGCAGTTCGCGTATGATCTTGCTGAATGCTGCGATAGCGGTTATCCACGACGTCTTTAAAGCCCGGGTCTTTGTTATACAAATCATTGGCAAAATCAAGGATTTTTTGATAACGGCGTTCGA
>Ga0136618_10001094_pt1 | contig 10250 bp, 7 predicted proteins | sample AntDrymUQ3302106_2_FD_104805 | JGI IMG/M metagenome (GOLD analysis project Ga0136618, IMG submission 104805) | Polar desert sand microbial communities from Dry Valleys, Antarctica - metaG UQ330 (21.06) | ecosystem: Environmental > Terrestrial > Soil > Desert | place: Antarctica: Dry Valley...
AGCCGCCGCGGCCGGGCAGGTAGGCGGTTGCCGCCTTGATGGCGAGCGCCTCGCGGGTCGCGTAGGTCTCGATGCTCTGCTCGACGAGCATCCGCTCGAGGCCCGTCCTGGCGTCGGCAAGGCGCTCGGCGTTGCGCCAGGCGCTCTCCCGCATGACCGCGACCGCCTGGAACGTCAGGAGGTCGTCGTAGGTGCCGGGCAGGTCGTTGTCGTCGACCGTCGGATCGAAGCGGCGCGCGATCTCCGGAAAGAGCGTGTCGGCGACGCGGTTGAGGAACGTGTTGACCTTGTCGTGATCGGACTTGCGGCTGGAGCCGTCGGGCGCCCTCAGCCCGATGTCGCTGAGCACGTAGGGGAGGTCGCGGTTGATGTGGGCGTTGAGCCCGAGGAGCACGTTGCCGCTGGCCGAGACCTCGCGGTCGCGCGCCGCGTCGAACGCGATCAGCCAGGCCTGCGGCACCTGGGAGCGCCGGCCGGCGGCCCACGCGTCGTAGGGGTCGAAGTAGTACCGGGCGAAGACCGCGTCCTCGTGATTGACGAAGGCCGGGTCGGCGAAGAAGCCCGCGGTGCTCGTCGCGCGGCGATATTCCTCGGTGGTGCGCAGATAGGTGAGCGAGAAGATCGCGTTGTGATCGCACGACCCGGCGAGGCGATCGAAGCGCTTGGTCATCTCGCGAACCACACGGTCCACGCACCGAAGCCGCCCCGCGCGGCAGTCGTCCGCGCTTGAAGGCGCATAGCTGCCCGGCAGGGGCAGGAGGTTCGAGCTCCAATCGACGAAGACCGGATCCTCGGCGCGAGCGGCTGCCGGTGCCACCAGGGCGACGGCGCAGATGAGCAGGGCAAGTCGGCGGATGGGTGAGTAAGGTCGAGGATCCGAGCCAATGGACGGATGTACGACGAAGCTATAGCCGAAGGGCCCCTAGATCGGGGTAGAGGCCGCACAATGCGATTTTATTCTCCCCTTCTCTCGGCCGTCGGCGGGCGCGGCACAGCCACCGCGTCGCTCGCGAGCGGCGCGGCGGAGGGGCCGAGATCGGTGTCGCGCGCAGTGGAGGAAGCCGTCACCGGGCTCGCCGGCGGTGCACCTCAGCTCGTGCTGGTCTTCCTGGCCGGGGCGACCGAGCCGAGGGAAGCGGCGCGGCAGGCCTCCGCCTCGGCGCCCGGCGCGGCGGTCGCCGGCATGACCGGCGCGGCGGTGATCGGAGCGGATGGGCCGCTCGCCGACGGCTGCTCGGCGCTTGCCTTCGGCGCCGGCTACGAGGTGGGAGTGGGTCTCGCCGAGCACGCGTCCCGTGACCCGCGCGACGCCGGCGCCCGAGCGGCCGCAGCCGCGCTGAAAGGCCTCGACACGAGCCGCGGGCACACCCTCCTGTTGCTTTTCCTGGACGCCCGCGCCGGGGACCAGGCCGAAGCGATCGCCGGCGCCTACGAGGTGGCCGGCCCGCGCATCCCGCTCGCCGGTGGCGCCGCCGCCGGCGGGCAGGCCCAGCTGTGCGGCGGCGTCGCCCACGCGGATGCCACGGTGGCCGTCGCGCTCGTGTCCTCCGACCCCATCGGGCTCGGGGTCGCGCATGGCTGCCGGCCATGGGGCGGCGCATCGATCGTGACCCACGCGGACGGCCGCACGCTCCTCCGGCTCGACGGGCGGGCTGCGACCGCCGTGTACCTCGAGCAGATCGGCTGGGAAGAGGGCGAGCACGACGACTTCGCCGCCGTCGCGGCATTGAATCCGCTCGCCGAGATGGAGCTGAGCGGGGGGACGCGCATGCGTCACGTGCTGGGCTCGAATCCGGACGGGGGCCTCAGATGCGCCGCGAGCGTGCCGACGAACGCCGTCGTCGAGTTCACGACGCAGACGCCGCAGACGATCGTGGAGAGCGCCGGCCAGGCGGTGGGTGACGCGCTGGGCCAACTTGGCGGCAGGGCCGCGCGCGGAGCGCTCGTGTTCGACTGCGCCGGTCGCAGGCAGGCGCTGTCCGGCGAGCCGGATGGCCTGGCGCGGGAGGTCGGAGCGCTGGTGTCGGCGCTTGGGCCAGCGGCTCCACCGATCGCGGGGCTCTATACCCGAGGCGAGGTCGCTCGTGTGCGCGGCGCGAAGGGAGACGAGAACCATGCGGTCGTCGTCGTCACCTTCGCCTGACCCGGACGCCGCGCGGATGCTGCGCAGGCGTCTCGGCGAGGCGAGCTGCCGGGCCCGGATCGCCCACGTGGCCGCCGCGGCCGGCACGCAGGCCGAGCTCGGCGAGCAGGTCAGCGCGGAGCTGTGCGAGGCGCTTGAGGCCGAGGTCGCGTTCCTGGTCGTCTACCCGCCGAGCGGGTGCGGCCGGACGATCGGAGCCACCGGGCTGACGGCTGAGCAGACCGAGCGCATCGCGGAGGACTGCGCCGCAGGGTATGCGGCGGGGGTCCCGCTGGCGTGGGCACGACCCGAGCGCCTGCCCGGTGAGCTGAAGGCGCTGGCGGCGCTCGAACCCGCGGCACTCGCGCTCGTCGGCTCCCCGGACCGGCGGGGCGGCCTGCTGCTCGGGGTCGCGCGACTCTACGCACGGCCCTTCGACGAAGCCGAGCTGGCGCTCATCGAGTCCGTCGCACACACGGCCGGAAGCGCGCACGAACGAGCCCAGCTGTGGGAGGAGCGCGAGCGCCGTGCCGTGGCGCTGCAGGAGTCCGAGCAGCGCTACCGGCTGCTGGCCGAGAACTCGACGGATTGGATCAGCCGCCACGACATCGACGGTCGCTTCCTCTACTGCTCGCCCGCCTGCCGGCTGCTGACGGGCTACGAGCCGGAGGAGCTCGTCGGCCGCAACGCCCTCGAGCTTGGCCATCCGGACGACGTGAGGAGGATCGGCGCGCTGCACGCCGATCTGCTCGAGCTCTCAGAGCCTGGGTCGATCGTCTACCGCCTCCGCCGCAAGGACGGCGTGTGGGCCTGGCTCGAGTCCACGGCCCGTGCCGTGCTGGACCCGGAGACCGGCCGGCTCCTGGAGCTCCAGGCCTCGACGCGCGACGTCAGCGCGCGGGTGCAAGCCGAGCAGGAGCTCAAGTTCCAGGGGGAGATCTTCCGCAACCTCAGTGAGGGCGTGGTCCTCGTGCGAACCAGTGATCGGCAGATCGTCTACGCCAACCGCCGGTTCGAGCAGTTGTTCGGGTATGCCGCGGGCGAGCTGACGGGGGAGCTCGTGCAGATCGTCATCGCCCCGGCGGAGCGCGACCAGGCCGAGGTGGCGGCGGAGATCCACGCGGCCCTGTCCGCAGACGGGGCCTGGTCGGGTGAGCTTCACAACATCAGAAAGGATGGGTCGACGTTCTGGTGCTGGGCCAACGTCTCGACCTTCGAGCACGTGGAGTACGGCGAGGTGTCGGTGACGGTGCTCACCGACATCACCGAGCGCAAGCGCTTCGAGGGTCAGCTGCGCCACCTCGCCGATCACGATCCGCTCACCGGCCTGCTCAACCGCCGCCGCTTCGACGAGGAGCTCGATCGCGAGCTCATCACGGCCCGCCGCTACGGCACCGGCGGCGCGGTGCTCGTGCTCGACCTCGACAACTTCAAGTACGTCAACGACTCCCTCGGCCATGCCGCGGGAGACGAGCTCATCAAGAGCATCGGCCGGCTGCTCGCCGCGCGCCTGCGCGAGAGCGACGTGCTGGCGCGGCTCGGCGGCGACGAGTTCGCAGCCGTCCTGCCCCAGGCCGACGCGCGCCAGGCGCGTGCCGTCGCCACGGAGCTGATCGAGGCGATCCGCTCGCAGGAGACGCTCGACTCCTACGACGGCATCCGCCGTGTGAGCGCCAGCATCGGGATCGCGCTGTTCGCCGGAGCCCCCCACGGCCTCACGGGCGAGCAGCTGCTCGTGGAGGCCGACTTCGCCATGTACGACGCCAAGGAGGCCGGGCGGGACTGCGTCGCGGTCTTCGATCCCGCCGGAGACCGGCACGCGGGCATGACGGCTCGGCTGAGCTGGGTGGATCGCATCCGCGAGGCGCTCGCGGGCGATCGCTTCGTGCTCCATGCCCAGCCGATCCTGGGCCTCAACGGCGACGGCGTGGCGCGCCACGAGCTGCTGCTGCGCATGAAGGCCGAGAACGGCGAGCTGATTCCTCCCGGCAGCTTCCTCTTCGTGGCCGAGCGCTTCGGGCTCATCGGGCAGATCGACCGCTGGGTCCTGAGCCGGGCGATCGCCCTGCTGGCAGAGCAGCAGCGCACCGGCCACCGACCGGTCCTCGACGTCAACCTGTCGGCCAAGTCGATCGCCGACCCCGAGCTTCCCGACCTGATCGCCGCGGAGCTCGCCGCCACCGGGGCCGACCCTGCAGGCCTGGTCTTCGAGGTCACCGAGACGGCTGCGATCCTCAACGTCGAGCACGGAAGGGTGTTCGCCGAGCGGCTGCACGAGCTCGGGTGCGGCATCGCGCTGGACGACTTCGGCGCCGGCTTTGCCTCCTTCTACTACCTCAAGCACCTGGAGTTCGATCACCTCAAGATCGACGGCGAGTTCGTCAAGGAGCTGACGTCGAGCACGACCAACCAGCTCGTCGTCCAGTCGGTCGTGGCCATCGCCCGCGGCCTCGGGAAGCAGACGACCGCTGAGTTCGTCGGTGACCACGAGACCCTCGAGTTGCTGCGCCACTACGGCGTCGACTACGCGCAGGGCTTCTACATCGCCGAGCCCGCCCCATTGGAGGCGATCGACCTCGGGACGGTGCCGGTGCTGCTCGCTCGGGAACCGCTGCCCGTCCCTTCGCGCTCGTGACCGCGCCTCACCTGCCTGCCGTGGACGCCCGAGGCTGACGCTCGGCCGCGGCAGAGCTCGAGCGCGAGCCGCCGAACTGAAGCGTCGCCACCCCCGCCAGGAGCAGCAGGATCGCTCCCGCGGTCTCGAGCTTGAAGCCGATCTCCGACTGGGCGGTGGCCCGCTCATAGTCGCGGCCGTACACCCCCGTGTCGTCGACGACCGGCAGGTCGACGAGGAGGGCCACGAGCAGGGCGACGGCGCCGAGGGCCACCATCCCCACCGCCGCCGGGCGCGACCCGCGCACCGTCGCGCCGACCGCGAGGACGAGGGCTGCGACGGCGATCAAACCCAGCGCGTAGCCGTGGTGGGGGCCGGTCTTGCCGTGCTCGACGGTGACCGTGATGACCTGGATGGAGTACAGGTCGGTGAACTCGGCGACGATCAGCAGCAGGCAGGCCACGGACGCCAGGCCGAGGAGGCCGTAGCGGAGCATCGGGGGAGCCATCGCGCAGCCATGATGGCGCATGCGGGCGGCCGGGTGCGGCTGTAGCCTCAGCCCGCGTGGGGTCACCGGTCTCGCTTCGCTGCTCGCGGCACGTGCTCGTCGCGCTCGCAATGATCGTGCTCGTGGCGGCGGGGCTGCGCGCGGCGAGCGCCGCGAGTCCGGACCTCGCCAACCCGTCAACCGACGAGATCGCCTACGCCAGCATCGCCAAGGGCCTCACGCAGGGCCGCTACGCCGAGTCGCTGCACTGGCCACCCGGCGCGCCGGCGATGTTCGCGGTCGCGCAGAAGATCTTCCCGGACGACGACCTGCGCGCCGCCTTCTGGATGCAGGCGCTGGTCGGGACGCTGCTGGTGGGCGTGGTGTTCGGCCTCGGCCTGCTGGCCTCGGGGCCCTTGGTGGGCCTCGGCGCGGCGGGGCTGACGGCGATCTACCCGCCCTACGTCACCCTCGCCGGTCAGCTGCTCTCCGAGCCGCTGGGGATGCTGCTGCTCGCCGCTGGCGTCGCCGCGCTGCTGTACGCCTGGCGCGACCGGCGCTGGTGGGTCTACGCGCTGGCGGGCGTGCTGCTCGGCGGCACGCTGCTGACTCGGACCGACCTCGTGCTCGTTCCGGGCATCCTCGCGCTCGCCACGGCGCTCGTCCATCGCGGCGAGGGCGCGCGAGCCGCCCTTGCCGGGCCGGTCGTGCTGCTCGTCGCGACGTTCGTGACCGTGCTGCCCTGGGTCGCCTTCGCCAGCAACCGGGCCGGGCAGTTCGTGCCCATCACCGAGGGCAGCGGCTCGGCGCTGTTCGTGGGCACCTTCCTCCCGGGCGACGGCACCACCACGGGGATGAAGCGCGAGCTCGGCCCGGAGCTTCAGCGCCGCTCGCGCAAGTACCGCGACACGGAGCCCACGCTGATCCCGGCCCTCAACATCCTCGATTACGTCGCCCGGAGGCGGCCGGACCTCGACCGCGACGCGGCGCTCAACGCCGAGGGTCGCGCCAACCTGCGCCGCTACGCGTGGGGCGATCCGCTCTCCTTCGCGGGCATGATGGGCCAGAAGGCCTCGCGGATGTGGCTGGTCTCGAGCCGCGCCGGGGTGGCGACGAAGTCGAGCGTGACCCGCACTGTCCACTTCGTGGTCGTGCTGGCGCTGGCGCTGGCGCTGCTCGTCGCGTGCGTGTGGCTGCGGCCCGCGGTGCAGCTGACGCTGCTCGCCGTACTGGCCTACGGGACCCTGCTGCACGCGATCGTCGTGAGCAAGCCGCGCTACGCGCTGCCGCTGCTGCCGCTGCTCGCCGTCGGCGGCCTGGCGGCCGTGGCGTCCCTCGCGGCTCGCGCGGCTAGTCGAAGAACGGCGCGCACACCCCCCAGCGCGTGACGCGCTGAGAGCCTGGCACGCCGGTCACGACGGCCCCGGCGGTGGCGCGGACGGCCTCGCGCAGCTCGTCGGCCGTCCGCGGGCGGCCGGTCACGCAGACGACGCCGTCGCGGCCGATCCCGACGGCGGCCGGGACCGAGGCGGGGCGCAGCCCGTCCGGCAGCGCGTCGAGCGTGACCGTCGCGACGGTGCCGAGCGGGTGCGCGCCCCGGTGCGCCGCGGCCCGCTGCGGGTCGAGGGCGAGGACGCTCACGAGCCGGACCTCCAGGGCCGCGTCGGCGATCAGGGCGGTGAGCGCGGGCTCGATCTCCGCGCAGCTCGTGCAGCCCGGCTCGTGGGCGACGAGCAGCGCCGGCGGGCCGTCCTCGCCGCCGAGCGCGAGCTCGCCGTCGGCGCCGACCAGCGGGGCGGTGAAGGGCGGGACGTCGTCGTAGAGGCGCGCCGGCCCGTTCTCCGGTAGGCCGCCGGCCGCGAGCTCCGCGCGCAGCGCCCCGAGCTGGCGCAGCAGGCTGAGCACGACCACGACCAGCAGCGCGATGACGACCCAGGCCAGGACGCTCGAGACGATCCACACCGGGCTCATGCCGGTGCCCGCTCGCGCGCGAGGGCGGTGGCGAGCAGCCAGGCACACGCCGCGCCGAGCGCGACCGTGGACGCCCCGGCCAGCTCGCTGGCGCCGGCCGACCACAGCGCCCCGGCGGGCTGGGCCACGAGCACGAGCGCCGCCGCGGCGAGCCCGAGGTTGCGCAGCTGCCCCGTGGCCAGGCCGCCGTTTCCGGCGGCTCCGAAGCAGTGGCACGGCACCCGGCGGCGCCGGAGCACCGCGAGCGCGGCGGTGAAGGCGATCAGCAGGAGCGCCGCAGCCGCCGCGGGGGCGCGGCCGCCGGCCCCGGCGCCGGCGACCAGGGCCGCGGCGAGGATGATCTCGGCGGCCGGGACGGCCAGCGCCAGCGCCGCGGCGGGCCGCTCCCCGGTCAGCGCGCGCAGCGTGGAGCGCAGGGGCCGCGGGTCCCGCGCCTTGGCCAGCCCGGCCGCAAGGAGGGTCCCGGCGAGCAGCAGACACAGGGCCACGGTCACGGGTGGTCAGGCTACCGGCGGCGATCAGGATTACAGTGCCCGCGATGGCCGAGGAGCCCTCGCCCCGCCGGTGGTGGCTCGCGGTCGCGGGCGTCGTCGCGGGCGCCCTGGTCCTGCGGCTGTGGGGCACGGGCTGGGGGCTGCCGTTCGCCTACAACCTGGATGAGCGCTCGCACTTCCTGCCGCGAGCCGTCGCCATGCTCCGCGACCACTCGCTGGACCCGGACTACCAGCTCAATCCGTCCGGGCTGATCGAGTTCCTCGCCGGGATCCTCCTGGTGGCCCATGGCGGCGCGGGCGCCGCCGTCCGCGCCTTCGAGCGCGACCCGGGACAGGTGTGGCTGATCGCTCGCGTGGCGTCGGCGCTGGTGTCGGCAGGCGCCGTGTGGCTGCTCTACGTCGCCGGCAAGCGCCTGTTCGACCGCTGGGTGGGCCTCGTCGCCGCCGCGATCCTCGCCACGGCGTTCCTGCCGGTCCACTACGGACACCTCGCGCTCAACGACGCCCCGTCGCTGGCCCCGACCGCGCTGGGGCTGATCGGCATCGCGGGCATCGTGGGCGGGGGCCGCCTGCGGCACTACGCCGTCGCCGGCGCGGCCCTGGGCCTCGCGGTCGGGTTGAAGTACAACGCCGCCTTCATGGGCCTGCCCCTCCTGACGGCGGGAATCCTGCACGGGCTGGGCCGCGGCGTGGAACCTGGTCCCCGCGCCGTCCGCGCGGCGGTGCTCGGGCTCCTCGCCGCCGGCGCGGCAGCTTCTGTCGCCTTCCTGGCCCTCGATCCCTACGCGCTGCTGCGCCCGGGCTTCTTCCTCGACGAGCTGCAGCACCTCTCCGACTACACCAAGGGAAGCCTGCTGCTGGGCGAGACGCAGCGCTCGGGCTATCGCTACTACGCGTGGTCGCTGGTGTGGGGCCTCGGGGTCGTGCCGCTCGTGCTGGCGGTGATCGGGGGCGTGCGCTCGATCGCCCGCCATCGCGTCCAGGCCCTGCTGCTGATTCCCGCGCCGCTGCTGTTCTTCGCCTACGTCGGCGCCCAGGGGCGCTACTTCGCCCGCTACGGAATGCCGGTCTACCCGCTGCTCGCGCTGCTGGCCGGCGCCGGCGCGGTGTGGCTGGCCCGCCTGGCGGCGCCGCGGCTGCGGGCCCGCGGGCGCCTGGCGGCAGCGCTCGCCGCCCTCGGCCTGCTCGCCGTCTGCGGCCAGGGTCTCGCGTTCACGATCCACAACGATGTCGTGCTCTCCCGCAAGGACACGCGGTCGGCGGCGCGCGAGTGGATGGTTGACAACATCCCCGCGGGCACCCTCATCGCGGTCGAGCCGCTGGTGCCCAAGGAGTGGTACGCCGACGGCGCCCGCCTGGCGGATCCCGGCTCGCAGCGCGGCTACCGCTGGCGGCGCTTCGTGCGCACGGGCGACGACGCGCGGCGGCTCGCGAAGCGCTTCCCCGGCGCGCGCCGGCCGGCCGACTTCGCCAACTACGGTTACACGCTGTTTCCCGGGATGCTCGACTTCCTGCGCCGGCGGGGCGTGTGCTGGATCGTCTCCGGGTCCGGCCAGTCCGGTCGCGTCTTCAACGACCCCGACCGGGTGCCCGCCGCCGTCCGCTACTACCGGGCGCTTGCCCGCCAGGCCGACCTGCGCTACCGCGTCGTCCCGTTCGCCGGCCCCGACGCCGAGCACTACTTCCAGTACGACCTCTCGGTGACCTTCCTGCCGCTGCGCTTCGACCGGCCCGGCCCGGCCATGCGCGTCTACCGGCTGCGCGACTGCCGCCCGGGATAGGGCGCGCGGCCGCTCGGATCTCGGTCATCCGTCGCGGAGCCGCTGTACGCTCCGCGCAGCCATGAAGCCGCCGACATCGATTCCACCACGTCCTGTGTCGCTCCGGCACGCGTTCGTGCCCCTGGCGCTGGCCGTCGGCGCGCTGCTCGCGATCGCGGGTGCCGTGCAAGCGGCGCTGCCGGAGAAGGGCGCGAGGTTCCTCTTCCACGACCATGAGACGGCGGGCAAGAACTGGCACGTCGAGTTCAGGATCGACCCGAAGAACCCCAAGAAGATCAAGACGCTCGTCGCGTACAGCCAGGTGTGCCGTGCGACGGTCGCCAAGCAGAACGTGCTGATCTCCGATGGGGGCGTCGTCACGGCCAGCGGCACCTTCAAAGGCGGCGGCGCGTGGGGGGTCGAGGCCACGTTCGAGGAGCCGACCAAGATCGTCGGCACCATGGGCATGACGAGCAAGAAGTGCGATACCGGCGTGCTCAGCTATCCGAACGAGGACACGGGCGACGGGCACACCGAGCACGGGCACGGCGGCGGTCATGACGGCCACGTGGGCTCGAAGCATCCCGACCTCGACAGCGCGACACCCAGGCAGCGCCGGCAGGCAGCGGCGCTGCACCGCGGTGTGCTGCGGACCTGGTCCGGCGTCACGGTCGGGGAGGCGGCGCGCCGGGGCTTCATTCGCGGCACGGGAAAGAAGTTCCCCACCAAGCTCGGCCTCTTCCACGTCTACAACCACCGCTACGAGAACGACGGGCGGATCTTCGACGCCAGGCGCCCGGAG
>Ga0136618_10001095_pt1 | contig 10250 bp, 11 predicted proteins | sample AntDrymUQ3302106_2_FD_104805 | JGI IMG/M metagenome (GOLD analysis project Ga0136618, IMG submission 104805) | Polar desert sand microbial communities from Dry Valleys, Antarctica - metaG UQ330 (21.06) | ecosystem: Environmental > Terrestrial > Soil > Desert | place: Antarctica: Dry Valley...
CGACCCCGACCCCAACACCGACCCCGACACCGTCGCCGACCCCGACGCCCACGCAGCCAATCACGCCCCCCCCGCCTCCCACGCTTCCGATAACGCCTGCGCCCACCGCCCCACCCACGCCCGGACCGACGCCGGTCACGGTAGGCAATTACTCAACCTGCGGCACGCTCGGTGAGGCCAAGGCTCAGATCCTTGCCGCCGATCTGCAGGTTGGCGACATCACCTCCGGTTCTATTTCGGACCCAGGTCCACCCACCGACGATTGGCAGGTGGCCCAGCAGGACCCTGCCCCGGGCACGGCGGTCCCACCTGGGACGTTTGTCGACCTGTTGGTCAAAGCGCCCTCAGACACCTGCCCTTAGCGCGTAGACTCGACCCCGATGGGGACTTGGAGCTGCCCGCACTGCCGGACGGTCCAGGCTGAGTCCGCGACCTGCTTCCTGTGTGGCCGCTCCGCCACCAGCTGCGGGACCTGCGCCAACTTCCGCGGCTCAGTCATTGGCGGCCTCGGCTTCTGTGGACTTGACCGACGGCGTGAGCCGCTCACAGGCGAGGAACGACGCGCCTGTTGGACCGGCGCGCTGGAGGTGCCCGCCGATGGCGTGTTCTCGTCCGTGGTCGCTCCGGCGCCCGGCAGCGCGATCCGTCCCGTTACACGACGCTGAACGAGGCGTCGCCGCGCAGCTCCTCGCCTGAGGGCAGGGTCACAAGAACGGTCACCAGCCACGTCCCGATGGCGCGCGCATCGCCCGCGACGACCATGCCCGGCCAGCTGGCCTCGCCCTGGGTCGTGGTCGCACGGTAGGTCGTTGTGCCGCGATTGGGCGGGGAAAGGCTGAAAGTGACCTGCGCACCTTCGGATGCCCGCCCGTGTTCATCGCGCACGTGGGCGACGATGTTCGCGGTCGATGGCAGATCCGCAACGGCAAGCTCGGTGACCGAGACCATGATGCTGAGCGACGCGAGCGAGAGAGCGCGGGTCACGACCAGTCGAGTGCTCGCCTGGTTGCCCGCCGGATCTGCGCTGTGCAGGGCGAAGGTGTTGGCGCCCATTCGGAGGGACAGCTGGGCCTCAAACCGGCCGTCCTCGGCCACGGTGGCGATCAGCTTCTCTCCCGATCTCACCGCCGTGACTTCGAGGCTCGCTCCGGCCTGCGTCCGGCCGCGCAAGGTTTCCGTCGCTCCGTAAACGGTGGCGCCCTCCTGCGGCTGGGTGATGCGAATCGCCGGCGGTGTGCTGTCGCGCACGATCGCCACCGGCGGTGACCTGTCGCCCTCGGCGCCATCGCCGACCAGCGCCGCCGTTATCTCGTTGTCTCCCTCGCTAAGGGGAACGTCATTGAGCGTGAAATCGGTCTGATCAGGCAGTCCACGCTCTCGCGCGAGCACATCGTTGACGAAGATTCGCAGCCGATAGCCCGTGCCGGCACGGAGGCCGGCGGGAAGGGTGCCGGAAATGTCGATGGCTTCAAGACGCGTCACCCCGGGCTGAGGGGCCAGCAGCGCCGGCGCGGGTGGCGGAGGCGCCGTTCCACGCGCCAGTCCATCTCCCGCCACTGGGCGTCTGTCAAGCGCCCCGCTGGCGAAAGCGATGCCGGCGCCGACGAGGAACACCAACGCGAGCGCCACTCCGATCCGGCGTGACCAGCCGACTCTGCGGGCCTGCTTTCGGTCGGCTCGCCCAGCGGATCCTCGCCCCACGGGGCGTGCGCCCTCGCGCCGTCCGTTCCGGCCCGCACCTGCCACCCTGCGTTTTGAGAATCCTGGCATCCACCTCGATTGTGGCAGTGCCACACGCGACGCGTCCGACCGCTCCGCGCGCGCCGCGCGTGTAGGCTACGGCGCACGGTACCGGTCATGTGCCGTCTAGGGAGGTGGAGTGGATCAGTCGCGCAAACCGCTGGCAACGCTGACCCGCACGGCTCTCTACGGACGTTCCCTACCGCCAGCTCCGCCGCGCGGGCCGATCAGCCGCGTCTCGAGCAGCCTGCTCATGCGCCGGCCAGCAGATCCTCCGCCGGGCATGCCGATGCCCCGCGTTCCGTTCGGCCTTCCGAACCTCCGCCGCAACGTCTGTCCACATTTCTACCTGACCGGGCTGCGTGGACCCATCCCGATCACCGCGCCGCACCTGCTGAAGTCGCTGATGCGCCAGGAGATGAATACCGCGCGTTGTCAGCTTCGCGGTGGCGTCCACCTCGAGCAGGGCTACGTCGGTGACGTCTGCCTGTCGCCACGCTTCAACCAGTGCGTGTTCTACGAGGACGAGCTGGACACCTGACGAACACGCAAGCGACAGACGAAGGCCAGCGATTCGTGGGACCTCGTCTTTCGCGCGCAGCAACAGCCGAAGGCTGACTGCGGAGGTGGAAATGGAGCAGGACGCCGATCCGCGCTATGGCGAAGTCCTCGCCCGACTGCAGGCGCGCGGCCGGTTCGGAATCCGGCTTGGGCTTGGCCGGACCCGAGCGCTGCTGCGCAGGATGGGAGACCCGCACCTCGGACTGCGCGGGGTGCTCATCGGCGGCACGAACGGCAAGGGCAGCACCCAGGCTCTGGTAGCCGCCGCACTCCGCGCCGACGGCTACCGCGTCGGGCAGACACCGAAGCCACACCTCGTTAGCTACCGCGAGCGAATCGTCATCGACGGCCAGTCGATCGCCGCGACTGACTTTGCCGACATCGTCGAGGAGGCGCTATCCGCGGCAGACAAGGTTGCAGGTCGTCACGGGGCGCCGACCGAGTTCGAGGTGCTCACCGCGGCGGCGTTTGCGTGGTTCCGCCGGGCCGGCGTGGAGGTGGCGGTCGTGGAGGTGGGGCTGGGTGGTCGTCTCGATGCGACGAATGTCTGGCAGGGCGGAGTGAGCGCGATCACGAACGTGGCCCTAGATCACATGGAGTACCTGGGTGACACGGTCGAGCTGATCGCCCTCGAGAAGGTGCAGATCATCAAGCGCGGGGACCATGGCGCCGTGACAGGCGCCAGCGCGCCGGCGCTGTCGCTGATTGCGGATCGAGCGTCACGAGTCAAGGTGCCGCTGGCGGTTCGCACGCCGCTCGAGGTGACCAGGATGGATCGGAGTGCGGTTCATGCCGTCAGTCCCGACGGCGCGCCTCTGCGCATCGGCCTGCTCGGGCGTCACCAGGCCGCGAACGCCGCGGTCGCGCTCGGCATCCTCGATGCACTCGCCAAGGCCGGCATCGCCTCGGTCCGCCGCGATCGGATCGATGCCGCGTTCGCCTCCGCCCGCTGGCCCGGGCGCCTCGAGATGATCGGCCGTCCGCGCCAGCCCGACATCGTCCTTGATGGCGCCCACAACCCGCACGGGATCGCCGCCCTCGCCGCGGCGCTCGCTGAGCTGCTGCCGCAGATGTCATCCGGGGCGCCAACGCTGTTGATGGGCGTGCTCGCCAATCACTGGCAGGACGGCATGGTTGACCCGCTTCTCTCCGCGGTGCCCGGCGCGACCCTCATCGCCACGCGCGTCCCGGACACGGCGGGCTCACTGGAACCGCACAAGCTTGCCTTCGCCTGGGGGGCCCTCGCGGCGTCGATCGCCGACCCCGAGCGCGCCCTCGATTCGGCCTTCCAGCGGGCGAGCCAGGCGGGCGGACCGTTGGTGGTATGCGGCTCGCTGTACCTTGTCGGCTACGTGCGCGCTCAGCTGGTGCGCGCCGGCGCAATCGGCGCATAGAGGAGCGAGATGGACGCGACGCCGTCGGTCAGGCTGCCCGCCGATGCCGACTCGGGCATCCCCGATCAACCGCCGGCGGCCAGCCAGATCGGCAGCCGGACGTTCATCTGGGGCAGCCGAACCTATGTCATGGGCGTCGTGAACGTGACGCCGGACTCATTCAGCGGCGATGGCCTGCTTGCCCGAGCGAGCCACGGCCCCAACGATCCGGTAGCTGCGGCAGTGCGCCTGGCAGAGCTGATGGCGGCTGAGGGAGCGGACCTGCTCGATATCGGCGGTGAGTCAACGCGGCCCGGCCATCCCAGCGTGAGCGCCGCTGATGAGCGCCGCCGAGTCGAGCCCGTGGTACGGGCCATTCGAGACGCCCTGCCCGAGATGCCGATCAGCATCGACACGACCAAACCTGAGGTGGCGCAGGCTGCCCTGGACGCCGGCGCGGATCTCCTGAACGATATCTGGGGCACGTCCGAGTCTTCTGCCATGGCCCGCGTTGCAGCGGAACGCGGCGTGCCGATCGTGCTGATGCACAACAGGTCTGAGGCTCGTTACCGAAGCCTCGTCGCCGAGGTGATGGTTGACCTCCAGCGAGCCCTCGAGAGCGCCATGTCCGCTGGCGTGCCATGGGAGAGCCTGGTCATCGACCCCGGCATCGGCTTCGGGAAAACTGTCGAGCAGAACCTCGAGATCCTTCGCGACCTCTCGCTGTTCAGCGCACTCGGGCGCCCGATTCTCGTCGGGACCAGCCGGAAGTCGACCATCGGCAAGGTGCTCGATCTGCCCGCCGACCAACGGCTGGAAGGCACCCTCGCGACCACCAGTCTTGCCGTCGCATCTGGCGTCGATGTCGTACGCGTCCATGATGTGCAGGCGAACGTCCGAGTCGCGCGCATGGCGGACGCTGTCGTTCGCGGTAGCTGGAGTGACCCTGGCCGTGCCTGATCGAATAGTTCTTCGTGCCATGGAATTCGAGGGCCGTCACGGCGTCAGCGACGAGGAACGCACAGACCTGCAGGCGTTCGAGGTCGATGTAGAGATGACCGTCGACCTGCGCGATGCCGGCCGGGCCGACGACCTCGCCCAGACCGTCGACTACGGCAAGGTCTTCGAGCGCTGCCGCGCAGTCGTCGAGGAGCGTAGCTTCCACCTGATCGAGGGCATTGCCGAGGCCGTTGCCGCGGATCTCCTGGGCGGCTTTGCGCGCCTCGATTCGGTGCTGGTTCGGGTCAGGAAGCCCGGCGCTCCGATTGACGGCGTGCTCGACTACGCCAGCGTGGAGATCGAGCGCAACCGCGGCTAGGGCCGCGACGACTCTCTAGTCGAGTCCAGCTGGGCGCGTGCCGAGCGTGAGCCCCATCTGAAGGGTCGCGCCCTCGCGCAGGACGCTCAATGTCAACCTGTCACCGGGCTCATAGAGGCTCAGGATGTCGTCCAGGCCCTGGGCGGCGTCGATTCGCCGGCCATCGATGGCAGTCACGATGTCGTTCGCCTGGAGGCCGGCGTCCGCGGCGGGGCTGTCGCGCAGGATGGGCGGTGAGCCATCGCTCGTATCAGGCGCAATCCAGGCGCCATAGTCGATCGGCAGGTCGTTCTGCTCGGCGGCGTTGCGGTCGATCGAGACGTAGATGATGCCGATCCAGGGCCGGCTGAGCGGCTCACCGGCAACGGCCTGGCGCATGATCGGCTTGGCGATGTTGATCGGGATGGCGAAGAAGATGCCCTGCGCACTCTGGGCAAACGCGGTGCTCACTCCGACCACCATGCCCGACGCGTCGACAAGCGGTCCGCCGCTGTTGCCGGGGTTGATCGCCGCGTCCGTTTGCACGAGATTGCGTAGCTGGCGCCGTTCGCCGGAGACGGGGTCGCTGACGACGAGCTCTCGCCCCAGGGCAGAGATCACGCCCGAAGTCACGCTGTTGGTGAACGTGCCCAGCGGGCTGCCGATGACGATTGCGATCTGACCAGGCTTGAGCGCGCTGGAATCTCCGATTCGCGCAGCGGGCAGGCCGGTCGCGTCGATCTTGACGATGGCGAGATCGGTCAGTGTGTCCACGCCGTAGACCGACGCCGGCAGCGTCCGACCGTCCTGGAGCTCGACCGTCACCTCGGTCGCGTCGGCGACCACGTGTCGGTTGGTCAACACCCACCCGTTCGGGTCGTAGATGATCCCGGAACCGACACCCGTCTCAGGCAACGCGAAGGGGTCAGTGGCCTGCCCGGCACTGACGGTGATGGTGACAACGGCCGGGCTCACCGCCTCCGCGGCGTCGGTGATCGCCGATTGCTCGTCGAGGATGACCGTCTGTGAGCTTGCGGCCGGCGCGGACGCAGGAGTTGGCGTTGGAGCGTTCGCGACTGATGAGGTCGAGCTCAGCCCCCCGCTGTACAGCAGCGCAAAATAGGTCCCGGCCGATCCGACGGCTCCGGCGATCATCGCCACGATGACTACAAGGACGAGGTACAGACCGGACCGTGTGCGCCGCCGACGACGACGCTCCTGCCCCGGCAGCGGTTCGAGCCAGTGCTGCGGAGTCTGCTGCGGCCATGCCTGGACCGGCCACGAAGAGCGTGAGTCAGCAGGCGGGCTGTAGCTCGCAGGGCGGCCGTAGGTGATGCCGCTGACGGGCGCCACTGCGGGCGCGTTGGGGTCGGGTCGATAGCTCTCGGTTGGTGGGTCGCTCGGACCCGGATCACGCGGTTCTGTCACATGGCTTCTTTCACGGCATCCGCAAGGTTGCCACGAACGTCGTTCAGGCGTGAACAGCGGCGGGTGAAGAAACGGATATGTCGCGCGGAAGAGTCACCGAAACCTGCGTTCCCGCCCCCGGTGTGCTGCTTATCGCGATGCGGCCGTCGTGCATCTCGACGATGGAGCGAACGATAGATAGCCCCAGCCCGGAGCCTGCCGCCCGGGATTCATGCGCCTGCGCTCCGCGGTAGAAACGATCGAAGACATTGGGCAGCTCCTGCGGATCTATGCCGACGCCTGTGTCGGCGACTCGCATCTGCGCCCCATCCTTGGTCGCTTCGAGCGTCACGTCGACCTTTCCACGGGCAGGCGTGAATTTGATCGCGTTGCCGATGAGGTTGCTTAGCACCTGGCCGAGGCGCTGCGGGTCGTGCTGCTGGCGGATCGGCTCCTCGGGCACGCTCATTGTCATGGTCACGTCCTTGCGGTCGGCGCTGGGCATGGCCTGCTGGACGGCGTTCTCGACCACGGCGCGGAGATCGTCGGGGCGCAGATCGAGCAACACCAGGCCGGATTCGAGCTTCGACAGCTCAAGCAGGTTGGTCGCCAGCCAGTCAAGCCGCTCGATCTGCTGCCGGCTCTGCTCGATGAACTCATTGCGTGTCTGCTCGTCCATCGCCGCCTCGTCGGAGAGCAGCTCGTTGAAGGTACGCAGCGCCGCGATGGGAGTGCGCAGCTCATGCGACACGTCGGCCAAGAAGTCGCGGCTCCGGTCCCGGTCCCGCTGGATGAACCCGATCGAGTTCTGAAGGCGCTCGGCCATGGCGTTGAAAGCCTCCGACAGCTCACTTACTTCCGGTGATGCACTCCGGGGCACCACGCGGACGTCGAGGTTGCCCTCGGATAGCTCGCGTGCCGCACCGGTCAGCCGCCGGATCGGCTTCGCCAGCCGATCTGCGATCAACACCGAGGCAATCACGGCAGCCAGGAGCGCGAGGACGGCGGCGGTTGTCATCACCTCGATCAATGTCTCAAGGGTTTGGGCCCGGAATGTGAACGGCTCGGACAGTCGTACCGTCACGAGTCTCAGTGGTGCGCCTGCTCCGGCCTGGGTCCAGAACGAATCTTCTATTTCGATCGGGCTCTGGAAGGAAATTGGTTCGCGTTGCTGTCCCTCTGTCGCCAGTTCGTCAGGGAATGGGACATACAGCTCGTACGCGATGTCGTCCTGGTGGTCCCTATCGACGGCGATGGTCACGGTGATATTTGCCTGGGCCGACAACTCCGCGACGCCCCGCAAGAATCCCTGGTCAGCCGTCCCCAGGGCGGCACGAAGACCATCGGCGGCGGTGAGTGGCACGGTCGGTTGAAGAATGGGACGCGGCGCATCAGTGCCCACGGACCGATACTCAAAAAGCTTGTTGATCACGAAGGACCTGACGATGTTGGTTCTGCGCGTGAGATCCGCGCTGGACTGCTGCGCAAAGTAGCCGTCGAGGAGCCGCGGCAGAGTAGTCAGGACCAGTGCCAAGGCTATAGCGACGACGGCGAGGAACGCGAGTACAAGGCGAGCACGCAGGCCGGTCAGGAAGCCCGGCAATAGCCTGCTCACCAGCGACGGTCGCCGCGGGCTCGGAAGGTTTTCGCCGTTAGCGTTCGGCGAAGGCGTAGCCCGCTCCGCGGATGGTCAGGATGAAGGCTGGATCGGACGGGTCATCCTCGAGCTTCTCGCGCAGGTGGCTGACATGTACGTTGATCGTCTTCTCGTCCTGATCGAGCGCCTCGTAGTCGCGGACCAGCTCGAGCAGCTCCCTCCGCGTGAAGACGCGCCCGGGCTTGGAGGCGAGGTGGCGCAGGATCTCGAACTCGGTCGCGGTGAGGCTGATTCGCCGCGTTCCACGCTGGACGCGGCGACGTTCCAGGTCGATGAGCAGATCGCTGTGGCGAATGACGCGTCCGCCAGCGGCATCCGCAAGGTCACCGTAGGCACGGCGCAGCAGCGACTTGATGCGGCTCATCAGCTCGCGCAGGCCGAACGGCTTGGTCAGATAGTCGTCGGCACCGAGCTCAAGGCCGATGACCTTGTCCATCTCCTCGTCTCGCGCGGTGAGGAACAACACCGGCGCCTTGTTGCCCGCCGCTCGGACGCGACGAAGCATCTCGAAGCCATCCATGCCCGGCAGCCGAACGTCGAGGATCACCAGGTCGGGCGCATTGCGCGTGGCCATCTCGAAACCTTCCTCGCCGTTACGGGCGACGGTGACCTCGTAGCCCTCCTGCTGTAGCGCGTACTCGATGCCGCGCGCGACGGCGTATTCGTCTTCGACGATAAGGATTGAGGCGGTCATCGGCGCAGATCGTACAACCGGCTGCCTATGCCCTCTTCGACGCGGACGCGCATCGGTCGAATCCGACGCACGTGCTACGATCCGCGTCCCCATGACACGACCGAAGATCTCCGTGCGCCCGCGCTCCGTGCGCGGCAAGGAAGTGGCCAAGCTCCGCCGACAGGGCACTCTGCCCGGTGTCGTGTACGGCGCTGGCCAGGAGTCCATGCCCATCGCCATGGACGCGCGCGAATTCGAGGTCCTGCACCGCCAGGCCGGCCGCAACGCGGTCGTCGACATCGAGCTCGACGGCAGCAAGCCTCAGCCCGTGCTGCTCCACGTGATCCAGGAGCACCCGGTGACGCGCAAGCCGATCCACATCGACTTCCTCGCCGTGAACATGGAAGAGGAGCGCACCATCGACGTGCCGATCCTCATTATTGGCGAGTCAGAAGCGGTAGAGCGCCAGGGCGGCGTGCTGCTTCACCTGCGCGACATGGTGATAGTCCGGGCAAAGCCAGATGACATTCCCTCGGGCGTCGAGCTCGATATCACCAGCCTGGTCGACTTCGAGCTGACCCTTCACGCGTCTGACCTGCTGATGCCTCCCGGCGTCGCGTTGGTTACCGACGAGTCCGAGGCCGTTGCGCGCGTCCAGGCGCCGCGCCTGGAAGAAGCCGAGCCGGTGGCCGAGGAGGCCGAGGGCGTCGAGGGCGTCGAGCCTGCTGCCGAGGGCGACGAAGGCACAGAAGCCAGCGAAGAACAGTCCGAGTCCTAGCGGGCTATCTCCGGGGTAAGTTCGCTGGTGCAGAACTTGCAGCGCATCGCTTCCAACGACACGAGCTCCTGGCAATACGGGCACGTCCTGGTAGCCGCGGCGGGTGCGTCCCTGGGCAGGAACCGGCGGCTGATCCAGAAGACCACCAGCGCCACGATCACAAAGGTGATCACCGCGTTGATGAACAGGCCGTAGCGGATCGCGACCGCATCGGAGGTGGCCGTCGCTTCGCGCAGCACGATCTGGAGGCTGGCGAGGTCGCGACCGCCAAGCAGCAGCCCAATGGGCGGCATGATGATGTCGTTGACCAGCGAGGTCACGACGGTTCCTAGCGCGACGCCGATGATCACACCGATGGCCAGCGCCAGGGCGTTCGTCTTGAACAGGAACGTTTGAAACTCGCTGAGCATCTTTCCTCCTCTTCGTTCGAGCGGTAGCTCCGGCGGCCCTAAAGATACTGGCGGGTAGACTTTCCAGATGGCTCGTCGACATGGTCCCGCGGTGGTTGTGCTTACCCTCCTCCTGGCGGCCTGCGGTGGTCCTTCGGCGACCGTGCAGCCAGCGCTCACGCCATCTACAGCAGCGAGCCCATCGACCACGACCGGGAGTCGCGCAGCCAGTCGTGCCCCATCGCCGCCTGGCACTCCCGCCCCCAGCGCGACAGCGCCTGGCACGCCCGCCCCCAGCGCGACAGCGCCTGGCACGCCCGCCCCCAGCGCGACAGCGCCTGGCACGCCCGCCCCCAGCGCGACAGCGCCTGGCAC
>Ga0136618_10001096_pt1 | contig 10249 bp, 10 predicted proteins | sample AntDrymUQ3302106_2_FD_104805 | JGI IMG/M metagenome (GOLD analysis project Ga0136618, IMG submission 104805) | Polar desert sand microbial communities from Dry Valleys, Antarctica - metaG UQ330 (21.06) | ecosystem: Environmental > Terrestrial > Soil > Desert | place: Antarctica: Dry Valley...
AAGAAGCGCGCCGACTCCGGAAGAAAGCGGTACGCCAGCGGCAGTACCAGCACCAGCGGGGCGATCCCGATCCAGAACATTGCCCGGAAGCCGAGTGTCGGGACGATCAGCAGTCCGAGCACCGCGGCGAGCAGGCCTCCGATCGCGATACCGGAGAACATGATCGCGTTGTAGGTCTGGCGCCTGCCGGCAGGTGCGTACTCGAAGGTCAGCGCGATGGCCGTCGGCACGACCCCACCGAGGCCGAGTCCGGCGAGGAAGCGGAATAGTCCGAGCAGTTCCGGGCTGGGTGCGAGCGCGCAGGCACCCATCGCCACGGAGAAGAAAGCGATACAGGACAGCATCACCCGGCGCCTGCCGACCATGTCCGCGACGACTCCGACGGTCAGCGCTCCGATCAGCATGCCGAGTAGCGTGTAGCTGGCAATGGCGCCGACCTCGGGCGGTGTGAGCGCCCAAGGCTGGTAGGCGAGCAGGCTGGGCGCGATAGCTCCGTACATCAGCAAGTCGTACCCGTCGAAAATGATCGTGACCATGCAGATGGCGACGACGAGGTAGCCAGACCGTGTAGCTGATCGAGGTGGGCTCATCGTTGATCTCCAGGGAGACGAGCATCGCAGCGATAAGATGTATGTAACTACAGACATACTTATCCGTCAAGCGGTGCGTCCGCCGTCTCGTTGGTTACAGTTCCGTTGTCCGACCGGCGGGCCCACGCCCGTTTCAGCCTTTCGCCCGAAGGATGAGCAGTGTCCCTGCGCCATGCGCTGTTAGCGTTGCTCTCCGCGCAGCCGATGACTGGCTATGACGTCTACCGGTACTTCGACAGCTCGCTGTCCTATGTCTGGCACGCTCCGCATACCCAGATCTACCCCGAACTGCGCCGCCTGGAGGACTCCGGGCTGGTCCGCTCCGAGGAGATCAGCCGGGGCGAGCGGGGCCGCAAGCGGCGCTACCACATCAGCGCGGCCGGGCTGGACGAGTTCCGACGCTGGGTGAACGAGCCCCTGCCCCTGCAGCGCGAGCGCGACGCGCACAAACTCAAGGCCGCCTACTTCGAGTGGGCTGAGCCGGCCGCGGCTCGGCGCCAATTGCAGGCCCACATCGCCCACTACGAGTTGTGGGCGCAACAGTGGGAGGACCTCGTGGATGCGCTAACCGCGCGTGAGGTGCCCTTGCTGCAACGGCGCTTGGAGCACGCGCCTGCCGAGCAGCACGAGGCGATCATCCGGTACAAGGTGTTCGCCTACGAAGGAATGATCCGACGGGCCAAGGCCGAGATCGACTGGGCACGGATCGGCCTGGATCTGGTAGCCGAACTCGAAGGCCAGTGACGGGTTGGGGTCGGAGCGACGCTACTTCTCGGCTGCCCGCTTGATCTGGTCCAGAGTCGACCGCAAGTTGTTCAAGACGTCGGCGCGCCGGGCCGCGACCGCGTCCTCTGACATCCCCCCAGCAGCCGGCGGAGGGTTCACCACCTCGAAGGACTCGGTCAACCGCGTGCCGTCGTCCTCAGGGGTGATCGTGTAGCGCCAAACAGTCCGCCACAGTGGCTCGTCGGAGTCCGGAACGAGGGTCGCGAAAGCGAACTCCTTACCGGGCTCGGCCGAAATCACCTGACAGTTCGCGGACCACTCGCGCTCGCCCTGGCGGTTGTGCCCGACGAACCGGGCCCCGACGGCCGACGAGTCAGATCCAGGCTCCCAGACGCACGAATGGCATACCGAACTCCACTCGCCCATCCGGGTCACGTCCCAGACAAGGTCGTACACGTCGTCGGCGGGAGCCGCGATCATAATCTCCAGCGATCCCTTCATAACGCAGCGTCGTCCATCCGCGGGCGATGAGGATGCCTCTGATCGGAGCGACGAGCGGCCAGAATGGCAGCGCGAACGCGATGCCGAAGGCGACGGTCACCGGCACCAACGTGAGGCCCAGGACCCCCCGCCGCTAACGCCGGCAGCGACGCTGCAGTCGCAAACGACCGCTCGACACTTTGCCAGCGAACATAGGCCCCGATGGCCGTCGCTGTACCAGCCAGGCAGGCAACGGTCGATGCGGCGGCGACAAGCGGCTGCTGACCGATCTTCTCTGTTAGGGCGACTATCCCGATGCCTGTGACAACGAGTGCCAGCGCCGTTCGGATCCACGCTAGTAGGGTGCGTTCGTTGGCGAGCGTAAATCGAGGGTCTGGTTCAACGCCCTCCCCGTAGACGCGCCGCGGTCGTCGTCGGCCGCTAGGCGGCATGGTCACAGTCATGGCTCGACTAGGCGGCAACGCTGTCGGCTCACGTCCCACACGGTGTTCTCACGGCAGGGATCGAGACGTCGGGACCAGTTGCTTCTCGTCTCGGCAGGTGTTGCGGCACTCCCCGATTCCCTCGATCCGGGTGATGACCTCAGCTCCGTCGCTCAGGTAGCGCGGCGGTTGGCGGGCATGACCGACGCCCCCGGGTGTACCGGTCGCGACCAGGTCCCCGGGCACCAGGGTGATGATCGAGGAGATGTAGCTGACTAGTGCGGCCGGCGTGAACACCAGGTCGCCGGTGTCGGCTTCCTGCTCGAGTTCGCCGTCGACCTCGCAGGTCAACCGGTGGGAGACCGGCGCTCCCGAGGCCACGTCGGAGGTCACCAGCCACGGCCCGACCGGGGTGCTGGACTCGAATGTCTTGCCCTGCAACCACTGCAGGGTTCGGTTCTGGTAGTCACGCACGCTGATGTCGTTCACGACGGTGTAGCCGGCGATCGCTTCGGCAGCCTGCGCCTTTGTGGCGTGCCGGACCGGCGAGCCGATGACGACGCCGAGTTCGGCTTCCCAGTCGACGGCCTCGGAAACCGTCGGCAACACGATGTCGTCGTTCGCGCCGATCAGCGACCGTGCGAACTTCGCGAACAACGTCGGATGTTCGGGCAGCGCGCGGCCCATCTCCAAGATGTGATTGCGGTAGTTCAGCCCGACGCAGACGATCTTCTCCGGCCTGGCAACCAGTGGCGCATAGGACAGTTCGGCCAGCTCGTGTCGCCTGCCGGTGGCCGAGGCGGCGTGTTCGCGCCAGTCCGGCCGGGAGAGCAGGTCGACGAGGGCGGCTTCGCCGGTCTCGACGGCACCGTCGTCCTCGATCCGTACGGCCCGGGTTCCGTCGATGGTCCGGATGGTGGCCAGCCTCAACGCTGCGTCCCCTCGACGCAACGACGAGCGAGACCGAGTGCCGCATAGACAGGTTCGTCACTGAACCGGAACAGGTCGAGGTGGCGATCCTCGGCGGTGATGCTGACCGGCGCCCAGGACGGCACGGCGAACAGATCGCCCGCCCCGGCCTCCCAGGTCTGGTCGCCGACCCGCACCGTGCCGGAGCCCTCGAACACCTGCCAGACCGCCGAACCCACCGTCCGTACGACAGCGGTCGTCGTCCCACCGCGGATCCGGTGCATCTCGGTGCGAATGGTCCGCAGAGCATCGCGCCCGTCCAACGGGTTCGTGAACCGTACGGCGGCATGCCCCGGCTCGGGTGTCGCCCGCCCGCCTTCGGCCTCGAGGGCTAGTTGCTCGCGCAGGGCGGCGTCGGTGTGCTCCCAGCGATAGGCCATCAGCGGTGAGGAGTCCCGCTCGGGTTCGATCAGCGGACTCAGACCCGGGTGACCCCAGAGCCGTTCACCCTGCGAGCGCTCCGGCGTGGCTGTGGTCGCCAGCTGGTTCGAGCCCAGCTCGAAGAACCCGGCGTCGAGCTGGTCGACGAGCGGGATGTCCAGCCCGTCGATCCAGGCCATCGGGTGATCGGTCGTGTTGTGGTGCTCGTGAAAATGCCAACCCGGGGTCAGGAGCAGATCGCCGCGGGTCATCGCGACGGCATCGCCCTCGACGTTGGTCCAGACTCCCGCGCCCTCGACCACGAACCGGAATGCCGCCTGTACGTGTCGATGTGCGGTCGCGGTCTCCCTGGGGCCCAGGTACTGGATGGCGGTCCACAGCGTCGCGGTCGTGTACGGCTGGCCTTTGATCCCCGGGTTGGCCAGCGCGATCGCCCGCCGCTCACCCCCGCGGCCGACTGGAACCAGAGCTCCCGAACGCTCGGCCAGCGGCAGCAGGGTGGACCAGCGCCACAGGGTGGGGATTGCGGCCGGCTGCGGGGTGGTCGGCATCAGATCGTCGCGCTGGGTCCACAGCGGGGTCATGTCGGCGGCCGCGAAGTCGGCGTACAGCTGGTCCAACTCGGCGTCAGCGTCCCCGTCCAGGCTGTTCGGTGCCCCGTGAGCGGTCTGGGTCTGGGTCATGTCGTGATCTCCGTTGCTCGACTGCTTTCCGGCCGTGGAACGTTCGGTTCCGCTGACCCGGCTGTGAGTTCGAATCGGGTGCCGACGCTGCTGGGGACGAACGCATCGGGAAAGGCGTTCGCCAACGCGTGCATGGCCCGCCATCCGGTGCAGTGGGTCGCGACGATCACGTCGGGTTCCAACTCCCGCAACGCTTCGCACACCTTGGGGATGAGCGGTTCGAACAGCGGGCCACTCAGGTGGAAGCCACCGATGATGGCGTGCACCGTGTCGATGCCGGTGAGCTTCTTGGCGTAGCGGACGGTGTTGATCACGCCCGCGTGACCGCAGCCGGTCAGGACGACGAGGCCCTTGCCCGCGACCTGGAAGACCAGCGCCTGATCGTCGAGGACCAGCGGGTCGGGCACCCACTCCCCGCCGCGCCGAGCCTGATGCGGCGGAAACCCGCGCTCGTACTCGGTGGTCCGGTCTACCTCACCGGTCACGAGCAGGGAATCGTCGAGCACGAAGGACGGCAGCCGCCCTTCGCTGATCTCGAACCCGGTGTCCTCCAACGCGGACCTGCTGGTCGAGGGCAGTTCGAACGGGTCACGGCCCGGGATGAGGATGCGGCGTTGCGTCCAGAAATCCGGATGGATGATCACCGGAAGGTTCGCACGGCCGAGCACCCGGACCAGACCGTTCATCCCGGTCGTGTGGTCGAGGTGGCCGTGACTGAGCACGATCGCCTCGATGTCCTTAGGCGAAAGGTCCAGCCGCCGCATGTTCTCCACCAGCCCGTCGGGGCTGCGGCCTGCGTCGAAGAGCACCCGGTGCTCGACCGCATCTCGGCCGACCGTAACGGCGGCGGCGAAGCCGTGCTCGGCCATCAGGCCGTCCGGCACCTCGCCGGACTCCAGCAGCGGCGCGGGGAGAGCGCCGCCGCGGCGGTCGCCGACGGGCGGGCGCCGGGCCGGGCCCTGGTCGGGCATGAAGACATCGACCAGGTTGTCCACGAGAATCGTCACCGTGGCCCGGTCCACGGGCTGAAGGCTGAACATCACATCGGCCCTCTCTGTGGTCCTCGTGCTTCGCCTCGATTGCGGAACGGGGTTCTGTAATATGATGTGATATTTATCTTGAATTCACAAGAGGTCGGCTGCAGGAGGTCAGATGCGGACAAGGCTGGTGCTGCTGGGCACGAACGGCGGACCGACAGTTCGGCTCGACCGCTCGGCGCCGGCGCAGGCCATCGTGGTCGACGGCGTCGCCTACCTCGTCGACTGTGGTGAAGGAACCGTGCGCCAGCTCGCGGCAGCCGGGATCCCGCTGAGCAGCATCGAGCACGTGTTCTTCACCCATCACCACGCCGACCACAACCTGGGGTACGGCAGCCTCTTGCTGGTGTCCTGGGTGACCGGCCTACAACGACAGCTCAGCGTGCACGGCCCGGCGCCGCTGGCCCAGATGACGGATGCCTTCTTCGCGATGAACGCCTTCGATCTGGAGATGCGGGCAGCGAGCACCGGGCGGCCACCGCTGACGGGACTGGTACGCGTCGAGGAGTTCAGCGGCGCCGAGTTCAGCGGTCAAGAGATAGGCGGGGGGGCGGTTGTGCTGGAAGACGATCGGGTCAGGGTGACCGCGGCTCGGGTCCACCACCCCCCGGTCGAGGAGTCTTACGCGTTCCGGTTCGACGGACCCGACCGATCCATCGTCATCTCCGGTGATACCACCCCATGCGAGGAGCTGATCCGCCTGGCAACCGGGGCAGACATCTTGGTCCACGAGGTGACCTACCCTCCGGCGATCGAGGCGGTGGCTGCCGGGATGCCGCATGCCGCGACGTTGACCGACCATCTGCGGGATTGCCACACAACCGTCGAAGAGGTGGGCAGGGTGGCGGCGGCCGCCGGGGTCGGCACGCTCGTACTCAGCCATTTCGTGCCCGGCGACAGCTCGGTCTCCGATGCGGAATGGGCCCGCCTGGCACAGCAGGGCTTCGCGGGGCGGGTCATCGTCGGGCGAGATCTGCTCACCCTGTGAGGCCGGCGCGCTAGGCGCCGCGGCTACGATCGTCGGCTGTGAGAACTAACATGGACCGAACACGCACCGGACGCACCCGGCGCGAGTCGGCTATCCGGGTCTGGACGGACTGACCATGAGGGGCAATCTCGCCAACGAAGACCGGTCCGATCTGATCCGGTCGACCCTGGAGACGAACGGCCGGGTAGGCATCACCGATCTGGCCCAGCGGCTGGCCGTCAGCGAGATGACCATTCGCCGGGACCTCGAGCGGCTGGAGAGCGAAGGGGTGGCCCGACGCGTTCGAGGTGGTGCCGTGGCGCTCGGCCCTGCACCGTTCGAAGAACGGCACCTGCATCAAGCCCACGCGAAGGCCAAGATAGCGCACAAGCTGCTCGCGCTCGTACCGGATCGCGGTGCCATCGGCATCGACGCCTCCTCGACGCTGTTGCGGCTGGCGACCGCGCTGGACGCGGCCCGCGACCTCACTGTGATCACCAACGGCCTGGAGACCTTCGCCACGCTTCGGGACAAGGCCGGAATCACGCCGCTGCTGACCGGCGGTCAGGTCGAGCCGCGCACCGGCAGTCTTGTCGGCCCGCTGGCCTGCCGGTCGGCTCGAGACCTCCTGCTCGAGCGGCTGTTCGTGTCTGCCGCTGCTGTGTCTCTGGAGTTCGGCGCCAGCGAGGCGTCGCTTGCCGAGGCGGAGGTCAAGCGGGCGATGGGTTCGGTCGCCGGTGCGGTGGTCGTGGCCGTCGACTCCACGAAGCTTCAGTCGGCCGCCCTCGGGCACTCCTTCCAGTGGCAGCGGGTGGATCTGCTGGTCACCGAACTCGATCCGATCGATCTGCGTCTGGAGCCCTACCGCGAGGTGGTGGAGCTGCTCTAGTCCGCTCCTCGAAGGCATCGGTCGACAGCACATCCGCGGTGGAGGCGGCCAGCACGACCAGTGCGGCCTGGTGCACCTGCGCGGCCGACATCGCACCATGGCCGGTGTCCGGGTAGTCGAAGGTGCCGGTGGCATCGGCGAGGAAGCCCACCTGGAAGTCGCGGAAGAAGGCGTCCCGGGCGGTGGCGTGGCAGCAGTTCTCCGTCGTCACCCCGCCGATGACGACAGTGTCGATTCCCCTCTCGCGCAGCCGATCCTCCAGCTCGGTGCCATAGAAACCGCTGTACCGATACTTGGCCACGACCAGATCGCCGTCCTCGGGTGCCAGGTCTGGATGGATCTCGGCGCCCGGTGCTCCGTCGTGGAGGCCGTCGCTGGTCTCGTCCTGGTCCCAGAAGTGCTTCGACAAGGCCCGGTCGGTGCCGTCCCGGCGGTGCAGTTGGCGCGTATAGATGACCGGCATCCCATGCCGGCGGCACAGCGCGACGGCGCGGCGAAGCGTTGGGATCATCGCTGCGCCCATGCGCGACTCCAACGGAGCCCCGGGAGCCAGGAAGTGGTTCTGCATGTCGACCACGAGCAGCGCGGTTGAGGCCGCGTCGATCGGTTCGATCCGGAGTGGCATTCGACGATTCCTCCTCGTCCTAGGGCATCTCGCCCGCGACGGACAGGTACGGGATGGTCTGCGGTCCCTCGGGAAGCACGCAGACAGTCGCTGCCGGACCGGAAGCGCGCAACTCCTCGAGGACGGTCGCCGCGAGGTCTGGTGCGGGTTCGAGGTGGGCACCCCGCAGCTCGGCGTCGGACAGACCCGAGGTGTGTACGGCGATCCGTGCGTGGGCTTGGATCTTGGCTTGGATCTGGGCCTGCCACTGATCCGGGATCGTGTGGTCCTGGTGCAGGATCCGTTCGAGAATCTCGGCCGGGGACCGGCCGGCGGTCAGGATGTCACGATAGGACCCGTGATCCGGGAGGCCGTCACGGCACTCGGCGGCGCACACGATGAGCCCGCCGGGCTTGACGATCTGGGCAGCGGCCGACATGCCCTTCACGCACTGGTAGAGGTTCTGGTCCAGTGGGTATCCGGAGTTGGTGGTGACCACCACGTCGAATGGCGCCGGCACCGGCCGCATCGCCACCTCGCGGGCCGCGGCGCAGGCGGCCGCGTGCATCCCCGAGAGGTCGCCCGCGAAAGCGCGGACGATGTCCTGGTCGCGGTTCAGCACCACGTCGAAGGCGAAGTCCACCCCGGTGGCCGTGGCGATAGCCCGTACGTCCTCGTGGATCGGGTTCCCGTCGAGAACACCCCAGGTGGCCCTCGGATGCGCGATCCGCTTGGCATCGTGCAGGGTCAGGACGGTGTCCAGTCCGGCCAGACCGGGGGCGACCATCTTGGGTCCGCCGCTGAACCCGGCGAAGAAGTGCGGTTCGACGAAGCCGGTCGTCACCCGGAGATCGGCCTCGACCCAGGCCCGGTTCAACCACACCGGAACCGCGTCGCCGTACCTTCCGACGTAGGTCAGGCTCGCGTCATCGCGTGCGTCGTGGTTGACGACGCGTACCCGGTCCAACACCGCTGTGCCGAACATGGCCTCGAGTTCTCCAGGGTTGTTCCCGCGATGGGTTCCCGTGGCAACCAGGACCACGATGTCCTCCGGGCGCACCCCGGCCTGCTCCAGCTCGTCGAGCACCGCAGGCACCATCAGCCGCCGCGGCTGCGGGCGGGTGCCGTCGCAGACCGAGATGGCGACCCGCTGGCCTCGGCCGGCGAGTTCGCGCAGTGGCCGACCGGTGACCGGTGCCCGCAGTGCCGTGCGGACTTGGGCGTCCTGGTCGGCTGCAGCGGCGACATACCTCGGCTCGACGACGGTGGTGCACTCGTCGGGCAGGTCGATCAGCAGCCCGCTGTCGCCGAACGCGAGGCGGATCCTCACCTGCCGGACCCCGAGGCGGACCCTGACATCCCGGCGCGGCCCCAGGCGCCGCTGGATTCACGGATGACGAGTTCTGGCTGGAACATGATCTGCTGATGCTCGTGCGCCGGCCCGTCCTCGGCTTCGCTGAGCAGGAGCTGGGCGGCGGTGTATCCGAGCTCGTACCTCGGCTGCCGGATGGAGGTCAGCGGCACCGACGAGAGTGCGGCGAACTCGATGTCGTCGTAGCCGACCAGTGCGATGTCGTCCGGCACCCGAACCCCTGCCTTGGACAGTCCCCGAAGGACGCCGATGGCCATCAGGTCGTTGTTGCAGAAGACCCCCGTCGGCCGGTCAGAGGCGGCCAGAAGGGTCTCGACGGCCTGCTCCCCGCCCCGGAAATCAAGCCGCGGAATCGTGATCTCGAAGAGTGCGGACTTCGGATCCAACGAGGCGCTGCGCAGCGCCCGCAGCGCTCCGGTCCGCCGGTCGGCGCACTGGCGCACACGGGTCGGCCCGTTCACCAGGCCGATCCGCTTGTGCCCCAGCGCCAGAAGGTGGGCGACGCCGAGATCCCCACCTCGTACGTCGTCCACCGCCACCGAGCACTGGTCCGGGGTGGGGCTCTGCCGGTCGAGCAGCACGACGCTTCCCGACCGGGCCCGCACCCCCTCGAGCTGCCGCGGATTCGGGCCGACCGGAGTGATCAAGATTCCCGCGACCCGTTGCTCCTCCAGGACGCGGAGATAGCGGTTCTCCTTCTCCTCCGAGCCGTCGGAGTTGCACAGGATCACCGCACAGCCGACGTCGTTGGCCGCGTCCTCGACGCCACGGGCCACGTCGGTGAAGAAGGGGTTGGCGACGTCATGGACGATCAGGCCGATGGTCCGGCTCCGGCCTTCACGCAGCTGGCGTGCGGTGCCGTTGCGGACGAAGCTCAGTTCCTCGATGGCCCGCTCGACCCGGTGCCGGGTGGCCTCCGCGACGAGTTCCGGGTGATTCAGGACGTTGGAGACGGTCCCCACCGACACGCGGGCCTGCCGGGCGACCGTGTGGATGTTCGCGGCGGGCGCCATCGGATGCCTCCCTTGCCTCGGCCTCGTGCTGCACAGCGGGAGAGCGACTCCCCCGGGGCGCGGAGACCCGAAGGAGTCCGCTGAGCGATCTTATG
>Ga0136618_10001100_pt1 | contig 10230 bp, 14 predicted proteins | sample AntDrymUQ3302106_2_FD_104805 | JGI IMG/M metagenome (GOLD analysis project Ga0136618, IMG submission 104805) | Polar desert sand microbial communities from Dry Valleys, Antarctica - metaG UQ330 (21.06) | ecosystem: Environmental > Terrestrial > Soil > Desert | place: Antarctica: Dry Valley...
GTCGAATGACGGCGTGAAAGTTGAAGATTATGTCAAAACGCTGATTAAGGAAGCGTCGGACAGGCGCGAACGAATCGAGAGAGATTCCGAAAAATCCTTCCGAGAGATTCTCGCGCCGATTCAAAAAGGTTTTCAGGAAAGCGAAATGAGCGAAGATGAGATTTTGGAGTTTTTTGAGGAAGTCCGCGAAGAAGTCTGGCAGGAAAAGCAAAATCGGAAATGAATGGACGCGAAAATTTTTCGGCAGTTTTCGATTGTATGATTTACCTGCAAGCGGCAATCAACGAAAAGAGTCCGGCAGCGGAACTTTTCAAGCAAGTCGAGCGCGGCAGTGTTTTACTTTTCGTCAGCAATGAAACTTTATCGGAAATCCGCGACGTTCTCACGCGCCCGAAAGCCTTAATCAAATATCCGCATTTGACGGTTGAATATGTCGAAATATTTCTTAGCCGCGTTTTGAGCAAAGCTAATTTGCTGAATAAAATTCCGAAACGTTTTCAATATCCGCGCGACCCGAAAGACGAAAAATATATCAATCTGGCGATCGAAGCCGAAGCGAATTACATTGTCAGCCGCGATAACGATTTGCTTGATTTGATGACGGGGATTGATGCCGAAAGCAAAGAGTTTCGGCAGAGATTTCGTTTTTTGAAAGTCATTGCCCCCGGCGAGTTTTTACGAATTATTCAAGAAGGGATTTAACTTAAAAGCTGTGAATGAAAAAATTATCAATTCCTCCAAAGCTCCCGAACCGGTCGGTTTGTATCCGCATGCGAGAAAAGTCGGGAATCTTTTGTTTCTGTCGGGCGTCGGTCCGCGAGAAAGAGGAACAAAGAAAATTCCCGGCGTTGAACTCGATGAAAACGGAAACATCGCCGCTTACGATATTGAAGCGCAATGCCGTTCGGTTTTTCAAAACGTTGTATATATTTTAGAAGACGCTGGTTCGAGTTGGGAAAGAATTGTTGACGTGACGGTTTTTCTGACGAATATGAAAGACGATTTTCAAACGTATAACCGCATTTACGCCGAATATTTCAAAGACAATTTGCCGTGCCGGACAACGGTTGAGATTAACAAACTTCCCACGCCGATTGCGATTGAGCTGAAAATTATTGCAACGATTGATTAATTTCGCGGGTGTATTTCGAGCCGTATCAAAATTGACTTCAAAAACAGTTTTCCGGTTAAGCCGAAAATTTGCATATAATACTTGTCAAGAACTTTTTATAAATAAACCGTTTCTCGACCGCTTGAAATAACAATTCGGACGGCTGGAAAAAACTGATTGTTTTTAGAAGAGTTCCGATAAAATATTAATTTAATGGATTAATTATATGTTGCAGACAAAGGGTTATGCGGTTCAGAATGCGACTTCCGGGTTTGAACCGTTCAGTTTTGAGCGACGCGATTTGAGCGCGAGAGATGTATTGATTGAAATTCAATTTTGCGGCGTTTGTCATTCGGACATTCACCAGGCGAAAAACGAATGGCAAAATTCTATTTATCCGATGGTGCCGGGACACGAAATTGTCGGGCGAATTAAGCAAGTCGGCGCGGAAGTTTCAAAATTTAAAGAAGGTGATGCTGCCGGAGTCGGTTGTTTCGTAGATTCGTGCGGCACTTGTGAAAACTGCGAAGCCGATTTCGAGCAGTTTTGCCTCGTGCATTGTTCTCAGACTTACAACAGCACGGAAATGGACAAAAAAACACCGACTTTCGGCGGATATTCTTCGCAAATCGTTGTTGATGAAGATTACGTGCTGAAGATTTCCGACGCGGAAAATCTCGCCGGTGTCGCGCCGCTGCTTTGCGCCGGAATCACTACTTATTAGCCGCTTAAAAAATTTAATGTTGGCAAAGGTCAAAAAGTCGGCATTGTCGGTTTGGGTGGTTTAGGGCATATGGGCGTGAAGCTCGCCGCTTCAATGGGCGCGGAAGTCACGGTTTTCAGCACTTCGCCGTCGAAAGAACAAGATGCCAAAAATCTCGGCGCGCATAATTTCGTCGTCACGAAAGACCCGGAAAATATGAAGCCGCTTGCGGGCAAATTCGACTTTATTCTCGACACGGTTTCCGCGCCGCACAACTTGAGCGCGTATCTCCATCTGCTGAAATTAAACGGCGCGATGGTGCTGGTCGGCACCCCTGAAAAAGCGGCGGAAGTTAACGCTTTTTCGCTAATTTCAAACAACCGGACGCTTGCCGGTTCGGGCATCGGCGGCATTGCCGAAACACAGGAAATGCTTGATTACTGCGCGGAAAACAATATCACTTCCGATATCGAAGTATTTCCGATTCAGCAAATCGAAGAGGCATACGAGCGAACCATCAAAGCCGACGTGCGCTATCGTTTTGTGATTGATATTCAGTCGCTCGGTCAAGTCTAAAAGTTTTCGGTAAATGCGGAAACACGCACGAAGGAAAAGCGCAAATTTGGCAAAGAAACACACTTACTTTTTGCATGTTTCTGCAAATCCATAAAATGAAATACGTCGCTTTCCTGCGCGGCATTAATGTCGGCGGGAAAAATAAAATTAAAATGGAAACTCTGCGCGAAGTTTTTGGTTCGCTCGGATTTGAAAATGTCAAAACTTACATCAACAGCGGCAATGTGATTTTTGAAACTGTCGAAACTGCCGGTAAAGAACTCGCCGTGAAAATTGAAAGAGCGATTGAAAAAGAATTTGCGCTGAAAATAAAAGTAGTTGTGCGAAAGATGTCGGAAATCGAAAATATCGTTGCAAATAACCCTTTCGCCGGACAATTTGAAAACGAAAAAGATTTGCATGTTTTCTTTTTGGATGAAGAATTACCGGCGCAAAAACGCGAGTTGCTTTTATCAAATAATAACGAGAATGAACAATACGCCGCGCTCAACCGCGAGATATTTTGTCTTTTGCGCGTCGGCGTTTCGAATAGTTTGATGGGCAAAGATTACATCGGCAAAAATCTGAAAACGCCCGCTACGGCAAGAAATTGGCGAACCGTTAAAAAGATTGTCGAGCTTTAATCCGTTCTCAAATTCTAACGTAAAATTATGAGTCAGTACGGTTGGAGCAGTTGTCCCGCAGATATACGGATGCAAATCGAATGTTTGACGGAAACTTTCAGAATTCAAATTGCCGAAAACTTAATCGGAATCTATCTGCACGGTTCGCTGGCATCCGGTTGTTTTAATCCGCTCCGCAGCGACATTGATTTGCTCGTCGTTACGCGGCGCGAAATAACAATTGAAACGAAGCGCGGAATTGCAGAATTTCTGCTCGAAAATTCACGCAAGCCCAGCCCGATTGAAATAAGTTTTCTGCAACAAAAAGATTTATCGCCGTGGCGTTACCCGACACCGTTTGATTTTCATTACAGCGAAGATTGGCGGGAAAAGTTTGAGCGCGATTTAGCCGACGGCGAATGGAAACGGTGGAATGATGTTCAGCGTTTCGACGAAGATTTGGCGACGCATATAACCGTGACAAATCATCGCGGCGTATGTCTTTACGGCGCGGTTGCGTCAGAGGTTTTTCCGATTGTTCCGAAACGCGATTTTGTCAGCTCGATTTTAGCCGATGTCAGAGGCGCGACATTCGGATTCGATGCCGTTTTGCAGTATCCTGTTTACGTCGTTTTGAACGTCTGCCGAACTCTTGCGTTTCTGCAAACAGGGCGTATTTTGTCGAAGGACGAGGGCGGAATGTGGGCATTAGAAAAACTGCCCGTGCAATTCTGCGGCACAATTACGAGCGCGTTAAATGAATATCGCTATTCCGGCAACGAAAGCAGTTTGGCAAAAGAACCGCTTGTAGAGTTTACCGACTTTATGCAAAACGAAATCGGACGAGCAGTAATCGAATCCGAACAAATAATCTAAGCATCTGCGAAATTAGGAGAATTTTATTATGCCTATCCAAAGACCTTTTAATTTCAAAAAGTGGATTGACGAACATCGTCATCTCTTAAAACCGCCGGTCGGAAATCAATGCGCTTACGACGCGGAAGATTTTATCGTAATGGTCGTCGGCGGACCGAATTCGCGCAAGGATTATCATTACGACGAAGGCGAGGAATTTTTCTATCAACTCGAAGGCGACATTACGGTCAAAATTCAGGAAGACGGCAAAGCCGTTGACGTGCCGATTCGGGAAGGTGAAATGTTTCTGCTTCCGCCGCGCGTTCCGCACAATCCGGTGCGCGGTGCGAACACCATCGGAATGGTGATTGAACGCAAAAGACGCGACGGCGAAAAAGACGGCTTGCTGTGGTTTTGCGAAAACTGCAACGAGAAATTGTATGAAGAATACTTTGGACTCGAAGACATCACGACTCAGTTTCAAACGGTTTTCAAACGCTTTTACGCGAGCGAGGATTTGCGGACGTGCAAAAATTGCGGCACAGTGATGCAGCCGCCGCCAGTTGTGAGTTGATTTATTGGTGAATTTTATGAAATTAAAATTTATTACTATTCTTTCTACTCTTTTGCTTTCCCTCATTTTCAGTTTTGAAAACGTGCAAGCGTGTAGTTGTGTCATACAAGAAGCGTGTCAATCCTTTTCTAGTGCGAAAGTTGTTTTTGTCGGAAAAGTTTTGGACTCAACCGAGAAAATCAAGACCGTGAAACGTCGGGAGCAACGCATCGGCAGCAGTGAGTGGGAAGAAAATGAGTATTCTGAAAAAAGACGGATTTCTCGGATTCAGGTTGAAGAAAGTTTTCTTGGAACAAGCGAAAAGACGGAAATTTTCATTGAAACAGAAATCAGCAGCAGTTGCGCGTTACCTTTGCAAAAAGATGTTTCCTATCTAGTTTATGCCAGCCTAAATGAAAACGAAGAAAACTTGATGACCTATTTCTGTTCGGGAACAAAACCTGTCTCGTCGGCACAAATGGATTTAACGTATTTAAGGGCGAATAAAAATAACAGAGCGTTTGTTTCGGGAAAAGTCGGCTTTGGTGATTGGTCGAAATTAAATTCAGCGCAGCTTCTCAAATACGGAATTACAACTGTCAATTTGGAAAATCAAGAAAGACTATTACAAGCAAATATCGCACAAGACGGAACATACAAATTTTCAAATATTCCGCAAGGAAAATATAAAATAAAAGTTATACTGCCCGATTCAGTAACAACCGCAGATGAATTTCATCCAGACATTGCCGAAGAACTCGAAATCGGTGACCAAAGCGAAATTGAAGTTTCGGAACACGGTTGTTTCAAAAAGGATTTTTTAGTGCAGGAAAACGGGCGCATCAGCGGGCAAATAACCGATTCTGAGGGAAAACCGATTAAAGATATAACCGTTTATTTAATTCCAATTTCTAAAACAAATCAAAAAATACCGCAGGAAGATGCCTGTTATGATACCGAATTATGTCTTGACACGGATGAAAACGGAAATTATTTTTTCAAAGGTTTGAGGGCAGGACGGTATTTAGTCGGTGTCAGGCTCGATGATTATGTTGGGAATAACTCAACCGACGCGGCTTATTTGAAAACATATTACCCAAGCGTTGAAACCGAAAGGAGTGCGGTTCCCGTCAGCGTAAAATTCGGCAAACAAACGGAAAATATAGATTTCAAACTCACGCGAAAATATCAAAAGCGTGAAATAAAAGGACGCGTATTTTTCAAAGACGGTCGTCCCGCGTCGAAGGTAAATGTGCGTTACGTTGCTCGAACGCCGGACTTGAAAGATAACGGAATCACTTTTATCAAAACGGATGAAAACGGTCGTTTTTCTATTACAGGTTACGAAAATCACGCTTATCTAATCGGCGCGTTTACCGACGGGCGGGACGGAAATGAAAGATTGGAAGCGATTGCCGTCGTTGTAAATGTCTTATCGAAAAAAGAAATTAAAGAAATTAAACTTTTGTTAGACCAAGACGGCAATGCAGATTGCAAGAAATGCGGCGATTATACAGGCTTTCCAAAAACTAAACCACGCAACAAATAAAAATGGCGACGCTTTTAGATGAATTATCACAACTGATTTCCGCGCTCGACGAAAACGAAATCGAGTATGCAGTGTGCGGCGGTTTGGCGTTGGCAATTCACGGATTTGCGCGGGCGACTTTGGATATTGACATTTTGATTCAACCAGAATCGCTTGAAAGGGCTTATAAAATCGGCGCGGAAAACGGTTTTGATATTCGCGGGCTTGATATTTCATTTAAGGAAAGAGCCGTCGAAATCAGGCGCGTATCCAAAATTGACGACAATGGCGAAGTGCTTTCGCTTGATTTGTTGTTGGTTACGCCGCAGGTTCAAGATGTTTGGGAAACGAGAGAGAAAATTGATTTTCTCGGCAGTCAACTTTCCGTCGTTTCGCGCGAAGGCTTGGTAAAAATGAAAACGCTCGCGGGCAGACCGCAGGATTTGGCGGATATTGAGAGGTTGGAAAATGAAGAAAGTTGATATGTCCGAACAAGCAATTCTCAGACGTTTGAAAACGGTTGACCAGCTTCGAGAGCTTTGTCTGTCGTTGATGAAAGCGAAAAAAGTCTCGGACGAAAAAGCGGGATTAGAGAAAAAACCAACTGTGAAGACAACTGGTGATACTGAAAAACGATTTTAAGGAAATCCGATTGAATGGAAGTGGAAATTATTGATTTTGAACCGCAATTCCGGCAGGAATTTACGGATATGAATATCGAATGGATTTCCCATTATTTTACGGTTGAACCACACGATTTGGAGCAGTTGGAAAACCCTGAAGATTATATTTTAGCTAAAGGCGGTAAAATTTTCTTCGCCCGGTATGGCGATGAAATTATCGGAACCGTAGCATTGATTAAATGCGCGGAAACCGTTTACGAGATGGCGAAAATGGCGGTCAAACCGGCGTTTAGAGGCTTGGGCACGGGCGAGAAATTGGGCAGTCATTTGATTGAAGAGGCGAAAAAAGCGGGCTGCACTTGTTTATTTTTAGAATCGAACTGGCAACTGATTCCGGCGTTAACGCTTTATAAAAAACTTGGCTTTGTTGAAGTTCCAATTGGCGAAACTTTGTATTCGAGGGCGAATTACAAAGCGGAAATGTATTTTTAAATAGAGAGCGAATTTCCTGGAATCGGCGGCACGGTCGAATTTAAAGGGGACGAAACCGGCAAAAGTTTAAGGCTTGATTTCAGTTTGGAAGATTAAGAGCCGATGCCGAAAGTCGAGCCAGCAAGCGTATCTTTCTTCGGACACTATCACGACGGATTTTTTATATGTTTTACGCGACGCGCAAAGCCGTTCCGAGCGATGTTCCGCAGCTGGCGCGATTACTCGAAGATTACATTCGTGAAACGTATCAGGGCGCGTGGGGCGGAACGGCGGAATTGCTGGAACGGCATGTTTCAAACAAAGACGTTGAGATATTGGTTGCCGAAAATTCCGCGCAAGAGATAATTGCTTTCGTTGCCTCAATTGTTACTTACGATTTGCACTGGTGTATGAAAGGCGGCGAGATTATTGATTTTTATGCGGCACCGATGTATCGCGGGCGCGGCGCGGCAATGTTTTTGATAATTGATTTGGCGGTGGAAATCGAGAGGCGCGACGGGAAGTTTCTCAAAGGCGGCGCGGTTGAAAACTCATTGGTGCGCCGTCTTTACGGGCGCGTTGCGATGTGCCAGCCGAACGGCGAGTGTTATATTTCCGGTCGCGCATTTCGGCATTTAGCCGGTTTGTCCGGCAGAACGCTGCGCGAAATTGTTAAAAATCTGCCGGAGACAGCCTGGAACTACGAGCCCTGAAACAATCAAATGAATACTCCCGATGCTAAAAATTTTGATGTCATTTATCGCATCAGCCCGCCGGTCACGAACGACGAATTAAATCAGTTGTTTGCCGACGCCTGGGACAATGATGAGCCGACAGATTTTCGCCCAGTTTTAGAGCGAAGTCTGGCTTATGTTTGCGCTTATCACGCGACGCGATTAATCGGCTTTGTCAATGTCGCTTGGGACGGCGGCGTTCACGCTTTTCTCTTGGATACGACCGTTCACACCGAATTTCAGCGGCGCGGCATCGGACGAAGTTTGGTTGAAAAAGCGACCGCCGCTGCGCGAGAACGCGGTCTCGATTGGCTGCACGTAGATTTTGAACCGCATTTGCAAACTTTTTATGACCAATGCGGTTTTAAGAATACGAACGCGGGTTTGATAAATTTGCAGCGCGATAATCAAGATTAACTTTTTATAAAATGCTGAAAATTGACGTTCATACGCACATTTTGCCGAAAGAAATTCCCGACTGGAAACAGCGGTTCGGCTACGGCGGATTTGTCAGGCTTGAACATCACAAACCGTGCTGCGCGCGGATGTTGAAAGACGACGGGAAATTCTTCCGCGAGGTTGAAGACAATGTTTGGAGCGCGGAACGAAGAATTGAAGAATGCGATTCATTCGGCGTAAATGTTCAGGTGCTGTCAACTGTTCCGGTAATGTTCAGTTATTGGGCGAAAGCAAACGACGGCGCGGAAATCTCGAAAATTTTGAACGATGGGATTGCTGAAATCGTCGGCGAATTTCCAAGACGATTCATCGGTTTGGGAACTGTGCCGATGCAGGACACGACGCTGGCGATTAGAGAATTGGAGAGATGCAAGCGAATCGGTTTGGTCGGCGTGCAAATCGGCACAAACGTCAATCAATTAAATTTAGGCGAGCCGCAGTTTTTCGATTTCTTTAAGGCGTGTGAAGAATTATCAATGGCGGTTTTCGTTCACCCTTGGGAAATGATGGGCGAAAAGGAAATGCAGAAATACTGGCTGCCGTGGCTGGTCGGGATGCCCGCCGAAACTTCGCGGGCGATTTGCTCTTTGATTTTTTCAGGCGTTTTGGAAAAATGTAAAAATTTGCGAATTTGTTTTGCTCACGGCGGCGGCTCTTTCCCTTATACGCTCGGTCGCATCGAACACGGATTTCAGGTTCGCCCCGATTTATGCGCGATTGATAATCCGCACAATCCGCGAAATTATCTGGGAAAATTCTGGCTCGATTCGCTCGTTCACGATGCGGCAATGCTTGATTATCTGGTGAAGCTCATTGGCGCGGAAAAAGTCGCTTTGGGAACCGATTACCCGTTTCCGCTCGGCGAAGAAATTGCCGGAAGTTTGATTGAATCAATGCCGTTTGATGAAGCAACGAAAGAAAAATTACTGCACGGCGCAGCTTTGGAATGGTTAAAGCTGGACAAAGAGACTTTTAATTATAAATAAGACTAAATTAACTCAGCCTAAATTATTAAGAAATAACAAATAGAATATGCAGAATAAAAACAAAATTTTATTCGTGTCTATCCGTGTAAATTTGTGGTTAAATTGTTTTAGTTTATGCAAAACCAATCATTAATTTTCAACTCTTCCGAGTTGTTTGTCCACAGAATGGATGAGCAGGATTCGCTCAGACATTTCCGCGAAAAGTTTTACATTCCCAAACAATCGAACGGCGAAGAAGTAATTTATTTCACCGGTAACTCGCTCGGACTTCAGCCGAAAACGACACGCGAATATATCGAACAGGAATTAAGAGATTGGGAAACGCTCGGCGTTGAAGGGCATTTCAAAGCAAAAAATCCGTGGATGTCGTATCACGAACTTTTAACCGAACAAATGGCGAGTGTTATCGGTGCAAAACCGATTGAAACGGTTGTGATGAATTCGCTGACGGTCAATCTGCATCTTCTGATGGTTTCGTTTTATCGCCCAACTGCGACGCGACACAAAATCTTCATCGAAGCCGGCGCGTTTCCGTCCGACCAATACGCCGTCGCTTCGCAAATCAAATTTCACGGATTTGATGTTAAAAGTTCATTAATTGAATTAAAGCCCAGAGAAAATGAGACTTGTCTGCGAACCGAAGATATTGAAAAAACGATTGCCGAAAACGGTGATTCGATTGCTCTGATTTTGCTCGGCGGCGTTAATTATTACACCGGACAAGCGTTCGATATGCGGCGCATAACCGAAGTAGGACACAAATTCGGCGCGATTGTCGGGTTCGATTTGGCGCACGCGGCGGGAAATCTGGGATTAAAACTGCACGATTGGAATGTCGATTTTGCCGCGTGGTGTTCGTATAAATATTTGAATTCGGGTCCGGGCGGCGTCGGCGGATGTTTCGTTCACGAACGCCACGCCGGCGATTTCGATTTGCCGCGTTTTGCCGGTTGGTGGGGACACGACAAGGAAACGCGCTTTTTGATGAAACCGGATTTCCTGCCGATAAAAGGCGCGGAAGGCTGGCAA
>Ga0136618_10001102_pt1 | contig 10227 bp, 8 predicted proteins | sample AntDrymUQ3302106_2_FD_104805 | JGI IMG/M metagenome (GOLD analysis project Ga0136618, IMG submission 104805) | Polar desert sand microbial communities from Dry Valleys, Antarctica - metaG UQ330 (21.06) | ecosystem: Environmental > Terrestrial > Soil > Desert | place: Antarctica: Dry Valley...
CCGAGCCCCGCGAGCAGCATCGAGCCGGCGAGGTAGCGCGTGTCGCCGGCGCCGATCAGGATCCCATCGAGTGCGAAGACGACGGCCGCCGCGGGCAGCATCAGCGCGAACATCGTCCAGATCGCCTCGGCGCGCTCGAGCACCACAGGGTCGTCGCTGAAGGCCCGCGGCAGGCCGCCGGCGAGCGCCAGCGTCAGTGCGCCGAAGACGCAGCCGGCGAGCAGTGACCAGCCCAGCGTGCGGACCGCGGCGGCGCGCGCCGTCGACGCCTCGCCGGCGCCCAGCGCTCGCCCGACGAGCACCTGCGCGGCGATCGCGATCGCGTCGAGCACGAGCGCCGCGAAGATGAACAGGCCCATCGCGATCTGGTGGGCCGCAAGCGACGCGTCGCCGACGCGAGCGAGGATCGCGCTGGCGGTCGCAAACGCGGCCAGCAGTGCCGCCGAGCGCACGAACAGCTCGCCTGAGATGCGTAGTAGCGGCGCCACGAGGTCGGCGCGCGGCGCGCGTGATGAAGCCGGCACGCGCAGCAGCAGCCACACGAATGCGCAGCCCATTCCGAGCTGGGCGATGACCGTTCCGACGGCGGATCCATCGAGGCCCCATTCCATGCCGTAGACGAACCACAGCTCCAGTCCGACGTTCGCGAGCTGCGCGGCGACGATGATGATCAGCGGGGTGCGCAGGTCCCCGATGCCGCGCAGGTAGCCCTGGCCGGCGAGCGCGATCAGCGCCATCGGCAGGCCGGCCGCACTCAGGCGCAGGTAGCGCTCGGCCATCGCGGCGGTCTCGCCATCGCCGCCGAGCAGTGCGACGATCGGGCTAGCGCAGACCACGCAGGTCAGCGCAAGCGCAGCGCCCAGCGCGGCCGCGAGCCACAGCGCCTGCGCGGCGAGTTCGCCGGCGCGCGCGGCGTCACCGGCGCCGTGCAGCCGCGCGACCTGGGCGGTCGTCCCGTAGGTCAGAAAGATGCACAGCGAGACGAGCGTCGTGAGCACGGTTGCGGCGATCGCGAGCGCCGCGAGCTGCGGCGTGCCGAGGTGACCGACGATCGCGGTGTCGACGAGCAGGTACAGCGGCTCCGCGGCCAGCGCTCCCAGCGCGGGCAGCGCCAGCCATGCGATCTCGCGGTCGTGAGGCGAGCGCAGCACGCAGCTGACTTTACGATGGCCCCATGGCGAACCGGATCGCAGCAGTCACCGCGTGCCTCGCCGTGCTCGCCCTCGCGGGTTGCGGGGAGCAGAAGGACGGCGTGCCGGCCGCCTGCTCGGACGGGCCGCAGGTGATCTCGCGCGCGCTTGAGCGCGCGCCCGCGCCGGTCACGCTCGGCGAGCAGACGAGGCTGTCGACGTGCATCAGCCGCGCGCGCACGGACGCCGAGCTGCAGACGATCGGTTCGTCGCTGCTTTCAGTCGCAGACCAGCTTGCCGCTCGTGCCGGCACCGACGAGGTCGCCGCGCTGCGCCTGGGCTACCTCGTCGGCGCGACGCGCCGCGGCGTCCGCGCAAGCCCCGGTCTCGCGGTGCAGATGGGTCGCCGCGTCGAGCAGTCGACGCGTATGGACGGCGCCTCCGCCGCCGCGCGGGCGGCGCTGCGGCGCGGCCTGCAGGCCGGCGAGGCCAGCGGATGAAGCTACGCCTGTACCACCATCGTGATGGCGCGCGGATCGCCTATCGCGAGCAGGGCGTCGGCCCGAGCGTGTGCCTGCTGCACAGCGCTGCTCTATCACATCGCGAGTTCGTGCCGATCGTCGAGCACCTCGCCGACCGCTTCCGGCTCGTGCTGCCCGACCTGCCGCTGCATGGCGACTCCGAGGACCGTCCGCGCCACCCTTACACGATCGACTGGCTGTCGGAGGTGATGGCCGATTTCTGCCGCGAGACGTGCGGACCCAACCCGATCGTCGGCGGCCACGGAGCGGGCGCGGAGATCCTGCTGCGGGCGGCGGTCACGGGCCAGCTCTCGCCCGAGCGGCTCGTGCTGATGCCAAATCGCCTGCACCGTCCGCCGCAGCGCTCGCGCGTGCCGGCACCGCTGCGGACGGTCGCTCCGCTGGCCGCGCTGCCCTGGGTCGACCGTACGGCGTCGCGCGTCGTGCGCTTCGCCTACCGCCCCGAGCACGGTATGAAGCTCACCGCGCGCGGCAATCCGGCAGCGCGCGACCTCGTCCGCCACGCCACCGCTGATGTCGCCGGCAACGCCAACCTCGCCCGTTCGTGGGCGCGCTGGGTGCGCCGCTGGCCCTCGGGCGCACAGACGGATCTGCTCGAGGCGTACCCGCGCCTGCACTCGCGGGTGCTGCTGCTGTGGGCCGACCGCGACCGCTACCACCCACTCGCCGGCGCGGAGGAGGCGCTTGACCTGCTGCCCGACGCGCAACTGCGCGTGCTGCCGGGAACGGGCTTTCTGATGGCCTACGACGACCCGGTCGGCATGGCGCGCGAGTTGGCGGCGTTCTGTGGCTAGTGGACGCGGCCGGAAGTTCGGCGAGCTCCTCCCCAGCCTGCTGCTCGCGTGCGCGCTGCTCGTTATCGGCTGCGGCGACGACCAACACGCGGGGACTCCGCCGCCCAGCACGGTGCCCGCCAAGTCGCCGACAGCCGTTGACCTCGGGCGAATCCGCTCGACGCCGAGGACGCCGTTCTTCTGGCTCGGGCGCAGCTACGGCGGCCGGCCACTCACGCGCGCCGTGCTGACCGCGGCCGATCCGCCCGACTCGATCTTCCAGTACGGAAACCCGGACTGTCAGGCCGGCGTCGGCTGCAGCTACGACATCGGTGTGGCGACGTTGCGCAAGCGCGACCCCGACACGACGCAGCGCTGCTGGAAAGCGCTCGGGCCGGCGTTCGTGCTCGCCTGCAATGGGGCCGAGACGGTGCAGGTGTACAGCGGCGCGGTCGAGGTGTTCACGACGTTCGGACCGGTCGGGCCAGGGCGACTGGTGCAAGCGCTGCGGCTCAAGGGCCCGGGCACCGCCGCCGGTCCGCAACTCGACGGCCTCGCCACACCCAAGCCGTTCACGTGCGAGGAGGCGAAGATGTTCCCGCAGGAGTTCCGCGCCGCGCTGCCCGCGGCGCTCGCACCCGCGGCCTGCGGATGATCGGAGTTTCGTCCTGCGGTCATCGCAAGCGATGGCCTGCGGACGACGTCACCCGGACCCCCGCGCCATCTTGCGCAGATCCATCGCCTCGTCGAACGTCGCCTCGTCGACCCCCTGTTCGAGGGCGACGTCGCGCAGCATGCGCCCCGATGTCGCGGCCTCCTTGACGATCGCGGCGCCCTTGTCGTAGCCGACGTGCGGGTTCAGGGCCGTCGCCGCGGCGAGCGTCGACTCGGCCGACTGCTTGCAGCCCTCGACATTGGCCTCGATCCCCTCGACGCACTTCGACGCGAACAGCTCGCAGGTCGTGCTGAGCAGGTGGATCGAGCCGAGCAGGTTGCGCGCGATCAGCGGGATGCGCACGTTGAGCTCGAAGTTGCCCTGCAGACCGCCGATCGTGATCGCGGTGTCGTTGCCGATCACCTGCGCGCCGACCTGCATCACGACCTCGGCGATCACGGGGTTGACCTTGCCGGGCATGATCGAGGAGCCCTTCTGCAGCTCCGGCAGGAGGATCTCGCCGATGCCGGCGCGCGGGCCGGAGCCCATCATTGCGAGGTCCTGGGCGATCTTCGTCAGCGAGACGGCGATGACCTTCAGCGCGCCGGACAGCTCGACGAGCGCATCGCGGTTGGCCTGCGCCTCGAACGGATCCTCGGGCGCCGAGATCTCGAGGCCGCTCTTGTCACTCAGCAGCGCGCGGATCTTCTCGGCGAACTGCGGATGCGTGTTCAGGCCGTTGCCGACGGCGGTGCCGCCGAGCGGGATCTGCGCGACCTGCGGCAGCGCGTTGCGCACGCGCCGAGCGCCGAGGCGCACCTGCGCGGCGTAGCCGGCGAACTCCTGGCCAAGCGTCACCGGAACGGCATCCATCAGATGCGTGCGTCCGGACTTCACGACGTCCTCGAACTCGGTGGCCTTGCCGGCAAGCGCCTGCTCGAGGCGCTCGAGCGCGGGCAGCAGGCAGTGCGTGGCCTCGTCCAGCGCTGCGAGATGGACCGCGCTCGGGAAGACGTCGTTGGAGGACTGCCCCATGTTGACGTGGTCGTTGGCGTGAACGCCCTCGCCGGCGAGGCTGGCGATCACCTCGTTGGCGTTCATGTTCGTCGACGTGCCCGAGCCGGTCTGAAAGACGTCGATCGGGAACTGGTCGTCGTGCTCGCCGGCGGCGATCGCATCGGCGCCCTGGGCGATGCGCTCGGCGAGCTGCGGATCGAGCTTGCCCAGCTCGGCGTTGACGCGCGCCGCTGCGCCCTTGATGTCAGCCAGCCAGCGCACGACGACGACGGGAACGCGCTCGCCCGAGACCGGAAAGTTCTCAACCGCCTTGGCGGTCTCGCCGCCCCACAACTGCTGCTGCTCGGCCAAGCTCATCTGAGAACCCTCCGTAGATCGGTCGAGCTTGAAACCTTACCCTTGCCCGATGCCAAGCTGGGACGACGTCCTGCAGATCGCCGCGCGCCTACCCGGTACCGAGGTCGGCACGTCCTACGGCACCCCGTCGCTGAAGGTCAAGGGCAAGTTCATGTGCCGCATGCGCACGAACCCGGACGCGCTCGTGGTACGGGTCATCGACATGGGCGAGCGCGAGGCGCTGCTGCAGGGCCAGCCCGACGTGTTCTTCACGACGCCCCACTACGACGGCTATCCCGCGGTGCTCGTCCACCTCGAGGCGGTCGACCCCGTCGAGCTCTCAGAGCTGATCGAAGACGCGTGGCGCACGCGTGCTCCCAAGCGGCTGATCAAGGAGTACGACGAGTGACGTCGTCCGCAGGACGCGTAACGTCGGTCCGCAGGACGCGTAACGTCGTCCGCAGGACGTTGCTTGCGACGACCGCAGGACGAAACGTTCTCATCCCCCGTCGGCGGCCGCCTGCGCCTTGAAGCGGCCGAGGACGACCTTGACCGACGGCTTGGCTCGCGAGCGCAGGTCGAACAGGCCCTTCTGGTTGACGCCCTTGACGATCCTGATGCCGGGGACCTTGCCCTTGATCGAGCCTCCGGCGAACGAGGGCGCGACGGCGAAGTCGCGCAGGTTCCAGATCAGCGCGCCGGCGAGGTTCGGGATCTGAGCGTAGGTCGACAGGTGCAGGTCGAGCAGGTGTGACTGGAAGGCGTAGCCGCCCGGCGACGTCGTCGCGTTGCGGCCGTTGGCCTCGGCGCCGAACTCCGTCACGGCGATGACCTTGCTGGGGAACACACGACGTAACCGGGCGAGGCGCCGGCGGATCTCGCCGCGCAGCTGCCCGGCGCTTGCGTTCGTGGACTCATACCAGCCGATGTAGTTCGTCCAGCCGATCATGTCGATGTTGCGGAAGATCAGCGAGTTGAACCTCGGCGGGTGCGCGCCCCAGATGTCCAGCGCGACGGGGCGGCCGGGGTCGGTCTTCTGCAGCTCGCCTGCCATCGTGTCGATGTAGGGGATCTGACCCTCGGGATGACCCTGGTTGGCGACCTCGTTGGCGAGGTTCCACGTAATGATCGAGGGATGCAGCGCGCTCTGGCGCACGGTCGTGCGCACGCGCTCCTTGGCGATCCGCACACGCTCGGCGCCGCGCGGGGTCCAGGCGCCCGGCGCGTCGGTCGGACCGACGCCGAGCCAGACCATGATCCCGGCCGCGTCGAGGCGCTCGAGCAGCCCCTCGTCAAGCGGATGCTGGGAGCGCGTGGCGTTGGCGCCGATCGCCTTGAGCTGAGCGACGAGCTTGTCCTGGTCGGCGGGCAAGAGCGCGTCGCCGCGACCGAAGGCGTCCTCGTGGATCGATGCGCCGCGCAGCCGGATCGACCTTCCGTTGAGCAGCAGCCGGTCGCCGTCCGCGCGGACGTCGCGCAGCCCGACGCGGGCGCGGTAGCTGGACTCGCCCGGGACCTCGAGCTTGAGCTCCCACAGGTTCGGCCTCTCGGGCGACCAGAGCTCGGCGTTCTCGAGCCGCACGACGCCCTTGAGCACGCTCGGCGACGTCTTCGAGACCGGCTCGGAGACGAAGTTCACGGGGACGCTGCGGCTGCCGCGCGTCAGCGTGCCGCGCACGCCGATGACGCGCTCGGCGGCGTTGTTGCGCACGTGCACGCGCATCGAGACGACCGCGGCATTGCCTTCCAGGCGCGTGCGCATGTACGGATGCAGCAGCTCGCTGTCGCCGATCGGCCGAATGCTCACGCCGCGATTGACGCCGCCGAAGTTGAACCACAGTCGATGCCAGCCATCGAGCTTCATCGCGCGCGGGCCGCGCCAGTCGGTGCGCACGACGAGCGAGTGGCGCACGCCGGGCTTCAGCCGCGCGCGCACCTCGAAGGGCAGGTACTCGCCCTTGTGCGTTCCGACGCGCTTACCGTCGAGGTAGATCTGCGCCAGGTGATTGATCGACTCGAAGCGAATCGCGTAGAGGCGCTCGGTGGGAACGTCGAGATGAGTGCGATACCAGGCGACGCCGCCCTTGAAGTTGAGGCTTCCCCCCCGGCCGCTGATCTGCGTGGCGCGCGGGACGAACGGCGTCCTGACCAGCGCCCCGCCGAAGCGGCCTCGCTGATAGCCGCGCCGAATGCCGAGATCGCGCCGATCGCTCTTGAAGCGCCACAGCCCATCGATCTGGGCGCGGCCGCCGGCGCCGGCGTAGATGCGCGGCTCGGCGCCGTGCGGCGGGAGGATCGTGCCCGGCACGGTCGACGGTGCTTGTCGCGCCGCCGTCGGAGCCGCATCGGAGTCCGGCGAGGCGAACGACCCGGCAGCGATGGCGGCGAGTGCGACGACGAGCGCGGCCAGCCCGCCGACCAGCGCTATAAACCGCCTGTTCACCTCACCCTGTTCATCAAGTACGTTCAAGATCCTGCGCTCCCGGCCGGCGCGCCGGCGCGCAGCGAAGATTTTCCGGGCGCCGGACTTCCCCGTGGCCCCGGCGACACGACGGTGTGAAGAATGTAGCGACCCGCCCACCGGAGGGCTGCACCGAACCAGACCCGCAGGTCTAGATGTTCATCGCGACGTACTTGATCTCGAGGTACTCCTCGATGCCCTCCGGCCCGCCCTCGCGGCCGGTGCCCGAGTGCTTGACACCGCCGAACGGAGCGCCCGCGTTGGAGACCATGCCCTGGTTGAGGCCGACCATCCCGGTCTCCAGCAACTCGGTGACGCGCCACGCACGCTGCAGGTCTGACGTGTACAGATAGGAGACGAGGCCGAACTCGGTGGCGTTGGCGGCAGCGACCGCCTCCTGCTCCGACGAGAAGGCCTTGACCGGCGCGACCGGCCCGAAGATCTCCTCGCGCAGCAGGCGCGCGTCCTCGGGGATGTCCGTCAGCACCGTCGGCTTGTAAAAGTGCCCGGGGCCGTCGACGCGCTCGCCACCCGTCAAGACCGTGGCGCCCTTGGTGACCGCGTCGTCGACGAGCTCGGCGACCTTGTCGAGCTGGTCGGCGTCGATCAGCGGGCCGACCTCGACGTCGGGGTCGATGCCGCGGCCGATCTTCAGCGAGCTCATCCGCGCGGCCAGCCCCTGCGCGAAGTCCTCCGCGACGGCGGCGGCGACATGGAAGCGGTTGGCCGACGTGCAGGCCTCGCCGACATTGCGCATCTTGGCGATCATCGCCCCGTCGAGCGCCGCCTCGAGACCGGCGTCTTCGAAGACGAGAAATGGTGCGTTGCCGCCCAGCTCCATCGAGACGCGCAGGATCTGCTCGGACGCCTGGGCCATCAGGCTGCGTCCGACCTCCGTCGAGCCGGTGAAGGAGAGCTTGCGCGTTCGCGGGTCCTTGATCACCGGCTCCATGACCGAGCCCGAGGAGGCCGTGGTGATGACGTTCAGTACGCCGCCGGGCAGGCCGGCCTCCTCGAAAATCTTCGCGAGCATCAGCATCGACAGCGGCGTCAGACGCGCCGGCTTGACGACCATCGTGCAGCCGGCGGCGATCGCTGGGGCGATCTTGCGCGCCCCCATCGCTAGCGGAAAATTCCACGGGGTGATGAAGACGCACGGCCCGACGGGCTGCTTCATCGTCAGGATGCGCCCGCCGCCCGACTCGTTGGAGCTGTAGCGCCCGTCGATCCGTACGGCCTCCTCGGAGTACCAGCGCAGGAAGCTGGCCGCGTAGGCGACCTCCGCCCTGGACTCGCTCAGCGCCTTGCCCATCTCGAGCGTCATCAGCAGCGCGAGCGCGTCGCTGCGCTCCACGACGAGGTCGTAGGCGCGACGCAGGATGTCGCTGCGCTCGCGCGGCGCGCTCGTGCGCCAGCTCGCGAAGGTCTCGTGCGCGGCACCGAGCGCAGCCAGCGCATCGGCGGACGTCGCATCGGCGACGTGGGCGATCGCCTCGCCGGTCGCGGGATCCTCGACGGCGAACGTCGCGCCCTCGCCGCCGTCGCGCCACGCTCCGCCGATGAACAGCCGCTGCGGAACGGCCGCGAGAACCGCCGACTCGTCGGATCGCATCATCGGCCGAGCGTAGTCTCCGTGGACACGGTGAGCCGACTACCCACAAGCCCACGCGGCGCAACTCCCGCTCCGGCCCCGTGTCCTCCTGGCCAGATGCGCCTGGCAACGATCCTGCTTGCGGCCCTGCTCGGTCTCGTCGTCGCCAATCCGGCACAGGCAGCGTCGCGCATGATCATCCGCGGAGGCGGCTTCGGTCACGGGATCGGCATGAGCCAGTACGGAGCGCTCGGCTTCGCCCAGCACGGCAAGGACCACGCGTTCATCCTCGGCCACTACTACCAGGGCACCCAGCTCGCCCAGCTCAGCCGGCCCCGTCAGGTGCGGGTGCTGCTGCAGACGGCCCCCCGCGTCTCGTTCAGCGGCGCGGCGAGCCTGCCCGGCGTGCGCAACCTGGACCCGGGCGTCACCTACCGCGCGACACGCGGGTTGAGCGGCCGCGCCATCACGCTGCGCTCCGCCGCGGGCACCCGGATCGGCACGTACCGCTCGCCGCTGACGGTCACGAGCTCGCGCGACGGCATCAAGCTGCTCGGCCGCAGCGGCAACGCGACATCCAACGGTCACTACCGCGGCAACCTGCAGATCCGCCCGTCCTCACTCGGCGGCGTGAATGCGATCAACCAGGCCGACCTCGAGGACTATGTGCGCGGCGTCGTCGCTGGGGAGAGCCCGGCGAGCTGGCCCGCGGAGGCACTGCGCGCGCAGGCCGTCACGGCGCGCACCTACGCGATCACGACGAGCAAGGGCGGCGCCGGCTTCGACCAGTACGCCGACACGCGCTCACAGGTCTACAACGGGATCGCGGGCGAGCGCGCCACGACCAACGCCGCCGTCGCAGACACCGCCGGCAAGGTCGTCACCTACAACGGCAAGCCGGTCGTGACGTCCTACTCGTCAACCTCGGGCGGGCGCACGGAGAGCATCCAGAACGCGTTCGTCGGTGCACCGGGGAAGCCTTGGCTGAAGTCGGTCGACGATCCCTACGACAACGTGTCCCCGCATCACCGCTGGGTCGTGCGGCTCAGCCTCAGCGAGGCCAGACGACGCCTCGGCGACCTCGTCAAGGGATCGCTGCGGCGCATCCGCGTGCTCAAGCGCGGCGAATCGCCGCGGGTCGTGCGCGCGCAGGTGATCGGCACGCGCGGCAAGTCACGTACCACGGGGCCGGTGCTGCAGGCCCGGCTGAAGCTGCTCTCGACGTGGGCGCAGTTCACGGTGATCACCGCGACCGGCAGCCAGGGCGACGGCAACACGCCGAGCAAGACCGAGCCGCCCCCGGCGCCGGGCGTGACGCCCGGTGGCGGGGTCACGCCCAAGGCGGCGCGCGCGGCGCGGCTGGCGCTCATCCCAGCGGGCTTCGTCAGCGGACGGGTGGCCCCGGCCATAAAGGGCGCCAGCGCGGTCGTCCAGCGAATGCAGGGCGGACGCTGGACGACGCAATCCAGCACGCCGCTCCTGGGCGGCGGGCGCTATCGAGCCGCCGTCGAGCAGCGCGGGCTGTACCGGATCGTCTACCGCGGCGAGGCAGGTCCGGCGGTACGGGTGCGCTAGTAGTGGGCCATATCAGGTGTAGACGCGCGTTAGCGATTCGGCGACGCAGACCGGCTTCAGCGCGCCCTCACCCTCGAAGGTGAGCTTCATCGTGATCTGGGCGCCGCCGAGGACGTCCTCGACGTCGATCAGCTCCATCCGCATGCG
>Ga0136618_10001104_pt1 | contig 10225 bp, 6 predicted proteins | sample AntDrymUQ3302106_2_FD_104805 | JGI IMG/M metagenome (GOLD analysis project Ga0136618, IMG submission 104805) | Polar desert sand microbial communities from Dry Valleys, Antarctica - metaG UQ330 (21.06) | ecosystem: Environmental > Terrestrial > Soil > Desert | place: Antarctica: Dry Valley...
AGCCGGCGACCTGTGGCCAGCCGTAGAGCACGGTCAACGAGGTCGCCAGCGCTGCGACCATCGTCGCCATGTCGACGAGCATGGCCCGCGGGAACTGGATGTTGGGCATGAATATCTCGGTCTTCTGATGTGGGCACCGCCCGTTCGCCCGACCGCGAAACCGCCACCGGTCCGCCCGCACCGGCAACGGCTCGGGGGTCCTTCCGACGGTAAGGAGTTCGAGTTCGAGGCGCTAGCGGCGTTCCCCTACACGTTCCATCGGTTGCGCGGCCCGGCCAACCGATGGGAGCCAGCACGACGGAACGGTCCGGTTACGTCCCATCGGTTGCTGGCGGGACCATCGTCGGGCTCGTGCTATCGACGGGACTTCTCGGATGCGAGCCGTGCACGGAGCAGGTGTGGAGCCTCATGACTCCGAAGCCGTTTCAGGTTTGGCATGCTGCCTGGTTGGAATTCGTGTACTTCGAGCACGTCGGACAACCGTGATGTCCGCCGCTTGCGGGCTCGGGCCAGGAGGATGCTGGTGTAGCCCTGCGAGCGGTGTTCGGAGAGGTCGCGCACGTCGATGATGCCGTCGTCCCACTCGAACTCGGATTCCAGCACAGTTCGGAGGTCGGACTCGTCGATGTATGCGCTCGGGAAGGTCTTTCCACCGACGAGGTAGCCGGTCGAGTGGCGCAGCGCCGAGGTGATGAATAGCCCGCCGGGTCGCACGAGGCCGGCAATGTGTCGCGTGTAGGTCGCCCAGGTGTCCGTGTTCGTGGTAGCCGAGTCAGCGCAGTAGGCGCTGATGACGGTGCCGTACGGCGCGTCGCCGTGGCCCTGGAGCGGGTCGGCGCACCGAGCATCACCGCTCAGCAACTTGGCGATCTTCGCCCTCGTCAGTTCCTCGCGCGTGCGGACCTCGGTGCGCGTGGGTCGGCTAACGCCCTCGCACTGGAGCGTGTACTCGACGAACGGACGCCAGTCGTGGGCGCCGTTCTCGTCGTGAAGCCATCGCTCGATCTCGCGCAGGTTCGCTGGTAGGTAGTCCGCGAGGTGGATCTCGGTCGCACTGGGGACGGTGAGGAACACGTGGTGGAGGGTGGGTCCGACCCCGAAGAGCAGCACCGGCTGGTCCGGCTCGGCGTGCCGGAACGCGTCGACGAAGAAAGCGATCGTCGCCTGTTCGTCGGGCTCCACGACTCGGTAGTAGTCGGCCAGGTACTCCCGTGGCACCCAGTCGTCGTCGAAGGAGGCGTAGGACGCGAGCGAGGGTGGAGGTTCGCGCCGGGCGAGGCGTCGTGTCCGGCGCTCGAGGTAGACGCTGGTGAGGCGAGCGACGGCGAGCTCGTACACGGCTGCGCCGATGTTGGCGCCGCCGAGGAAGATGAGCGCGTCGGTCGAATCGACGGCGTCGCTGAGCAGCACCGTCCCGAACACCCCGGCGTAGTACGGCGCCTCCTTGGCGATCTCGGTGGCGATGTAGCCGGCGGCGGACGCGACCCGCACCACGCTCTGGCGGCTCGTGCGGTGGCGAACGAGCTCGAACATCAGCTTTGACGGGGCGTTCGTACTCGTGCCCGTCTCTTCGAGGAGCCGCCAGTTGGCGATGAGATTGATCCGCAACCCGGCCGCCCAAACCAGGTACGAACCGACCAGGAACGCGATCACGATGCCCCGTGGCGCCTCGTCGAGCATCGGCGAAGCGACAAGGAGGAGACCCATTGCGGCGGCGAAAATGTCGAGTGCCCAGGTCGATACGACGGTGGCGGCGATGGTGACGGTCCAGCGGATGGTCGGAGCGATTCGGCGGTGCGCCGGTATCGCGATGTGGGTCATGACGCCCGCGCGATGTCGTCGTCGCTGGCAGGGCGCCGATCTTGATCGCGATCGACGAGACGAGCGGGCCGACCAGCAGTCGGGTCGAGGCGGCGCGACCAGCGCTCAGCGGAGTAGGCACACAGTACGAGGGCGCAGCAAGGCAGGTCGGTGCACCGATCTCCGATCACCCTGACGTTGGGTGGTCCGAGGTCGAGACCGCGGCTCGCTTGCAGCTCTTCGAGGCTCGCGGTGATGTCGCGGCGGACGGATGACTCGTCGCAGCCCTCGTGCTCGACGAACAGGCCCCCGGTCCGAGGGTCGTGCACCCAGCCGACGCCGGCCCACACCTCCGCGCCGGGCTGACTGGTGCGCTGCTCGGCGTACACGACGTATAAGCGATCCCCCCAGCACGCCTCGGGCAACGGCGGGCAGCGGGGCACATCGATGACCGAGCTGCCCGGTGGGATCACCGAGCTCAGGCGAATCAGGTTGAAGTTCGCCGCGCCGACATCGACGAGGGCGCGATCGAATGCCGCCAACTCGGTCCTGCCGCGACCGACTGCGCTAGCCACGTACAGGTTCATCGCGCCGCCGGGACGCCCGCTCGATGCCCCCCGTCGACGTTTCATGTCACCCCCTTCACCGCTCTTGCGCGTCCGGTACGCCGACCGGCACGAAACGGTTCCCCGAACCGTCGCCGTGACCGGCCGCGCGCGTCCTGGTCCACGGCATTGATGAGTTGCGTCGTCGACGCCAGCGGGTGGACAATTCGCCGCCGTGGTCGTCGGATCCTGCGCTGCGGTCACGGTGATCGTGACCTCGACGACAAGCCTGGGAGTACTCGACCACCTGGAATGCGTCGGCGCCGCCGATCGGTGGGCTGTTCGGAACGGTCTGGACCTCCCGTGAGCTCGACATCGCGGCGAGCCCGCCGGTGGCCGAGACGCCGGACGGCGACGCGATGGTCACCACCGCGACCGAGGCCGTGACGAGCGGGGCCAGCAAGTAGCGCAGGTGGGCATGGACGTGAACATGAAGTGTCGCAATCTCAAGAGTCGTGAGGGTCCTCCTCGTACGACGCGACGGCGGAAATGCCCAGAAGGGCACGCGCACCGCCGGAGCGTCCGAAGCGGTTCGTTCCGAGGGTAAGGACGTCGGATCCTCGGCACTAGCGGGGTTTCCCTACACGTTTCTCGTGGTTACCGACTGAAGCAACCGTCGCCCAGGGGTGCGCCCGAAGGTGAGCGCACTCGCCAGTGCCGTCTGGACCGTCATCTCACGAAGGGGCGTCGATCGTGCCGCGCTCCGCACCGAGGCGCCGACGACACGGCATTGATTCGACGTGTCAGAGGTAGTGGAGAGGATCGGTCCTGGATGGGATGAGCCAGGAACGCTTTGGCGATCGCGTGCGCAATCTGACCGTCAGGCCGGCACGGATGGACTGTCGAGAGCTCGCGGGAACCAGTGAGTATGGGAGCTGGCAGGACGGAACGGTCCGGTTACGCCCCATCGGTTGCGCGGCCCGGAATCCCCGCGAGCTCCTGCACGCGTCGGGTCGCACGACTTAGTCGGGTTCGGCCGGCGGCTCGCTCTGCACGACGCGTGCGAGTTCCGTGCGGGAGCGCACGTGGAGCTTGCGGTACATGCGCGTGAGATGAGCTTCCACCGTTGCCACGCTGATGAACAGCTCGCCGGCGATCTCGCGGTTCCGCCGGCCAGCGACGATCAACTCGGCGATGCGAGACTCGGTCGGCGTGAGCTCGGCCTGTTCGCGGCCGGGCGCGACCCGCTCCAGCTCAGCATCGGCCTGCGCCACCCACGGCGCCGTGCCCATCGCCGCGAACCGGCGGCGCGCTTCAGACAACACGTCGGCCGACGTGTTGCGGCGGCCGGCCCGCCGCAACGCCCGACCCTGCACGAGGAGGCTGCGGGCCGCGTCCATCCGGTAGCCGAGCTCGTCGAACGACGCGGCTGCCTCGCCGAGCAGCGCGATGGCGTCATCACAACCGGCAGCCAGGGCGGCGAGTCCGCGGCCCCGCCGGGCGGCCGCGTCGACCCAGGGCTGGTGGAGTGCGGCCGCCTGCTCGTCGAGCTCGTCCGCCAACTCGGCACAGCGGTCCGCGTCGCCGGCGAGCGCCATCGCCTCGATGGCATCCGGTAGTACCGGCACCACGGACGGGAGCCGTACGCCGATGTCGCGGGCCATGACCAACGCCGGTTCGAGGGCGGTAATCGCCCTGTCCGGTGCGCCGGCGGCGAGGGCGAGTAACCCCAGCACGTGGTGCGCCATCACGACGCGCGTGCGTCCATCCTGCTCAGCTGCACGTGATTGCAGCAGCGCGGCAGCGTCCTGAGCTCGTTCGACGTTGCCCAGGTGGGTGTAGGCGATCCCGACCGGGTAGGCGAGCCAGGCGACCGCCTGAGCGTTGCCGGCGTCACCGGCGGCCTCGACACCGTCGTCGGCCAGTTCGGCGGCCACGGCGAAATTCCCCGATGCGATCTCGAGCGCAGCCAGATCGAGGATGCGGTACGGCCGCTGGAACTCGAGACCAGCGTGCAGGCACGACTGATGCAGGTCTTCGAGGATCGTCCTCGCCTCACCGAGGCGGCCGCACCACAGGCAATGACGCCCATGCACGCTGAGCGGCCCGCGCCCGAGCCTGGGGCCGTTGATCGTCTCGGCGAGGTGCAGGGCGCGTTCCATCAGGTCGTCGCGTGGCTGACCAAGCAGCAAGCTGGCCGACGCAACGGTGCTGAGGGCGAGCATCTCCATCATCGGATCGTCGAGCCGCTTGGCGATGGCGAGGGCCGCTTCGGCCAGGCGGTGGCCCTTGTGCAGCTCGGCGCGATGGACCACGGCCAACCACCCGCGCAATTCGAGCACTCGCCCGCGCAGCGAATCGTCATCGCCGGCCTCGGCGGCCGCCTGGGCGAGGAACTGATCGCCACCGTCGAAGTCGATGCCGACACGGAGCGCGATCGCCTCAGCCCGGATCGGCCCTCGGGGCAGCATCGCGATGAGACGATCACCCTCGACGAGTGCCGCCGCCTTGTCGCCTGCCGCCGCTCGGTGGAGGATTGCGGCGAATACACGCCTCACCTTGTCGTCGACGTCGCCCGGCGGCGTGATGCGCACGCTGTGCCAGGCAAAGTCGGCAGCCAACGACGACGCACCTCGGCGGGCTGCCCGCGTCGCCGCTTCCTGCAGTTCATCGGCGGCGCCCGCATCCGGCTCGTCGCATGACAGCGCGAGATGCCGGGCTCGAGCGTCGGGTTCATCGGCCGCGGCGGCCAACCGGGCGTGCAATGCCTGACGCTCGAACGGGCCGAGACCGGCGAGCACGGCGGACGCCAGCAGCGGGTGGGCAAACCGTACGAGCAGGTCGTCGCCGATGGTCAGCAGACCACGAGCCACGGCACTGGCGACGAGAGGGGTCGCGTCGCCGAGTCGTGCCGCTCGGGACATCGTGGCGGCGCTGCACGGGCCGAGCGCGGACGCGACCCGGAGAACCTCGAGCACATCGTCGGGCACATCAGCCACGCGGCTGGACAGTGCCCCGAGCAACGTCGGCGGCACCGACGCCTCGAGCGAATCGTTGAACAGGTCGACCGCTCTGGCCAACTCGATCGCATAGAGCGGATTGCCACCTGAGAGGGCGTAGATGCGAGCCATCGTCGGGCGCGGGATGAAGTCGGCGACGGCGGACGTGACCAAGCGGGTCGCGTCCATCGAGAGCGGGCCGAGAAAGACCTCCTCCCGGCGATCGGCAGGAATCGTGCGGTCGTCAGGCAGCGTCGATGAGTCGGACCGTTCAGTCGCCAGCACCACGACGGGCTCGTCGACGAGGCGCCGAAGCGCATACCGCAGTGCTCCCGCCGAGACGGGGTCGAGCCAGTTCAGGTCGTCGATCGCGATGACAACCGGGGACTCGGCCGCGAGCCGGCGCAATGTGGCCAGCACGCTGCGGCCCCGCTCGTAGCGGTCGGTATCAGGACCCAGCGTGCCGGCGGCAGGGTCGGTATTCTCGAAGAGGTCGACGAGGCCGACCATCGGACCGTGTAACTCTTCCCCCGACGCCCGCGTGACCAGCGTCAGGTGACCGGCCTGGCGATGCCGCTGTACCGCCAACCGCCACAGTGCCGACTTGCCGATCCCGGCCTCGCCGCGGATGACGACGAACCGGGCACCGCGCGCGACAGTGCTCACCAGATCTTCGATTCGAACGACTTCTCGATCGCGACCAACCAGCGGGCCATCGACCGGGGCGCCGACGAGCAGCACGGTCACGCACCGAACGTAGCGGAGCGTTTCGTCACCCCATCGCGCAATTACTCGACGAGCGCGTGTCGCGGTGACGTCCTACCGCATCTCGCGTGCGAGTTCAGTGCGAGAACGCACGTGCAGCTTGCGGTAGATGCGCGTGAGGTGCGCCTCGACCGTAGCCACACTGATGGACATCTCGCCGGCGATCTCGCGGTTGCGCCGGCCGGCGGCCACGAGTTCGCTGATGCGGGCTTCGGTCGGCGTCAGTTCCTCGTTGTCGCGCACGTGCGCCACACGCTCCAGCTCCGCCTCGGTCTGGGTCGCCCACGGCACGGCCCGCATAGCCCTGAAGTGACGCAGCGCCTCGTCCAGCACGTTCGCCGACGCTGTGCGGAGACCAGCCCGACGCAGTGCTCGTCCCTGAAGCAGCATCGACCTCGCCGCGTCGAGGCGGCACCCGAGTCCGTCGAACATCGCCGCCGCCTCGGCCAGCATCGCAGAAGCATGTTCGTTCCCCTCGGCCAACGCCGCGAGGCCGAGGCCGCGCTGGGCGGCCGCCGTCGACCATGGCTGCTGGACGGCTCTCGCCTGACGGTCGAGTTCGGCCGCCAGTTCGGCACACGACGTCGCGTCCCCGGCCAGCGCCGTTGCCTCGATCGAGTCGGGAAGCACCGGAACGACGGCCGGGTACCGCAACTCGATCTGCCTGGCCAGGACCAGGCCCGGCTTGAGGCAGGCCACCGCCCGAGCGGGCTCACCGGAGGCGAGCGCGAGTAGACCGAACACGTGATGGGCCATCAACAGGCGGGTGCGGCCGTCGTTTTCAGTCCCTCGCGACCGTAGGACTTCCGCCGCCTGTTCGGCCCGGCCGACGTTGCCGAGGTGGGTGTCCGCGAGCCCCGCCGGGTAGGCGAGCCACGCGGCGGCCTGATCGTTGCCGGCGTCGCTGGCGGCCTCGATACCGTCCTCGGTCAGGCCCGCTGCGACTGCGAGGTTCCCGGAGGCCAACTCGAGCATGGCGAGGTCGAGGATGCGGAACGGGCGCTGAAACTCCAGGCCGGCCAGCACGAAGGCGGCGTGCATCTCCTCGAGGATCGTGCGGGCCTCGCCGAGCCGGCCGGACCAGATGCAGAGTTGGCCGTGGACCCCCTTGGGCCACCGTCCGAGGCGTGGGCAACCGTGGGTGTCGGCCAACCACACGGCCCGGTCGATCAGATCAGGTCGCGGTCGGCCGAGCATCAAGCTCGCCATCGCGACGGAACTGGCGGCGAGCATCTCCAACGTCGGATCGGCGAGGCGCTCGGCGATCGCCAGCGCCTGCTCACCAAGCTCGAGGCCCTTGGCCAGTTCGGCGCGGTAGGTGATGGCCATCCACCCGCGCAGATCGAGGATGCGGCCGCGCAGCAAGTCGTCGTCACCAACCTCGCTCAAGGCCTGCTGGAGGAATCGATCACCGCCGGCGAAGTCGATCGCGACACGCATCGATATCGCCTCGGCGCGTCCTGGACCCGGAGGCAACGCGGCGATGAGGGCATCGGTCTCGGCCAACGCCCGCGCCCGCTCGCCGGCGGCGGCCCGATGCAGGATGGCAACGAATTGCCGACGAATTCGCAGGACGATGTCGGTCGCCGGTGTGATGCGGACGCAGTGAGAGGCGAGGTCGGCGGCGAGGGCCGAGGCTCCGCGCTGGGCGGCGCGTCGCGCCGCCGACTCCAGCTCGGCGGCGACGTCAGCATCCGGTCCGGCGCACGAGAGCACGAGATGCCGGGCTCTCGCGTCGGCGTTGTCAACAACATCGGCGAGGCGAGCATGCAACGCTTGGCGGTCGAGCGGGTTCATCGCAGCCAGAACCGCCGCCGGAACCAATGGATGGTCGAACCGCACGACCTGGTCGGCGCCGACGACGAGGAGCCGCTGCGAAACGGCGTCGTCGACGAGCGGCGAGACGTCAACCGATCCCGTGGCCCGCGCGATGGCATCGACCTGGCTCGGTCCGAGGGCGGCGGCGACCTGCAACACAGCGGTGAGATCATGGGCGACGTTGCCGACGCGGCTGGCGAGGATCCCCCGCAGCGTGGGCGGGACGGATGCGACGAGCGGATCGCCGAACAGGTCGACCGCCCGTGCCAGCTCGATCGCGTACATCGGATTGCCGCCGGACAGCTGATAAATCCTTCCCAAGGCCGGCCGCGACATGGAGTCGACGGCGGACGCAACGACCGTCCGGGTGTCCCCGATTCCCAGCGGACCGAGCACGACCTCCTCGCAACGATCGGCCGGGATCGTGCGATCATCGGGCGGTCGGTCGGGATCCGTGCGCTCGGCCGCGAGCATGTGCACCGGCTCGTGCGCGAGTCGGCGCAGCGCGTACCGCAACGATGCGGCCGAGGCCGGGTCGAGCCATTGCACGTCGTCGATCGCGACGACCACCGGTGATTCGGCTGCCAAACCGCGCAGTGCATCAAGCACGCGACGGCCCCGCTCGAACCGGTCGACACCCGGCGTCAGGAGCGAGTCATCGACCGCGACGTGCTCGAAGAGATCGATCAGTCCGATCATCGGGCCGTTGAGCTCCTCCTCGGATGCCTGCGTCGTGAGCACCCGATGGCCGGCCTGGCGATGGCGCCGCACAGCCCATCGCCAGACCGCCGTCTTGCCGATTCCCGCTTCGCCGCGAATGACGAGGAAACGGGGCCCGCGGTCGATCGAAGCGATCAGTTGCTCGATTCGGCTGCGTTCCTGATCGCGACCGACCAACTCGACCGGGGTGCCCAACAGCTCCAAAGCCATCCGGCGACGGTAGCCCGGCTCAGTCCTGTCACGGTTGACGGTCTCGCGCGGTCCGGACGCGTGGTCGCCCCGCCGGCGCGGGGAGCGGGCGCTACACCGCGACGACCTCAGCCGAGAACGTGGCGACGGGAAGCTCGGAGGGGTCGCTGTGATCGATCAGGATGTGATCGAGGCTGGCGTTGTACGCCGCGACCGTGACATCGAAGAGGTCCTTTACGTCCGTCGTCGCTCTCGTGACCTTGAACAGGCCGGCAATGAGGTAGGGGTTGGCCGAGTTGTGGCCCGGGATGTCGGCGGTCAGCCCGAATACGTTCTCGGATGCGAACTGTTGTGTCGCACCCGTACCTCTGACCAGGGTGCCGCGCTTCCCGACGATCTTGAACAGGACGTCGCTCAGCACGAGCGGGCCCCGGTTCGTGACCTGAAGGTCGAAGCTTCCCTCGTCGTCCACATTGAGCGCGTTTCCGGGAAATTCGACGTTGATGATCTCCAAGTCGATCGAGGTCTCCGGGTAGTCGTTCATCGCGGTGTTGAGGTCGTCGAAAATAGTCATTGAATTGGTTCCTTGTTCTGTGGTCACGCCTCGGCGAGGTCGGTACGCAACGGTGCTTGCCCAGTCACCGTACGGACACGACGGCCAGGGGGCTAGCGGGGTTTCCCTACAACCTCTCGGCGAGTGGAGTCGATGACCTACGGGCGTCGCGATACGGCATCGGTCAGGATCCGTCGAGCCTCGGAGAGGTCGTGCACGGCCTTCGACGCCTCGGTGATATCGCCCCCGTGGTCGGGGTGAACCAGCCGCATCCGCAGCCGAAACTGCGATGTCACTTCTTTCTTCGACGGTTTCGTCGACCCATCGGGGAAGCCGAGCACGTCGAGCGCCCACGCCCTCGGATCGGCGAGCGACGACAACGAAGTGGCGTTCGTGCCGGCGAGGTGAGCGATGAGCGACGGCCCGACCGGCCCGCGCCAACGCATCGCCTTGTGCAGCACCGGCGCGATGACGTGCCGGTTGGGCGCGTCAAGACGCTCCACGGCGTAGATCGCCCCGAGCACCATCGCCAACGGTGTCCCGGCCGTGTCGAATTCGAAATTCAGTTCGTCGCCATCTCCGAGGAGCTGGTGCATCGAACGGCCCAGGCCGTGGCGGTCCACCTGATAGCGGTGCCGCAAGCGGGGCTGCACCACGCGGTCGCCGCGGTCGATCTGGTCGATCAGCCGGTGCACATCCGGGACATAGTCGTCGTCCACCTCCGCCACGTGCCGGGCGACGACTGCACCCAGTAACAGCCCGCCAAACCCGGGGGCCGGATCGACCGGCAGCACGAGGCTCCCGAGGGCGAGCCGGCGCGTCGGCGCCCGCGGTCG
>Ga0136618_10001105_pt1 | contig 10225 bp, 8 predicted proteins | sample AntDrymUQ3302106_2_FD_104805 | JGI IMG/M metagenome (GOLD analysis project Ga0136618, IMG submission 104805) | Polar desert sand microbial communities from Dry Valleys, Antarctica - metaG UQ330 (21.06) | ecosystem: Environmental > Terrestrial > Soil > Desert | place: Antarctica: Dry Valley...
CTCGCTGCACCCCGTGTACATGTCGCAGTACGTCCAGGTGCGCTGAGCGCTCACGAGTTGATCGTGCGGCGCAGCAGCAGGCCGCTGCCGCCGGCCAGCAGCGCGGTGATGATCGCCGGCCCGAGCCCGAGCGACGTGAAGACGGCGAGCAGCACTAGCACCGCCGTGAGCAGGGCGAACCCGCCCGTCGCGAGCACGAGCGAGTAGGCGCGGCCCGCGCGCTCCTTACGCGAGAGCCGTGAGCTGCGGCGGGGCTCGAGGTCTGACATGGCACGAGCGTACCGACCCGCGAGACCGGGCGGGACGCTGCACCACCCGGCGCTAGCCTGAATCCCATGCTCGTCGCCCGCAATGACCTGCGCAACGTCGCGATCGTGGCCCACGTCGACCACGGCAAGACGACGCTCGTGGACGCGATGCTGTGGCAGTCCGGGGCGTTCCGCGTCAACCAGGACGTCAACGAGCGCGTGATGGACTCGATGGACCTCGAGCGTGAGAAGGGCATCACCATCCTGGCCAAGAACACGGCGGTCCGGTACGCCGGCGTGAAGCTCAACATCGTCGACACGCCCGGCCACGCGGACTTCGGCGGGGAGGTCGAGCGCGGGCTGACGATGGTCGACGGCGTGCTGCTGCTCGTCGATGCCTCCGAGGGACCGCTCCCGCAGACGCGCTTCGTGCTGCGCAAGGCGCTCGAGGCGCGGCTGCCCGTAATCCTCGTCGTCAACAAGGTCGACCGGCCCGACGCGCGAATCGTCGAGGTCGTCGACGAGGTATATGACCTGTTCCTCGACCTCGACGCCGACGAGGAGCAGATCGAGTTCCCGATCGTCTTCTGCAACGCCCGGGCGGGCCATGCAGGCCTCACGCCCGACGACCTCGCCGGCGACCTTGCGCCGCTGATGGACCTGCTGATCGAGCGCATCCCTGCACCCGAGCACGACCCCGAGCACCCGCTGCAGGCGCACGTGACCAACCTCGACGCCTCGCCTTACGTCGGCCGGCTCGCGCTCTGCCGCGTGCGCCACGGCACGGTCCGCAAGGGCCAGCAGATCGCCTGGTGCCGCGCCGACGGCTCGGTGCAGCGGGCGACGGTCGGCGAGCTCTACGTGACCGAGTCGCTCGACCGCGTCGACGCCGCGGAGGCCGGGGCGGGCGAGCTGATCGCGATCGCGGGTCTCGCCGACGTCACGATCGGCGAGACCCTGGCCGACCTCGACGACCCGCGTCCGCTGCCGGTGATCACCGTCGACGAGCCCTCGCTCTCGGTCACGATCGGCATCAACACCTCGCCGCTGGCCGGCAAGGCGGGCGGCAAGCTGACCGCGCGACAGGTGCGCGACCGGCTCGGCGCCGAGCTGATCGGCAACGTCTCGCTGCGCGTGAACGACACGGAGCGCCCCGACGCCTGGGAGGTCCAGGGCCGCGGCGAGCTCCAGCTCGCGATCCTCGTCGAGATCATGCGCCGCGAGGGCTTCGAGCTGACAGTCGGCCAGCCGCAGGTGCTGACGCGCGAGATCGACGGCAAGGTCCACGAGCCGGTCGAGCGGATGGCGATCGACGTGCCCGACGACTACGTCGGCGTGATCACGCAGCTGCTCGCGCTGCGCAAGGGGCGCATGGAGCAGATGGTCAACCACGGCACGGGCTGGGTGCGGATGGAGTACCTCGTTCCGGCGCGCGCGCTGATCGGCTTCCGCACCGAGTTCCTCACCGAGACGCGCGGCACAGGGCTGCTGCACCACGTCTTCGACCGCTGGGAGCCGTGGGCGGGTGAGCTGCGCACGCGCCCGTCGGGCTCGCTGGTGGCCGACCGTCGCGGCAGCACGGCGCAGTTCGCGCTGATGAACCTGCAGGAGCGGGGCACGCTGTTCGTCGGCCCGGGCGAGGAGGTCTACGAGGGCATGATCGTCGGCGAGAACGCGCGTGCCGACGACCTCGACGTCAATGCCGTCAAGGAGAAGCAGCTCAACAACATCCGCTCCTCGACCTCCGAGGTGCTGGTCCGGCTGGTCCCACACCGCCAGCTCTCGCTCGACCAGGCGCTCGAGTTCCTGCGCGAGGACGAGTGCGTCGAGGTCACGCCCGGCGCGGTCCGGCTGCGCAAGGTGGCGCTCGACAAGGTCTCGCGCACGAAGGCCGCGCGGCGCATCCGCGCCGCGACCGAATGACCACTCGCCCGACTTCGCCGGAGAGCACCGGTGACTTCGCCGCCGCCATCGCAGCCGCCTACGCGACCGAGGGCGACGCGATCGACCTTGGCCTCGCGGTCCGCGAGGGAACGCTGGAGCGCAGCGCCGCCGTGCGCGTCCCGCTCGCGACGATGAACCGCCACGGCCTGATCGCCGGCGCCACCGGCACCGGCAAGACCAAGACGTTGCAGTTGATCTGCGAGCAACTCTCGCGCGCCGGCGTGCCGACGCTGGTCGCCGACGTCAAGGGTGACGTGTCGGGGATCGCAGCCGCCGCCGTCGGCGGCGGGCCGGCCGAGGGGCGGATGGCCGACCTCGGGCTGCCGTTCGCGCCGGAGGCGTTCCCGGTCGAGTTCCTGGCACTCGGCGGGCTCGGGCCGGGAGTGCCGCTGCGCTCGAGCGTGTCGGACTTCGGCCCGCAACTGCTGGCCAAGGTGCTCGGCGCGAACGAGACGCAGGAGTCGAGCCTCGCGTTGGTGTTCCACTACGCCGACGGCAAGGGGCTGCCGCTGCTCGACCTCGAGGATCTCCGCGCGCTGCTCACGTTCCTGGACGCCGACGCCGGCAAGCCCGAGCTCGAGGGTCTCGGCGGGCTGTCGCCGGCGACAGTCGGCGTCCTGTTGCGCTCGCTGGTCGGGCTCGAGACCGGCGGTGGGAGCGAGTTCTTCGGCGAGCCGCAGTTCGACGTCGCCGACCTGCTGCGGCTCGCGCCGGACGGCCGCGGCGTGATCTCCTGCGTCGAGCTGGCGGCGGTGCAGGAGAAGCCGGCGCTGTGGTCCACCGCGCTGATGTGGCTCGTCGCCGAGCTGTTCGAGGCGCTGCCGGAGGCCGGCGACCTGCCCAAGCCGAAGCTCGTCGTCTTCCTCGACGAGGCGCACCTGCTGTTCGCCGATGCGACCGATGCGTTCCTGGACTCGCTCGCCCGCACCGTGCGGCTGATCCGCTCCAAGGGCGTCGGCGTGTTCTTCGTCACCCAGCAGCCGACCGACCTCTCCGACGAGGTGCTCGCACAGCTCGGCCTGCGCGTGCAGCACGCGCTGCGGGCCTTCACCCCCGCGGACGCCAAGAAGCTCCGCGCGACCGTCTCGACCTATCCGCGCTCGGAGTTCTACGACGTCGAGACGCTGTTGACCTCGGTCGGGATCGGCGAGGCCGCGGTCACGCTGCTGTCCGAGCAGGGCGTGCCGACGCCGGTCGTGCACACGCGCATGCGCGCGCCCGCGTCGCGGATGGCGCCGGCTGACGACGTCGCAGGAGCCGCCAAGGCCTCGCCGCTGTGGGCGAAGTACGGCGAGCGGGTCGACGCCCAGAGCGCGCACGAGATCCTCGCCGGGCGGATCGAGGACGCACCGGAGCAGGCACAGGCTGAGCCCCGACTCGACGCGCCAATGGAGCATGTGCCGCTCCCGCGCAGGCGCTCCGAGCCGCGCCGGGCGCCGGCTCCGAGCGGCGGCGGAGCGGACGCGATCGGCGACTTCTTGAAGTCGCGCGAGGGCAAGGCGCTGCAGCGGAAGGTCACGCGCGGAGTCTTCGGGATGTTGCGCAAGCGCCTCTAGCCGGGTAGCGGGCTGGGCGGTTCACCATGGATCGGGAGGTCCTGCTCGGGCGGCTGCGGGAACGCCGCCCAGCCGGCGTCGGCGAAGCTTTCCAGCTCGCTCGCCTTCACCCCCAGGTCCGAGATCGTGAACAGCCGGGCGCCGACGACGACCGCGCGGCTCACGGGTGGCGTCCACTCGGCGCCGAAGCTCGCATGGCTCACGCGGCCGATCTGCGCGATCCCACGCACGCGGTTGACGCGGTAGCCGGCGGCACCGCTGAACTGGAGGCCGTCGATCGGCAGCGCCGCGAGCTCGGTGTCAGGCCACCAGAGGAACGCGTGGTGGTCCCACTCGGCGGCCGAGCTCGAGGAGCGTCCGCCCAGGCGCAGCTTCTGCAACCGGGTCGGGTGCGCTGGGTCGGAGACGTCGAACAGCGAGAGCTGGAGCCCTTGCAGCCGGCCGTCGTCGGTCGCCTCCTGGCCGACGCCGAGCACCAGGTCGTCCCCGACGGGGTGGAGGTAGGCGGAGTACCCGGGGATCTTCAGCTTCCCGACGACGGCCGGGCGGTCCGGGTCGGACAGGTCGAGCGTGTAGAGCGGGTCGGTCTGGCGGAACGTCACCACGTAGCCGACATCGCCCATGAAGCGCACCGCGTAGATGCGCTCCCCCAGGCCGAGGCCGCCGACGACGCCGCGGGGCACGAGCCGTCCGTCGAGCGTCGTGACCCTGCTCTCGGCGCGCTCGTCGAAGCCGACCGTGCTCGCGACGCGCAGCACGCCCCTGTCCTCCGACATCGAGAACTGGTTGAGCAGCGTGCCGGGCACCGCGCCGCTGGCGGAGTAGCCCGTGCTATCGGGGTCCGCGGTGTCGAAGCGATGGATCGAGGTGTTCGCGCCGAACGTGCCGTCCTTGTCGTAGCGCTGCGTCGCCACGTAGAGGGCGTCCGGCGAGGCGTAGACGGCATCGGCGCTCGTGAAGACCGCGTCGGCGTCGACGGCGGGCAGGCCGGCCGCGAGGTCGACGGTGTAGACGGTCAGCAGGCCGGCGCCGGAGAAGAGCGCCGGGCGGCGGACAGCGCGGCAGCGTACGGCGCGCTCCGTGAACGACGTCCCCGGGCGCGCGCGCTTGACCGTCGACGACGGCAGCCATCCGGAAGCGCGCTTGCGCAGCCCGCGGGCTCCCGAGAGCGCTTCGGGATAAGAGGCCACGACCACACGTGCCGTGCGGCCGGTGAGCCGCGCGTCGATGATCCCGCCGTCGACGTCCTGGCTGCGCAGCACGCGCATGTTCGCCGGGTCGGAGACGTCGAGCTCGGTCATCCGCGCGCCGCGCGGTCCGCTGCCGAGCACGAGTGCGCGGCCGTTGCGCAGCAGCAGCGTCGCGCCCCAGCCCTGGTCGAGCTCCAGCGTGCCGAGCAGCTGGGGCGCTGACGAGCGTGCGCTGACAGCGTGCAGCGCTCCGTTCGCAAGCGTGAAGATCGTCGTCCCGTCGGTCTTGACGATGTCGGGCTCGTCCACGCCGGCCTCTTGGACGTTGGTCTCCGACGAGTCGTCGCCGGCGCCTGCGTCGCCTTCGGCAGGCGCGGTCAGACTCGGCTCAGGCCCGCCCGTGAAGGGCGGCAGCTCACGGCGGACCGGCGCGCGCGGCACATGCCGCGCGGCGTACCCGACCAGCGCCTCGCAGGAGCTGAAGCGCTTCAGCCGCTTCGCGGCACTCGGCTTGCCGGCTGCGGGCGCGACGGTCAAGGCGAGCACGAGCAGCGTTGCGGCTGCGAGGAGGCGGAGGCCCATGGAGCCACGGTAGCCGCGCGCGCCGGCGATCGGGCAGAACTTACGTCGAGTCGCGCATCCGCGCGGAGGCCGGCCACAGACCGGCGAGATCGGCTGACCAGCGCCGTCGAACGGCGGCATGGAACGAGGCCCGACCGAGGGCGGCGTCAACGTCAACGCCGGTCCTGCGCCTTACGCGAGGAGGCGACCGGCGTAGCCAGCGCCCACCGCCGTCAACGCCGGTCGGGCTCGTCACGCGAGGAGGCGACCTGCGTTGACCGCCGCCGCACCCGGACCCTTCCCCTTAGTGCTGAAGTTGACGTTCGCTGTGCCCGCCAAGCCCGCGACGCTCTACCGGCCCCCGCGCGACCGCCCACGCGGCCGGTACGACTTCGCAGTCGCCCCCGCTGCCGGCCGCCCGCCACCGTTGCGACGCGCCGGCGGCCGGACCTCGACGCCGAGCCCGTGCTCGAGCCCGAGCTCGCCCGCGAGCTTCGCGACGTCGCGCGCCTGGTCGTCGAGCACGAACGTAATGCCCACGCCGCGCGCGCCGGCGCGCGCGGTTCGGCCGGTGCGGTGGACGTAGTCCTCGCGCGCCTCCGGGGCGTCGTAGTTGATCACGTGCGTGATGCCGGCGACGTCGATTCCGCGCGCCGCGACATCGGTCGCCACGAGCGTGGTGACGTGCCCGGACTCGAAGCGCGCGAGCGCCTTCTCGCGTTGGGACTGCGACTTGTCGCCGTGCATCGCGATCGCGCGCACATCGTGCGAGCCGAGGCGCTTGACCAGCCGGTCGGCGCCGCGCTTGGTGCGCACGAAGACGAGCGTGAGGCCGCGCTTGGGGTCGCCCAGCTCGTGCACCAGCGCCGAGACCTTGGCCTCGTGCGCGACGCGGCGGAAGCGGTGCTCCATGTGCCCGATGTTCTCGAGGCTGGGCTGGTGCTCGTGCCGGCGCGGCCGGTCGGTGTAGGCGGCGGCGATGCGGCCGACCTCGCCCTCGAGCGTCGCGGAGAACAGCAGCGTCTGGCGGTCCTCGGGCGTCATCTTCACGATCCGGTCGACGACCGGCTTGAAGCCCATGTCGAGCATCCGATCGGCCTCGTCCAGGACGAGGAACTCGATCTGGTCGAGCCGCACGGCACCGCGCTCGATCAAATCGAGCAGCCGGCCGGGCGTCGCGACCAGCACGTGCGAGCGGCCCGCCTGCTTGGCCTGGTTGTGGATCCCGACGCCGCCGTAGACGGCGGTGATCTTGAGCCCGCGGGCGTGCATGACGCCGGCCAGCTCGTCGACGATCTGAGCGGCGAGCTCACGCGTCGGGGCGAGCACCAGGGCCGAGGGCCAGGCGCCCTCGGGGTCGATCAGGTCGGCCATCGGAACGCCGAAGGCGAACGTCTTGCCCGATCCGGTCGGCGACTTGACGAGCACGTCGTGCCCTTCGAGCACGTCGGGCACGACCATCGACTGGACCGCGAACGGCGTCTCGATTCCGCGCTTGGCCAGCGCACCGGCCACAGCCTCGGATACGCCGAGATCGGCGAATGTGGATGACATCGGAGGAGCTCCTTCTCGCGGCGCTACCAGGGAGGCCGCGTTCTGCAGTGGGGAGATTCGACTGACCCCAACCGCGCATTCGGAGCGCCTTCAAGGACAAGAACCTCACGGATGGCAGGTCGCCATCCGGACATCAAGCTTAGCGCGCCGCCCGAGTCGTCGCGCTACCGTGCCGGGCCGAGATGACAACTGTCGTGGATAGAGAAGCTCCGGGCATCGACGATGTCGAGCCATGCGAGAACGAGACACGTGACCGGATCATCACCGGCGCGGTGACGGTCCTGCCGGTGCTGTGCCTGGTGATCGTCGGCTGGCAGGTCTGGGGCCAGTGGCTGGGCTGGAACGACATCTTCGTCTTCCTGATCATGTACGTGCTGACGGGTCTCGGCATCACCGTCGGCTTTCACCGGATGCTCACCCACAGGGCTTTCAAGACCTCGCCGCTCGTGCGCGGGATCTTCACCGCGCTGGGCTCGGCGGCGATCGAGGGCCCGGTCATCTCGTGGGTCGCCGACCACCGCAAGCACCATGCGTTCTCGGATCGCCCCGGCGATCCGCACAGTCCCCACGTCGATCACGGCTCGGGCTGGACGGGAGCGTTGCGCGGGCTGGCGCACGCGCACGTCGGCTGGCTCTTCTCCCACGGCACCCGTGGCCGCCGCACGCGCTACGCGCCCGACCTGCTCGCCGACCCGGTCGTCAGCAGGATCGACCGCAGCTTCGTGCCCTTGGTCGCAGCCGGCCTGATCGCTCCCTTCTTCCTCGGCTGGGCTTTCGGCGGCACGCTGCGCGACGGCTTGACCGGCCTGCTCTGGGGCGGTGCGGTGCGCGTGCTCGTGCTGCATCACTCGACCTACGCGATCAACTCGCTCTGCCACTTCTTCGGGCGCCGCCGCTTCGGCACCAAGGACGAGTCGCGCAACCTGGCCTGGCTGTCGGTCTTCACGTTCGGCGAGGCCTGGCACAACAACCATCACGCCTTTCCGACCTCGGCCGAGCACGGCATGCGCCGCTGGGAGTTCGACCCGTCGGCCTACGTGATCTGGGTGCTCGAGAAGCTCGGCCTCGTCTGGGACGTCGTGCGGATCCCACGTGAGCGCCAGGAGAAGAAGCTCGCGGAGACTGCGTGAGCACGGCGCCGCGGCGTGAACCGCTTGCGGAGGCCGCGTGAGCACCGCGCCGCTGCGTGAAGCGCTCGCCGAGGCCCTGCCCGAGCGCCCCTTCCGCGTCGCGCTGTGGGACGGGACCGAGCTGCCGCCCACCGACGCGGACGGCCCGGTGTTCTCCGTCCGCTCGCCGGTGGCCCTCGGGCACATGCTGCGGGCCCCGGGCCAGCTCGGGCTCGGGCGCGCGTATGTGGCCGGCGCGGTCGACGTCGACGACGTGGACAAGGTGCTCGCGCTGCTCGACCGCTTCGAGCCGCCGCCGCTCGACGCGCGCGCCAAGGCCCGCCTGGCCGCCGCTGCGGTGCGCGCCGGGGCGCTCAAGCGCGTGCCGAAGACGCCGGCCGTCGAGCTGCGCCCGCAGGGCCGGCGTCACTCGATCGCGCGCGACAAGCGCGCGGTCACCCACCACTACGACGTCTCCAACGACTTCTTCGAGCTCTTCCTCGGCCCGTCGCTGACGTACTCGTGCGCGGTCTGGTCGCGCGGCGCCGCGACGCTGGAGGAGGCGCAGGAGGCCAAGCTCGAGCTCGTCTGCTCCAAGCTCCTGCTCACCGAGGGGGAGCGGGTGCTCGACGTGGGCTGCGGCTGGGGGGCGTTCGCCCTGCACGCCGCGCAGCGCCACGGCGTGCACGTGACCGGGATCACCTTGTCCGAGCCCCAGGCCGAGCGCGCCCGGCAGCGCGCACGCGACGCGGGGGTGGCGGACCGCGTCGAGATCCGCGTGATGGACTACCGCGACCTGCACGGGGAGCGCTTTGACGCGATCGCCTCGATCGGCATGGTCGAGCACGTCGGCGAGGTCAACATCGATTCCTACGCGCGCACGCTTGCGAGCCTGCTCGAACCCGGTGGCCGGCTGCTCAACCATGGCATCGCGCGATTGCGCCACGGCGAGCCGGAGGCGGGGCCCTTCTCCGAGCGCTACGTCTTCCCGGATGCCGCGCCGCTGCAGCTCTCGCGCACGCAGCTCGCACTCGAGCGCGCCGGCTTTGAGACGCTCGGCGCCGAAGGCTTCCGGCGCGACTACGCGCGCACGCTGGGCGAGTGGACGCGCCGGCTCGAGGCGAACCACGCCGAGGCGCTGAGGCTCGCCGGTTCCGAGCGCATGCGCGTCTGGCAGGTCTACCTGCGCGCCTCGCGGCGCGGCTTCGAGAGCGGCTTCCTCTCGATCTTCCAGGTGCGCGCGGTCAAGCCTTAGCCGCAGGCGGCCGTTAGCACCTGGCGCGTCGGGGGGATAGTCGTCGCGAAACACCTGTCCAATTGATCAAGGGAGCTAGACGATGGCGGACAAGAAGGCCCGCGACATAATGTCCGATGACTGCACGTGCATCGGCGAGAACGACAGCGTGCTCGACGCCGCGAAGCGGCTCGCGGAACTCGACGTGGGGGCGATGCCGATCTGCGGCGAGGACGACCGCCTCAAGGGCATGATCACCGACCGCGACATCGTCGTGAAGGTGCTCGCGCAGGGCAAGGACCCCGCGTCCACCAAGGCCGGCGAGGTCGGCGCCGGCGACGGCAAGACGATCACGATCGGCGCTGACGACTCGATCGAGCAGACGCTGCGCACGATGATCGAGCACAAGGTGCGCCGCCTGCCCGTGATCGACGGCAAGCGGCTCGTCGGCATCATCAGCCAGGCGGACGTCGCGACGAACCTGGACGAGGAGCGCGTCGGCGACCTCGTCGAGGCGATCTCAGCGGCGCCGTAACGTCGCGCCGCAAGCAAGGGACCTAGAGGAACAGTGCCCTCTTAGTGCTGTCGGTCGTAAGTTCCGTCCCGGTCATGCGGCAAGCGCGAGTTTGGGTGCCGGGCGGGAGCCGAGCCGGTCCAGCCAGGCGTTCAGCTTCGCGCGGGTGAAGTTCCACCCGAACGCTTGGGCCATGTCGTTGTAGAGGTGCTCGAACTCGTTGAGCCTCCTGGCGACGGTGGCGAGCGAGTTGAAGTCGTTGGGGGTCAGTACCTTGCGCTGGACGATTGAGAAGTAGATCTCGATCTGGTTCAG
>Ga0136618_10001107_pt1 | contig 10211 bp, 10 predicted proteins | sample AntDrymUQ3302106_2_FD_104805 | JGI IMG/M metagenome (GOLD analysis project Ga0136618, IMG submission 104805) | Polar desert sand microbial communities from Dry Valleys, Antarctica - metaG UQ330 (21.06) | ecosystem: Environmental > Terrestrial > Soil > Desert | place: Antarctica: Dry Valley...
CCGCCACCGCCACCGCCCGCGTCAGGAGGGGGTGGCGGCGGCAGCCCGCCGCCGCCCAGCAGTTCCGGGCTGAACTGGGATGCGCTGGCGCAGTGCGAGTCCGGTGGGAACTGGTCGATCAACACCGGCAACGGCTACTACGGTGGACTGCAGTTCGACAAGGGCACCTGGGACGCCTACGGCGGCCAGCAGTACGCCGCCTACCCGCACCAGGCCTCTCGCGAGCAGCAGATCGCCGTCGCGGAACGGCTGTACGCCGACCGAGGCGACAGCCCGTGGCCGACGTGTGGATATCACCTGTACGACTAGATGACAGGCTCGTCCGGCCTGTTGGGCCCGGCCGAGATCCGTGAGCTGGCGCGCAGGCTGGAGCTCCGCCCGTCCAAGAGCCGCGGGCAGAACTTCCTGCACGACGCGAACACCGTGCGGCGAATCGTCCGTGCCGCCGGCCTCGGGCGCGACGATGTCGTGCTCGAGGTCGGTCCCGGTCTGGGGTCGCTCACCCTGGGCCTGCTGCAGCACAGCTCCCGCGTCGTCGCTGTGGAGGTCGATGCCCGGCTGGCGGCGGCGCTGCCCGAGACCGTCGCCGCGGTGGCTCCCGGACTGGCGGACCGGCTCGCGGTGGTCCAGGCCGATGCCCTGTCGCTCGAACGACTGGCCGGGCCGCCGCCCACGGCCCTGGTGGCGAACCTGCCCTACAACGTCGCCGTACCGGTCCTGCTGCACCTGCTGGAGTTGCTGCCCTCACTGCGACGGGTCCTGGTGATGGTGCAGGCCGAGGTCGCGCATCGGCTCGCCGCTCCCCCCGGGTCGCGCACCTACGGCGTCCCGTCGGTCAAAGCCGCCTGGTACGGCGAGGTGCGCCGAGCCGGCGCCATCAGCCGGCACGTCTTCTGGCCGGAGCCCAACGTCGACTCGGAACTCGTCTCGCTCCATCGCCGACCGGCGCCACCAGGCGTGGACAGGACCGTGGTCTTCCACCTGGTCGACGCCGCCTTCGGCACCCGCCGGAAGACGCTGCGTGCCGCGCTCGCACCGTGGGCCGGCTCGGCGGTGCGGGCCGAGGCGGTGCTCCGCTCGGCCGGGATCGACCCGTCGCTGCGCGGTGAGGCATTGGACCTGTCCGCGTTTGTGTCGCTGGCCCGCGCGGCGGGCACGATGCAGGAGTGACGGCGCGACGCGTTCCCCGGTTGGCTCCCCGCCCCCCCGAGGACCGAGGGTCCATGGGACGGGTCGTCGTCCGGGTGCCCGCGAAGATCAACCTGCACCTGTCGGTCGGGCCGCGGCGATCCGACGGGTTCCACGACCTGATGACTGTGTTCCTCGCCGTCTCGCTGTACGACCACGTCACCGCGACTCCGGCGCCCGGCTTGTCCCTGTCCGTGCGCGGCGAGGGCGCCGACGGGCTACCGCTCGACGACGGCAACCTGGTCTGGCGGGCAGCCGCCGCACTGGCCGAGTACGCCGGCGTACCGGCTGATGCCAGCCTGGAGGTGGCCAAGGACATCCCGGTGGCCGCGGGGCTGGCCGGCGGCAGCGCGGACGCGGCTGCCGCGCTGGTGGCCTGTGACGAGCTGTGGGGCACCGGGCTGTCCCGGGCCGAGCTGGTCGAGCTGGCGGCGGGGCTGGGCAGCGACGTCGCTTTCCTCCTCACCGGCGGGATGGCGCTGGGAACCGGCCGCGGTCAACTGCTCACCCCGGTCCTGGCGGCGGGAGAGTGGCACTGGGTCCTCGCCTTTTCGTCAGCCCAACTGTCTGCCACCGAGGTGTACGCCGAACTCGACCGGCTGCGCGGCGGGGAGCCCTCGCGGCTGCGCGCACCGGACCGGCTCATCAATGGCCTGCGGGTACGCGACTCCCGGGTGGTCGCCAGCGCGCTGTCCAACGACCTGCAGCCGGCCGCGCTATTCCTTCGCCCGGCGTTGCGAGCCACCCTTCGCGAGGGCGAGCAGCTCGGCGCGCAGGCCGGCATCGTCAGTGGCTCCGGACCGACATGTGCGTTCCTGGTCGGTTCCTCCCGGGCCGCTGTCCGGCTTGCCGCCGCGCTGGCCGGTGCCGGCGTCTGCCGGACCGTCCGGATCGTGCACGGACCGGTACCGGGCGCCCGGCGAATCCCGTGAACCTGTTGTCTCTCGAGCGGGTGCTCAAGGCTTTCGGCACCACGATCGTGCTCGACGAGGTGTCCCTCGGTGTGGCCCAGGGCGAGCGGATCGGCGTGGTCGGGCCCAACGGCGGCGGCAAGAGCACGCTGCTCGCCGTACTGGCCGGGCGAGCGGCACCGGACGCCGGCCGGAGGACTCAGCGCAGCGGGCTGCGCATCGGCGTACTCGACCAGGCGGTGGACTTCGCGCCGACGACGACGGTGCGCGCGGCGGTACTGCCGCCGAGCGCGTTTGCGGCCGAACACGAGTGGGCCGGGGACAGCGCCGTCCGGGAGGTCCTGTCCGGACTCGGCCTGGCCGGCATCGGGTTGGACTCGACCCTCGGCGAGCGGTCCGGAGGTGAGCGCCGGCGGGTGGCCCTCGCCGCCGAGCTCGTCCACCCGACCGACCTCCTGCTCCTGGACGAGCCGACGAACCACCTCGACGTCGAGGGGGTGGCGTGGCTGGCGTCGTACCTCGGCGGGAGAGCGGGAGCACTGCTCGTCGTCACGCACGACCGCTGGTTCCTCGACGCGGTGTGCACGGCGACGTGGGAGGTCGGCGACGGCTCCGTGCACAGCTATGACGGTGGGTACGCCGCCTACGTGTTGGCCCGGGCCGAGCGGGAGCGGGTGGCGGCGGTGACGCAGGCGCGCCGGCAGAACCTGCTGCGCAAGGAGCTGGCTTGGCTGCGTCGGGGCCCGCCGGCCCGCACGAGCAAGCCGAAGTTCCGGATCGAGGCGGCCCAAGCCCTGATCGCCGACGTGCCGCCGCCGCGTGATCGGGCCGGTCTGCAGCGCTTCGCCGCTCACCGGCTCGGACGGACCGGGTACGAACTGGAAAACGTCACCCTCCGGCTCGGTGGCCGCACCCTGCTGGATGACGTGAGCTGGCAGCTCGGTCCTGGCGACCGGATCGGCGTCGTCGGCGTCAACGGTTCGGGCAAGACCAGCCTGCTTCGGCTGCTCACCGGCTCCCTGCAACCCGACCGGGGGCGGGTCATCGTCGGGCCGACCGTGCGGGCGGCGTACCTGTCGCAGGAGGTCACCGAGCTGCCCGGCGAACTGCGAGCGCTGGAGGCGGTGGCGCACATCGCGCAGTCGATGCGGATCGGCGAGGCCGAGGTCGGCGCCGCGCAGCTGCTGGAGCGCTTCGGGTTCCCGACCGCCCGGCAGTGGACGCCGGTCGCCGACCTGTCCGGCGGCGAGCGGCGACGACTGCAGCTGCTCCGGCTGCTGATGGCCGAGCCGAACGTGTTGCTGCTCGACGAGCCGACGAACGACCTCGACATCGACACGTTGACCGCGCTGGAGGACCTGCTGGACACCTGGCCGGGATCGCTCGTCGTGGTCAGCCACGACCGGTACCTGATCGAGCGGGTCACGGACACCGTCGTCGCGTTGCTCGGTGACGGACAACTCGCCGCGCTACCCGGCGGGGTGGAGGAGTACCTGGCCCGGCATCCGCCGCCGCAGCTGGCTCCATCCCGCCGTAGGCCAGCCGTCAGCAGCGCAGCCGATGCGCGGACCGCCCGCAAGGAGGTGGCCCGGCTGGAACGGCGGCTGTCCCGGCTGGAGACCGACGAGCAGCGGCTGCTCGCTGAACTCGCCGACCATGCAACCGACTACCAGCGCGTGGGCGCGTTGGACGAGCGGCTGCGCGACGTCCGCGCCGAGCGCTCGGAGGCCGAGGATGCCTGGCTGCACGCCGCCGAGGCGGCCGATTCCTGATCCGATCCGTGGCGGGGCGGCACCTGGCGGCTAGCGGAGAGGTTCGGCTGCCAGCCCGGGTGTGCTCTCCAGATGCGACAGGCCGTTCCAGGCGAGGTTGACCAGATGGGCGGCGACCTCGGCCTTTTTTGGCTTGCGCACCTCGAGCCACCACTGCCCGGTCAGTGCCACCATGCCGACGAGAGCCTGCGAATAGAGCCCGGCCAGCGTGGTCTCGTAGCCGCGCGCCTTGAACTCATCGTCGAGGATGTGCTCGACCTGGCTCGCCACCTTTCCGATCAGGCTGGAGAAGGAACCGGACGAGCTGACGACGGGCGAGTCCCTGATCAGGATCCGAAAACCGTCGGTCTCGTCCTCGATGTAGTCCAGCAGTACGAACGCGGCCTGCTCCAGCAGCTCGCGCGGATGCCCCCCGGACAGCGCAGACGCGAAGCGGTCCAGGAGCAGCTCCATCTCCTGGTCCACCACAAAGGTGTAGAGGCCTTCCTTGCTGCCGAAGTGCTCATAGACGACCGGCTTGCTCACGCCGGCCCGGGTGGCGATCTCCTCGATCGAGGTCGCCTCGAAGCCCCGCTCGGCGAAGAGCACCCGACCGACGTCGACCAACTGCTCCCGCCGCTCCCTTCCGGTCATCCGTACCCGGCCGGTGCTCACGCCCGCTCGGGCGTGGGCACCAGTTTGGCTGCGATCCGCTCGGCCGAGGGCCACTTCACATCCGAGATCCAGCCGAACTTCTCGGCGATTCGGATGACCCGGGCCGAGGAGTCCAGTTGGCCGCGCAGCACCCCGTGGCGGGCCGCCGTCGGGTCGGCATGATGGCTGTTGTGCCACGACTCGCCCATGGACAGGATCGCCAGCGGCCAGAAGTTCGCCGACTTGTCACGGGAGGCGAACGGCCGCTGCCCGATGGTGTGGCAGATCGAGTTGATCGACCAGGTGACGTGGTGCAGGACGCACACCCGGACCAGCCCCGCCCAGAAGAACGCGGACAGCGCCCCGGTCCAGGACCACGTCAGCAGTCCGCCCAGCAGGGCCGGCAGGAACAGGCTCAACGCCGCCCACAGGACGAACAGGCCGCTGGTACGCCGGATCGCATCGTCCTTGAGCAGGTCGGGTGCGTAGCGGCCCCGATTGGTCTGATCCCGCTCGAACAGCCAGCCGACGTGGGCGTGGAACAGGCCCTTGACCAACGCCGGAACGGTGCTGCCGAACCGCCATGGCGAATGCGGGTCGCCGTCGCGGTCGGAAAAGGCGTGATGCCGCCGGTGATCGGCCACCCACTGCAGCACCGGACCCTGGATCGCCATGCTGCCGAGGATCGCCATCAGGATCCGCACCGGCTTGGGGGCACGGAACGAGCCGTGCGTGAAGTGCCTGTGGTAGCCGACCGTGATGCCGTGGCCGGTGACGAAGTAGAACAGCACGAACAGCGCCACATCCAGCCAGCCCAGACCCCACCCCCAGGCCACCGGCACCGCCGCAACGAGTGCCAGGAACGGGACGACGACGAAGACGTAGAGCGTCAGCTGCTCGGCCCACCCCTTGGCCTCGTCCATCATCGGCTGGGGTCCCGGGCGATCGGGTAGGACGGCGGTCTGGCTCATTACGCCACCGTAACTTACCGAACCGTAGGTTCGCCAGGACCGAGCCGGTCGGTAGGCTGCTGCGCGGGCGGTGGGGGATGGGGTAATCGGCAGCCCGCCGGCCTTTGGAGCCGTGCAGTCTCGGTTCGAGTCCGAGTCCCCCAGCAATGACAGGAGAGCCGGTGCCCGACGCGCCTACCGCAGTGATCGTGCTGGCCGCGGGTGAGGGCACCCGGATGAAGTCGGCCACACCCAAGGTGTTGCACACGCTGGGCGGGCGCTCGATGCTTGGGCACGTGCTGGCTGCGGCAGCACCGCTGCGGCCGGCGTACACCGTGGTCGTGGTCGGACACGGGAGCGAACTGGTAGCCGGGCACCTGGCCACCGTGGACCCGCGGGCGCGGACGGTGTTGCAGGCAGAACGCAACGGCAGTGGGCACGCGACCGCCCTCGCGCTCACCGCGTTCGGCGAGCGCGACGGCTTCGTGGTCGTCCTCAACGGCGATGCGCCGCTGCTGACCGCCGAGACCGTCCGGGCGTTCGTCGAGGATCACCGGGGCAGCGGGGCGGCGCTGACCGTCCTCACCGCGGAGGTGGCCGACCCCACCGGTCTCGGTCGGATCACCCGCGCCGCGGACGGCTCGGTCAGCGGCATCGTCGAGCACGCCGACGCCACCCACGCCCAACGGCAGATCCGCGAGGTCAACGCGGGGGTGTACGCCGTCGGCACCGGGCTGCTCGCCGCGACCCTGGAGCGGCTTTCCACGGACAACAGCAAGGGCGAGCAGTACCTCACCGACGTCGTCGGCCTGCTCGCCGCCGACGGCCACGTCGTCCGGGCGAGCACCGCGGCCGATCCGGACGACACCATCGGCTGCAACGACCGGGTCGAGCTGGCCGCACGTCGCCGTACCCTCAACGACCGGATCCTGTCGGCATGGATGCGCGCCGGCGTCACGATCTTCGATCCCGCCACGACGTGGGTGGACGTCGACGTCGAGCTCGCGCCGGACGTCACGCTGCTGCCCGGTAGCGCGCTGTCCGGGCGGACGACGGTCGCCACGAACGCGCGGATCGGTCCGGACACGACGCTCGTCGACTGCACGGTCGGCGAAGGCGCCACCGTGGTCCGGTCACAGTGCACGTCCGCCGACATCGGCGAGCGCGCGACGGTGGGGCCCTACACGTACCTGCGGCCCGGCACCTGGCTGGGGCGCGGGTCCAAAGCAGGGGCGTTCGTGGAGATAAAGGCCAGCGAGATCGGGGAGGGCGCCAAGGTGCCGCATCTGTCCTATGTCGGGGACGCCAGCGTCGGGCCCGGCAGCAACATCGGTGCTGCGACGGTATTCGTCAACTACGACGGGGTGGCCAAGCACCGCACCGTCGTGGGTGCGCACGCGCGGGTCGGCAGCGACACGATGCTGATCGCGCCGGTGACGATCGGGGACGGCGCCTACACCGCGGCCGGCTCGGTGATCACCGACGATGTCCCTCCCGGCGCGATGGGGGTCGGGCGGGCCCGGCAGCGCAACATCCGCGACTGGGTCCGCCGCCGCCGACCCGGCAGTCCGGCTGCGGCTGCGGCTGCCCGAGCAGAAACCGAGGACTCATCGGGATGAGCGCGATCAAGCAGGCCACGAGCAAGACCCTGATGCTCTTCTCCGGTCGCGCCTACCCGGCGCTAGCCGAGGAAATCGGCGGGTACCTGGGCGTCACGTTGACGCCTACCTCGTCGTACGAGTTCGCCAACGGCGAGCTGTTCGTCCGCTTCGAGGAGTCCGTCCGCGGCTGTGACGCCTTTGCGATCCAGTGTCATGCGGCGCCGATCAACACCTGGTTGATGGAACAGTTGATCATGGTCGACGCGCTCAAGCGGGCCTCGGCCAAGCGGATCACCGTCGTCGCCCCGTTCTATCCGTACGCCCGGCAGGACAAGAAGCACCGCGGCCGCGAGCCCATCTCGGCCCGGCTGGTCGCGGACATGTTCAAGACAGCGGGGGCGGACCGGTTGATGGCCGTGGACCTGCACACCTCGCAGATCCAGGGCTTCTTCGACGGCCCCGTGGACCACCTGTTCGCCTTGCCGCTGCTCAGCGACTACGTGATGCGCCAGTACGCCGGCCGGGAGCTGACCGTGGTCGCACCGGACTCCGGCCGGGTGCGGGTCGCGGAGCGATGGACTGACCGGCTGGGCGGCTGCCCGCTGGCGTTCATCCACAAGACCCGCGATCCGCTGACCCCGAACCAGGTGGTCGCGAACCGCGTGGTCGGCGACGTCGACGGCCGGGTCTGCATCATCGTCGACGACATGATCGACACCGGGGGTACGACGGTCAAGGCGGCCGAAGCACTGATCGCCGCCGGTGCCGCCGAGGTGATCGCGACGGCTACCCACGGGGTGCTGTCCGGTCCGGCCGTCGACCGGCTGAAGAACAGCCAGATCCGCGAGATCGTCGTGACGAACACGTTGCCGATCCCGCCCGAGCGGCACTTCGACAAGCTGACTGTGCTGTCCATCGCCGGGCTCATCAGTCAGGCGATCAAGGCGGTGTTCGAGGACGGCTCGGTCACGAGCCTGTTCGACGGCGCCAGCTGAGCGGAACTCGGCTAGGTGATACCGCTCCGCGGAGCTCAGCCGCTGATGTAATTCTCCAGCTGTCGGCGTTCGGTCTCCAGCTCGTCGATGCGGAACTTCACGATGTCGCCGATGCTGACGATGCCGCTGAGGCGTCCGGCCACGACCACCGGGATGTGGCGGATCCGGCGCTCGGTCATCGCCCGCATCAGGTCGACGAGCAACTCATCCGGCCCGCACGTGTGAACGTCGGCGGTCATGATCGAGGACACCGGTTGGCTCAGCAGGTCGGCGCCATCGTCGTGCAGCCGGCGTACGACGTCGCGTTCGGAGACGATGCCCTCGACCCGGTGCCCGTCCGAGGAGACGACGAGTGCGCCGATGCCGTGCTCGCCGAGCTTGGCGAGCAGCTCCCGGACGCTGGCCTCGGGGGACACGGTGGCCACCGCCGAGCCTTTGTGCCGCAGAACGTCGTGGATCCGCATGAGCCTGAGCCTAGTGAGGACAGCGCTCGTGCCGCGACGGTCCGGAACGCCCGTCTGGGCATCGCCTCCCAGGGCCGGGTAGCATGGCCCGGTTGCCCGGTGAGGGACGCCCGCGTGGCTGGGTGATCGACTCGCTGCCGGGCCGCCGCCGGCTCATGTCGGCGCACCCGCCGCTCGTGAACAGGGAGATCGTCAGCCGTGTCCGAAGTCCGCATCGATGCCGAGCCCCGTACCGAGTTCGGCAAGGGCGGTGCCCGCCGCACCCGTCGGGCCGGCAAGATACCGGCCGTCCTCTACGGCCACGGCCGCGACCCCCGGCACATCTCGTTGCCCGCGCGCGAGTTCGCCCAGGCGATGAAGGCCGGCGCTAACACGCTGCTCACCGTCGGCCTGGACGGCACCTCGGAGCTGGCATTGCCCAAGGCAATCCAGCGCAATCCGATCCGCGGCACCGTCGAGCACGTCGACCTGCTCCTGGTCCGCCGCGGCGAGCGGGTGACCGTCGAGATCCGGGTCGTCCTGACCGGTGATCCCGCACCCGACACCCTGGTCAACCACGATCTTCAGACGCTGACCGTCGAGGCCGAGGCGACCCACATCCCGGAGCGGGTCACGCTCGACATCGAGGGCTTCGACGTCTCGCGCAGCATCGTGGCCCGCGACGTCCGGCTGCCCAGCGGGACGACGTTGCTCACCGATCCCGAGGCGCTCGTGGTCGGATTCCTCGGTGCCCCGACGGCCGAGCAGCTCGAGGCCGAACTGGCCGAGGCCGAGGCCGAGCTCGGCATCGAGCACGAGCCCACCGACGCGGACATCGAGGCTGCCGCTGCCGAGGACGAGGCATCGGCCGGATCGGACGCCGAGCAGGGTGACGGCTCCAGCGACCACTCCTGAGCTCAGCCCAGCCACCGGCTGGGCTCCCGAAGATCCAGCGCTCGTCGTCGGGCTGGGAAATCCCGGGCCGTCCTACGCCGGGCACCGGCACAGCGTGGGCTTTCAGGTGGTGGACCTGCTCGCCGGGCACATGGGCGGCCGGTTCAAGGTCAAGTCGCGCGCGCAGGTGCTGGAAGGTCGCCTTGCCGGGCGGCGCACCGTTCTCGCCAAGCCGACGACGTACATGAATCTGTCCGGTGCCGCCGTGGCGGGCCTGCGCCGGTACTACGGGGTGCCGGCCGAGCACATCGTCGTGGTGCACGACGAACTCGACCTGCCCTTCGGTGCGGTGCGGCTCAAGCTCGGCGGGGGAGACAACGGGCACAACGGGCTGCGCTCGATCAGCTCGGCCCTGGACTCCCGGGACTATCTGCGGGTGCGGTTCGGGATCGGCCGGCCTCCCGGCCGCCATGACCCGGCCGACTTCGTGCTGCGCGATTTCGCGACCGCCGAGCGCCGAGAGCTGGCAGTTCTCCTCGAGCGGGCTGCCGACGCCGTGGAGTCGCTGCTGCGGCTCGGCCTGCTCGCTAGCCAGAACCGCTTCCACTAGCCGCACCGACCCTAACCCTGGGTAGCCGCATCACCCTATTTGAGTGAGAAAAATGGAAAAGGGCGACACGGTGTGTCACGAGACGCTAACGTTCACCCGAACGGGGGGTTAACAATCCTCTATCTTCACCATATTGTGCGCCTAGAGCGCGACTGTGTGTGAGGGTCATTCAACGGCGCGTAGGCAGCAAGTGGAGGGGACGGGCAGTGACCGC
>Ga0136618_10001108_pt1 | contig 10209 bp, 12 predicted proteins | sample AntDrymUQ3302106_2_FD_104805 | JGI IMG/M metagenome (GOLD analysis project Ga0136618, IMG submission 104805) | Polar desert sand microbial communities from Dry Valleys, Antarctica - metaG UQ330 (21.06) | ecosystem: Environmental > Terrestrial > Soil > Desert | place: Antarctica: Dry Valley...
AAGGAATTCTGGAAACGATTGAAACGAGTTTGCGAAATTTGAAAACCGATTATCTCGACATCGCGCAGCTTCACAGTTGCGACACGGAAATTTTGCGGCAAGGCGATTGTATCGAAGGTTTACAGCGAGCGCAGGAAAAAGGCTACACGCGCTTTATCGGTTATTCGGGCGACAACGAAGATGCGAAATACGCGATTGAAATGGACGTTTTCGATTCGTTTCAAACATCGGTTTCCGTTGCCGACCAAACGCCGATTGACGGTAATATCAAACTCGCGGCAGAAAAAGGTTTGGGCGTGATTGCCAAACGTCCGATTGCGAATGCAGTTTGGCGGCACAAAGAAAAGCCGACAGAATCTTATCATCACGAATATTGGGACAGAATTCAAAAATTGAAATTCGAGTTTCTCGACAAAACTCTGGAAGAATCAATCGCGCAGGCATTGCGTTTTACGATGTCAATTCCCGGCGTTGACACAATGATTGTCGGCACGACAAAACCGAATCGCTGGCAATCGAACGCGAAACTCGTCGCGGAAGGAAATCTCTCGAGCGAAGAATTTGAAGCAATTCGTCAGCGTTGGCAAGAGGTGGCGGACGAAAGTTGGGTTGGAATGACTTAAGAAATTTTTCGCGAACAAACACGAAAAGGCACGAAATAAGAAAAGAAATGGAACCACAGATTTGCACAGATAAACACCGATTTTTGAAAGAAAAAATAGACAAAGTCACATTGTCTTTATCAGGATTTCATCCGTGTCCATCCGTGTAAATCTGTGGTTAAAAATTTTATTTTCGTATTCTTTCGTGTTTGTTCGCGGCAAAAATAAAAAATTATGAAAGCAATCAGAATTCACGAATTCGGCGGAAGCGAAAACTTGCGCGTGGACGAAGTTGAAAAACCGACTCCGGGCGCGGACGAGGTTTTAATCAAAACGGCGGCGGCGGGAATAAATTATGCCGACACGATGCTGCGGCAAAACAAATATATGTTTTCGCCCGAACTGCCGTTCACTCTGGGTTTTGAAGTGGCGGGAACGATTGAAGAAGTCGGCGCGAACGTCCGACATTTAACAATCGGGCAGCGAGTTCTGGCGACGATTCGCGGCGGCGGTTATGCGGAATACGCGATTGCCGATTGGCGGACGATTGTTCCGATTCCCGACGATTTGGACTTCGGAAAGGCGACGGCGTTGCTGGTGCAGGGTTTGACTGCGGTCGGATTGCTTGCGGATTTGAAAAGCGGGCAGACGATTTTGATTCACGCGGCGGCAGGCGGTGTCGGTTCGTTATTGGTCCAATTAGCGAAACACAAAGGCGCGAAAGTTTTAGGCACGGCTTCGACGGATGAGAAACTCGAAAAGGTTGCGAGTTTGGGCGCGGATGTCGGCATCAATTACAGCGAAAGCGATTGGACTGACGAAGTTTTGGCGGCAACCGACGGCAAAGGCGCGGATTTAATAATCGAAATGGTCGGCGGCGAAATCGGGCGACAAAATTTCAAATGCCTGGCGACGGGCGGCACAATGACAGTCTACGGCGCGGCGAGCGGCGAAGATTTTCAAATCTCCGCGCTTAATTTGTTGTTCAAAATGCAAACGATCAAAGGTTATAATTTGAATTTTGAAACACGCGAAAATATGGCGGTTTTTACCAAAGAGTTGATGTCGCACATCGCCGAAAATCGTCTCGAAGTAACCGTTACCGAATTTCCGCTCGAACAGGCGCGGCAGGCGCACGACGCGCTCGAAGGCAGAAAAACGATGGGCAAAGTCGTGTTGACGGTTTGAAAATAAAAGGAGAAATATAAATGAAAATCGGAATCATCGGTGCGGGAAACATCGGCGCGAACGCTGCAAAGTTATTTATAAAAGCCGGACACGAAATTGCCATTGCCAATTCGCGCGGCGCGGAAACATTGAAAGATTTAGTCTCGGAACTCGGAGAAAACGCGCAAGCCGTTTCAATCGAAGACGCGGCAAAGTTCGGCGAAATTGTTTTTATTTCGATTCCGTTCGGCAAATACAAAACGCTTCCGGCAGATGTTTTCGACGGCAAAATCGTCGTTGATTCAAACAATTATTATCCAGACCGCGACGGCAGTTTTGCCGAGCTTGATGAAAATAAAACGACTTCGAGCGAGATGCTCGCCGAACATTTGCGCGACGCACGAATCGTCAAAGGTTTTAATACGATTTGGTTCGAGCATTTGAAAACAAAGGGTGATACGAATCTGCCAATCGAAGAACGACGCGCTGTTTTTGTTGCCGGAGATGATGCGGAAGCAAAAAAAGTCGTGTCCGATTTAATCGAAGAAATCGGTTTCGCGCCGGTTGACACGGGAAATTTGCGCGACGGCGGTTTGACGCAGGAGCCGGGAACAGCCGTCTATAACCGCGAGTTGACGGCGAGCGACGCACAGGCGATGTTGGGCGGCGGCGGCGGTTATTAACGCGACGCGGATTTTAATTTTTAACATTGTTCGATGCGTGAATCGAAGATAGACGAATTCCAAGATTTTCATCCGCTCGACCGTCAAGAGTGGCGCGATTGGCTGGCGAAAAATCACGCGGAATCTGCGGGAGTCTGGTTTGTGTATTTTAAGAAACAGGCGGGTAAGTCGCGTGTAACTTATGACGAAGCGGTCGAAGAAGCGTTGTGTTTCGGCTGGATTGACAGCTTGCCGCGCAAGATTGACGACGAGCGTTCAAAACTGCTTTTCACCCCGCGCAAACCGAAAAGCGTTTGGTCGAAGCTTAATAAAACACGGATTGAAAAACTGATCGAAAACGGTTTGATAACTGAAATCAGTTTGGCGAAAATCGAAGCTGCAAAGCGCGACGGTTCCTGGAACGCGCTCGACGCGAGCGACAATCTGGAAATTCCGAAAGATTTGGCGCAAGCGTTCGAGGAAAATAGAACCGCCGCGAAGAATTTTACGGCGTTCAGCGACGCTGTGAAAAGAAATATTTTGTTCTGGATTGGTAGTGCGAAACGCGACGCGACGCGAACGACGCGAATCGAGAAAGCCGTAACAATGGCGGAGCGAGACAAACGGGTCAATTACGATTAAAGTTTTGGTGATTTTATGACGAATCAGTTTACCGACATTCCGTTTTCGGTTTTAGACTTATCGCCGATTAATAAAAATTCGACGGCGGCGGAATCTTTTCGCAATTCATTGTCGTTAGCACAGCACGCCGAAAGATTAGGCTTTAACCGATTTTGGTTGGCGGAACATCACAATATGACGGGTATTGCGAGCGCGGCAACGTCGGTCGTTATCGGTTACATCGCGGCGGGAACACAAAAAATCCGCGTCGGCGCGGGCGGCATTATGCTGCCGAATCACGCGCCGCTCGTCGTTGCCGAACAATTCGGAACGCTCGAATCAATGTATCCGAAGCGCGTTGATTTGGGTTTGGGACGCGCTCCGGGAAGCGACCGCGTTACCGCCCACGCTTTGCGCCGAACTTTGCACAGCGACGGGGACGATTTTCCCGTGTTGCTGGAAGAATTACGCTTCTTTTTCCGCGAGCCGGTTGAAAATCAAAGAGTGCGAGCCGTTCCGGGCGCGGGACTCGATGTTCCGATTTGGCTTCTCGGTTCGAGCGGTTTTAGCGCGCAGCTTGCCGGAGAATCGGGTTTGCCATTCGCTTTTGCCGGACATTTTGCGCCCGAATATATTTTGCCCGCGTTTGAACTTTACCGGCGTTCGTTCACGCCGTCGGACGCGCTTCGCGAGCCGTATGCGATGCTGGCGATAAACATCATTGCCGCCGACACGGACGCGGAAGCGTGGCGGCTTGCGACGACGCAGTTTCAATCGTTTTTGCGCTTGATTCGCGGAATGCCCGGACAAATGCAGCCGCCGGTTGAAAATATGAATGAACTTTGGACGGCGCAGGAAAAAGCGGCGGTCGACTCAAGACTCGGCGGTTCGATAATCGGAAACGCCGCAACAATCAAAGACGGTTTGAAAAAGATTCTCGACCGGACGCAAGCTGACGAATTGATGATCAACGCGATGATTTTTGACCACGAAGCGCGGCTTCGTTCTTATGAAATTGTCGCCGATGTCTGGCAAAGCCGGGCTTCGGCGCAAACGATTTGACAAAAGTTTCAGAAGGTAAATTATGAACGTCAAAGACAAAATTATATTCGTTACAGGCGGCGCGAATGGCATCGGCAGAGCGTTGTGCGACAGGTTTGCCGCTGAAGGCGCGAAAAAAATTGTTGTTGCCGATTTAGATTTTCAAAATGCACAAAAGGTCGCTGAAAGTATTGGTGGTTTGGCTTACGAGTTGGACGTAAGCGACGAAACGGACGTTAAAAAAGTTGTCGGACAAGTTTTAAGCGAATTCGGACAAATTGACCTGGTTTGCTCAAATGCCGGAATCGGCGGCGCGGAAGGTTGTCTGGATGTTGCAAACGACATTTGGCAAAACATTTATGAAGTTAATGTTTTATCGCATTTGTATTTAGCGCGGGCGATTTTTCCTTCGATGATTGAAAATGGCGCGGGTTATTTTTTGATGACGGTTTCGGCGGCGGGCTTGCTTACACATTTTGAAGCCGCGCCGTATGCCGTTTCCAAACACGCAGCTCTGGCACTCGGCGAATATCTTTCGATTGCGTATCACGAAGAAGGAATTCGCGTGTCGTGTCTGTGTCCGCAAGGCGTGAAAACGAATATGATTGCGACTGCCGAAGGTATGCCGGAAAACTTTTTGATGGCGGAAGCCATTTCAGTCCAAGAATGTGCCGAAACTGTGATGAAAGGTTTAGCGAGCGAGAATTTCTTGATTTTGCCGCACGCGGAAGTTGCCGGTTACATACGCAACAAAGCTGAAAACTACGACCGTTGGCTTCACTCCTTGCGAAAAATGCGGCGGGCGAATCAAGCAATAAAAATGGAGAAACAGAAATGAAAAAACGAAAACTGGGAAGTGATTTGGAAGTTTCAGCCGTCGGACTCGGCTGTATGGGAATGTCGGAATTTTACGGCGCGGGCGATGAACGCGACGAAGAAGAATCAATCCACACGATTCATCGGGCTTTGGAATTGGGCGTAAATTTTCTTGACACGGCTGATATGTATGGACCTTATAAAAATGAGGAATTGGTCGGCAAAGCGATAAAAGGAAAACGCGACGAATTTATCATTGCGACGAAATTCGGCATCTGGCGCGACCCGAACGATACAAATAATCGTTCGATTAAAGACAAGCCGGAGTACGTCCGGCAAGCCGTCGAAGGAAGTTTGAAGCGTTTGGGAATCGAAACGATTGACCTTTATTACCAGCACCGCGTTGACCCGGAAACGCCGATTGAAGATACGGTCGGCGCGATGGCGAAACTCGTCGAAGAAGGAAAAGTAAAATATCTTGGTTTGTCGGAAGCGAGCGCGGAGACTTTGCGCCGCGCTTCAAAGATTCATCCGATTGCGGCTTTGCAAAGCGAATATTCTTTGTGGACGCGCGATGTCGAAAATAATGAAGTTTTGGAAACGTGCCGCGAACTCGGCATCGGTTTTGTTGCGTATTCACCTTTGGGTCGCGGGTTTTTGTCGGGCGAAATAAAGAAGTTTGAAGATTTGGCGGAAGACGATTATCGTCGGCACAGCCCGCGTTTTCAAGGCGAAAATTTTGCCAAAAATATGCAGCTTGTCGAAGAAATCGAAAAAATCGCCGATGAAAAAGGTATCACGACATCGCAGCTCGCGCTTGCCTGGACGCTTGTCCAGGGCGATGATATTGTGCCGATTCCGGGAACAAAACGCCGCAAATATCTTGAACAAAACGCCGAAGCCGCAAACGTCGAATTGAGCGCGGAAGAATTAAAACGCATTGACGAAGTTTTTCCGAAAGACGCGGCGGCAGGTTTGCGCTATCCCGAAGCGATGATGAAAAGCGTAAATGCTTAAAGTTGATTATCAGGAGTTTGAAATGGCAAATAACGAAAAAGTTGTGCTTATCGCGCGTTTAAAGGTTAAAGAGGACGCAATCGAAGAAGCGAAACGTGCCGCTTTAGCGATTGTCGCCGACTCGCGCGCTGAGGAAGGATGTTTAAATTACGACTTTCATCAGGCGATTGACGATTCGACGATTTTCGTCTGGCACGAAACCTGGGCGAATAAATCCGCGCTCGACGCGCATTTTAAGATGTCCTATTTCGCTGAACTCGGAGCGAAATTGAAGGATATTGCAGAAGAGCCTTTGCAGTTGACTTTAACAAAAATGGTCAGCGAAAAGGCATAATTTTCAGGAAGGTAAAACAGATAAAAATAATTTTAGGAGAATAAAAACATGAATTTTACAAGAAAAGCAGATGCCGAATGGAACGGCGGAATTATGGACGGCAAAGGAACGGTGAAACTCGGAAGCGGCGCGTTTGAAGGCGCATATTCGTTTCAATCGCGTTTCGGCGACGATACAAAAGCGACGAATCCCGAAGAGCTAATCGCCGCGGCGCACGCGGGTTGTTACACGATGGCACTTTCGGGAAATCTCGGCAAAGCCGGTTACTCGCCGAAAAATATTCACACGACCGCCAATGTCAAAATCGAAAAACAGGGCGACGGTTTTGTAATTCCAAATATTGATTTGATTACGGAAGTGGAAATCGAAGGTTTGGAGGACGAAGAATTTCAAAAAATCGCCGAAGAAACAAAGAAAACTTGTCCGGTTTCGCAAGTTTTAAGCGGCGCGGAAATCAGTCTTAACGCAAAACTGAAAAAAGCGGCGACGGCTTAGTGAAAAACGAAAAGTGAAAAGTGAATAGTTTTTCGTTATTCACTTTTCACTATTAACTTTTCACTATTTTGTATCCAAGCCGCGTCCGGTTTTTTGCTGAAGTTCATCGATGCGTTTGGAAGCCTCGGCTTTGGTCAGATTTTCGTCAAATTCTTCTTTGGCTTCTTCGCTCAAAGTCGTCAAGTAAGAACGCTGCGCTCCGGTCATCGGCTCGTCGCCGGTCGTCCAGTTGTCCGGGTCTTTGACGGTGTTGCTTTCATCGGCTTGTGATTGAGTTTGTTTGTCGGTCATAAAATTTTCTCCCTGTATGATTTTGTTTCAGTGATTAAACACCAATTTGCACACTGCACAACTTATGCCAGAAATACGGTTTGAAAGATGAATTTGAAACAGGTTGGCAAATCCGAGATTGACAAGTTAAAATAAGTAAAAGGTTTGCAGGAGTTTTGAAATAAAAAGTTTCTGTACGGGTATTATAAAGTTATAAAAATAAGGAGCAAGAAAATGGGTAATTTTGCAAAAGCGATTGAAGATTCAAATTTTGAAACGGACGTTTTAGGTTCGGACAAGCCGGTGCTGGTTGATTTTTGGGCGGAATGGTGCGGACCGTGCCGGATGATTGCGCCGTCGGTCGAAGCGATTGCCGAAGAATACAAGGAAAAGGCTGGCGTGTTCAAGATGAATGTGGACGAAAATATGAGCGTGCCGCAACGCTTCGGCATTCGCGGTATTCCGACGCTGATTCTCTTCAAAGGCGGTCAGGAACAGGAACGCATCGTCGGCGCGGTTTCACGCGAAAAGCTGGCGGAAGTGATTGATAAATACGTCTAAAATTAGTCAAGAGTAAAGAGTCGAGAGTGGAGAAAAGATTTAATTTTCCGCTCTCGACTTATTATTTTAAACCGTTTTTCTCCCGACTCCTTACTCTTCACTCTCGACTCTCTGGCTGGCATACTGATTGCTCATTTAGCCCGACAATAGAATCCGGTGTATTAAAAACATTCTCTCGGATTTTTGAGAAGAAACAGATTCTAAAGATAAGCAAGACAAACATCAAAGGGAGAAATTATGGACGCATTAGAACTTTTGAAAAACGACCACGATAAGGTTTCAGAGCTTTTTAAAAAGGTAAAAGCAACGGAAAGCGAAGCGGCACACCATCAAATTTTTGAAAAAATAAAAGAAGAACTCGAAACGCACACGCATATCGAAGAAACGATTTTTTATCCGGCTATCATTAAGAATGAAGAAATCAAAGATATTGTGATGGAAGGTCTCGAAGAACATAAACAGGCAAAAACTTTGCTTCGTGAAATTCCGAATCTTGCGGACGGCAGCGAAAAGTTTGAAGCAAAACTCAAAGTATTGATGGAAGACATCGAGCATCACGTCAAAGAAGAAGAAGAGGAAATGTTTCCGAAGGTAAAAAAGGCTTTTGATAAAACGAAACTTGAAGAACTCGGTGCGGAACTGGAAGCCGCTAAACAAAATTTCAAGAAATCCTATCAGGCAAGCGCAGGCAAATAAAATCAGTTTTGAGTAACCACGTATCAACGCGAAACTCCACGAAAAGGAGTTTCGTGTTTTTTCTTTTCATGATGTGCTAAATAATTAGCGGCTTTGTAAAAGATTATTTTTACAAAGCCGCCTGAAAACAATTTCAGTTTTGCTAAAATTTAGTAGTTTTTAGCGGAAGAGCTTATTTTAACGCCGCCGTTGGTGGTAACTACACGAATCGGCGCACCGCCGCCGTTTAAGTCCGTGTTAAGGCGTACCGCACGTTGACGGTCATTTCTGTCTACACTAAGACCGGCGATGTCGCTTTTGAATCCGCCGTTAACCGTGCCTGTTTCTATTCGCGCCGCGAAGGTTTCGGGCATTGATAAATGAACGCCGCCGTTGGTAGTTTGCATATCAAGACCGCTGCCTTTCCAACTGTTGCCGGATAATTCAACGTGAACGCCGCCATTTGCGGTTCTGCCTTTAACGTCGCCCGCCGAGTCACTCAAATGAATTCCGCCGTTCTGCGTTTCAAAATCCATTTTGCCGTCAACTCCGCTAATAGCAATGCCGCCATTATGTGCTGTTAATTTAAGATTAGTCGAGCGCGGCACGAAAATTTCGTAGGAAACCGCCCAGGTTGTTTCGCCCGTCGAATTTTCGGCGTGGACAGTCGGGCTTGTTTCGATGCGGATATTTCTTGCTATGGCTTGTGCCGCTTCATCGGTTGTACCTTGCGTTTGAACGCAGGCACGAACCAAAATGTCGGCTCTGTTTTCGCCTTTTACTTTAACGCCGCCGTTTTTCCCGCCATCAACACTTAAAAGACTTCCCGCACGCAATGTCATATCACGAGTTTCTTTGAACGAAACTCTGTTATCACCCGAAGAATAATTATGATTTGAGCAAAAATCACTGCCCTTTACCATTTTCTCGGTTTTGTCCTGAGCGAAAACGGCGGTTGCGGATATAAAAAGAATTGCCAACAGTAAAGCGCAGCAACGTAAAAATGTATTATTTGAAACCTTCATCATCGTCTAAATTCCCTCCAAAATTAGTGTTTAGTTTTGAAAATTGCTTTTCTATTAACGAAACACCGCACGTTTGAATTTTGTGACATTAAATTTGGAAACTTGTAAAAGTTTGAAAGAAACTCTTCATTCTATGCAGTCGAATAAAAAATCCGCATTCGTATTTATACAATCGCTGCCTCTTTCATCGTTTTGAATTCATCCAAGACATCGAACACTTGAAGCGCATATTTTACATTTCCGAACGGCGCGGAAACCTGCACGCCTTGGATCAAATCCTGAACTTCGGTCAAAGATTCCCGAGCGATTTTTATTCCTTCATCACGCGCTGCTTCCTTGCTTTTTTCCGAAGCAATTCGCATTCGCTGTAAAATATCCTGCGTAACGACGACGCCCGGAACTTCGTTGTGCATAAATTCGGCGTTGCGAATCGAGACGAGCGGAAAGATTCCGGCGACAATCGGAATTTTGCAATGCTCGATTCGTTTGAGAAAATCGCGCAGTTGTTTCGTGTCATAAACCGGCTGCGTGATGGCGTATTCCGCGCCCGCTTCGACTTTCCATTCAAAGCGTTTTATTTCTTCATCCAGATTTATCGCGCCCGGATTGACACCGACACCGATTGAAAAAGCCGTCGGACAGCCGATTGGATTATTGCCCAAATCAAGTCCGTGATTTAGTTTGTTGACCATATTCGTCAAGCCGATTGAGTCAATATCGAAAACGGCGGTCGCGTCGGGGAACGGTCCCATTTTCGGCGGATCGCCCGTGATTATCAAAAGATTGTGAACGCCGAGTGCCGCCGCGCCGAGCAAATCCGACATCATTCCGAGAAGATTTCGGTCGCGGCAGCAATAATGCAAAACGGCTTCGATGCCGATTTCGCGCTCGACTAAAATCGCCGTCGCCTGCGCCGACATTCT
>Ga0136618_10001109_pt1 | contig 10206 bp, 7 predicted proteins | sample AntDrymUQ3302106_2_FD_104805 | JGI IMG/M metagenome (GOLD analysis project Ga0136618, IMG submission 104805) | Polar desert sand microbial communities from Dry Valleys, Antarctica - metaG UQ330 (21.06) | ecosystem: Environmental > Terrestrial > Soil > Desert | place: Antarctica: Dry Valley...
CGGAATTGATTGCCGTTATTGTCATACGGCAGTTGAAACGTCGTATTCGGCAGGAATTCCGCCGACGCAGACTTGTATGAACTGTCACAGCCAGATTTGGGCGGATAGCCCGTATTTAGAGCCTGTTCGTGCCAGTTATCGGGACAATAAGCCGATTGAATGGGAACGGGTTCACGATTTGCCGGAATTTGCTTATTTTAATCACAGCATTCACGTTGCCAAAGGTGTCGGCTGCTCGACTTGTCACGGACAAATCGACAATATGCCCGCCGTCTATCAGGAAAACAGCTTGCAGATGGAATGGTGTCTGGCGTGTCACCGCGAGCCGGAAAAATATATTCGTCCGAAAGATAAAATCACCGATATGAATTGGCAGGACAGCGATTTGACGACGGACGAGAGACATCAGTTGTGGATTGATTATAAAATTCGCAGCCCGGAATTATTGACAAGTTGTTCAACTTGCCACAGGTGAAAATTTAGGATTCAAGATTCAGGATTTAGGATTTAGGATTTCAATTTTGAATCCTGAATCCTGAATCCTGAATCAAAAATAAGGAAATAGAAACAGATGCCGAGCAAAGACAGCAAAATGAATTTTGCATTGTTGCGAGACAGAATTCTTCAAAAAGAGGGAAAAGATTATTGGCGAAGCGTCGAAGAATTTGTTGACGCGCCGGAGTTTGAAGAATTCGTCAAGCGCGAATATCCGAGTCACGCCGAAGAATGGGAAGACGGCTTGAGCCGCCGCAACTTTATCAAAGTGATGGGCGCGTCGCTGGCGTTTGCGGGGCTGACCGGCTGCGTTATTCAACCGGCGGAAAAAATCGTGCCGTATGTTCGCCAGCCCGAAGATTTAGTGCCGGGCAAACCTCTGTTTTACGCGACGGCGATGACGCTTGGCGGAATCGCCACCGGACTTCTCGCGCAGTCATACGAAGGTCGTCCGACAAAAATCGAAGGCAATCCAGACCATCCGGGAAGTCTCGGCGCGACTGACGTTTTAGCGCAAGCCTCGCTCTTGCAAATGTATGACCCCGACCGCTCGCAGGAAATTACTTATCGCGGAAATCCTACGACTTGGGAAAATTTTATTGTCCAGCTTCGCGCCGCAATCAATGAAAACCGCGTGGACGGCGGCGCGGGAATCAGATTTTTGACCGAAACGGTAACTTCGCCGACTTTGATTTCCCAATTTAAGCAAATTTTTTCCGAGCTTCCGAACGCCAGACTTTATCAATACGAGCCGATTAATAAGGACAACGCGATGGCGGGCGCGAAGATGGCTTTTGGCTCGCCCGTCCATACGATTTATAAATTTGACCAAGCCGCGCGGATTTTGTCGCTCGACGAAGATATTTTTTCGGGCTTCAATGTTCGCTATATAAAGGATTATGCCAAAGCGCGGGCGTATTCCGAAGAAAAAAAAGAGATAAATCGGCTTTATACAATTGAAACAACCATCAGTTTGACAGGCGCAAAGTCAGACCATCGGCTTGCCGTCAAGCCGAGTCAAATGCCGGAGATTGCAAAAGCGGTCGCGGCAGCTTTGGGCGTGTCGGGAGCGAATCCCGACACGGCAGGTTTTTCCCCGGAAACAGTCCAGTGGATTCAAGTGATGGCGAAGGATTTGCTGGCGAACAGAGGCAAATCAATCGTCGTAGCGGGTGATAACCAAACGCCGGTAATTCACGCGCTGGCTCACGCGATGAATGCCGCGCTCGGAAATGTCGGGCAAACCGTAATTTACACCGAACCGTTGCATTCGAACGCGGAAACGCTGCAAGTTGAGGGTTTGCGTCAATTGGTTAACGAGATTGACGGCGGTGCGGTGAAAATGCTCGTTGTTTTGGGCGCGAATCCGGTTTACAACACGCCTGCCGATTTGAAGCTAAACGCGGAGAGAATGAATAAAATTCCGCTTCGCGTTCACTTGGGAATGTATGCGGACGAAACCGCAGAGCTTTGCCAGTGGCACGTTTCCGAAAAGCATTATCTTGAAATGTGGGGCGACACGCGGGCTTACGACGGCACGGTTACAATTGTTCAGCCTTTGATTGAGCCGCTTTACGGCAGCAAGAGCAGCTACGAAGTCACGCAGCTTTTCGCCAGAGAAAACTACGACAAAAAAGATTACGATATTGTCAAAGAATTTTGGCAAAAGCAAGGCTTGGCAAATGCGCCGCTCGGATTGACGCTGCCGGCAAACACGACCGCGAACGCCGCGACGCAAAATAGAGAAGCGGGAACACAGCCCGCGCCGACGAATCAGCCGACAAATTCCGGTCGGGCAACCGCGAATTCAACTTCCGCGCAAACGTCCGGCACTTCAAACCAAACTGCAAACGCTTCGCCCGCGTCGGGAAATTTTGAAGATTTGTGGCGCAAAGTCGTTCATAACGGTTTTATTCCAGATTCGGCAGCCGCCGCGAAATCCGTTTCGGCAAGCACCGGATTTTTGGCGCAGCCCGCGGCAAATCCGTCTGTCGGCGGCGGCGCATTGGAAATTTCCATTTTACCCGACCCGTGCGTTTATGACGGACGCTTTACCAATAACGGATGGCTACAGGAACTTCCCAAACCTTTGACTAAAACTACCTGGGACAATGTAGCTTTAATCAGCCCGCGAACCGCGCGGCGATTGGGAATTAATCAAGACCGTCGGGAAGACAGGGAACTCAGCGGCGCGGAATTAGGAACGACTTTTTATAATACGAAAGGCGGAAATTTATTTTCCGATTTGGCAACGCTTGAGTATCAGGGCGGACGAATTGATAAACCTGTTCCGATGTGGGTTGCGCCCGGTCAGCCCGACGACGTGATAACGATTTATCTCGGCTACGGGCGAGCCAGAGCCGGACGAGTCGGAACAGGAATAGGTTATAACGCTTACGATGTCCGCCGGTCTGATGCAATGAATTTCGGTACGGGAAATATCGAACAAACCGGCGGGCAGGCAGTAATCGCTTCGACGCAGACGCATTTTAATATGGAAGGACGCGACATTCTGCGCGTCTGGAACGTTGAGGATGTTGAATTACTGGGTGAAAAATCCAAGAAGGAACAAGAAGAGGAAGCGGGATACGATGCTTCGATGTATCCGAAGTTTGAATACTTGGGCAACAAATGGGGAATGAGCGTTGATTTGAATTCGTGCGTCGGTTGTAATGCCTGCGTTATCGCGTGCCAATCGGAAAATAACATTCCGGTGGTCGGCAAAGAACAGGTCGAGCGCAGCCGCGAAATGCACTGGATGCGAATTGATACATATTTCGGCGGCGATGACATAAACAATCCTGAGGGACCGAGTTTTCAGCCGATGCTCTGTCAGCAGTGTGAGCTTGCGCCGTGCGAAACGGTCTGTCCGGTTCACGCGACGGTTCACAGCGCGGAAGGCTTGAACGATATGGTTTATAACCGCTGCGTCGGCACGCGCTATTGCTCGAACAACTGTCCGTATAAAGTCAGACGCTTTAATTTTCTGCTTTATCAAGACTGGGATACGCCGCAATATAAATTGATGCGTAACCCGGAAGTTACGGTTCGCAGTCGCGGCGTGATGGAAAAATGTACTTACTGCACGCAGCGAATTGCGGCAGCCAGAATCGAAGCCGAAAAAGACGAGCGGAAAATACGCGATGGCGAGATTTTGACGGCGTGTCAATCGGTCTGTCCGGCGGATGCGATTGTCTTCGGCGATTTAAACGACGAGAACAGTCTGGTTGCCAAACTAAAAAAAGAATCTCGCAATTACAATGTTCTCAACAATTTAAATACGCAGCCAAGAACCACGTATCTGGCGGCTTTGAAGAATCAGAACAAAGAAATGCCTGACTACAAGCCGCCGACTCTAAAAGAAAGCGACCATAAAACTGGCGAAAAGAGAGAAGGGGATTTGAGTCATTAAAGTTTTTGAAGACAACAGAAAAATAACAAAGTAACGCCGAAAGCTATGCAAGAGACACAAAAGGCTGAAAGAAAACTTTTCCCGACGATGGTCGAGGGCGACCACGATTTTGCCAGCGTGACGGACAAAATCAGCGACTTGACGCTAAAGAAGCGAACTCCGTTCGGTTGGTTTATCGGCTTCGGAATCGCTTTTATCATTATGCAATTGCTTTTGATGACGGTCACTTATCTGTTGACAACCGGTATCGGAATTTGGGGAAACAATCAGCCGGTCGGTTGGGCGATGCCGATTATCAATTTCGTTTGGTGGATTGGAATCGGACACGCCGGAACGCTTATCTCTGCTATTCTCCTGCTTTTGAATCAAAAATGGCGCACTTCGATTAACCGTTTTGCCGAAGCGATGACGCTGTTTGCGGTTGCCTGCGCGGGACTTTATCCGCTTCTTCACACGGGTCGTCCGTGGCTGGCTTACTGGCTTTTTCCGTATCCGAACACGATGGGAATGTGGCCTCAGTTTCGCAGCCCTTTGATTTGGGACGTATTCGCCGTTTCGACCTACGCGACAGTTTCGCTTTTATTCTGGTATGTCGGTTTGATTCCAGATATTGCCACTTTGCGCGACCGAGCTAAAAACAAATTTTTCAAAGTCATTTACGGACTGCTTTCGATGGGCTGGCGCGGTTCTGCCAGGCATTGGCATCGCTACGAGATTGCCTATTTGCTGTTGGCAGGACTTTCGACGCCGCTCGTTCTTTCGGTTCACTCAATCGTCAGCTTCGACTTTTCGGTTTCGCAAGTTCCGGGCTGGCACGCCACGATTTTTCCGCCGTATTTTGTCGCGGGCGCGGTTTTCGCGGGATTTGCGATGGTTTTGATTCTGTGCATTCCGCTTCGCGTCTGGTATAACATGAAGGATTTGATTACCGACCAGCATCTGGTCTATATGGCGAAGGTAATGCTGGCGACCGGAATGATAGTCGTTTACGGTTACGCGATGGAAGCCTTTTTCGGTTGGTATAGCGCCAGCCAATACGAAGTTTTTATGATTAAAAACCGTATCTGGAACGGACCTTACTGGTGGTTTTACTGGCTCTTGATTCTTTGCAACGGGGTTTCGATTCAATTTTTATGGTTCAAGCGTTTTCGTGAAAGCGCGTTTTGGCTGTTTATCATTTCGCTGGTCGTCAGCGTCGGAATGTGGCTTGAGCGTTTCGTGATTATTATTACGAGTCTGCACCGCGATTTTCTGCCGTCTTCCTGGGGGATGTATTCGCCGACGATTTTTGACTGGACGATGTTTATCGGGACGCTCGGTATGTTTTTCACGCTGATTTTTCTGTTCGTCAGATTTTTGCCGATTATTTCTATCTTTGAAGTGAGAACGTTGCTGCCGTCCGCGCAAGTCTCGCACGGACATGCGGGACACGGCGAGACGCGCGAAGACCGTCCGAATTCGTTCAACGAATCAGTTAATAAAGCCCAAAGCGCGGAGGATAAGTAAGTTTTGTGAAATTAGAATTGCAATCGACCGAGTTTGTCCGCGTTCGGTGAAAAAGGGCAACTCACCCGTGTCAAACCGTTCGCCAGCGAATCCGGTCGGTTGCAACCCGAAAGCAAAAGTTATGAAAAAGAATATCTACGGATTATTAGCGGAATTCGATACGCCGACTCAGCTAGTCGACGCGGCGAATAGAATTCGGGAAGCCGGTTATACGAAGACCGACGCCTTCTCGCCGTTTCCGCTTCACGAAATCGACGAGGCACTCGGCATCAAGCGAAGCATTTTGCCGTATCTGGTTTTCGGCGGCGCGGTGACCGGACTTTTGACCGGTTTCGCATTGCAGATTTTCGTCCATTACATCGATTACCCGATTATCGTCGGCGGTCGCCCCTTTATCAGTATTCCGTCGTTCATTCCACCGGCATATGAATTAACGATTTTATTCGCGGCATTTACCGCTGTCGGCGGAATGATACTGCTCAACGGCTTGCCGCAGCCGTATCATCCGGTTTTCAATGTTCCGCGTTTTGCTCTGGCAACCAGAGAAAAGTTTTTTTTATTGATTGAAACAAAAGACCCGAAATTTAATTACGATGAAACCAGAGAATTTATGCAGGGTTTGGACGCGCAGGAGGTTTTTGATGTTGATGAATAAGTCCAAAGTCCAAAGCCCAAAGTCCAAAGTCGGTAAATCGGTAATCTACTGCTTACTGCTTACTGCTTACTGCTTACTTTTCTTGGGGTGTCGCTACGATATGCAAGACCAGCCGCGTTATAAAGCTCATAAGAAGAGCGATTTTTTCAGCGACGGAAAGGCGATGAGAGATTTACCGGATGGCACGGTCGCCCGCGGGATGTTGCGCGAAGACAAAGATTTTTATACAGGCAAGAAGCAAAATGCCGGCGGCGCAGCAACTGCCGCTGCTCCGGTAACAACCGTGGCGGACGGCTCGGGCAATACGCTGGTGACAAGTTTTCCCGACGCGATTGAGGAATTTCCCGTTCCGATTACCAAAGAATTGATTGACCGCGGCGAGGAAAGATACCGAATTTTCTGCATTATGTGTCACGGTCCGGTCGGCAACGGCGACGGGATGATTGTGCGGCGCGGCTTTCCAAAACCGCCGACTTACAACGACGACCGCCTTCGCAACGCGCCGGTCGGACATTTCTTTGATGTTATTACAAACGGTTGGGGCAAGATGAACAGTTACGCATCGCAAGTTCCGGTCGCCGACCGCTGGGCAATCGTCGCTTATATTCGGACTTTGCAAGTCAGCCAAAACCCGAACGGCAATATGATGATGACTCCATCGAGAGAAACAAACACGACGAATACAAGCGCATTGCCAATTCCCGAAGCGACTGCTTTGCCGAACATGCCCGAGCGCGGAGGAACGAGATAAATGTTAGGAAATATTAATTTTCAGGCACCGGCGGCGGAAATCAATCGCCTGCGCACTCTGGCACTCGGCATCGGCGGTATCGGTTCAATCATTATTTTAGTGATTGCTTTGATTTTCCCCGAACAGAGAGAACAGGCATTGCGTTCCTGGCTTTTGGGTTTTATCTTCTGGGGCGGCATCGGTATCGGAAGTTTGGGAATTCTGCTGCTTCAATATTTGACGGGCGGCGCGTGGGGCGTGATGATTCGCCGCATTCTCGAAGCCGGTTCGCGGACGCTGCCGATTGTTTTTGTGTTGTTTCTGCCGATAATTTTTGGCTTAACCTATTTATATGCGTGGACGCATATGCCGGACGACCCGATTGTTAGAGAACGCGGAGCGTATTTAACCGTCGGCTGGTTTATTTTTCGCTCGGTTTTATATTTTATTTTGTTCGGCTCGATGGCTTATTTTCTCAACAAATGGTCGCTCGAACAAGATAATGCGACGACTTATGAACAATCAGCGAAGTCTCTGGCGGACTGTGGAAAGTTTTCGGGTCCGACGATAATTTTCTATGTTTTTACGGTGACTTTCGCGTCGATTGATTGGGTGATGACGCTCGACCCGCATTTTTATTCGACGATGTGGGGATTTCTCTTCGTCGCGGGTTGGACGCTCAGCACTTTCTCTTTTTCAGTCGTGATTTTAGCGTGGCTGTCCGACCGCGAGCCGATGAACCGGATTGTTGGGAAAAGACATTTTCACGACATCGGCAAACTGATGCTTGCGTTTACGATGGTCTGGGCGTATTTCAATTTTTCGCAATACTTGATTATCTGGTCGGGAAACATCCCGGAAGAAACGAAATGGTACATACCTCGCGTTCAGGGAACCTGGGGCGCAATAGGCGTGCTTTTGATTATATTTCACTTTGCGTTTCCATTTCTCGTCCTGCTGTCGCGCGACATCAAGCGTAACGCGAAATGGCTCTCGATGCTGGCGGTTTTTATTCTCGTGATGCGATTGATTGATATGTATTATCTGATCGGTCCGAGTCCGACTATCGAAAGTCACGGTACAGAAGTGCCGTTTCACATTCACTGGATGGATTTTCTCGCGCCGGTCGCGGTCGGCGGAATTTGGCTGTGGTGGTTTTTCGGCGAGCTTCTAAAACGTCCGCTCGTGCCGATTAACGACCCGTATATGGAAAACGCCATTGCACACGGAAAAGAACATTAAATAAATGATGAATCAGATTGACGAATTATGAACATTAGAATTTTAATTCATCATTTCGCAGTTATTATTCGTAATTAAAAGATATGGCAAAGCACGAAAAAACTTTTGTAGATTTGGATAAGCCTTATGAATCGAATGTCATCGGGATGCGCGGAATTATTTATTTCGCCGTCGGTTTGTTTCTCTTGTGTGTGGTGACTTTCGGTTTGATGTGGTTTTTGCAAAATGTGATGGAAGAGCAGTCGATTGCGGAGAAAGACACAGCACCGCCGATGATGATGAGCAAAGAAGAACGGCTGCCGCCCGAACCGCGCCTGCAATCCGCGCCGGGTTTCGGAGTGGACGGTCCGCAAGGGCGAATTAATTTAGAATTAAAAGCACCGCAGTCGGAATATCGCAATTTGCAGGACGAGTGGCAAACTCTCTGGGAAGAAGGACAGAAGGACGCGAAAACGGGAATGGTCGTAACATTGCCAATCGAAGAGGCTAAACGAAAATTTCTTGAGCAGAGTGCCGGAAAACCGCAGCCGAATGCTGAACAAGACGGGCAAGTTATGAAAGAGTCGCGCGCGCTTGTTTCGCTTTCAAGCGCGGGAAGAACCGCTTCCGATGTCAGAAGATAAATTGAAGGATGAAGGATGAGAAAGGTTAGAATCCTGAATCTCAATTTGCAGTTTAAAGATTTTATGAAAAAGAGTTCAGTCATTTCAGCAGTTTTGAAACTGAAACTTTTATTAAGTTTGAGTATTTTGTTGATGTTCGGGAGCGTTTCGGCGCAAAAGTCCGAACACTACAATTCGCCGCTTTACGCGCCGAAAACTTATGATCCGACGCAAGCCGGCGTAAGCAGCGGTTTGCCGCGACAATTGGAAAAAGTCGGTATTGACCAAAAGCTGAATTCACAGTTGCCGCTCAATGCGGCATTCAAAGATGAAAACGGCAAAGCAGTTTTATTAGGCGATTATTTCGGCAAAGGCAGACCGGTTGTTCTGGCTCTCGTTTATTACGAATGTCCGATGCTCTGCAATGAAGTATTGAACGGCTTGACCGGCAGTTTGAAGGGAATTTCGTTTGATGCCGGGCAGGAATTCGACGTGGTAGCAATCAGTTTCGACACCAGAGAAAATGATAAAGCCGATTTAACCAAAAACAAAAAAGCGAGTTATATGGCGCGGTACGGGCGAAGCGGCACTGAAAACGGCTGGCACTTTTTGACCGGAACGCAGAGCGAGATTGACAAAGTAACGGAAGCCGTCGGGTTTAATTATCAGTTCGACGAAAAGACGAATCAGTTTGCCCACGCCGGCGGAATAATGGTGGCAACGCCCGAAGGCAAGCTGTCGCGGTATCTTTACGGCATTGATTACGCGCCGAAGGATTTAAAATTTAGCTTGATGGAGTCGGCGCAGAACAAAATCGGAAATCCGGTCGAGCAGCTTTATCTTTACTGTTTTCATTACGACCCGGCATCCGGCAAATACGGTCTGGCGATTTTGAGTGTTTTGCGGCTTTTATCGGTTGCAACTATTTTAGGCATCGGCGCAATGTTACTCGTTTTTTGGCGGTATAACCGAAATAAAACGGCAGATTTGAAATAGGTTCAGGATTCAGAATTCAAGATTCAGGATTTAGGATTCAAAATTCAAGGTTCAAGATTCAGGATTTAGGATTCAAAATTCAAGGTTCAAGATTCAAGATTCAAGATTTAGGATTCAAAATTCAAGGTTCAAGATTGAGGAGTTAAAATTTAATTCAGAATCCTGAATCCTAAATCCTGAATCCTAAATCCTGTAATCTGAAATTTTTAGATATTATGCAACAGAATTCTTCATGGGTTCCAATATTTCCAGAGCAAGCCTCGACGTTCGCGTGGCAGGTGGACGGACTATATTTTTATCTGCTTGCCATCACCGCGTTTTTCACAATCGGGATTGTCGCGGCACTTATTTTCCTTGTCATCAAATATCGTGAAAAGGAAAAATATGCGACCGGCGCGGAGATTCACGGGTCAATCGGATTGGAAACTCTCTGGTCAATTATTCCGTTTGTCATTTCCATGACGGTTTTTCTCGGCGGCGCGATTGTTTATTATAATCAATATCGGATGCCGAAGGACGCGATGGAGATTTACGTCGTCGGGAAACAATGGATGTGGAAGTTGCAGCA
>Ga0136618_10001112_pt1 | contig 10196 bp, 8 predicted proteins | sample AntDrymUQ3302106_2_FD_104805 | JGI IMG/M metagenome (GOLD analysis project Ga0136618, IMG submission 104805) | Polar desert sand microbial communities from Dry Valleys, Antarctica - metaG UQ330 (21.06) | ecosystem: Environmental > Terrestrial > Soil > Desert | place: Antarctica: Dry Valley...
ATGCTGAACAACTACCGGATGGCTGAGCTGCATGCGCAGGAGGCTCCCGAGCGGGTGCTCGAGCTCGAGGAGTGGGGCGCGCTCTTCGACCGTACGGCCGAGGGTCTGATCTCCCAGCGCGACTTCGGCGGACACCGCTACGCCCGGCTCGCGCACGTGGGCGACCGCACCGGGCTGGAGATGATCCGGACGCTGCAGCAACGTGCGGTGTCGCTCGGCATCGACGTGTTCATGGAGTGCACGATCACCGAGGTCTTCTCCACCGGCGGTGCGGACGGCACGAGCATCTCAGGAGCGGTCGGCTACCGCCGTGAGACGGGACGCTTCCTGGTCTTCAACACCCCCAGCGTGGTCCTTGCGACAGGTGGCATCGGCAAATCGTACCAAGTCACCAGCAACTCCTGGGAGTACACCGGCGACGGGCACGCCCTTGCGCTCCGAGCCGGCGCGTCCCTCATCAACATGGAGTTCGTCCAGTTCCACCCGACCGGCATGGTCTGGCCCCTGTCGGTGCGTGGCCTGCTCGTCACCGAGTCGGTACGCGGCGACGGCGGTGTCCTGCGCAACTCCGAGGGCAGACGGTTCATGTTCGACTACATCCCCGACTACTTCAAGGACGAGACCGCCGACACCGAGGAGGAGGGGGACCGGTGGTACGAGGACAAGAAGAACAACCGCCGGCCACCGGAGCTGCTCCCGCGTGACGAGGTCGCCCGGGCGATCAACTCCGAGATCAAGGCGGGGCGCGGGTCACCGCACGGCGGCGTCTTCCTCGACATCGCCTCGCGCCGCGACGCCGAGTTCATCCGCCGTCGGCTGCCCTCGATGTACCACCAGTTCAAGGAGCTGGCCGACGTCGACATGACGGCCGAGCCGATGGAGATCGGGCCCACCTGCCACTACGTGATGGGCGGTGTCGAGGTCGATGCCGACTCCCAGGTGAGCATCGTGGAGGGTCTGTACGCGGCGGGCGAGGTAGCCGGTGGCATGCACGGGTCCAACCGGCTCGGCGGCAACTCACTGTCGGACCTGCTGGTGTTCGGGCGACGGGCCGGGGAGAGCGCTGCCGCGCATGCCGAGAAGGCCAAGGGATCGGCCGGGCTGCAGAGCGACGCGGTCAAGGCGTCCGCCGAGCGTGCACTCGCCCCGTTCGCTGAGGAAGGTGGCGAGAACCCGTACACCATCCAGAAGGACCTGCAGGACGTCATGCAGCGACTGGTCGGCATCATCCGTACGGGTGAGGAGCTGCGTGAGTCGCTGACGGAGATCGAGGCACTCAAGCAGCGGGCCGGTCACCTCACCGTCGAGGGTCACCGGCAGTACAACCCCGGCTGGCACCTGGCGCTGGACCTGCCCAACATGCTGCTCATCTCCGAGTGCATCGCGACGGCCGCGCTCGAACGTGAGGAGTCCCGGGGCGGACACACCCGCGACGACTTCCCCGGACCGAACGACGAGTGGGGCACCAAGAACCTCGTCCTCACGTTGGACGACGAGTCCGTCCACCTCGAGCACCAAACGTTGCCGGTCATGTCCGACGAACTCAAGACCCTTTTCGAGGAGCCCTCATGACGGAGCTGAAGATGCGCGTGTGGCGTGGCGACGCCTCTGGTGGTGAGCTCTGCGACTTCACCGTGGAGGCGGAGGAGGGCGAGGTCGTCCTGGACGCGATCCACAAGCTGCAGGCCACCCAGGCGGGCGACCTCGCGGTGAGATGGAACTGCAAGGCGGGCAAGTGCGGCTCGTGCAGCGCCGAGATCAACGGCAGGCCGCGCTTGTTGTGCATGACCCGCCTGGCGGACTTCGACCCCACCGAGACGATCACGGTCACGCCAGTGCGCGCGTTCCCGGTGATCCGGGACCTGGTGACGGATGTGTCCTTCAACTACGAGAAGGCCAAGGAGGTGCCGGCATTCGCCCCCGGGCCACCCGACGCCGACGGCAAGCGACGGATGATGCAGGCCGATGTCGAACGCGGCCAGGAGTTCCGCAAGTGCATCGAGTGCTTCTTGTGCCAGGACGTGTGCCACGTCGTGCGCGACCACGAGGAGAACAAGCCCGCGTTCGCCGGGCCCCGGTTCTTCCTGCGCTACGCCGAGCTCGACATGCACCCACTCGACACCCACGACCGCCGCGAGCTCGCTCAGGAGGCCGCGGGGCTCAACATGTGCAACATCACCAAGTGCTGCACCGACGTCTGCCCCGAGGGCATCAAGATCACCGACAACGCGATCATCCCGATGAAGGAACGTGTCGTCGACCGCAAATACGACCCGTTGGTCTGGCTCGGGTCGAAGATCCCCAGGCGTGGCGGCGGCCCCGCCCGCGAAGACGTGTGAGCCCCGCGCTCAGGGGATCGCGGGGTTGTTGCCGCCGCTGACCACCACGACGACGGTCTCGCCCGTCTCGACGCGCACCGCACCGGACTGCAGAGCGGCAAGTGCGGCTGCCGCGCCGGGCTCGGCGAGGACCCGGCAGTGCTGCCACAGCCAGGACCGGGCCGCGATGATGTCGTCGTCGCCGACCTCGACCGGGCTGGTCTGCAGCGCTGCGGCCGTGGCGAACGCGAGCTCTCCGACCTTCTCCGCTCCGAGCGAGTCCGCCGCCACTCCGGACACCTCGATCGGCACCGGGTGCCCGGCCGCCTGGGCTCTGGCGAGGTTGGCGCACAACCGCGGTTCTATGGGCAGCACCTGGGCCGTTCCACGCAGCGCCAGCGCGGTACCGGCGTACAACCCTCCGCCGCCGCAGGCGACGAGGACCAGCCCTGCCTCTGGCACCTGCGACGCGATCTCCAGTCCGACGGTTCCGGCGCCACACACCGTGCTGGGCTGGTCGTACGCGTGCACAGTGGCAACTGAACGGCCCTCGGCCCATTGGCGCGACGCCGCGAGGGCCCCGGGGTAGAAGCCCTCGACGACATGGGCGGTCGCCCCGTGGCCGCGGATGCGCTCGACCTTCTCCGCCGGCGAGGTCGCCGGGACGAAGACATCGGCGACCAGGCCGGCCAGCTTGGACGCCCAGGCGATCGCCGCACCGTGGTTGCCGCCAGAGGCGGCGACGACGCCGGTTGTACCGGGGGGCAGGGAGAGCACCGAGTTCAGCGCACCTCGGGCTTTGAACGACCCGGTGTGCTGGGTCAGCTCGAGCTTGAGCACGACCCGGCCGGGCACGCCGAGGTCGTGGCCGTCGATCTCGAGCACCGGCGTACGGCGTACGCGTCCGCTGATGCGTTGGGCGGCAGCCTCGATGTCGGCACGGTCGGGCAGCGCAGCTCTCATCGCAGGCCGAAGGTGCAGTGCGCGGTCCATCCTGCCGCGTCGTCGTGGACGTACAACGCGAAGGAGTCGACGAGGAAGGCGCACTCGAACGTCGCGAGCACGGCGTACGCACGGTCCAGAGCCGCGTCGTGGAGGTGGTGCGCAACGGTGACGTGCGGGTGGAACGGGAAGACCGGCTCGCCGGCTCCGAGGCCGTTGCGCACCGACTTGGCGAGCAGCTCGGTGTGGGAGATGCCCTGGCTGACGGCGATGAACACGACTGGGGAGATGGGTTGGAACGTTCCCGTACCGCGGAGGTGCATCAGGTAGGCCTCGTGCTCGTCGGCCGCCATCTCCAGCGCTGCGTAGACGTCGGGCAGGTGATCCTCGGCCACCTCCATCGGCGGCGTGAGGGTCACGTGGGAAGGGACGGTCTCGGCGAGCGGGTCACCGAAGTCGGCGCGGTGCCGGCGGAGCTGGCCGCCAAAGGGCTCCGGCACCGAGATTGCCACCCCGATCGTAGGCATGCCCGAAACCCTAGCCCGCCGACGTCGGGCTGTGCGCCGGACGGGTGAGTCCGGTCTTGTCGTAGACGTCGCTCAGGGTGCGCTGCGCCTCCTCCTGGGCGCGCGCGGCGCCACCGTCCAAGAGCCGCCCGAGCTCGGCGCGGTCCTGCAGCAGATCCAAGGTCTTGGCGCGGAACGGGGTGATGAAGTCGGTGACGACCTCGGCAAGGTCGGCCTTGAGGTGGCCGTAGCCGCGGCCGTCGTACGACTCCACGAGGCGCTCGATCGTCTCCCCCGAGAGGGCGGAGAAGATCGTCAGCAGGTTGGACACCCCGGGTTTGGTGACGGCGTCGAAGCTGACTCGGCTGCCCGAGTCGGTGACCGCCGATCGAACCTTCTTGGCAGAGACCGCGGGGTCGTCCAGGAGGTCGATGATGCCGTTCGCCGACGACGCAGACTTGCTCATCTTGGCGGTCGGGTCCTGCAGGTCGAAGATCTTCGCTGTCTGCTTGACGATGTGCGGCTCGGGAACGGTCAGGGTCGCGCCGAACCTGTTGTTGAACCGTCCGGCGAGGTCCCGGGTGAGCTCGAGATGCTGGCGCTGGTCCTCGCCGACAGGCACCTTGTCCGCCTGGTAGAGCAAGATGTCGGCCGCCTGTAGGACCGGGTAGGTGAACAGGCCGACGCTCGTCCGGTCGGCTCCACCCTTGGCTGCCTTGTCCTTGAACTGGGTCATGCGGCTGGCCTCACCGAACCCGGTCAGGCAACCGAGCACCCAGGCGAGCTGGGCGTGCTCGGGCACCTGGCTCTGGACGAACAGCACGCTGCGCTCGACGTCGATGCCGGCGGCGATGAGCTGGGCGGCCGATCGCAAGGTCCGCTGCCGAAGCACGACAGGATCGAAATCGACTGTTATCGCGTGCAGGTCCACGATGCAGTAGAAGGCGTCGTGCTCGTCCTGCAACGTCACCCAGTGCCGCAACGCCCCCAGGTAGTTGCCGAAGTGAAACGAGTCGGCTGTCGGCTGGATCCCGGACAGGACACGGGGTCGCGTGGGCATGGCGTGCATTGTGCCAGCCGGGCCGGTCGCTGCGACCCACCCCCTCGTCGGCACCCTCCCATCCCTCGTTGGCACTTACCCGATCCCCGCTGAGACTTACACTTTCGGGCCGACACGCCGCCTTGTGAACCAATGACCGTAAGTCTCAGCGCGTCCGTTCGGGGGTGGCGGCGGGAACCGGGGCGGGCGGCGGCAACGGCTCGACGCGAACCCGCGCCACTCGTCGCCCGTCGAGCTCGGTGGCGGTGATCACGAAGCCGTCGTGCTGGACGGTGTCCCCGAGCTCGGGCAACCGTCTCAGCACCGCAGCCATGAAGCCGGCGACGGTCTCGTACTGACCATCAGGCAGCGTCACAGCGGTCTCGTCCTCGAACGCGTCCAGGTTGAGGAGTCCGTCCACCTCGATGCTGCCGATTGCCGACCGCGCCTTGTCCGGCTCGTCGGTGTCGTACTCGTCGCGGATGTCGCCGATCAGCTCCTCGACGAGGTCCTCCATCGTCACGATGCCATCGGTGCCGCCGTACTCGTCCATGACGATCGCCAGGTGGACCTCCTCGCGTCGCATGTCGGTCAGGGCCGAGAGCACACCGCGCGTGCTGGGCAACATGATCACCTCACGGGCCAGGTCTTTGACACGGACCGAGCGGCCTTGCATGCTCGGCGCGAGCAGGTCGCGCACGTGCACGAACCCGATGACGTCGTCGGAGGACTCCCCGATGATCGGGTAGCGCGAGTGCGGTCGGTCCAACGCGTGCTTGACCGCCTGGTAGACCGGCATGTCGGCCTCGAGAAAGTCGACCTCCGTGCGCGGCAGCATCACCTCGCGGAGCAGGCGGTCGCCGGCGTCGAAGACATCGTCGACGATCTGACGCTCTTCGGCCGACAGCGTGTCTTGGCTCGCGACCAGGATCCGCAGCTCCTCCTCGGTCATCTCCGCGCGAGCCGCGTGCGGGTCGCCGCCGAGAAGTCGTACGACGAAGTCGGTCGAGACCGAGAGCAACCAGATGACGGGCTTGGAGATCCGAGCGACCCGGTCGATGGTCGGAGCCACTGCCAGCGCGATCCCGACCGTCCGTTGTAGCGCCAGTCGCTTGGCGACCAGCTCGCTCAGCACGATGGAGAAGTACGAGATCACGATGGTGATGAGGACGAGGGCAACGACGTCGGCCACTGGCCGGCTCATCGGTGTCCGTACCAGCCACGGCGCGAGGTCATCGGCGAGCGTGGCGCCGCCGAATGCCGCCGACATGAACCCGGCAAGCGTGACGCCCACCTGGACCGCGGAAAGGAAGCGGTTGGGCTGGCCGGCCAGTCGGGCGACCGCAGCGCCGCGCCGACCGGTCCCGGACAAGGCGCTGACCTGGCTCTCGCGGATCGAGACTAGCGCCATCTCCGCCGCGGCGAACAAGCCGCCGATAAGGATGAAGGCAAACACCAGCCCGACGCTGAGGAGGGTCGAGTTCACCTGGCCAGGGTAGTGGAGGTCCAGACTGGTCACATGAGCGTGCAGCGGTGGACCGCGCCCGGACGGGTCAACCTGATCGGCGAGCACCTGGACTACAACGGTGGCCCGGTGCTGCCCATCGCCATCGACCGGAGCACGACTGTCAAGGCCCGTACCCGCGAGGACGACCGGGTACGCGTGTGGAGCGCAGGTCGCGATGCCTCGGTCGAGTTCGCGGTGGCCAGCGCACCAGGGGACGTGCAGGGTTGGGCGGGCTACGTCGCCGGCGTCGTGTGGGCGTGCCGGCAGAGCGGCTTGGATGTCCCCGGCGTCGACGTCGTCGTCGACTCCGACGTGCCGGTCGGTGCGGGGTTGTCGTCGTCGGCGGCTCTTGAGTGTGCGGTGGCCCTCGCCGTCGTCGACCTCGTCGGCGTGGACCTGGACCCGATCGACCTGGCGTTGATCGGCCAGCGCGCGGAGAACGACTACGTCGGTGTCCCGTGCGGGTCGATGGACCAGCTCGCCTCCGCGTGCGGCCGGCAGGGGCACGCGCTGCTCATCGACACAGCTCCCGAGCGCCCCACCGTCGAGACCGTCCCCGCACACTGGGTCGAGGACGGCCTCGCCCTGGTGGTCATCGACACCCGCGCCAAGCACTCCCTCGCCGACGGCGAGTACGCCAACCGCCGCCGTGAGTGCGAGGAGGCTGCCGGGCTGCTCGGGATCGAGGCTCTGGCCAAGGCAGGCCCGGACGCGATCCTGCGGATCGAGGACGAGACGCTCAAGGCACGCGTGCGCCACGTGATCACCGAGACCGCGCGGACACGGGCGGCGACGAAGGCACTGCGTTCTCGGGCGTGGGCCCAGCTCGGCACGCTGTTCACGGCCTCACACCTCTCGCTGCGCGACGATTACGAGGTCAGCGCGCCAGAGCTCGACATCGCGGTGGACGCAGCACTCGAAGCAGACGCCCTCGGCGCGAGGATGACCGGCGGTGGCTTCGGCGGCAGCATCATCGCTCTCGTCGCCGCGAAGGGAGTCGACGCTGTGGTCGCGCGCGTCGAGAAGGCGTTCGCCGACCGCGAGCTCACCGCGCCTCAAGCCTTTGTCGTCGCACCGCAGGACGGCGCCCGCCGACTATGATGCCCGATTAGTACGGTCGCCCGTCGCGCGGGAGACGATGGCGCCGGTGAGCAACGACAACGTCCCGGCAGCCGGCGTCATCGCGTATCAGGGCGAGGCCGGCGCCAACTCCCACATCGTGGTCCAGGAGGCATACCCGGGCTGGGAGCCGATGGCCTGCGCGTCGTTCGAGGACGCCTTTGCCGCGGTGAGCGACGGGGCCGCCGAGCTCGCGGCGATTCCGATCGACAACTCCAGCGCCGGGCGGGTCGCCGACATTCACCACTTTCTGCCGACCGCAGACCTTCACATCGTTGCCGAGTACTTCCTGCCTATCCACTTCCACCTGCTCGCGGTGCCGGGCGCGAGCCTGCAGACCATCCGCACCGTGCACAGCCAGCTGCACGCTCTCGGGCAGTGCCGCCGGATCATCGGCCAACACGGCCTCGAACCGGTCACCGCCGGGGACACCGCAGGATCTGCCCGCGAGGTCGCCGAGTCCGGGGACCCGACGAAGGCGTCGCTGGCGACGTCGCTGGCCGCGCAGATCTACGGTTTGCAGACGCTCGCTGCGGACGTGGAGGACGAGCCGCACAACACCACTCGCTTCGTCATCTTGTCCAAGACCCCGCAGGTGCCTGCTGTCGCGGCCGGGCCCACGGTGACCACCTTCGTCTTCAACGTCCGCAACCTGCCCTCTGCGCTGTACAAGGCCCTTGGCGGGTTCGCCACCAACGGCGTCAACATGACCAAGCTGGAGAGCTACATGGTCGGCGGGCAGTTCACCGCCACGCAGTTCCTCGCCGAGGTCGACGGTCACCCCGAGGATCCCCCTGTCGCTCGCGCGCTCGAGGAGCTCGCGTACTTCTCGACCGACGTGACGCTGCTCGGGGTCTACCCCGCCGACCCGTTCCGCGCCGAGGCCGCGCCGCCGTGACTCCCAGCGTCCCGTACCGCTATCCCGTCGACGTACCCGTCCTGACCGACGGCGTGGTCACCCTGCGGGCACACACCGACGCCGACATCGAGCCGATGGTGCAGATGTGTCGTGACGAGCAGATGCAGCACTGGACCCAGATCGGCGCCGACTACGGTCCGGGCGACGCAGAGCGGTGGGTCCGGGTGATCATGCGCACCGGGTGGGAGGAACGCGACCACCGTGGGTGGGCGATCGAGGCCGCCGGTGACGACGGCACCGCACGCTTCGCCGGCAACGTGGACGTGCGTGGCGCACCCGTGGCCGACATCGGGTTCTCCCTCCACCCGTGGGCCCGGGGACGCGGGCTGATGGTGCGCGCGGTACGCCTGGCCGCGCAGTGGGCGTTCACCGAAGGCGGCGTCGAGATCGTGCACTGGCGCGCCCATGTCGGCAACACGACCTCGTTGCGGGTCGCTTGGGCGTGCGGTTTCGAGCTGCACGGCAGGACGAGAGGCCTGTTGTACGAGAAGGACCGCGTCATCGACGCCTGGACCGGTTCGCTGACGTTCGGCGACGAGGGATCACCGCGTACGACCTGGTGGGACGTCCCCGTCCTGGAGGGCGAGCGCGTGCGGTTGCGGCCCTGGCGCGCCGAGGACGCCCCGCGGATCGCCGAGGCGCTGGCGGACGGGACGACCCGCCACTGGATGTCGTTCCTGCCCGCCCCCTACACCGTCGCCACCGCTCGTGAGTACGTCCTTGCCCGACTCTGGCAGGCAGCCACGGGCGCCGCCGTGGGCTGGTGCGTCGCCGATCGTCGTACCGACGAGGTGCTCGGCAACGTCGCGATCCTGCACATGGACCAGCTGGACCCCTCCGCCGGTGAGGTCGGCTATTGGGTGCGTCCGGACGCCCGGGGTGAAGGCATCATGACCGAGGCGGCCGGCCTTGCGATCACACACGCGCTCAGGCCGGGCGCGGCCGGTGGACTGGGTCGGCGCCGCCTGGAGCTGCTCGCTGCCGCAAGCAACGCACCGAGCAACGCGCTCGCCCGCCGCCTGGGTTTCGTCCAGGTAGGTCTCGCGCGCCGGGCCGAGCCGCTCGCCGACGGCACGTACGACGATCTCGTCAGCTACGACCTTCTGGCCTAGGATTCCCCCATGCCCACGTCGTACGTCCTGACCCTCGCCTGCCCGGACCGGCCCGGCCTGGTGTTCGCCGTCTCATCGTGGATCGTCGACCGTGGCGGCAACATCGAAGACAGCCAGCAGTGGAGCGACCCGGCGGACCAGCAGTTCTTCCTGCGCCTGCAGTTCACCCTCACCGACGGCACCGGCCTTGAGACGCTGCGCCAGTCCTTCGCGGGAACCGCGGGGACGTACTCCATGTGGTGGCGACTCGTCGTCGCCGACGCGCCGTTCCGCACTCTGATCATGGTCTCCACGTACGGCCACTGCCTCAACGACCTGCTGTTCCGTCACAGCATCGGCGCCCTCAACATCGAGGTGCCGGCGATCGTGTCGAACCATCGCGACCTCGAACGTCTCGCGGCGAGCTACGACGTACCGTTCCACCACATCGCGGTCACGCCGCAGACCAAGCCCGACGCCGAACGCGAGATGCTCGAGCTCGTCGGCGCGCTCGACATCGACCTCGTCGTGCTGGCCCGCTACATGCAGGTTCTCGCGGACAGCACCTGCCGGGCGCTGGAGGGACGGGCCATCAACATCCACCACAGCTTCCTGCCGAGCTTCAAGGGCGCCAAGCCGTACCACCAGGCCCACGACCGCGGCGTCAAGCTGATCGGCGCGACCGCGCACTACGCCACGCGGGATCTCGACGAGGGCCCGATCATCGAGCAGGACGTCGTGCGCGTCGCGCACCG
>Ga0136618_10001113_pt1 | contig 10193 bp, 10 predicted proteins | sample AntDrymUQ3302106_2_FD_104805 | JGI IMG/M metagenome (GOLD analysis project Ga0136618, IMG submission 104805) | Polar desert sand microbial communities from Dry Valleys, Antarctica - metaG UQ330 (21.06) | ecosystem: Environmental > Terrestrial > Soil > Desert | place: Antarctica: Dry Valley...
CGCTTCGTGACTGTTGTAGATGTCGACGCTGCGCAGTGCATCGTCGTTGACGCCGCAGGCCGCCATGAAGGCCAGTGCGCGGTCGATCTCCTGCGCGATGGTCTCGTAGCGCACCCCGGCCCGCGATTGGGCCACAAACTCCCGGTTCCAGTCGTGCACGGCATGCAGGTCCGCCAGGCCCCCGCGGGCGTAGGCGCGGATCATGTTCATGGCGGCAGCGGAATTCGCGTACGCGCGCACCATCCGCTGCGGATCCGCGACCCGCGCCTCCGGCGTCGCCTCGATCGAGTTGATCAGATCCCCGCGGTAGGAGGGCAGGCCCAGCGCGTCCAGTTCCGATGAGCGCGGCTTGGCGTACTGGCCTGCGATCCGCCCGACTTTCACCACCGGGACGCTGGCACCGTAGGTCAGGACCACGGCCATCTGCAGGAGCGTCCGGGTCGTACCGCGCAAGCGGGGCTCGGTGTTGTCGTCGAAGGTTTCCGCGCAGTCGCCGCCCTGCAGCAGGAATGCCTTGCCCGCGGCAACCTCAGCCAGGCGCGAGCGCAGCATGTCGACCTCGCTCGGCGCCACGATCGGCGGCACCGTACTGAGGGTCGTCAGTACCGAATCCAACTCGCGCCGGTCTGGCCACGTGGGTTGTTGGGCGATCGGAAGGGAGCGCCAGCTATCGAGATCGGGTGCCTTGCTCACGATCTCAGCGTACGGCGAAGCGCATAATGCCCGGCTGTGAGGTCAGGCACCGGGCGGCCGGTAGGTGAGGGTGTCCGGGTAAGCACCGCCGGACAGTAGCTGTGCGGCCCCGTCGCGCAGGGCCGCAGCGGCGATTCCCAGTGACCCGGGGCCAACCGAGACGCGCGCGACACCCAGCCTGGCGAGTTCGGTCAGCGGGAGCGCCTTGGGCGAGACGATCAGCGAGAGTTGGCCGTCGAATGCGGCCACCAGCGCGGCGACATCGTTCTGGGTGCCGGCGCCCGGGACGAAGACGCAGTCCGCTCCGGCCTCCAGGTAGGCACGTCCGGCCGAGATCGCCCGGTCGAGGTTCTTCTCGCCCAGCAGGTACTCATCCGTACGGGCGTTGATCACGAAGTGGATACCTGCCGCGTCCCCAGCCGCACGAGCGGCGGCCACCACCTGGGCGTGCTCATCGGCAGGCTTGAGGTGGTCTTCGAGGTTGCCGCCGACCGCACCGGCCTCGATGGCCGCCGCCACGGTCGCGCCCGCATCGCCGTACCCGGCCTCCAGGTCTGCGGTGACCGGGAGGTCGACCACAGAGGCGATCAGCCGGATCGCATCGATCATCTCGTCGACCGGGATCTGCTCGCCGTCGGGGTATCCGTGCGCGGCCGCTATCGAGTGCGAGGCAGTCGCGATTGCCCTGCAGCCAGGTGTCTCCGCTACGACTCGGGCGCTCCATGCGTCCCAGACGTTGAGCAGGATCAGTGGGTCTCCTGATCGATGGGCAGCGAGCAGCGCAGCTGCCTTGGCCGCGAGGTCAGTGTGCTCGGTTGTCATCCAACGTCCCTGCAGTCAGATTTCGGTGAGTGGTTCCGGCGGGCAGTGCGCTCGATGCCGTCGATCACGCTCGGCCAGGTCCACCGTGCCAGGTCATGCCCCATGTCCGCGATCTCGAGCAACTCAGCATCGGGGATCGCCGCAGCCGTCGCCTTGCCACCGGAGGGCTGGATGATCGGGTCGCGGTCACCGTGGATGACCAGCGCCGGCATCCGCAGCCGACCGAGGTCAGCCCGCCGGTCTCGCTCGTTGAGGATGGCCGCGAGTTGCCGGCCGGAGTCGTCGCCCTCGCCACGCCGGCCCATCCGGGCCACCATGAGCCGGGCATCGTCGTCGTCCTGGACCGTACGGTTGAGCGAGCCGATCCGCCCGAAGGCGGCGACCAGGGACTCGGCCGGATCCATCGGACCGGGACGCAGGAACTCGATGAGCATCCGCTTGGCCACCTGCCCGCTCTTCCCATCTCCGGGTCGGCCCATGATCGAGACCAGCGATCGCACCAGGTCAGGATGTCTGATCGCCGTCTCCTGTGCGATCAGTGAGCCCAGCGAGACGCCGACGACGTGGGCCCCCTGGGGTGCCAGATGGGCGATCAGGCCGGCCGTGTCGTCGGCCATGTCGCCGAGGCTGTAGGTCTCTGGTGCCCGCCGGCGCAGAAAGGCCACTGGCGTGACACCCGGTCCGACAACCCGGGAGGAGCGCCCGACGTCGCGGTTGTCGAACCGCACGACCCGCATCCCGCGCGCTGCCAACTCGGCGCAGAAGTCATCGCGCCAGCACACGAGTTGCAGGCCCAGACCCATGATGAGAATGACGCAGTGTTCGGCATCGGGTTCGCCGATCGCCTCGTAACACAGCGAGATGTCACCGACCTGGCAGAACTGCTCACCGGTGGTGGGCAGCACCGTCTCGCCCCGCCTGGTCACGTCAAGCCTTCGCATGCCGGCCCCGCAGTGGTTCGGCGTCGGAGTGGGTCACGACGGCTGGGGCAGGCGCAGACCGTGACCACGATCCGAGACGACAGCGGCTCCTCGGACCGCGGTGGGCAACGCGGGAACTCCCAGCGCGTCGATGAGGCCGGTGCCCTCAACGGCCAGCAGCCGCTCGCCAGGCTCGAGCAGATGCAGCATCCGAGCGCCGTGGCTGTTCCATTCGGTTAGCCCCTGTGACTCAGACGCGTGGTGTCCGCAGCTGGTCGCAGATATCCGGCATGAGACGGCACCGATCCAGAACCCTTCGCGGTCCTAGGGCGCGGGTCCGGCGGACGCGTCGGGTGGCCGGGGTCCAACAACTCCTCCAGGCGGCGACCGAGCCGGCCAAGCCCGGCCGGGTCCAGACTGGCGCACTGCGCGATCAGGGTCTGCTCACCCTGCGCGCGCAGTGCGGGGTCGATCCCAGGGGAGGTCCTTCAACGCGTCGGTGATTACCTCGGCCTGGCCCAGGTGCCTGGTCCCGTCGGTGATGGCCTGGGCGGTGGCCGTCAGCTGCTCGCGCAGGGCGCGGGCGGTGCGGACCAGCCGGGATGCCTCACCCGGGCCGAGGCGGTGCGACCCGCGCAGCCACCCGCACGTCGAGGTCGCACCCCGGGTGCGGGCCAGACCGCGGGCATCGGCCTCACCCAACAGGGCCAGCAGCGCCGCGTCGGCTTGGGCCCGAAGGGCCAGGGCATCGCTGACCTCCGCGGCCAGCTCGGTGTCGGTCAACGACCACAACGGGACCTCCGCCACCGCCCGCATAGCGTCCCGGGCCCGGCCCAGCCCCGAGAGTGCCGGCGGGCTGAGCAACGTGGTCACAGGACAAACCTACGAGCCGGGTACGACAATTCCCGGCCCTGAAAGCCCATGCAGCCCAATCTTTCTCCAACAACTTTGAGCAACCCGAGGTGACCCACCGCGATCGGATCCCCCGCAGCCCAGCCAACCGCTGCGAAGGCCGGGCAGGAATCCGTGGTGATCTTGACCTTATTGTCGGTGTCAGCCCACTTTCCACGGCGTGTCGCCACCATAAGGTCAAGATCACCACGATAACCCCGAGTACAACCCCCGGCCGACGACGCCAGCAGGCCGACGCCCGCACCCAGCGGTCGCGTCAGCCGAAGAAGACCTCAGCTTCGGCGTACCGCTCGGCAGGCACGGTCTTCAGCTCCGCTGTCGCCTCAGCCAACGGGACGCGCACGATGTCGGTGCCGCGCAGCGCGACCATCACGCCCCAGTCCTCCCCGTGGACGGCGTCGATCGCGCTCAATCCGAATCTGGTGGCCAGCACCCGGTCGAAAGCAGTCGGTGTTCCGCCACGCTGCACATGCCCCAGCACGACCGCGCGACTCTCCTTGCCAGTGCGCTGCTCGATCACGTCCGCCAGGGCCGCTCCAATCCCGCCGAGCCGGACGTGGCCGAAATCGTCGACCACACCGGATCCCAGCACCAGTCCGCCGTCCTTGGGCAGGGCACCCTCGCTGACCACCAGGACCGGCGAGTAGCCGGACGCGAACCGGTGCTCGACGTAGGCGACGACCGCCTCGATGTCGAACGGGCTCTCCGGGATCAGGATGACGTTCGCGCCGCCGGCCAGACCGGCGTGCAGAGCGATCCAACCGGCGTGGCGACCCATCACCTCGACGACCAAAGCACGGTGGTGGCTGTCCCCGGTCGTGTGCAGCCGGTCGATCGCCTCCATCGCCACCCCGACGGCGGTATCGAAACCGAAGGTGTAGTCCGTCGCGCCGAGGTCGTTGTCGATCGTCTTCGGGACGCCGACGACGTGCACTCCGGCGGCGGCCAGCTTGGTCGCGACCCCGAGGGTGTCCTCGCCGCCTATGGCCACGAGGGCGTCGATGTTCAGCCGTTCGAGGGTGGCCAGGAGTTTGCCCTCGCCGTCCTCGGTCTTGTACGGATTCGTCCGCGAGGTGCCGAGGATGGTCCCGCCGCGCGGCAGGATCCCTCGTACGGCGTGCACATCAAGGGTCATCGTGTTGCCCTCGATCGGGCCGCGCCAACCATCCCGGAAACCAACGAACTCATGCCCGTAGGTCTCGACGCCCTTGCGTACGACGGCCCGGATGACGGCATTGAGCCCCGGGCAGTCGCCTCCCCCAGTAAGTACTCCGATACGCATTGCTAGCCCGCCTCGTGCGCTGCGCGCACCAGTCGCTCCGCTCGATGATCTGGCCTCGTGCGCTGCGCGCACCCGGCGGTCCGCTCCTCGCTCGCTTCGCTCGCTGCGATGCTTCCGCCGTCTCGGCCCAGCTCGTTCCTCGCTCCGATGCTCACTCCTTCTCGGCTCATGATCCGAGAGCCTAGGGCGTGCCCGATAGCCCCTGCATGGCCCGCCACCGCGCCAGGTTGTGCCGTGCATCGGCCAGCGCGTCATGGGCGTCGGTACCGGCAGCGGGCAGCTCCGGATTGCCGGCATCGACCCAGCGCTGGCGCAGTTCGTAGGTGAACCGCGGCACCACCCGGGGTAGTTCGGTCATCGGGCCCCACAGCTGGACCAGCGCGACATGGTCGTAGGCCGCGAGCCAGGCCCACAGCTCAATGTCCTCGCCCGGGCCGGTGAGGAAGGCCAGCAGATCGTCGCGGATACGGGCGCGGGAGCGCCAGGCCGGGTCACCGGGTGACGGGAGCTGGTCCAGGACGTGTCGGCGTACCCACGGGATCGCCTTGTCCGGGTCGAACTCGGTGGACACGGCGTAGAACTCACGGCCGGCCTCGTCGACGACCCCGATCGAGATCAGGTCGATGGTCCGCCCGTCCTCGATGAACTCGGTGTCGTAGAAGTACCGCCGCATCAGGAAGACACGGGATCAGCCGGCGAGGGTGGCCGGGACCCTATCGGCGACCTCGACCGGGCTCGGTTTGAGCATCCGCACGATCTCCTCGGCGCTCTTTCCGGTCTTGTCCATCGCGGCCTTCACTTTGGCGGCGTAGAGATCGACATATTGCTGGCCGGAGAGCAGCATCAGTTCGTACATCACCTCATCGGTCATCGAGCGCTCCACGAACCGGTCGCCCGACATTCCCTCGTAACGGGAGAAGTCCAGCGGCACCCCGACCCGGATCCGTACCTTGTGGATCCGCGGGATCTTCTTGCCGATGGGCTGGATCTTGTCGGTGTCGACCATGACCACCGGGATCACCACCGCGCCCGATTCCAGCGCCATCCTGGCCAGGCCGGTCTTGCCCCGATAGAGCCGGCCATCGGGTGAGCGGGTGCCCTCGGGGTAGATCCCGAGCAGCTTGCCCTCGCCCAGGATCCGGGTGCCGGTGTCGAGTGCGTCCTGGGCCGCCGTCCCGCTCGCGCGGTCGATCGGAACCTGGCCCGCCCCTCGGAAGAACCACCGACTCAGCGCACCCTTGATGCCCTTGCCCGTGAAGTACTCCGATTTCGCCAGGAAGGTCACCCGCCGCGGCACCATCAGCGGAAGGAAGATCGAGTCGGAGAACGAGAGGTGGTTGCTGGCCAGGATTGCCGGTCCCTTGCTCGGGATGTTCTCCAGACCCTGGACATCGGGGCGAAAAACCAGACGCAGGATCGGGCCCACCAGGACGAATTTCAGCACCCAGTAGAACATCGCACCACCTCACCCTTCGGGTGCCAGACTAGGGACGATGCGGCAGGAGCCACAATGTGGATCGTGGAGGAGAGACCTATGCCGGTGCTGACCGGTGCCGAACCATTCACCTTCGACGGCGGCCCGATCGGCATCCTGTTGGTCCATGGCTTCACCGGCACGCCGCAGAGCCTGCGTCCATGGGGTGAGTACCTGGCTGAGCAGGGCCACACGATCAGTTGTCCACGCCTACCGGGGCACGGGACTGCGCTGGCGGACATGAACGCCACCAAGTGGCCGGACTGGTACGGCGCCGTCGAGCGGGCATTCGAGGAACTGCGTGGTCGCTGCTCCCACGTCTTCGCCGCAGGCCTGTCCATGGGTGGAACGCTGGCGATCCGCCTCGCCGAGCAGCACGGGGACCACGTACGCGGATTGATACTCGTCAATCCCTCCCTGGGCACCGAGCGCAAGGACATCGCGGTGCTCAAGATCCTGGCCAGGGTGTTGCCCTCTTGGAAGGGCGTGAGCAACGACATCAAGAAGCCGGGCGCTCGTGAACTCGCGTACGGCAAGGTGCCGCTCAAAGCGGCCGTGTCACTACAGGATCTCTGGACCACCACCGCCGCCGACCTGGCCAAGGTCGACGTCCCGATCCTGACCTTCCGCAGCACCGAGGATCACGTTGTCGAGCCACTCTCCGGACGCCTTCTGCTCGAGGGTGTGCAGTCGACCGATGTGACCGAACGTCTCCTGCACAACAGCTACCACGTCGCCACGCTGGACAACGACGCCGACGAAATCTTTACTGAGAGCGCGAAATGGATCGCCAGTCACGTTGGGGTGCAAGAAGTCTCGTGACCTTTTCCCGTCGGCGCGGGCGCCGTGACAACGGCCTGGACGCTTCCTCTTTCCGGGCGCTACGCGATGTCGACCCTCGGGTCGGTGAGCACCTGCTCGAGGTCATGCGCGATGCCGGCATCGCCGCCTACCTCGATCCCACCTCGGACGTGGATGCCGTCACCCGCAGCATCGCGCTGCCCAGCCCCCCCAGCGACCGGCTCTACGTCGATCGGAACATGACCACCGAAGCCACCAACCTGGTCCAGGATCTCGACGCCGAAGACCTCGACTCCCGGGAGTCCGAGCCGGCGCCGATCCCGGGCCTTGGCTCGGCCGTCGCGTCCGGCGCCGCGTCGGGATCCGCGGCCTCGGCCGCCGACGACGCGCAGTGGCGGGAACTGATCGCCGCCTACGAGGCCGACCACGGGCGCCTCGGCGACACCCTCACCGACGACTTCGACCAGGTAGCCCGGCAGCGGGCGACAGAACGAGATGCGGCCAGTCGAGCCGCGATCGAGGCAGAGGAGGCCGCCGACGAGGAACACTATGAACCTCCGCCCCCGCCACCGTTGCCGGTGCTGTCGAAGTCCGCGGCGTACGCACTCGTGCTGCTGACCGCAGGCGCCTTGCTGCTCATCGCGCCTGGCGTGCTCGGACTGAGCAGCAACCTGGGATTCGTCTTCGGCGTTCTGGGGATCGCGAGTGGTGTCGGCATGCTGGTCTGGCGGATGCGCGAGGGTCCGCAGTACGAGGATCCCGACGACGGCGCGATCGTGTAGGCAAGCGCCGAGCACCAACCAAGCGCCCACCTGGGATTGCCCCCCACTAACCTGCGCTCGTGGACCACTCTGAGATCGTCACCGTCACCGGACACCTGATGGACACCGGTGCGCTCGCCCGGATTCTGGACGACGTCCTGGAGTACGGCGGCGACTACCGCATCGACTCCCTCGACCTGGGCCGCCAGCACGAGGACACCTCGACCGCGCACATCTGCGTCAGCAGCGATGACGAGGAACTGCTGGCCCGCATCCTCATGCGGCTGCAGGTTCATGGTGCTAATCAGCTGGACCCAGGGCGGGCGACGCTGCGGCCGGCACCGGACGACGGTGTCTTTCCTGAGGACTTCTACTCCACGACGAACCTCGACACCCAGGTCCGGCTGAAGGAGCGCTGGGTAGATGTCGAGCAACCGGAGATGGACTGTGGCCTGGTCGTCACCGGCGGGCGCGTGCGTACCGTCCCGGTCTCCGACGTTCGAGCCGACGACGAGGTCGTCTGCGGGGCCTCCGGTGTCCGCGTGATCATGCCGGCGGCACAGGCCAGGAGCGCCGATGACTTCGGCTTCATGTCCTCCACGGTTTCCAGCGAGAAACCTCAGGCCCTGCTGGTCCGCCAGATCGCCGAACAGATGCGCGAGGTGAAGCAGGCTGGCAAACGCATCCTCTGGGTCGGTGGCCCCGCGATCGTGCACACCGGCGCGGCGCCGGCCATGGTGAAGCTGATCGAGGGGGGTTTCGTGGATGTGCTCTTCGCCGGCAATGCCCTCGCCACACACGACATCGAGTCGGCAATCTTCGGAACTTCCCTGGGCGTTGACCTCAGCAAGGGATCCGGCGTACCCCATGGCCACGAACACCACATCCGGGCGATCAACACGATCCGCCGTGCCGGCTCGATCGCCGCCGCGGTCCAGCAGGGAATTCTCACCGGCGGGGTGATGCACGCGATGGTCAAAGCGGACAAGCCCTTCGTGCTGGTGGGCTCGGTGCGCGACGACGGTCCGCTGCCGGATGTCTACACAGATGTGATCGACGGGCAGCGTGCGATGCGCGCGCAGTTGTTCGATGTCGGCTTTGCGATCATGGTGGCCACGATGCTGCACTCGATCGCGACCGGGAACCTGCTGCCGGCCTCGATCCCGCTGGTCAGCATCGACATCAATCCGGCGACGGTGACCAAGCTGGCCGACCGGGGCAGCGCGCAAGCCATGGGCATCGTCACCGACACTGGGTTGTTCCTCGAGCAGCTCAGTCGCGAACTCGTCGGCTAGCGTCGCAGCGCCGCCCGCGCGAGGTGATCAGAGGGCGTTGATCGTCTCGCGCATCTGCTTCTCGGTGTCGTCCCCCAGCTTTTCCAACGGCGCCTTGAGGAACGGCGTCGCGAGCTTGGCCAAGCCATGGAACTCGAAGTGCGCGTGATACGCGATCTCGGTGCCACCCTCAACCTCACGAAAGTTCAGATCATCGGTCGAGGTGGCGGTCTTGTTCTCCCCAATGAAGGTCAGTCGACGCGCCTCCGCGCGGGTGAGACGGTAGTCCAGTTCGGTCTTGCGTCCCCGGAACTCCGAGACATTGCGCCAGTGCGCGCCCACCTCGACCGGGCCGTCGCCCACCCGCTTGGTGGTGATAGTTCCCGGGTCCCACCGCTCGGAGTTGGCGAAGTCCTTGAGATAGGCGACGACCTTGTCCGTCGGCTGTTGCACGGTGAAGGTGCGGCGAACGTCGGTCACGTCAGGACTCCAGGTCAGCTCATGTTCGGCCCGCGCTCGCGGAACCTCCTCGCCCAGCCTAGATGTCGGACTGGAGCAGGTCCGGGCCGAACCTATGCATAAAGGCCCGGGCGCTCCGGAGCCGACACCGGCTGACGCATGCCGGTCTCGAGCGCCCGTACGGCTGTTCCGGCCGCAACCTCGGCCATGAGCCCGTCCCAGGCGTCCGGCCCCGGAACCGTCTGCGTGTGTAACCCGTCGACCCAGTCCCGCAGTTGGGCCAGATAGGCCGAGCCGAAACGAGCCACGAACCCGGCGGCGATCGGGACGGCTTCCGCCCCGTCGATCTGCGTCCGGACCGCGCCCGGAGCTACCAGTGTGGCGGTTCCGTGCTCACCCACGACCTCGCATCGGATGTCGTAGCCGTATCGCGCGTTGACCGAGACCTCCACGCTGGCAAGGACATCCCCGACTCCGATTGTGGCCAACTGCGGTGCCAGCGGGTCCGCCGATGAGCCGGTCTGCACGCAGATGCTGGTGATCTCTGCATCCAGGATCCACCGCAACACGTCGAGTTCATGGATCATCGAGTTCCGCACGATCCCGGCTGCAGTGATGCCCGGATACGGGGACGGGTTGCGGTGCACGCAGTGCACGACTCGGGGCCTTCCGATGGCTCCGCTGTCCAGAGTGGCCTTGAGCTCCAAGAAACCCGGGTCGTAGCGCCGCATGAACCCGACCTGGACGCGCTTTCGACCGTCGGCGACCTCCGCATCGATCACCCGCCACGCATCC
>Ga0136618_10001114_pt1 | contig 10192 bp, 13 predicted proteins | sample AntDrymUQ3302106_2_FD_104805 | JGI IMG/M metagenome (GOLD analysis project Ga0136618, IMG submission 104805) | Polar desert sand microbial communities from Dry Valleys, Antarctica - metaG UQ330 (21.06) | ecosystem: Environmental > Terrestrial > Soil > Desert | place: Antarctica: Dry Valley...
ACCGCCGCGCTCGCGTACACCGTCGTCACGCTCGGAGCGATGGCCGTGTACGGGACCGAGACCTGGGCCCGCAACGGCGAGGCCTTCGGCGTCTACTTCAACCTGTTCTCGCGCTTGTCGGTGTTCGAGACGCGCCGTGGTGTCCTTGGAGTGCGCCCACCGCTCTCCGGGCTGCCGCCTCTTGAGCAGCGGGCCGGGACAGTGGCGGTCGTCGCCGTGATGATCGGCACGGTGACCTACGACGGCTTCAGCCAGGGCGCGCTGTGGCGTGAGCTCGCAGTCGGATCGAACGACGGGCTGATCTCCCTGGGCATCGCGTCCGATGAGTCGCTCCGGCTGACCGACACGCTGGGACTGCTGTTGGGGGTGGCGGCGATCGCCGCCTTCTACGCGCTCGGGATCGCCGGTGCGCGCTCGGTCGGCGGCCCCTTGGGGGCGGAGAAGCTGCGATCCGCGTTCATCCACTCATTGGTGCCGATCGCGCTGGCCTACGTCGCCGCGCACTACCTCACCTATCTGATCTTCCAGGGACAGGCTATGTCGTACCTGGCCTCGGATCCGATCGGCCGGGGCTGGGACCTGTTCGGGACGGCGTCATCGGCGATCGACTACAACGCGATCAGCCAGGATGCAGCCTGGTACACCCAGGTCGGGCTGGTCGTCGGTGGGCATGTGGCGGCGCTGGTCCTGGCCCACGACCGGGCTCTCACCCTTTACGGTGAGCCCCGACTTGCGGTCCGCTCTCAGTACTGGATGCTCGCGGTGATGGTCGGTTTCACCACGCTGGCACTATGGCTGCTCGCCCAGGCGAACACCTGAACTGAGTAGCAGGGTCGACGTTAGATCAACGGCAGTCGACACGAGGCGCAGGATCCTGGGTCGCACGCCTACCGCCCCACGCCTGCCAGGTCCTGAGCACGGGATACGCGCGTGTGAGGGACACGTTGACGAGCCCGGTCGCGAAGCGGTCGTCCTCGCGCAGGGTGTACTGGAAGGCCACCGTCACCCGCGGGTCCTCGTACCAGCGGATGAGCTGCTCGTGCATGGCTCGGCAGGCGGAGCGCTCCGCGGTGACATCGGTGGCCCGCTCGAGATCGCGGCGAGGGGCGCCGACGCCGGTTTCCGTGATCCAGATCTCCGGTGAGCGCAGGCAGTTGTGCGCCGCGAGACCGATGGCGGCGGGGTCGACCGGATCGCTTCCCCCGACGTACGCGTGCTGCGCCCACGCCCGCGCCCCGCAGACGAGGTCATCGGGAAGCGCCCGGGCGAACTCCTCGACGGCCGTGTTCCGCGGCTTGGGGCGGTCGAAGGCGGACAGCTCGCCCAGCAGGTACTCCTGCTCGCCGGGCGCCGCTTCGAGCTCCGCCTTCAACGCTCCCGCCATCTCCGCGTACGGCGCGACAGCAGCGGTGGGGGCTCGATCCGAGCAGCGAGTGCGCTGCGGCGACAGGAAGTACGGGTGGTTTGGCTCGTTCCACGGGCTCCAGTACCGCAGCTCGGCACCCTCTTGCGCCGCGACGGCGAGCGCATCGGCGACCAGGCGCCGGTAGGCGGGCAGTGCCGAGGTGCGCGGGGGGCGCGATCGAGCGTCCGTGCCCCCGCGCTCACAGCCGCCTGCAGGGCGAGCCGCCCAGGCCGGCGATCCTGTGAGGACGGTGAGCACCTGCATCCCGGTCTCCTGCTGGCGCGCGGCGACCGCCCGCAGTTGATCGCGCACGCCCGCCCACCCGTTGCAGGGCAGGATGTCTCGCATGCAGCCGCCGTTGGGCTGATCGAGACGAGCCGGAGCGTCCTCAGACGGTTGCAGCGACGCCCAGTCGAGCACCAGCCGGTAGTAGGCGGGCCGCACCCGATCGAAGGCCGTACGCCAGCGGGCGAACGGCTCAACCAACGGGCGTCCTCGAGGTGGCCACACGAAGTTGGCGTTGGGCTCGGTGATCCCGATCGCGAGGTCACCGTCGGTCTCCTGAGTCTGCGGGTCGCCTGCGTTCGCGCCCGGCGCCGCTTCCAGACCGGGCGTCACCGGTGCCCGGGCGGCTGGGCGATCCCCTTCCTCTCTGCTGGTGACCAGTGCGACGGCGAGCGCCGCCGCCACGATCCATCCCGACCCGAGGAGGACGCCGAGCAGAGCCCGGCGCCGGAACGGGCCCCGAAGTCTCAGACCGCCGAGACCGCTTCCTCGTCGGCGACCTGGAACGATGAGCCGCATCCGCACGCGGCGACCACGTTCGGGTTCTCCACTTTGAAGCCGGCGCCCTGCAGACCTTCGACGTAGTCGACGATCGCGCCGCGCACGTACGGCAGGCTCTGACGGTCGACGAGGAGGCGGAGCCCGTGGTCCATGAAGACCTCGTCCTCGTCGCGCTGCTGGTCGAAGGCAAGGGCGTACTGAAAGCCGGAGCATCCCCCGCCGCGCACGCCAACCCGCAGGCCGTGGGTGTCGACGTCGGCGTCCTGCGCCGAGAGAAACTCTTGGACCTTCTCGGCGCCCTTCTCGGAAAAGGTGATCATGGCTGCGACTCGCTCCAGTGGTGGATCCAACGCTTCAGTAAGGATAGCTGCTCGCTAGGCTAGTGGCGGATGCCGACGACAGATGATCTCAAGACCCGCATCGAGGCGCGAATCCCTGACGCGCGCGCCGAGGTGACCGACTTGACGGGCGGCGGCGACCACTTCCGCGCCACGGTGACCTCCCCCGCCTTCGCCGGATTGTCGCGCATCGCGCAGCACAAGCTCGTCTACGACGTCTTCGGTCCGGACATCGGCGGGCCCATCCATGCCCTTTCCCTCTCCACCAGAACGCAATAGCGAGGAAGTCATCCTTATGAGCAGCACGGAGAACCCTATCCGCGAGGCGCTCGAAGAGGCGATCTCGGAGCATGACGTCCTTCTCTTCATGAAGGGCACGCCCGAGCAGCCGGCCTGCGGCTTCTCGGCCCGCACGGTCGCCACGCTTGAGGCGCTCGGTGCCCCGTTCGCCGCGGTCGACATCCTTCCCGACCCCCGCATCCGCCAGGAGCTATCAGGCCTGTCCAACTGGCCGACCATCCCGCAGCTCTTCGTCAACGGCGAGCTGGTGGGCGGTTGCGACATCGTCATGGAGATGTACGAGAGCGGCGAGCTGGCCGAGGCGCTCGGCGTGCAGGCACCGGCGCAGGCCCCCGACCACGCTCCCCAGGCCGCTGAGCCGGGCGCGCCGCCCCTCCAGATCGAAGGGCTCCGCCCGCCGGCAGGCTGACGCTAGAGGTCTCGCCGTGTGAACCCACGCAACGCGAGCAGGCCCACCAGCAACAGGTATCCGAGCGCCCAAGGCCACAGGAGGGGGCCCGCGGCCTGGGCGCCGCCGAACGGGCCGAGATCCACCGCCAGCTTCGTGAAGCCGACGGTGTCGGCCGTGAGCGCCGCCAGACCGTCCTGGTAGAGCGCCTCGAACGGCAGCGCCCAGCTCGTCACGTCGGAGACGGTGTTGAGGGTGTCCGAGCCGAGGGCCTCGCCGATCTGCCCGAGCAGTCCGGCCACGAGACCCGCGCCGAAGATCATGAAGATCGCGATCCCGTTCGCGGTCGACGCCAGGAAGACCGAGCCCGCCAGCGCACAGGCGGCGATGATCGTCACCGCGGCCGCGAGGCCGAGAGCCGGGGCGACGATGCGATCGGGCCACCAGCCGCCCGCCAGGTTCGTGAGCACCATGGCCACCAGGTAGACGACGATCACGTAGCCCGCGCACACCGATGCGGCTGCGACGAACCGGCCCAGCAGGAGCGTCCGGCGCGACACGGGGCGGACGAGGACGGGCTGCAGGAGACCTCGTTCCGCGTCCCCGCGGATCGCCCCGAGGGTCAGGAAGACCGCCAGGATGGTGCCGAGGAAGAGGGTCCCGAACATCCCCAAGCCGAGCAGGGTCGCGCCCGCCACGGCCTCGGGCTCTATGCCGCGGTCGTCGAAGGCGAAGTCGTCCACTTCCTGAAACGCCTGCCACGCTCCCAGCCCGTAGAGGCCGAGGAAGGCCACGGTGATCACCGCCACCACGATGAAGACGCGCCGCCGCAGGCTCTCGCGCAGCGCAAACCCGGCGATCACCCAGACGGCGGTCACCGTACCTCCGCGGGAACGTACGCCGCCGCGCCGTCCCCCGTCGGGGCATTCGCCACCGCTTCGAGGTAGGCGTCCTCGAGGCTCGAGCGCAGCAGCCGGACGCCGTAGACCGATTCCCCCGCCTCGACCAGGTCCGCGACGATGCGCGGGACGTCCTCGCGAAGCGCCACCTCGTACACCCGCACCCCCCCGCCCGTCTCGACCTCGACCCCGCCGGGCCGGCTCAGCTCGTCGGGCCGGCCCGCCGCGACGACCTCCCCACCCGCGATGATCGCCACGCGATCACACACGAGCTCGACCTCGGAGAGCAGGTGGGAGTTGAGCAGGACAGCCACACCGCGATCGCGCAGCCGTTCAAGCAGCGCGCGGACCAGCCGACGCCCGGCGGGATCCAGGGCGCTCGTGGGCTCGTCGAGCAGCAGGAGCTTCGGGTCCCCCACGAGTGCCTGAGCGAGCCCGAGCCGCTGCTGCATGCCCTTGGACATGGTGCCGATGCGGCGCCCGGCGGCGTCGGTGAGCCCGACGAGCGCCAGGAGCTCGGCCCGCTCCTCGGCGCCACCGGCGGATCGTGAGAGCTTCTGGTGCAGCTCGAGCAGCTCGTCAGCCCGACACCAGTCGGGAAAGCGAAACAGCTCGGCGAGATAGCCCAGGGCGCCGTTGGCCTGGGCCGAGCCCGCCGGAGCGCCGACGACCATCACGGACCCTTCCGTCGGGCGCACGAGACCGCAGGCGGCCTTGACCAGCGTGGACTTCCCTGCCCCGTTGGGGCCGAGCAGGCCGAAGAGCTCTCCCTCACCCACCTCGAGGTCCACGCCCCGAAGGGCAGTGACCGCGCCGTAGGTCTTCTTGAGTCCGGTCACCGAAAGAGCGGCAGGCACGGCACCCAGGGTGGCAGGCCGGCCTCGTAGCCTTGGTGGCGTGCCGTCAGGCCACCAGATCGACGCCGCCAGGCGCGGGCTTGCGGTGCTGCTCTCCATGCGCGGCGCGGCCGGGAAGCTCGCCCAGCTCGCCGACTTCGTCGACCCCGGTTGGGCACCGTCGGCCGATCGGGCGGAGCTCGATACCCATCTCGCCGAGCTGCGCCGAGGAACGCCCGAGCCGCTCGGGGTCAAGCGCGTCGAGCGGCTGCTGCGAGACGCCTGGGGCGGCAAGCTCTCCGATCACCTGGTGGAGCTCGAGCCGGAGCCGGCCGCCACGGCTTCGGCCGGACAGGTGCATCGCGGCGAGCTCGACGACGGGCGCAGCGTTGCGATCAAGGTCCTGCATCCCGGCCTGGAAGACGCGCTGAGGGCGGACCTGGGAAATCTGGGGCTGCTCGTGCCGCTGGCCGGCGCGGTGCTGCCGAGCCTTGACGCACGGGCGATCGTCGCCGAGCTGCGCGACCGACTGCTCGAGGAGATGGACCTCGAGCACGAGGCCCAGTCCCAGCGCCGGTTCGCGCGGACCTACCGGGGTCATCCCTTCATCCACGTGTCCGTCCCGGTCACCGACCTGGCCCGTACCAACGTGCTGGTGACGGAGTGGGTCGACGGAGCCGCGTTCGGCGACGTGCTCGAGCTCGATGCCTCCGAGCGGGACCGCTACGGCGAGATCCTCGCCCGCTTCCACGTCGGATCGGCCTTCCACACGAGCGCTTTCCACGCCGACCCGCATCCGGGCAACCACCTCCTGCGGCCCGACGGGCGGGTGGCGTTCCTGGACTTCGGGTCGGTCGGATTTGCCGCGCCGGCCTGGCTCGCGGGGGTGCTCGACGTGACCGATGCCGCGGAGGCCCGAGACGGCCAACAGCTCGCACGGCTGCTCGCCGACCTGGGCTACCTCGCCCAGCGGGACTCCGTCGACGTGCGCGACCTGCTCGGATCGCGCCGCGTTGCACAGGACTTCCTGCTGCGCCACGGCCGGGTGCCGGCGCGCGATCTGCTGGCGGGTCGAATGATCGCCGGATTGGGCGCCGTGCTCGCGCAACTCCGGGCGACGCCCGATTGGAGCGTCCTGGGACAGGAGCTCCGCGTCGAAGGCGAGCCCGCCTCCGAGCTCGGCGAAGCCGAAGCCGCCTTCTGGGCATCGCGCGGGCATTCTCGGGCTTATACGGTTCACGGGCTGCGCCGCGCCCGCTGGTAGGGTCGCGCCGCTGATGCCGGTCGCCGTCGTCACGGACACCACCCACTACCTGCCGGCCGCTGTCGTCGAGGCACACGGCATACACCTCGTGTCGCTCTACGTGAACTGGCCCGACGGCCGCCAGTCCCGCGAGGGGGAGCTCGCCGGCTTTGATCCGTTCTACGCCGAGCTGCGCACCGCAGCCGACCTCCCCACCACGTCGCAGCCCTCCCTGGGCGACTTCCTCACGGTCTGGGAGCCGCTGCTCGAGCGCGGGGATGAAGTCATCTCGATCCACATCGCGGGCGCCCTGTCGGGGACGGTGGCGGCAGCCGAGCAGGCTCGGCTCGAACTCGTCGGGCGTGGGATCGGGCCGGAGCGGATCGTGGTCATGGACTCCGCCACCACCGCCGCCGGCCTCGGCCAGGTGGCCATGGCGGCCGCGAGAGCGGCCAAGGCCGGGGCGAGCCTGGCCGTCGTCGCCGATACCGCACGACGATGTCGCGAGGGCGTGTACGTGCTCTTCGCGGTGGACACCCTCGAGTTCCTGCGGCGCGGGGGCCGCATCGGGGCCGCGAGCGCCTATCTTGGGACGGCGCTGAAGATCAAGCCGATCCTCACCTTCGAGGCGCAGGTCACGCCCGTCGCCCGCGTGCGCACCTCCTCGCGTGCGTTCGAGCACCTCGTCGGCCACCTCGAGGCACGCCGCGAGGAGGGGTGCGACGCCTTCATGGTGCAGCACATCCAGGCGCCCGACCAAGCTGCGCGCATGGTCGAGCGTGGCCGGGCGATCTACGGATCAGAGCCCGTGTTCGTCTCGGAGATCGGCCCGGTGGTGGGGACCCACGTCGGCCCTGGACTGCTCGGGATCTCCGGGGTCCGCCGGGCGCTGCTCGAGTCAGCCGCGCCCGATCTCGATCGGTGACGGCGGCGGAGGCGTGGCCGTCTGGGCCGGCGCCTCCATCGGCTCGCCCTCCCGTCCGATCACCACGGTGGAGCGCACCTGCCGGTGCTTCCAGTAGTCCAGCAAGATGATCTGAACCGCGGCGGCGATCGGGATGGCGACGAGCGCCCCGAGGATCCCGAGTAGGGACGAGCCGATGAGGATCCCGGAGATGATCACGAGCGGGTGCAAGTCCACCGTGCGCTTGTAGACCTGGGGTTGGAGCACGTTGTTCTCGACCTGCTGGTAGACGATGATGACCACCACCCAGGCGATGGTGTCACCCGGGAAATCGTTGAGCAGCGTGACCAGCGCGACGACGACCCCGCCGATGGTCGCCCCCACGAGCGGGACCAGGGCGAGAAACCCCATGAGCACCGCCAGCGGCACCGAGAACGGCACCCCGAGGATCGTGAGCGTCAGGTAGGTCACGACGCCGCAGATCACCGCGATGGTCAGCGCCCCCGCCACGTAGCCTCCCACTGAGCGGTAGACGTTCTCGGCGACGGCAGCGACGCGGGCGCGCCGTTCGGGAAGGAACTGCTCGAGCGCGAAGGCGACGATCCGGCGCCCGTCGAGCAGCAGGAAGAAGGTGATCGTCAACACGGTGAGGAGCTGGATGAGCGTCGAGAAGACGCCGATGGTCACCGACTGCAGGGCGCCGACGGCGTCGCCGAGCCGGCTCGGCAGGCTGGCGGCCTGCTCGGTCAGCTTCGAGGAGAGGTCGTACTCATCGTCGTAACGCCGGATCGTCTCGTTCTCCCGGAGATCCTCGACGTAGCCGGGTGCATCCTCGGCGATCGCCTCGACCTGGTCGACCACAGGCGGCACGAAGAGCATCCCGATGCAGACGATGGCCAGGAGGACGCAGACGAAGACCAGGACGATCGACAGTCCCCGAGCCATCCCGCGAGAGGCGAAGAAGTCGACCGCCGGGCCCAGCGCGATCGAGAGGAAGACGGCGATGAAGATGAGCCCGAGCACCGAGCGCACCAGGTAGAGGGTGTATAGGAGCACCACGAGGCCGACGAGGGTGAAGAACACCCGCGCGATGGTGCGTGTGGAGAGCTGCTGGTGGCCCATCCTGCGGCCCACCGTATCCCGGGAGGGCGCCGGCTAATCGCTTGAGCGGCTGAACAGCCCGCCGATGGCGGCGATGCCGCCGCCCAGCACGAAGCCCGCGACAGCCGCGCCGATCAGGACGTTCTGCCGGTTCAGCACGAGCTTCTTCCGCCAATCGGTGGCCTCGGCGACCTCCGACCGCAACCGCTCGACTGCGACGCCGAGCTGCAGGCGATTGGCCTCGATCGACTGGCGAATCTCCTCCGGTGAGCGTGCGGCGCCCATCAGCGGCTGGCCTCCCCGGCGGCCTGTGCCCCCGTCGCCGGCGTGGTCTCGCGCGTCGACGCAAGCCCGCCTGACGACGACGAAGCTCCCGACGAGGCTGACGATGACGAGATGGTCTGCCGGATGAGCTGTGCCTCCTCGATGGCCATCTTCGGGGTGGGTGGCGTGCCGCTCTTGACGAAGCGAGTGGCCAGGAAGCCCGCCACTCCGCCGATGACGAAGAGCAGGACCGCCACGATCAGGAAGCCGAGCCAGTAGTTGATCCCTCCGCCGCCCTCGATGACGCGCCAGATGCCCCACGAGAGCGCGTCGAGCAGGTAGAGCAGCCCGAGAACCAGGAAGATCCCGGCGGCGATGCCGACGACGGCCCCCTTGATGAGCTTCGTCATCTTCTCGGTCAGCTCTGCCTTCGCCAGCGCGATCTCCTCGCGGACGAGCAGTTGAGCCTTCTCGGTGACCTCCTGGATCGCCTGGGCCAGGTTGGAGTGCTGCGGGTCAGCGGCCAAGGGTCTTCAGAATCTTTGCGAGTAGGAAGGTGGTGGCGAACGCGATGCCCGCCTGAATCTCGGGACGATCACCGAAGGGAAGGTCGGCAAAGCGATCGTCGGCGCCGACGGTGGTGGAAGAAGGTTGGGCGGCGCTGGCGCCGCGCGAGGCCGCGGCCGCGGCCTCAGGGGTCATGCCGATGCCGATTCCGGGTGAGGTCACCGTCGCAGCGGAGATCGTGGCGGCGCCGGCTGGAGCCTGCTCGCGGGCCTCCCGAGCCTGGCGGGCGGCGGCTTCGGCCTGCTCGCGGGCTCGCTGGGCCTCCGCGCGGACACGCTCCTCGCGTTCGCGGGCCTCAGCTTGCTTGCGCTCGAGCGCCTGCTCCTCCTTGACGGCCTCCTCGCGCGCCTTCGCGGCCTTCGCCTCTGCCTCCTCGAGGCGACGCGACTCGGCGTGGGCCACCTGCTCGCGGTTGTCGGCATCCCGTGCCTCGGCCTCCGCGCGCTCGGCCTGGTCCTCGGCTTCGCGGGCGGACGCGACCGCGGTGGCGTCCTCGCCGGTGGCGCCCAACGCGACTTCGCCGGCCTGCGCGGGCTCGGAGGGCTTAGCGATGCCGGCCACCTCGGTCGGCGGATCGTCGGTGGCCGAGCGCTGCTCCGAGGCGGCGACGGAGCCGACCTCCTCCTCGTCCCGTTTGCGTTCGTCTTCGGTCACTGGGGCGGGTCTTCCCGGAAAACGCGAGTCCAAATCAGCGCAGCCGCCCTGCTCGTGGCCACGGAGGCGAGCGAGCCCAGCCCAGCCAGCAACGCGGTGTACATCAGCCGCTTGACGTGCTCGTTGTCCGTCATCGGGCGGCAGTCAAGCAGATGTGCCGGACCCACGCTCGTGCGGCGGGGAGTCGAGGCCGGTGCAGATGGTCTCCACCACGAAGGCCTTCGCCTCGTCGTAGTGGTGCGCATCCTCGGAGAGCAGCCCGAAGATCCAGCCCGTCAGCACCTGCTCGATGGCGCCGTAGAACGCCATCGCCGCGAACTCCGCGGTCACCTCGTTGCGAAACTCGCCCGACGCCTGCGCCTTGGCGACGATGGCCGCGATGCGGGTGTATGCCTCGCGGATCAGATGCAGGTGGGTCTGGCCGAAGGAGTTGGCCGCGCGCGTGACCTCGACGATGATCACCTTCATCAACTCGGGATCGTGGCGGTAGGAGTCCACGATGAACGA
>Ga0136618_10001115_pt1 | contig 10184 bp, 6 predicted proteins | sample AntDrymUQ3302106_2_FD_104805 | JGI IMG/M metagenome (GOLD analysis project Ga0136618, IMG submission 104805) | Polar desert sand microbial communities from Dry Valleys, Antarctica - metaG UQ330 (21.06) | ecosystem: Environmental > Terrestrial > Soil > Desert | place: Antarctica: Dry Valley...
CCGGTCTTCGGCAACTTCCTGCTCGCCGACGAGATCAACCGCGCGCCGGCCAAGGTGCAGTCCGCGCTGCTGGAGGTCATGCAGGAGCAGCAGGTCACGATCGGGACCGAGAGCTACCCCGTCCCGCACCCGTTCCTCGTGCTCGCGACGCAGAACCCGATCGAGTCCGAGGGGACCTATCCGCTGCCCGAGGCACAGATCGACCGCTTCCTCTTCAAGGTGCTCGTCGACTACCCGACGATCGGCGAGGAGGCGTCGGTCGTCGGCCGCTCGCTGCGCCCGCCCGAGAACCTGCAGATGCGCCTGACGATGCCCGAGCTCGAGCGCTTTCAACTCGCCGCGCGGGAGATCTTCGTCGACCGCGAGGTCGTCGCCTACGCCGTGTCGCTGGTCGATGCGACCAGGCATCCGGAGCGCTACGGCCTGCCCGATCTGGCCGAGCTGATCCTCTACGGCGCGAGCCCGCGCGGTGCGATCGGCATGGTTCAGGCGGCGCAGGCGCTCGCGTTGCTGCGTGGCCGGCGCCACGCGCTCGTCGACGACGTGCGCGATCTCGCGCTCGACGTCCTGCGCCACCGGCTCGTGCTCTCCTACGACGCGCTCTCGGACGCCATCAGCGCGGATGAGATCCTCGAGCAGATACTCGGCGCGCTGGGCGCTGGTGCGGACGTCGAGACGGCCACGACCGAGCAGGAGCATGGCAACGCGGCCTGAGCGACACGGCCTGCAAGTCCCGCCGGCCCGCCAGGGCCCGGGGCGGGTACCTGCTGCGCTCGTCGAGTCGTTCGCCCTGACGATGGCGCGGCGCGGAGGCGGTGCGCTGCCGGGCGATCGCCTCGCACCCGGCGTCGGCAGCGGAACGGAGCTCGCGCAGCTGCGCCCCTATCAACTCGGCGACGATGTGCGCCAGCTCGACGCTGCCGCCAGCGCCCGCACCGGCATAGCCCACGTACGCCTGCAGGTGCCTGAGCGGATCCTCACCACGTGGCTTGTGCTCGACCGCTCGGCCTCGATGGCCTTCGGCACCGCGGACCGCCTCAAGTCCGATGTCGCCGAGGGTGTCGCCGAGGTGGTCGGTCGCGCCGCCACGCGCCACGGCGGACGGCTCGCAGTGCTGGCAGCCGGCGGACCGGACCGCGTGCTGCGCCCGCGCGGCGGGCCGCGTGCCCGCCTGGGTCTGCGCCGGCTGCTGGAGGAGGGCGTCGCGGTCGACGGTGCGCCCGATCGCGGCCTCGGTCCGGTGCTGCAACGTGTCGGCAAGCTCGCCCGCCAGCCAGGGCTCGTCGTGATCGTCTCGGACTTCCGCGGCCCGATGGACTGGCGCCGCCCGCTGCGCGCGCTGCGCGGTCGTCACGGCCTACTCGCCGTCGAGATCCGCGACCCGCGCGAGGAGCAGCTCGAGCCGGCCGGGCGCCTGGCGCTTGTCGACCCGGAGACCGGCGAGCTGATCGAGGTCGACACCTCCCATCGCGGCCTGCGCGAGCGGTTCGCGCAGGCCGCTGCGCAGGAGCGCGCGGGGATCGCCACGCAGCTGCGCAAGGGCGGCGCGAAGCACGTCGTGCTGTCGACCGATGGCGACTGGCTGCGCTTGCTGGGACGGTCGCTGCAATGAGCTTCGCGACCCCGCTCGCGCTGCTGTTCTTGATCGCGGTCCCGGCCGCGATCGCCGCGCACGTCGCCGCGCAGCGGCGCCGGCGGCGCTATCCGATCCGCTACCCCGCGCTCGCGACGCTCGCGGCCGTCATCCCGCGCGAGCGGCCCTGGCGCCGCCATCTGCCGGTCGCGCTATTTTCGCTTGCGATCGCCGCGCTGGCGTTGGCGCTGGCACAACCGCAGCGCTCGGTCGCGGTGGCGGTGCAGCGCGCGGCCGTCATGCTCGTGACGGACGTCTCGCGCTCGATGTCGGCGACCGATGTGGACCCGAGCCGGCTGGATGCGGCCAAGCGAGCGGGCGAGAGCTTTCTCGACGAGGTGCCCAGCGGTCTGCGGGTGGGCCTCGTGTCCTACTCCGACCAGGCCCAGACGCTGCAGACGCCGACGACCGACCACGACGCGGTCAAGGGCGCGCTGAACTCTCTGCGGCCCGTCAACGGGACGAGGACGGGCGCCGGCCTCAACGCCGCGCTCGATGCGCTCAAGCTGCCGGGCGACGCCGAGAGCAGCCGTCCGCCCGCGGCGATCGTGTTGCTGTCAGACGGATCGGCGACCGACAATCCGGCGTCCGACGACGCGGCCAGCGAGGCGCGCCGTCTGGGGGTGCCGATCTACACCGTCGCGCTCGGCACGCCGGGGGGCACGATTCCGCAGCTCAGCGAGGGAGGCGATGTCCTGCGCAGGCCCGTACCCCCCGATCCCGCGGCGCTCAAGCGGATCGCCCAGGAGTCCGGGGGCGCCGCATTCCGCGCCGAGGACTCCGACCAGCTGTCCGCCGTCTACGAGCGGCTGGGGTCGCGGATCGGCTCCAAGCGCGAGCAGCAGGAGATCACGTCGCTGTTCGCCGGGGGCGCGCTGTTGCTGCTCGGCGGGGCGATGGTCGCCTCGCTGTGGCGCGGCGGCCGACTGCCGTAAGCCTAGGGCGGCTCAGCCGACCGGACGGCCGAGAAACAGGTCGCGGCCGCTGCCGCCCTTCGAGGAGGTGCTGAAGCCGTGGCGCTCGTAGAGCGCGAGCGCGGCGGCGTTCGTCTCGTTGGTGTCAAGCTCGATGCGCTTGGCGCCGCGCTCGGCGGCGCGCTCGATCGCGAGCGTCAGCAGCGCATCGCCGAGGCCGGCGCGGCGTGCGCTCTTACGCACGAACAGATCCTCCACCCACGCGTCCGGAGTCGCCTTCCAGACGCTGAAGCGAAAGCGCAGCTGAAGTACGCCCGCGGGCGGCGAGTCGTCGTTCGGCGTCGCCAGCAGGAACTCGGCGTCGCGGTCTTCGAGCAGGCGCTCGACGGAGGCCAGAAACGCATTATCCGAGGGCCAGTCGCCGCCCTGGTGATCGCGAAACGCGACGAGCAGGCTCGCGATGGCCTCGGCCTCGTCGGGCACGGCGAGCCAGGCGCGTGCGGTCTTCGAGGCGCTCACGTCGCGTCCGTGATCACGGCGAGGACGTCTCCTTGTGCAACCGCGTCGCCTTCGGAGATCGGCAGCTCGGCGATCACGCCGGTCTTGTGCGCCGTGATCTCGTTCTCCATCTTCATCGCCTCGACGATGACGACGACCTGCCCTTCCTGCACGTGCTCGCCTCGCTGCACGGACACCTTCCAGACGTTGCCCTGCAGCGGTGAGGCCAATGTGTCGCCGCTCTCGCCCGCGCCCTTGTCGCGCTGCGCCCGGCTGGGCTTTGGCAGCTCAGCCGGCGTCGTGCCGTTGGCCTGCTGCGCAGCCGCAGCGCCGATCACGCGTACGTCGAACCTGCGTCCGGAGACCTCGACCGTGTAGCTCTGCTGCGCAGCCTCGGGCTCACCGTCGCCCGCCTGCGCCGGCTCGACGGCGAGCGCCGCGAGCCAGGCCGGGTCCTCGAGCAGGTCGCGGCACGTCTCGGCGCGCGCCCACTGCTCGCTCGTCAGCAGCGCGCGGTGAAAGCCGATCAGCGTCGTCAGCCCTTCGATCTGAAACTCATCGAGCGCACGCAGCATCCGCCGCGTGGCCTGCTCGCGATCGCGATCCCAGACGATCAGCTTGGCGACCATCGGGTCGTACATCGGCGAGACCTCGCTGCCGGCGCGCACGCCTGAGTCGACGCGCACGCCCGGCCCCGAGGGCTCGACATAGGAGCCGATCCGCCCGGGCGCGGGGGCGAAGTTCGCAGCCGCGTCCTCGGCATTGATGCGGCATTCGATCGAGTGCCCGCGCAGCACCACGTCCTCCTGGGAGACCGACAGCCGCTCACCGGCCGCGACGCGGATGCTCTCCTTGACGATGTCCACGCCCGTCGTCATCTCGGTGACCGTGTGCTCGACCTGCACGCGCGTGTTCATCTCCAGGAAGAAGTACTCGGGCGGCTTGCCTGAGCCTGGCGAGGACAGCAGGCCCTCGACCGTGCCGGCGCCGCAGTAGCTGACGGCCGCCGTGGCCTGGGTCGCGATCGTCCCGATCCGTTCACGCAGTGCCTCGTCGACGATCCACTGTGGCGCCGGCGACTCCTCGACGAGCTTCTGATGGCGGCGCTGAACCGAGCAGTCACGCTCGCCGAGGTGAATCGTGTTGCCGTGTGCGTCGGCGAGGACCTGGACCTCGACGTGGCGTGGGTCGGGCAGGTAGCGCTCGAGGTAGACGGTCGCGTCGGAGAAGAAGCGCTCGCCCTCGCCCGCGGCGCCGTCGAAGGCGCCCTGGAGCTCGGACTCCTTCAGCGCGACGCGAAAGCCCTTGCCTCCGCCTCCGCCCGCTGCCTTGACGGCGACCGGGTAGCCGAGGTCCGCGGCGATGACCTCGCGCGCCTCGGCGACCGTTGCGACAGGCTCGGTCGTCCCGGGCACGATCGGCACCCCTGCAGCGCGCATCAGCTCGCGTGCGCGGGTCTTCGATCCCATCGCCTCGATCGCGCCTGGCGGCGGACCGATGAAGACGATGCCGGCGTCCTCGCAGGCGCGCGCGAAGGCCGCGTTCTCGGCGAGAAAGCCGTAACCGGGGTGGATCGCCTGTGCCCCGGATCTGCGCGCTGCGTCGAGGATCCGCTCGACGTTCAGATAGCTCTCAGCGGCTGCTGCGCCGCCGAGCAGGTATGCCTCGCCGGCACGCAGCACGTGCCGCGCCTCGCGGTCGAGCTCGGAGTAGACCGCGACGGACGCGATGCCCAGCTCGTCGAGGGCGCGGATGATGCGCACCGCGATCTCGCCTCGATTGGCGATCAGGATCTTCGAGAACATGCTTGGGCAGCATCCTAGGGACGCCCCGGGTTGGCTTCGCTCGAGGCCACTCGCTCGGGCCCGCTCGGCCGGCCCAGCAGCTGCTCGACGGGGACCGGGCGCCCGACGTGGAAACCCTGCGCGTGGTCGACACCCTGAGAGCGAAGGAAGCTCTCCAGGCCCTTGTCGCTGACGAACTCGGCGATCGTCTCCTTGCCGAGCCCGCGTGCGATCCGCACGACCGACTCGATGATGAGCTGGTCGGTGCGGCTTTCCAGACAGCCTGAGACGAACTCCCCGTCGATCTTCAGGTAGTCGAACGGCAGGTGCTTGAGGTAGTAGAAGCTGCCGAAGCCCGCGCCGAAGTCGTCGAGCGCGAAGCGACATCCAAGCCGCATCAGCCGCTCGGCGAAGCGCCGGGCGAGCGGGATGTTCGCGACAGCGGCCGTCTCGGTGATCTCGAAGATCAGGCGGCGCGGGTCGATGTGCAGCCGCGCGACCTCGGTCTCGATCAACGTCAGCAGCTCCTCGTCGTTGAGCGAGGGGCCCGAGAGGTTGACCTCGAGCGACTGCGTGCCGAGCGGGTCTGCGTCCAGCAGGCCGATCGCCTGAAGCGCGACCCAGCGGTCGATCGCGGGCGCCAGGCCGAAGCGCTCGGCGAGCGGCAGGAACGCGGCCGGTGGGATCAGCTCGTCGTTGTCGTCGAGCATCCGGACGAGCAGCTCGTGCTGGCCGACCTCGCCCGTGCGCAGGTCGCGGATCGGCTGGGCATGGAGCACCAGGCGATCCTCGTCGAGCGCCCGCCGGATCCGCTCAAGCCAGCTCACGCGGGCCTTGATCCGGTCCGGGCGCTGGGCCTCGGTCGTGACGACGACGAAGCGGTCGCGGCCGGCCTCCTTGGCGTCGTACATCGCCAGGTCGGCTTCGATCAGCAGCTCCTCGCCGGTCATCTCTGTGCCGCGGAAGGCGGCGACGCCGATGCTCGTCGTCACGCCGGCGCGGCGGCTGGCGCCGTCGAGCCCGGCGTCCTCACGCACGGCGCGCAGGAGCTCGCCGGCGACGTGCTCGGCCTCGTCCGGGGTCGCGGTCGGCAGCAGCACCGCGAACTCGTCGCCGCCGAGCCTCGCCACGATGTCGCTGACGCGCAGCCGGTTCTGCAGCAGCGCCGCGACGGACAGGATCAGCTCATCGCCTGCGTGATGGCCGAGCGCGTCGTTGACGTACTTGAAGTGGTCGAGGTCGAGCACGAGCAGCGCGCCGCGCGGCCCGTAGCGCGCGACCTCGGTGACCTGGCGCTCGAGCTCCTGCTCGAAGCGGCGGCGATTGAACAGCCCGGTCAGCGGGTCGTGATCGGCGAGGTGACGAAGCTCGCTCTCGAAGCGCCGCCGGTCGGTCACGTCCTGGACCTGGATCAGGAAGTTCAGCGCCCTGCCGTCCGGATCGCGAACGACGGTGACGTTCACCGCGACCCACACAGCCTCGCCGTCGGGGCGGATGTAGCGCTTCTCGACGACGTGGCAGCTGATCGCGCCGGCGAGCATCGCGCGCATCGCCTCGACGTCCGCGGCGACATCGTCGGGATGGGTGATCGCCATGCGCGTGGTGGCGCACAGCTCCTCCGCCGGCCGCCCCGTGATCGCGCACAGCGCCTGGTTGACCTCGAGGAACCCACCCTCGACATCGATGACCGCCATGCCGATGGGCGCGTCGTCGAAGGCGCGCCGGAAGCGCTCCTGCGCCTCGCCGAACGCGCGCTCGCGCTCGATGCGGTCGTGCACGTCCTGGGCGATCAGCATCGCTCCGACGATCTGGCCCGATTCGCCGCGCAGCGCGCTCAAGCGCACCCACAGCTCATGGCTCCCCTCACAGGCGAGCAACGCGTCGACGCTGTGCTCCTCGCCGGCCAGCGCGGCCTCGCACGCCTCCTCGAGCCTGGAGGCGCTGGGCTTGGCGAAGATCGTGCTGACATGGCAGCCGACAAGGGTTTCGGCGTCGTAGCCGGCGCCGGTCAGCGCCTGGCCGGCGGCGAACTCCGTGATCAGATCATGGTCGAAGACAAGCACTGCGGTCCCGGGCAGGCCGTGCACGAGCGCTCGGTAGCGACTTTCGCTGCGCGCGAGCGCGCGCTGGGCGGTGCGCCGCTCGGTGACGTCCCGGCCCGATGCATAGATGCGTCTCTCGTCATCGACGGTGCGCAGGCTCCAGTCGATCCAGTGCCACGAGCCATCCTTCGCGCGCCAGCGCGTCGTCAGCTGCGCGCCCGAAGCGTTGGCCGCGCGCGCGGCGCGGGTCGCGTCGGATGCGGCCTGATGATCCTCGGGAGCCGTGTACTCGAAGATCGAGCGGCCGAGCAATTCGTATGAGCTCCAGCCGAGCGTCCTCTCCCACTCGTCGTTGACGCGGTGCATGGTTCCGTCGAAGCCGACGGTGCACAGCATGTCGCCCGAGAGGTCGAAGAAGCGCGTGCTCTCGGCCTGCAGCCGGCCGCTGCGAGCCGCGCGCTCGGACAAGCGGCCGACGACCCAGGCGAGAAACAGCAGTGCAAGCGACCGCAGGACTGTTCCGAGAAGGTCCTCATGAGCACCGGCTGTCGTCAGTGCCCATCCGAGCAGTATCCCGGTGCTGGCCGCCGCGGCAAGCAGTCCCGCGCGCACGCCGAACTCCGCGGCGAGCAGCACGATCGGCACGATGAAGACCTCCCGAGGTGGGGAGAACGCGACGAGCGCCGCGCCGGCGCCCGCAAGCAGTAACAACGCGAAGCCCAACACCCTTCGGCGGCCCTGGCCAGACGGCCCGAGCATGTGCGTCAGGCCGGCAGGTTGGAGACGGCGATCGACAACCGCGCCCCCGCTCTCGTGCATGTCGTGCATACACGGTGCCTATCGGCTGAATGATGAGGGGTATTGAGCAAACTCTCATAGAGGGCTAAAGACCCTGGGCACCCCAGTCTCCAAGTCCGTCGCCCGGCGCGTGGCCCGTCGCCTCGAGCAGCGCTGCACGAGCCCATGCAGGACGCCTCGCAGGCGCAGGATGTCGCTTGGGCGCGGTGTCTCGCAGGAAGCGCTCGAGCGCGATCACGATCGCTGCTGTTTCCTCGGCGGACGCAGCGGCAGGGGTGGCTGTGATCTGTAGGCGTGGTCGGCGGTTCATGGATTTCGGTTTCGCCGTCCGGTCATCGCAAGCGACGACCTCCCGGCGACATCACACGCGAATCATCCCAGCACCAACAGTGTCGTTCGTCGCCTCGTCGATCAGGATGAACGCGCCCGTCGCGCGGTTGCGCGCGTACGAATCGAACGCGAGCGGCTTGGATGTGCGCAGCCGCACCCAACCGATCTCGTTGAGCCCGAGCTCGGTCGCCTCCGACTCGGGCGCCAGCGTGTGGACGTCGACGCGGTCGACGACCTGCTCGACGACCGCGCGGGCGGCGTGTGCGCCGTGCTTGATCGCATAGCGCGCGCCGGCGCGCAGCGGCGCGTCGGACATCCAGCAGATCGTCGCGTCGATCTCGCGCGCGAGTTCCGGCGCATCGTCGGGGTGGCAGATGAGATCGCCGCGCGAGACGTCGACCTCGTCCTCGAGCAGCACGGTGACGGACATCGGCGCGAACGCTTCGTCGACGGGCCCGTCGAAGGTCTCGAGCCGCGCGATGCGCGTGAGCAACCGCGAGGGCAGCACGAGCACCTCGTCGCCACGACGCAGGATGCCGCTTGCGACCTGGCCCGCGTAGCCGCGGTAGTCGGTCTCATGGTCGCGGATGACCCACTGCACCGGGAAGCGCGCGTCGCGCAGGTTGCGGTCGTCGGCGACGGGAACGCTCTCGAGGTGCTCGAGCAGCGGCACGCCGCCGTACCACGGCATGTTCGCCGAGCGCTCGACGACGTTGTCGCCATGCTTGGCGCTGACCGGCACGAACGCGATGTCCCTGGCGTTCAGGCCGCGGGCGAAGTCCGAGAACTCGCGCACGATCGTGTCGAATACCTCCTCGTCGTAGTCGACGAGATCCATCTTGTTGACCGCGACCGCGAGGTGCGGGATGCCGAGCAGCGAGGAGATGTAGGCATGGCGCTTGGACTGCTCGAGCACGCCCTTGCGCGCGTCGACAAGGATCACCGAGAGGTCCGCGGTCGACGCGCCGGTGACCATGTTGCGCGTGTACTGCACATGGCCGGGGGTGTCGGCGATGATGAAGGTTCGCCGCGCGGTCGCGAAGTAGCGGTAGGCGACGTCGATCGTGATGCCCTGCTCGCGCTCGGCGCGCAGGCCGTCGACAAGCAGCGAGAGGTCGACCATGCCCGCCCCCCGCCGCTTGGACGCCTCCTCGACGTGCTCGAGCTGGTCGGTCAGCACCGCCTTTGAGTCGAACAGCAGGCGGCCGATCAGCGTCGACTTACCGTCGTCGACGGAGCCGGCGGTCGCCATGCGCAACAGATCTGCCGAAGCGAGCGACACTAGAAGTAGCCCGCGACCTTGCGGTCCTCCATCGCGGCCTCGCTCACGCGATCGTCTGCACGCGTCTCGCCGCGCTCGGTTACGCGCGTCGCTGCGATCTCGGCGACGACGGCAGCAAGCTCGGTCGCGGTCGAGCGGACCGCGCCGGTGCAGCTCATGTCGCCGACGGTGCGGTAGCGCACCCACGCCTTGAACGGCTTCTCGTCATCCATCAGCTCGACGAAGTCCGACACGGCGTAGAGCATCCCGTCGCGCGCGAAGACCTCGCGCTCGTGCGCGAAGTACATCTGCGGGACCTCGAGGCCCTCCTGGTCGATGTACTCCCAGATGTCGAGCTCGGTCCAGTTGGACAGCGGAAAGACGCGCACGCTCTCGCCGCGGTGGATGCGCCCGTTGTAGACGTTCCACAGCTCCGGGCGCTGATTCTTCGGATCCCAGCCGCCGAAGTCATCGCGGAAGGAGAAGATCCGCTCCTTGGCCCGCGCGCGCTCCTCGTCGCGGCGCGCGCCGCCGAAGGCCGCGTCGAAGCCGTGACGCTCGAGCGCGTCGAGCAGCGTCGTCGTCTGCAGCCGGTTGCGCGACGCGCGCGGACCCGACTCCTCCTTGACGCGGCCGTCGTCGATCGACTCCTGCACCGAGGCGACGATCAGCTTCTCGCCCAGCTCGGCGACGCGGCGATCACGGAACTCGATCACCTCGGGGAAGTTGTGGCCGGTGTCGACGTGCATCAGCGGGAACGGAAACCTCCCGGGTCGGAAGGCCTTCTCGGCGATGCGCAGCAGCACGATCGAGTCCTTGCCACCGCTGAACAGCAGCACCGGCTTGGACAGCTCGGCGGCGACCTCGCGCATGACGTGGATCGCCTCGGACTCGAGCGCCTGCAGGTGGGTCAGCCGGGCGCTC
>Ga0136618_10001116_pt1 | contig 10183 bp, 12 predicted proteins | sample AntDrymUQ3302106_2_FD_104805 | JGI IMG/M metagenome (GOLD analysis project Ga0136618, IMG submission 104805) | Polar desert sand microbial communities from Dry Valleys, Antarctica - metaG UQ330 (21.06) | ecosystem: Environmental > Terrestrial > Soil > Desert | place: Antarctica: Dry Valley...
GACGATTAACAAAGGCAAAGTCGCGTATGAGCCGAACACGCTCGGCGGCGGTTGTCCGTTCCAATCAATGGCGAAAGACGGCGGATTTACGTCGTATCAGGAAAAAATTGACGGGAATAAAATCCGCACGAGAAGCGACAGTTTCCGTGACCATTTTACGCAAGCCGCTTTATTTTTTAACAGTCAGACGGATTACGAGCAAACGCACATCGTCAACGCCATCAGTTTTGAACTCGGCAAAGTCGAAATCAATGCGATTCGTGAAAGAATCGTTTATATTCTGAATCAAATTGACGAAACGCTCGCTTCGAAAGTCGCCGGTAATCTCGGCATCGAAATCCCTGCGAAACTCGATTTGCCGATGAATATGGGTTTTCCGGCGGACGCGAACCCGGACGATTACCAGCCGATTCCGAAAAAGGACGCGAAGGTGAAAAAGTCCGACATTTTGAGTATGGCAAACACGGTCAAAGATACGATTAAAACCCGTCAAATCGCTTTTCTGGTTGCCGACGGCTTTGACGCAAACGATGTCAAAACGATGAAAAACGCGCTCGAAAAACAAGGCGCGACGGCGAAAATTATCGGGATGAAATCGAAATCGGTCAAAGACGCGGACGGCAACGAAATGAAAGTTGACCACGCGCTTCGCACCGTCGCTTCGGTATTATTCGACGCGGTTTATGTTCCGGGCGGCGCGGACAGCGTAAACGCTCTGAGCGAAGAACCGGACGCAATCGAATTCGTCAACGAAGCGTTTCGCCACTGCAAAGCGATTGCCGGAAGCGGCGCAGGCGTAAATTTCTTAAAAGAAGAAACTTATGTGAGAAAAGCAAAGGATGATCAAGCCGTAATTTTAAGCGAAAACGGCGCAGACGGCGCGACGCAAAATTTTATCAACGCAATTGCCCAACATCGCAATTGGGACCGCGAAGCGGCGCGGAAAGTTCCGGCTTAAAATCAAAGATAGTCGGAGTTTGTCGAAATAAATAGTTCAGCACGAAGGACACAAAGTTGATTGAACTCAACTTTGTGTCCTTGATGTTTTATAACAAATTTTTTCTGGTATTTCATCAATTCCCGCACGGCTTTTTCCACGTCGTCAATCTGCGGCAGAATGAAGTTTTCAATCTTTATCAAGTAATTCCTCAAGTTGCCCGTAAAATCTTCCTTCGATTAGGGAAGCTTGCATAAAAATACATTGTATCTGTTGCCGCCGGATACGCTTTTTGTCTTTGAGAAAGAACAGTGTTTTTCTTAATACGGTTGACAATTATTTCGTTTCTAAAATGTTCTTTTCCAAAAACTTCATCTAAAACAAGTTTAATATAATGTCCAAAATGATAATCTTGGCGAACAAAAATTGAGCCATTGTCTGCTAACAATTCCTTTGCAACAATCAAACGACGACGCAACAGTTCGACAAAATCCGCGCTTTTGCGTTTTGCCTGATATGCGCTTTGCCCGCGATTGCCATCGTATTGGTCGCCCGTGCCGAACGGCGGGTCAATGTAAATCAGTTTTACTTTGCCTTTTACTTTTCCTTTGAGAAGCGCGTCTTTGTCGGCGTAGCAGGTTTTCAAAAATGCAGATTGTCGCCGAAGACAATCAGATTGCGCCAACCGTCGTCGAACAATTCGCGCTCGCCGTTAAAGGTGCGCTCGATTTGCAGCGGCACGGCAAAACTTCCATCTTGGTCGGCGAGAACGTCTTCGCGCCGCATCTTGCCGCCATAACGCAACTCGTATTCTTTCTGCTCGGTCGGAAAAAGTTTCTCCTGAAAATCATCGGGCAAGGCTTCGCCCGCCGCGATGCGTTCAATCAGAAATTTCTTTTCTTCGGGTGAAAGTTTCATCTGAATAAAGGTTCAGAGCCGCTTGCCGCCAGCGACTCTGATAATTTTACAAACTAAATTTTGGCTTTTCTAGGCGGCTTGAAGCTGTCGGTCGGAGAATAATTCCTTATAAACGGTTTTTACCGAATTGACGACTTCCTTATGCGACATCGGAAATTCACGCAGCAAAAGACCGAGTTCGTCAGGCATTTCAATACCGAAAATTCCATCGCCGTCAATGATATTGACATTATAATCGAGTTCGGTATTTTCAATTTGAAAAACCAAACGATACTTATTTCCGCGTATTCTCTTAAAATTTAAGATTTTTATTTTGTATCGGGAATCCATCTTAAAATCACCTCGCCGCCCCAATGATTAAGAAAATCTTCCATTGTCATTTTATACGATGTTTGGTCAAACGGGTCTTTTATTTTTATTAAACCGTTCCTTGTTCGTCCGGCAATAAAAACAGCGTGTCCGATTTTCTCTCTGTAATCATTGATTAAAACCACACCCCAGTTTTTGTGATGACGAAGCAGAATTTCCAAACTCTCATTTGTCGTCGGAAATCCGCGCCATTCCAAACCGTCGCCCGAAGTGTCAAAACGATTCAAAGTCCGAGCCAAATTACCAATGAACGACGGCACACCAATTCTATCACGAATGACCTGTTGAGAAACGACAATCTTTCGATTTTTCAACAGCATTTCACCGACCGCCGAAAGACACGATAATTCAGTTTGTTTGACAATCGAAGCGTCAAATTTCTCGTCGAATCTCCGCCAATTTCCGCCCGCGCCGCTTTTCATCGGTTTTAATATCGCATCAATTCCGCAACCGCTTTTTCCACGTCGTCAATCTGCGGCAGAATGAAATCTTCGAGCTGCGGCGCGTAGCCGACAAACGTATCGGTTGCGCCGACTCTGCGAACCGGAGCGTCGAGATATTCAAATAATTCATCCGAGATTCGCGCCGCGATTTCCGCGCCGTAGCCGTAGGAAATCGGGTCTTCGTGGGCAACGATAACGCGATTCGTCTTTTTCACCGATTCGGCGACGCGTTCCCAATCGTAAGGAACGAGGGAGCGCAAATCTATCAACTCGACCGACACGCCCGTTTTCTCCAATCTTTTCGCCGCTTCAAACGAGCGTTGAACTAATGCGCCGTAAGTAACAATCGTTACGTCTGTTCCTTCTCTGACGACTTTGGCTTTGCCGAACGGAATCAGAAATTCCGAACTCGGATACTGCGATTTGTTGTAAATCTGCCGGTAAAGATGTTTATGTTCGAGAAACAAAACCGGGTCGTCGCAGCGAATCGCCGTTCGCAAAAGTCCGTTAGCGTCAAGCGCGTTTGACGGATAAACAATCATCAAACCGGGCGTGTGCGCGAAAAGCGTCGTTCCCGACTGAGAATGATAAACCGCGCCGCCTTTTAAATATCCGCCGACCGGAACGCGAATGACCATCGGACATTTCGTGTCGCCGTCGCTTCTCCAGCGCGTGACCGCGACTTCGTTTCTGATTTGGTGAAACGCGGGGAAAATGTAATCGAAAAACTGAATCTCGACGACCGGCTTGATGCCGCGCAAAGACAATCCGACGGCGCGACCGACGATATTGGCTTCGGCAAGCGGCGAATTGAAAACACGCGCCGAGCCGAATTTCCTTTGCAGATTCGCCGTCACTTTGAACACGCCGCCTTTACCTTTGACTGTTTCGAGATATTCTTCACGCGAACAATCCGCTACGTCTTCGCCGAACACGACAATGCGCTCATCGCGCTCCATTTCCTCGTGCATACAACGATTTATCAAATCAACCATCGTTCCCGCGTTGCCGGATAATTCCGCGCCGTCTTCGGTGTCGAATTCTTTTGAAGTCGGATCAACGTCGGGCGAAAAGACGTTTCTGAACGCGCTTTCCGGCGGAGGTTGCGGCGTATTTATCGCAATATCAGCCGCCTCGGTAACTTCTTTATCAACTTCCTTACGTAATTTTTCCAGCTCTTCCGACGACGCGATGCCTTCGGTCATTATAAATTCCGCAAAGGTTTTAATCGGATCAATCGCCGCGTCTTTTTCGAGTTCTTCGGCGGGACGATAAAGTTTTTCGTCGTCTGAAAGCGAGTGAGAATACGGGCGCGTAACTTTCGCGTGAACGAACGCCGCGCCTTTTCTTTCTCGACAAAACTTAACCGCGCGAACAAACGTTTCGTAACTTTCAACGGGATTCGTGCCGTCGCATTTTTGAATTAAAAGATTCGGAAAACCGGCGACCAATTTTGAAATATCGCCGCCCGCCGTGTTGACTTCGACCGGCGTAGAAATCGCGTAGCCGTTATCCTCGACGACGAAAATCACGGGCAATTTCATATTGCAAGCCGAATTTAAGGCTTCCCACCATTCGCCCTCGCTCGTCGTGCCGTCGCCGACCGACATATAAACGACTTCATCGCCTTTGAATCCGTCAATTTTGTCCCGCAAACCTTTGACCAAAGATGCGCGATAACCCGCTTCCGCCGCGCCGACCGCGTGCAACGCTTGCGAACCGGTGCAGGAAGATTGCGACGGCACATTCAAATCTTTATGTCCCCAATGCGAAGGCATCTGCCGCCCGTGCGAATTCGGATCAACCTCCGCGCCGACCGACGAATAAAGCATTTCCTGCGCCGTCATTCCGAGTCCGAGCATCAAAGCACGATCACGATAATACGGAAAAAACCAATCATACGCCGGTTTCATTGCCTGCGCCGCCGCGACCAAAACCGCTTCGTGTCCCGCGCCCGAAATCTGAAAAAAGATTTTATTCTGACCTTTTAACTGAATCTCTTTGTCGTCAATTCGCCGCGACAGATACATCGTGCGATACATTTTTACGAGCGTTTCCGCGTCCAAACCGGCGTAATCCTGTCGGTGCGCCGAAACCTCCGCCGCCGACTGCCGAACCACATTTTTCGGCTTTTTCGGCGCGATTGCTTTCGCGGTTTTCTGCCGCGTATCGTGGTCGAGCATTCCGTCGCCGATTGAGCCTTCGGATTTGACTAAAACTTTCGCGTCGTTATTGTTTGCCGAACTCGTTTTTTTAGTTTGCGACGTTCCCTTGATTTCTTTTTTATTATTGCTCTTGCTTGTTTTCGCCGCGTTGTCGGCTTTCTTCATTGCTGTTGCCATTGTGATAAATTCCTATTTGATAGCGATTTTTGATAAACGGACAAAGTTATAAAATATCAAATATAAGTTTGGCGGGCAATTTAAGATTAATTGACGATTGATTTGGATTACTCTGAGTAATCCAAATCAATCGTCATCCGATAATCGTTCGCCATCGAAGGATGACCGTGAGCATTGGACACTTCGACGCCTTTTTCGTAAACGGATTTCGCTTTTTCGCGCTCGCCGATTTTTTCGTAGGCTTTGGCGAGCATTCCGTAAGCCGCGCCTTCGTCGTCGGCTTTCGATAAATAATTTTCGAGCGCGGTAATCGCGTTCCGCCAATCTTCCGATTTTTGATATTCGTTTGCCAGACCAAATAAAACCATCGAATTATCCGGGTCGGATTCGAGCATTTGTTTAAAAACTTCGATTCTGTTTTGCATAGATTTCAAGATAGCGAAATTTTGATGAAAAAGAAAATAGGACGCTGAACAGGCGGATTTTCGCGGATACATTATTGTAAATTATCCGCGAAAATCCGCCTGTTCAGTATTTATCCGCGTCCTATTCTTTAAACAAACTTTGCTGCACCGGCTCGGCTTTTTCTTTGTTTTTTTCCGGCATTTCAAATTCCCGAAAACCCAGCCGCTTAAAATGTAAATCGAACATTTTTACTGCCATTTGCCAGTTTTCGGTTTTGCCCTGCATTCTCGCGCCGAATTCGTTCGAGTTCAATTTACCGCCGCGTTCGCGTTTTATTTGATTTAAAATACGGTCGGCTTTAGTCGGGATTCGCTCAATCAGACGTGAAATAAAATACTCGCGCAGAGATTCGGTCGGAAGTCTGAGGAGCGTCATAAACGCCCGCGTCGCGCCGTGATTTTTTGCTTTTTCGAGCAGCGCGGGAATATCGGATTCGTTGTAAGACGGAATTATCGGCGCAATCGCAATGCCGACTGAAATATCGTTTTCCGCCAGAGTTTTCATCGCCCGAAAACGCGCGTCGGGAACGGGAACGTAAGGCTCGAACGGTTTCGATTTTTCGGTGGTGAGAAACGGAATCGAGAAATAAACCGTCGCGTTCATTTTCGATAAAACATCAATATCGCGCGTCGCGAGCGGCGATTTCGTGACGATTCCGATGGGAATTTGAAAATCGCGGCACACTTTCAAGCAGTTTCTCGTTAATTCGTAATTCGCTTCAATCGGCAAATACGGGTCGGTCGTAAAGGAAAAATTCAGACTGTCGATTTGTCGCCGCGTTCGTTTTAATTCTTCTTTCAATAATTTCGGCGCATTCACTTTTGCGACAATTTTTGTTTCAAAATCCGTTCCCGCGCCGTAGCCTAAAAATTCGTGGTATGGACGCGCAAAACAATAAGTGCAGGCGTGAATACAGCCGCGATAGCAGTTGACCGAAAAATCGAAACCGACATCGGGCGAATTGTTTTTCGTGATGATTTTTTTCGTCGCGGTTTCTTCGTAGATTTCTAATTTTGCGGCGGGCGGCTCGCCTAAAAATTCGGCTGAGTATTTATGATAGGGATTCGGCGGATTGCTGATGTGTCGCATACGTGAAACAATAGCCCATCCGCGCTTTTGAGACAAATGAAAATCTCTCTTTTACAATTTGTATTTTAATCACGTCCGCCAGCGATTGCGCCGGCGTTAGTTTTCCAATGCTTATCTTTACAGCCATTTCCCATAAACTCGCTATGCTGATAAAAACATTATTTTGCGTATCGGCAACAATTTGGCGGCGCTGCTTGGAAAGTGATTGATTGCCTTCGAGAAACCAAATCAAGATGTGCGTATCAATCAGCAATTGCATTACATATATTCCTTAAAATCTTCAAGCGGCGCGTCAAAATCGTCGGCGATATTTATTATCAACCCTTTCATACTGCCAAATTTTCGCTCTTTCTTTTTCGTCTTTTCGACTTTTTGAAATTTGATTAAATTTAGATTGGCTAAATCATCAAGTAATTTTTTGGCTTTCGGTTCTAAAATTTCGACCGTGTAAGTTTCCATAATTTTCACCCGTCGCTATTTTAACACAAAGCGGCGCGGAGATTTTCAATCAATCTCCGCGCCGCTGTATGACGAATTATTTCCCGCTCATAATCAATTTGGCAATCGTCTGAAGCTGCATATTCGACGTGCCTTCGTAAATCGAGCCGATTTTTGAGTCGCGCCAGAATTTTTCGACCGGATAATCCTTGACGTAGCCATACCCGCCGAAAAGCTCGATGGCTTTTGAGGAAACCCGTTCCGCCGTGCGCGACGAATAAAGTTTCGCCATCGCCGCTTCTTTCAAAAACGGTTTGCCCGCATCCTTCAACCGCGCCGCGTTATAAACCAAAAGCCGCGCGGCTTCGATGTCAACCGCCATTTCCGCGAGTTGGAATTGGACGCCTTGAAATTTGTTGACCGATTGCCCGAACTGCTCGCGTTCCGCCGTGTAATTTAACGCCGCTTCAAACGCGCCCTGCGCGATGCCGACCATTTGTGCGCCGATGCCGATGCGTCCTTCGTTTAAAGTTTCAATCGAAACTTTGTAACCTTTGCCGACTTCGCCGAGAACATTTTCCTTCGGAACTTGGCAGTTGTCCAAAATCAATTCGGTTGTGCTTGAGGCGCGAATGCCGAGTTTGTCTTCCTTTTTGCCGACCGAAAAACCTTCAAAGCCCTTTTCGACGATAAAAGCCGTGATGCCTTTGTAACCCGCGCCCGGGTCAATTGTCGCAAAAAGAATAAAAATCTCGGCTTCATTGCCGTTCGTAATCCAGAGTTTCTGCCCGTTGATTGCCCAGAAATCACCCTTGTCGGTAGCTTTCGTTTTTAGTGCAAAAGCGTCGGAACCCGAAGCCGCTTCCGACAAAGCATATGCGCCGACTCGTCGTTCAGCCATTTGCGGCAGATATTTTTTCTTCTGCTCTTCGTTTGCCCAGCGCATAAACGCATTTGTCACGAGCGTATTGTGAACGTCTACGAAAACGGAAACGCTCGCGTCAACCCGCGCCAATTCTTCAATCGCCAGAATCGCGTTGAAAATCGTCGAACCCGCGCCGCCGTATTCTTCGGGCGATTCGATTGCCATCAAACCTAATTCAAAACACTGTTTGATTAGTTCCGGGTCGAGTTTTCCGGCGTGTTCCATCTGCTCGACGCGCGGACGCACTTCGCCTTCGGCAAATTCCCGCACGGAAGCGCGAAATAATTCTTCTTCTTCGGTTAAAGTCGTTAAAGCCGTCGGTAAATATTCCTTTTCTAAAGCTGCCGCATTCATAATAAATTTCCTTTTCGTCTTGTCTTACTAAATAAAATACCATCATAATAAAGCCATTAACCAAAAGGCAAAGGCAAGTGAACTCAGAAACCGACATTCAAGCCCCGAAAATCGAATCGAACAAGCTAAATCCGAAAAATATTATGCGGCTGAAAATTGTCGGCGTTTTATTCACCTTACTCGGCGTCGGGTTGTTCGCCTACTTTATTTATTCGGTCGGCGTTGCAGAAATACTTTCGGGCATCGGCAAAATCGGTTTCGGCGGTTTCGCGGTAATTATTTTTCTTTATTTTTTGCGGATTTTGATGCGCGCCATCGCCTGGACACTTTCGGTTTACGAGCCTTATAAGCTGAATTTGCGCGACACGCTTCCCGCCGTCATTATCGGCGAAGCGATGAGCAGTATGATTCCGCTCGGAATTCTCATCAGCGGAACGTCGAAAGCCGTCGCCGTCCGTCAGCGCGTTCCGCTCGTCGTCGGTTTGTCTTCGATTGCGACGGAAAATCTTTTTTACAGTTTTGCCACCGCGCTTTTTATCGTGCTTGGCGCATTTGCTTTTTTGCGGACGTCTGAATTGACGGAAGGCTGGGTTATCACGATTGATATTTTGATTGGTGCGCTTATTTTTCTGCTTCTGCTCGGCTTTTTGATGGTTATTCGCCAGTGGCATTTTGCGAGCGCGATTTGCGAATGGCTTTACGACAAAGATATCGGTAAAAGTGTTTTAGAAGACGGGCGGCTGCACGTCCGTCTCTTTGAGAATTTAATTTACGGCTTTTACCGCCGTTATCCGCGTCGGTTTCTGCCGATTTTGCTGCTGCAAATCGTTTATCATCTGATTGGAATTGCGGAGGTCTGGTTTGTTTTGAGTAAAATCGGCGACGGTTTGCCGAGCATTTTCAACGCATTTTTGCTCGAATCGGTCAGTCGTTTGATAACGATTGTTTTCAAACTCGTGCCGTTCGTCATCGGCGTTGACGAAGCCGGAGCGCAATTCGTCACCGAAACGCTGGCAATCGGCGCGGGCGTAGGCGTAACTCTGGCGATTATCCGCAAGGGAAGAATTTTGTTCTGGACGGCAGTCGGCTTAGGTTTTATCGTCAAACGCGGACTTTCGTTCAGGGAAATAATCGAGATTGGGAAGAAAAGTGGAGAGTAGAGAGTAGAGAGTGGAGAGTGGAGAGTAGAGAGTGGAGAGTTTGAAGATTTTTTCTCCACTCTCCACTCTCCACTCTCCACTGTTTTCAAAACTTCCAAAATACCGGCACTAAAAGAATCGAAACGATGAAAACGACAATCGTTAAAATTGTGCCGACTTTGACGAAATCCATAAATTTATAGCGTCCGGGCGTGTAAACGAGAATGCAGGCAGGTTCGAGCGGCGTGATGAACGAAAACGAAGCCGCGAAAGTGACGGCGACGGCGAATGTGCGCGGATTTAAGCCTAAAAGCAAGGCGGTTTGAACGGCGACCGGAACGACGACCAGGGCGGCAGCCTGGTTCGACATCGGCTGCGTCAGAAAAACCGTCAGCGCGAAAAATCCGGCTAAGACGGCGGTCGCGCCGTATTGCTCGAAATTATCACGGATAAATTGTGCCAGAAAGATGTCCGCGCCGGTTTTCTCCATCGCTACGCCGAAGCTAATCATACACGCGATTAAAACGAGCAGACGAAAATCAATCAGCGAATAAACTTCGGTGTGCCGTACGGTTTTGGTCGCTAAAAGCAGCAAAACGCCGAGCAGAACGCAAATCGTCAGCGGAATGTCAAACGCGCCGCCGGTGACGACCTTGACGAGCGACAAAGACAAAAAAGCCCGAACGCCGCAATCGCCCATTTGCGCTTTTCGGTTCGCATACTGCTTGCCGAAACGTCTTCGAGCAGAAGTATTTCGCCGTCAA
>Ga0136618_10001118_pt1 | contig 10178 bp, 10 predicted proteins | sample AntDrymUQ3302106_2_FD_104805 | JGI IMG/M metagenome (GOLD analysis project Ga0136618, IMG submission 104805) | Polar desert sand microbial communities from Dry Valleys, Antarctica - metaG UQ330 (21.06) | ecosystem: Environmental > Terrestrial > Soil > Desert | place: Antarctica: Dry Valley...
GACCGAATCGGCGGGTTTCTCGCTCGCAAGGTGGAGAAGGACCAGCTGACGGAGGCGGAGCGGGCCGCGGCGGCCGACAGATTGAGCACGGTCGGGACGCTTGAACAGCTTGCCGCCGCCGAGCTGGTCATCGAGGCGATTCCGGAGGATCTTGCGCTCAAACGTGACGCGTTCCAACGGCTCGATGGCGCGGCGGAGCCGGACACAATCCTGGCCACCAACACGAGCTCGTTGGCCGTGGCGCAGATCGCATCGGCGACGGCGCATCCGGACCGAGTGATCGGTATGCACTTCTTTAATCCCGTGCCGCTCATGGCGTTGGTGGAGGTCATTCCCGGACCCATGACGGATCAGGCGGTCGTCGACAGCGTCGCCTTCCTCGCTCGGATGCTCGGCAAGACGCCCGTCGTCGCGGCCGATACGCCCGGATTCATTGTCAACCGGGTGCAGCGCGCCTATTACCTGGAGGCCTGTCGGATCCTGGAGGAAGGGCTGGCCGACGTTGCCACCATCGACGGCACGATGCGCGAGATCGGCTTTCGACTGGGCCCATTCGAGCTCGCCGACGTGGTCGGCACCGATGTCAACCTCGCCGCCGGCACCGCCATCTTCGAGGGATTCTTCGGCGATCCGCGGTATCGCCCATCTCTCGTTCAGCGTCGCGTGGCGGATGCCGGCCGGCTCGGCCGTAAGACCGGCGCGGGATATTACGACTATGCGGCCGCTGGGACCCGTGGGCTACCCTGGTTGGGCATCACTGCCCACGCGGTCGATGCCCCGCGCATGACGCCGCTCTCCGCGGCGCAGATCGAAGCACGAATCCTGGCCGCGATCGTGAACGAGGCCGCCTCGGCGGTTGCGGACGGGGCTGCGTCGCCTGGGGCGATCGACACGGCAATGCGCCTGGCCACCAATTGGCCGGATGGTCCACTTGCCTGGGGCGAGCGCATCGGCCTGGGTTCCATCATCCGATTGCTCGATGCCCTCCACGCGTCCGTCCCCGACGGACGCTATAGGGTCACGCCGCTGCTCCGTTCGCTGGCGGACGGAGGCGAATCCTTCTTCGCGCCGCGCAGCTAGCGAGTGCCGCTCTCCGGCCGTTACACGGCGGTGGTCTTCGACATGGACGGCCTGCTGCTCGACACCGAAACCCTCTGGCATGAAGCCGAGGTCGAGCTGTTTGCGCGCCGCGGGGTCGAATTCACGCGGGAGGATCAGATGCAGGTCATTGGCACAAGCTCCGACATCACCGCGCGATATTTTGCCGAACGGCTCCGCGAGCCGCACGAGCGTGGTGCCGCGCTGGTCGATGAGATGGTCGAACTCATGCACGCTCGCGTTCGGGAGCGTGTGCAGGCGCTGCCGGGCGCCGTGGAGCTGATGAACGGAGTACGCGAGCTGGGTGAGGTGCAATTGGGGCTCGCCTCGAATTCGCCGCGCTTTCTCGTCGACACTGCGCTCGCCACCGCCGGTCTGACCGATGCGTTCGACGCGATCGTCACCTCGGACGATGTCGAGCATCCGAAGCCTGCGCCAGATATCTACCTGCTCGTCTGCAAGCGGCTCGGCGTGACTCCTTCGCATTCCCTTGCCCTCGAGGACTCTGCCTCGGGCGTCGCGGCGGCCAAGGCGGCCGGGCTGACCTGCATCGCCGTGCCCCAGTTCGCGGAGACCGATGTCTCGGCCGCGGACCGCGTCATCTCATCCCTCGAGGAGCTCCTCGGCCGCGGACCGCGCCAACGCGTATCCTCATCGAATGTGCAGAAGCATCAAGACCCTGCGGACCGGGGCCGTGCCGGCCAGCGACGATGAGATCGGCGCTGCGGCGCTCCAATACGTGCGCAAGGTGAGCGGTTATCGCAAGCCGTCCAGCGCCAATGAGCGGGCATTCGAAGAGGCGGTCGAGGCCGTTGCATCGGCTTCGAAGCGGTTGCTGGACGCCGTGGCCGCGACACATCCACAGTCACGTCACCATCCCTGAGAGGGACGCGCGCCAACCAGATTGGCGTTGTGACCGATTGCGGGCTCGTCATCGGTCATGGTGCCAACTCAGAGGGCGTGGTGACCGAGGAACTGACCGATCAGCCGGGTTTCGGTCGTAGGGCCAACCAGGTTGGCATCGGGGGTTTGGCCGTACCGGGCCTAATGGCCGAGCCTGTACCCGAACAACCGTGGCAAGCGTGCGATTAGCCTCAGCAGCCATGACGGGCGGCGTCCGGCGTCGAGCGCATCGTCCTCACGAATCACGGCCTCGCGAATCATGCGTGCGCCGATGAACCGGAACGGCTCGGGCGGCAGGATCGGCTGACGACGGCCGACAAATCGAAGTGCTGACAGCGCCGGTTCACCGCCGTCCACGAGCGTGGCGATGATGCGCCCGGCCAGCCGTGACGGGCCGGCGCCATTGCCCGCGAACCCGTGTGCAAAATGGACGCGGCCACCGTGTGTTGAGCCGATCTCGGGAAAGCGGTTGCCGGTGATGTCGATCGGCCCGCCCCAGGCATCCTCCAGTCGAACATCCGCGAGCATTGGCAACAGATGGCGGAAGTTGGCTACGACGCGGGCGATCGCGCGACGGTCGTGCGTGAAGGTCTTTCCGATGCGTCCATCATAGCCCGCAGCCCCGACGCCGCCGCCGAAGGCGATGCGACCGTCGGGGGTGGTTCGGAAGTAGCTGATGGTAAAGCGCGAGTCGCTCAACAGCTCGCCGCCGGTCCACCCCAGATCGACCAGGCGATCGGGAATGGGCTCGGTGATGACCATGTAGCTTGCCCAGGCGAGCACGCGGCTCCGGAACCCGGGCCAACCGCTCGCCCATGCGTTGATCGCCAGCACAGCCTGGTCTGAGGAGACGAGGCCACCGGCCGTGGCCAGGTTCACGCGGCCGTCGCGTACGCGCAGCGAGCGAACGCGGGATCTCTCATAGATCCGGACGCCGCGCTCCAGCAGGACGCGACGCATCCCGCGCGCCAGTCGCGCCGGCTGGATGGAGGCAGCACTCCTCATCCACAATCCCTCGCGAAAGATCGGCGACGCGCAGACCTGTTGAACCTCGGCGGCCGACACCGAGACGAGCTGGTCTTCCGCGCCGAGGTCCTGGAGGATTGACACGGCTTCTTCCCAGTCGGGACCTTGGACAGGGAACGCGTTGACGCGCAGGTAACCGGCCTTGCTGTACCAGGCATCGACGCCGTGCTGCGTACACCAATCGCCGATGCTGTCCACGACTTCGTCTGCCTCGCGCGCGATCGCCAGCGCAGCTTGGCCGCCGTACCGGCGAGCGAGGTCCGGCAGGTTCTCCCACCAGCCGTGGACGAACCCGCCGTTGCGTCCGCTCGGTCCGCCGCCACAGATATCCTGTTCAAGGAGCACGATCCGCATGTCCGGCGCCCGCTCGGCAAGAAAGTAGGCCGTCCACATGCCCGTATACCCGCCGCCGATGATCGCGACGTCGGCATCGATCTCGGTCGCCAGGGCCGGTGCCGGTGCCGGGTCTCCCTCGGAAGCAAGCGCTTCGCGCAGCCACCAGCTGCGCTGGTGGCCGGGGCTCGGGGCGATCGAGGCGGCTGGATCGGTCATCGAATGGAGATGCTACCTGCCGCAGTCGGGTGCTAGCATCGGATCCCATGCCCTCACGACCCGATCCCGCCCGCGTTCCCGTCATCGTCGATGGGGTGCGTACTCCCTTCGGACGTTACGGCGGTGCCCTGAAGGATGTCCGGCCTGACGACCTGGCGGCCCATGTCATTCGCGCGCTGGTCGAGCGGACCGGCATTGAACCCGGCAGTATCGACGATGTGGTTCTCGGCGCCGCCAACCAGGCGGGCGAGGACAACCGAAATGTCGGTCGCATGGCAGCTCTCCTCGCCGGGCTGCCGATCGAGGTCGCCGGCCAGACGGTGAATCGGCTCTGCGGCTCTGGTCTCCAGGCGGTCGTGTCGGCAGCGCACGCGATCGCCCATGGAGACGGCGACGTCATCATCGCCGGCGGCGTGGAGTCGATGACCCGCGCGCCGTTCGTGACCGCCAAGTCGTCGGCAGCCTTCCCGAGAGGCGAGCAGACGATGTATGACACCACCCTGGGCTGGCGATTCACGAACCCGCGCCTTGCCGACGCCTACTATCCGCACTCGATGGGCGAGACGGCCGAGAACGTGGTCGATCGCTGTGGCGTCAGCCGAGAGGACCAGGACGCCTTCGCGGTGAGGTCGCAGCAGCGCTGGGCCGCCGCGAACGAGGCGGGCCGATTTGCTGACGAGATCGTGCCGATCGAGGTGCCGGACGGGCGCACCATGCGGCTGGTCGACACCGACGAGCACCCGCGCCCGGAGGCTACCATCGAGTCACTCGGGACGCTCAAGCCTGCGTTCCGGCGCGATGCTTCAGGCTCCGTCACGGCTGGCAATAGCTCTGGCATCAACGACGGCGCGGCTGCGCTGCTGGTCATGAGCCAGGCTCGAGCGAATGAGCTCGGGATGAAGCCGATGGCGCGCATGGTCGCCTCCGCCGTCGCAGGAGTCGATCCGGCCACCATGGGCCTGGGACCGATCCCGGCCTCGCGTCGCGCGCTCGAGCGCGCCGGCATCGACGTGGACGCTCTCGATTTGGTGGAGCTCAACGAGGCGTTCGCCGCCCAGGCGGTGCCCGTGATGCGCGAGCTCGGCCTGGATCCCGAGAGGACCAACGTCAACGGCGGCGCCATCGCCATCGGCCATCCGCTCGGCGCCTCGGGTGCCCGGCTCACGTCGACGCTTCTCCATGAGATGCGGCGCCGCGGCGCTCGCTACGGTCTTGTCACCATGTGCATCGGCGTGGGGCAGGGGATCGCGGCGGTATTCGAGGCAGTCGATTGAACCCTGATCGGCGCTGGATCAGCGTGACGGCCGCCGGCCAGGCGTCGGTCACGCCGGACATGGCCGTGGTCTCGTTCGCGGTCACGGGCACCGGGAAGGAGCTGGGCGCGACGCGCGACGATGTGAACGCTCGCTCGTCGTCGGTCCTGGCGAGCCTTCGGGAGCTAGGGACCGCGGAAGTCGACCTCAACGCACCCGATGCCATGGTCCAGCCGGAGTACGACTATCGGAAGGGTCAGCGCCTCATTGGCTATCGCGTGGCACGGCAGATGGTCGTCAGCGTGCGCGACCTCGATCGGCTGGGAGATGTGCTGGACGGTGTCGTCGGTGCTGGTGCGAACGAGGTGCATGGCGCGCAGATGAAGTCGTCTGATCCGTCAGCCGCCGAGCACGAGGCGCTTCGCCAAGCGACAGCAGCCGGGCGCGCCAAAGCCGAAGTCCTCGCGGCGGCAGCCGGCGTCACGCTCGGTGGCGTGCTGCGCATCGAGGAGGTGCTCGACGTCAACGGGCCGCCGATGCCGCAGATGCGAATGATGGCCGCGGCCGAATCGGCAGACGTGCAGACCGAGGTGGCGATCGGCGACCTGGCGGTCACCTGCCATATCCGGGCCTGGTTCGCGATCAAGTGACGATGCCCGGTCGGCAACGCCGGCTGGCTCACGGCCCGTGGATGATCAGGCCTGCGTCCGCCAGTCGCTGAACAGCGCCAGCATCCGCGCAAGAGCCTCCGGCTCGAGGTCCCGCTCGCTCAGCCTGCCGATCGCCTGCATGGTCTGGCGCATCTGATCCAGGTGGGCCCCGCACCCGTCACATTCGAGGATATGCGCTTTGAAGTCGGCCCGGGTTGCGGCCGGGAGGCTGTCCTCCATGTAGTCAGTCACGAGCTCGACGAACTCTTGACATTTCATATCGGCGGGGACCATCTCAGGATTCCTCCAACAGAGCTTCCAGCGATCCACGCACGTTGGACCGCGCGCGATGCAGGAGAACACGCTGATTGGCTGCGCTGATCTCGAGCGCGAGGCAGACCTCCTCGGACGCCCAGCCCTCAATGCACCGGAGCCAGAGAACGGTCCGCTGCACCGGGGGCAGCTCTTCGATGGACGCGGCCATCAGCGCCTGCGTCTCGGCGTGCAGCAATCGTTCCTCCACGCCGCATTCCCACTGCCTCGGCGGCCAGAGCCAGTGGCCGGGCCACTCGTGGTCACTCGGTGGAATGAATCGTTCGGGGTCGACGCTCGGCAGCGTCCGCTCGCCAAGTTCGGTGGCCATGAGCGATGAGAATGGCACGACGCGCGCCTCTCGTTGTCCGCGTCGGCGGGCCACGTTCCTGAGAATCTGAAATATCCAGGTACGCAGGGAGGACCGACCCTCGAAGGCTGTCAGTCCGTCGAGCACCGCGATCCATGTGTCCTGCACGACGTCCTCGGCGACCGCCGAGGACGCCACATGGGCCCGAGCGACCCTGTACATCAAGGCGTGATGCGTCACCACCAGGCGCTCGAATTCTTCGGTGTCCCCGCTGCGCAATCGATGCAGTTGGGCCGCGTCGGTGAGCACGCCGCGGTCGACAACCTGTCCAGCGTCGATCTTCGCCTCGCCCGTTCGAGGTGGCGTTGTCTCGCCGGCGTCTACCCATACTCCAGCCATGCGCGATTCCCTGGTTTGCGTCCAAGCCTCAGCGATCGGGTTCTGGGGCGTGAACCACGACGGAAGCTACCACCGGGATGTGACGGGCGCATGACCATGCTGTGATGCTCCTCAGATATTCTCCCTTCGTGTAACGGACGGTGCGGGCTGCGTAACTGTCCTTTCGTCACGGGATGTCGGCCGAGCTGCTTCATCAGTCCGTCAACTTCCCGAGGAAGGATGCGTAGGTGTCCAATTCGAAGCAACCGATGAGATCGGCCATCCTGCTCGGCGCCGTTGCCGGGCTCATCGGTGGGTTGGCGATGATGTTCGTGATGCTTCTCCTGCGCACGCTGGCCGGATCCCGACCACGGCCGAGCTGCTTGGCGATCGGATCGCCGCGTTGATCCCGGTCAACGCCTTCCTTGCTCTGTTGGGTTTCTTCGGCGGCTACAACCAGTTCAAACAGCTCGGTATCGGGGCGGCCCTCGTCGGGCAGCTGGGTCTTGCGGTGTTCGGTGGTATCGCGCTGGCGATCCTGTCGAGACGCGAGGTGCTTGGCAACAGCGACGAGCCGTTGTGGGGCATCGGACGCCGGACCGTCGCAATCATCTTGGGGCTCAGTGTGGGCGTGTGGCTCCTCCTCGTTGCGGGACTCTTTCCGAATCTCGACACGCACTATTTCGGCCTTCGGCCTGGCGTCGCGACGGTCGTGACGAGCCTCGGTTTTGCCATCCTGCTTGCGACGTATGCCGCCGTGACGGTGGCGACACTCCGCCTCGTCAACGGGCCCACACGCGCCACCGGCGACGTGCCCAGCGCAGGCGTTGTCGTAAATCCGGGACGGCGCCGACTTCTCATCGGCGGCGCGGGCGCTGTGTTGGCAGCCTCTTCGGGCGGCATGCTTGTCCGCCTCTACGATCGCGCCACGTTCAGCTACGACGGAATGCAGTACATCGGGCCGAATCTCGAGCCGATCACCCCGAATGATCGCTTTTACGTCGTCACCAAGAACGTCGTCGATCCGCGGGTGAACCAGGCGCTGTGGGCGCTCGAGGTCAATGGTCACGTCGAGCGACCGCAGACCTACGACTTCGGCCGGATCGAGGCAATGAGCCCGACCGAGCAGGAGACGACGCTGATGTGCATCAGCAACCCGATTTCGTGGGGTCTCATCAGCAACGCGGTCTGGACCGGCGTACCGATGCGAGTCCTGCTCGAGGAGGCCGGCGCACGGGAAGACGCTGTCGAGGTCGTATTACACGGCGCCGATGGCTACACCGATACGTTCAGCTTCGAGAAGGCAATGGAACCGACGACGCTCGTTGCCTATCGGATGAATGGCGAGCCGCTTCCGCAGCGGCATGGCTTCCCCGCGCGGATCATCGTGCCGGGGCTCTACGGCGAGAAGAACGTCAAATGGGTCACCCGCATCGAGGTCGTCGACCGAGAGGCGAAGGGTTTCTACGAGATGCAGGGCTGGGGCCCTGACTTCACCGTGCCCAACCGGTCGCGGATCGACGGCCCGAGCCTGAAGGATCCGATCAGGGTCGGTTCCGAAACGCTCCTGAACGGGATGGCCTTCGCCGGCAATCGCGGCGTGGGTCGCGTGGAGGTATCGACCGATCGTCAACGGACCTGGGAGCCCGCCGAGATCACATACGCGGGCACATCTCTGACCTGGTCGTTCTGGGAGTACCCATGGCAGCCCGGTCGGGCCGGCAATTACGAGATCGCCGTCCGGGCGATCGATGGCGACGGTAACCTCCAGACGTCCGACAAGCGAGGCACGGCGCCGCAGGGTGCCACCGGCCTCCATGTCGTCTCCGCCACCGTGGTGGCCTGAGGATCGTGGCGACCGATATCGAGCTGGAACGTGCGCGCGCCGACCCATACAGCTCCCGGACACGCATCTTCGACCGGTCCGACTGGCTCTATGCCTTCATGCGGGAGCACTGCTTTCGAGACGACACGGATCGCATCGATGCGGCTCTATGGGGAGGTGGGCGGCCCGACCAGGGCACGCTCTTGATCGACATCGGTTGCGGACCGGGCACCTACACCCGACGGCTTGCCCAGCGACATCCTGGCCTGCGTGCCCTCGGCATTGACCACTCGCCCGGCCAACTGAATCGCGCGCGTGACCATGCGCGCCAGGTCGGCGTCGCCAACTGCCGATTCGAGCTCGGCGATGCCATGCGCTTGCCCCTCGCCGACGAATCGGTCGACGCCGCGGTCGCATCACGCCTGCTCATGGTGCTGAGCGATCCCGCTCGCGCACTGGCAGAGATCTACCGTGCTCTGCGGCCCGGCGGGCGTTGTTTCATTGCTGAACCACGGCCCGGCCTGTGGACCGCGTTGCCGACGATGGCGCTGCGGCTGCTGGACCGCGCGTCCACCGGGGTGGTCCATTCACCGACGGTGCCTGGCGATGACGCTGACTGGGCAGCCCTGCTCAATACGCAGCCATGGTCATGTATTTCCGAGTCCGCCGATCGTCGCTACCGGTACGCAGTGTGCGAGCGTCCAACGGCATGAGCACGCTCGTCACCGGAGGTGCCGGATTCATCGGCGCTACCGTCGTTGGTCGCTGTCTCGCGGCGGGTGAGCGCGTCACGGTGCTCGATGACCTCTCCACCGCCGATCCGGACTGGGATGACAATTTCCAGGCCGAGCTGCTCGATGGCCGGCTCACGTTCGTGCGCGGCGACGTCAGCGATCTCGCGACGGTGGTCGACGCGATGGCGGGCCACGATTCCGTCGTGCATCTGGCGGCGAACACCAACATCCCCGGTGGCTACGACGATCCGAGCCTCGACCTCACGGGGTGCATCCTGGGGACGTGGAATGTCGCCGAGGCGATGCGGAGGCACGGCGTGCGGCGGCTGCTGTTCGCGTCGAGCGGGGTGGTCTACGGCGCGCCGCTCCGCACCCCGACCAACGAGGCATACGGCCCGATGCTGCCCGAGTCGCACTACGCCGCGGGCAAACTCGCCGGCGAGGCGATTCTCTCCGGCTTCGCCCATCTGCATGACTGGCGTGCGCTGGCCTTCCGGTTCGGCAATACCATCGGGCCGCGTTCGAATCACGGGGTGGTTCACGACTTCGTGGTAAAGCTGCTTCGCGATGGCACTCGTCTCGAGGTCATGGGCGACGGCCATCAGGCGAAACCGTACATCGATGTCGAGGATCTCGTTACCGGCGTCCTGCATGCCGAGCGGAAGGCCCTGGACCGTCCATTCACCGCCCTCAACGTGGCGACGTCTGGCACGCTCACGGTCAGTCGCGTGGCCGAGCTCGTCATCGAGGTACTCGGGCTCGACCGCGACGGCGTGGAGCTCGTCTTCAGTGGGGCCGCTCGCGGTGGTGGCGGTTGGGTCGGCGACACGCCGCTGGTCAACCTCGATGCCCGCGCGCTGCGTGCTCTGGGGTGGGAGCCGCGCCTGACCGCCGCGGAGTCGGTGCGAAGGGCGGCGCGCGGGATGCGGGATCGACTGCTGGGCACAGAGACGCCGTTCCGAACGACCGCCGAGCGTCGATCCGAGCCACGGCACGCCGTCGCGCGATGACCGACGCCACGCTGGCGAGTCGCCGGTTGCACTCGCACGTGGCCAGCCGCGTGACCGCCCACCCGCGCACCCCGGTCCCGGTCCTCCTCTCCGTTGCGGGTGCCCTTCTCGGCTTTGGCTGGCTTGC
>Ga0136618_10001119_pt1 | contig 10174 bp, 4 predicted proteins | sample AntDrymUQ3302106_2_FD_104805 | JGI IMG/M metagenome (GOLD analysis project Ga0136618, IMG submission 104805) | Polar desert sand microbial communities from Dry Valleys, Antarctica - metaG UQ330 (21.06) | ecosystem: Environmental > Terrestrial > Soil > Desert | place: Antarctica: Dry Valley...
AACGGCTAGAGATTGAAAACTATTTATATGATAAAGAAATTTTGAAGAAATACTGCGATATAAGTGGATATTCGTTTGATGAAATTGAATACGATATATTTGTAATTGATATAGAAAACCAAAATTTAAAGGATCAAACTGGAAGAATCAAGAATATTTGCGGAATACCTACAAGCATAAACGCTGAGATATTTAAGGTTAATTTATCTATCCAAATCACAGAAGAAACAAATATTTTTTCCGAATTGGAAAGGTGCATTTTTCAAAGAAAATAAAAATTAAATATTCGCTCAAGATGACCAAAAACTAGGGCTTTTGGACATTTCTTTTATATTGGACAAAACGGTTGTTCTGTCTAATTATATACGTCTCTTTTTGGATTTTCCTTTCACAGATTTTTACTTTATGCCCTAACTCACACAGTTTTTCGCCTTGCGCTTTTGTTTACCAAAGTATTCGGTTAAGCCGGGTTAATTGAGGCGTTTGAGCTTAAAATAACAAATCGGCGCGAGAGTCTTGCGCCAAAATCTCAAACGCGGGAACTCATTTGGAGCAAATCTTTTCAATTATAAACACCCACAAAATACATGATTTCAAACATCATATTTTATATGGTGTTCTGGAGTTTTTTCGCCTTCGCTCAATTTACGTTAGCCTATTCTATTAATCGAACAACCTTTTATGAAATAAGCATTTACACAGATTTCAAATTGTCTTTTTGACACTTCAAAAGAGTTGGAATAACGGTTGCCATTATCTATCTCAGACGGATAAACCGACTTTGCAATTAACCGAAACTCCCGATTTAAAAATCAATCTCGTGAATTTGGTTTCGCGGTCGGCGAATCGTTAAATACAGAAAAATTATAGGGAGATAGAAATGAAAAAAACATTTATCGTAATCTTATCGTTCCTTCTGTTATCAATTACTGCTTTATCACAAACCACCGGCAGACTTCTCGGCACCGTCAGCGGTCCCGACGGAGTTATTCCAGGCGCGAATATCACGGTTAAAGATAATCAGACGGGAAGAGAGATAACTTTTCAAACCAGCGGCGACGGCAGCTTTAGCGTCCCGCAGCTTGATTTCGGAACTTATACCGTAACGATTACCGCATCAGGATTTAAGACGTTTTCGACGACCGATTTGAAGATTGATGCCGGTCGTGAATATACGCTGAATCCGACGCTCGAAGTCGGCGGAGTCGAAGAAATCGTGACGGTTCAGGCGGGAGCCGATATTGTCAATTCGGCGGACGCGGCGTTGAGCAACACGGTCAGCCCGCGACAGGTGATTGACTTGCCGATTAACGGGCGCAATCCGCTCGCACTCGTCAGTCTGCAGCCGGGCGCGAACGCGACAAGCAATTCGATTAACGGGCAACGTTCTTCAAACATCAATGTTACGCGCGATGGCATTAACGTGCAGGATAACTTTATCCGTTCGGGCAATTTCGTATCAGATCAACCAACTGTTGACGACACGGGTGAATTCACCGTAACAACGCAAAACGCTAGTGCCGACCAGGGTGGCGGCGGCTCGTCGCAAATTCAACTCGTAACTCCGCGCGGCGGCAGCGAATTTCACGGCGCAGGTTTTATCTTTAACCGCAACTCGGAATTCAGTGCCAATTCGTTTTTCAATAATTCGAGCAACACGCCGCAAACTTTTTTAAACCGCAACCAAATCGGAGGCAAACTCAGCGGACCTCTTCCATTTCCGCATTTCGGCGAAGGCGGTCCGGTTGTTGACAAGAACAAGGCGTTCTTTTTCGCGGCGTATGAAAGATTGTTTCTCCGAACGGAAGCGACCGCCAACAACACGGTTCTGCTCGGCTCGGCGCGAAACGGAACTTTCACTTACACGGCACTGAACAACGACCCGACAAACGGCATAGTCGCCGGTCAACTCGTAACCGTCAACGTCTTAACCGGACAAGGATTGAACCTGGCGACTCCGACAAATTTGACGGCATTTAATAACGCGGGCGGCGTTTTGATGGTTGACCCGGTGGTGCAAAGCCGACTGCTGAATTTTATTCCGACCGTTGGAAACTTAAGCGGCACGACTAATGGCGGCTTGACGCAATTATATCGCTTCAACGCCCGCAACAACCGCGACACCGATTCGTTCGTCAGCCGCGTGGACTACGACATCAACGACCGAAACACGCTTAATTTCGTTTATCGGTTTATCGGCGATATAACAGATCGCCCGGATGCCAACGTCGGTTTCGTCCGCGATCCGTTCGTCATTCAAAATGATAAAACGCATCTTTTTACCGGAGCTTATCGAACAATTATCGGCGCAAATTTTACCAATGAAGTTAGAATCGGCTTCACGCAATCCAAGCCGTTTTTTAACGAGGGAAATATCAATCCCGATTTCATCATTCAAGGCGCGGCTCTGCCACTCGGCATTACCAATCCCGAACCGACTTTTGAAAATCAAGGTCGGAATACGCGTCTGCTTGCCTTCAAAGACGACGCTAATTACACCTTCGGCAATCATTCGCTGCGCTTCGGCGGGCAATACGACCGGCAGAAAATCGTGGTCAGCAATTCCGGCGGAACGACTCCGGTCTTCAACTTCTCCACTACCGCCAACACGCGCACGCCGCGCTTAAGCGCACCGCTGTTTCCGGGCGGCATCAGCGCGACCGAACGCACCCGCGCCGATACGCTGCGGTATTTTCTCGGCGGCGTCATCGGCGACGGCGCGGTTCTCGCAAACCCGACTTCCAGCACTTCCGGCGCGATTACGGGCGCGACTCTTATCGAAGATTTGCGTTACGGCAACGTCGGTCTATACGTCGGCGACCAGTGGCGCGTCGCGCCGAGCTTAACGCTTAATTTCGGCTTGCGCTACGATTTGTTCACCCCGCTTCGCAATCCCGATTTGATACTTCTCGAACCGTTGATTCCGAACAACTCCGATCCGGTCGCGGCGATTCTCAATCCGAACGGTTCATACGGCATCGTCGGCACGAACGTCGGCGAGCCGGGACAGCTTTTCAAAGCCGACAAAAATAATTTCGGACCGCAGTTCAGTTTCGCCTGGTCGCCGCAGTTTAAAAACAATCTGCTCGGCTCGATTTTCGGCAACGGCAGAACGGTAATTCGCGGCGGCTATCGGGCGAGTTTCGTCAACGACGAATATCTCAAATCGGTGCTGAACGCCGCTCGCGGCAACTCCGGTTTAGCCGTAACGGTCAACGCGGTTGACGTACTGCCGGACGGAACGACGACGCTTGATCTTAATCGCCGACTGCGAAACGTTACCGGCGCGGGTTTTCCGGCTCCGGTGACTTTGCAGCCGCCGTTCACGTTCGCCGAAGGCAATCTGGCGGACGGCAATTTCTTCAACACCGTTTTTGCGACCGACCCGGATTTAGGAGTGGCGCGAGTGGACGAATATAACATCGGCATTCAGCGCGAACTCGGTTTCAACACGGCTCTCGAAGTTCGCTACGTCGGCGGTCGAAGCAACAGCTTAATTCGTTCTTTCGACTTCAACCAAATCAACATTCGCAATACCGGTTTTCTGGAGGATTTTCTGCGGGCGCAAAACAATTGTCGTTTGCAAGCAGCTTCAATCGGACAGACCGGTTTGAACTGCACGAACGCCGGATTTAATGCCGCCATTCCCGGAAGCCAGCCGCTTCCCGTATTTAATCAACTGCCGTTCGGCACGTTTCTAAATAATTCGGCGGTGCTTGCACCGCTGCAGAACGGAACGCCGGCGGACTTGGCTCTGCTTTACATCACAAACGGTTTGGATATTGACGAAAACGGAGTCGGCGTGCAATTCCGCCGAAATCGCAACGCCGGTCCGGTTGATTACCTGACGAATGCGGGAGTGTTTCGCTACAACGCTTTGCAGGTCGAAGTTCGACGGCGTTTTACGCAAGGTCTTTCTTTACAGGCAAATTACACGTTCCAAAAAACTTTGACGGATGTGCCGGAAGAAGATCAGAACCGTTTCGACCCGTATCTTGACATCGAGAATCCAGGACTCGAATACTCACGTGCTGATTATGACCGCACGCACGCTTTTAATTTCAACGCCATTTACGAACTTCCGTTCGGCAAAGACAGAGCGTTTCTGAATCAGGGCGGTTTGGTTGACGCGCTGTTCGGCGGTTATCAAATCAGCGCGATTGTACAAGCCGCTTCGGGTGCGCCGTTTTCCATCCGCGACCCGCGCGGAACAATTAACCGGGCGGCTCGCGCTGCACGACAAACAGCGGTTTCCAATTTGACCAAAAACCAAATCAAGGATTTGATTGGAATTTTCCGCACGCCGAACGGCATCTTTTTCATCAATCCGAGTGTTATCGCGCCGAACGGCACGGCGACGGGCGGCAACGTCAACGCGACACCAAATAATCCGGCGTTTGCGGGACAAGTGTTCTTTAACGCGCAGCCCGGACAAACCGGCAATCTGGAACGAGCCTTTCTGAACGGACCGACTTTTTTAACGGTTGACATCGGATTGAGCAAACGTTTCCGCTTCACCGAAAACGTCGGTCTGCAACTGCGTGCCGAAGCCTTTAACTTGCTGAACAGACCAAATTTCTTTTTGGGTACGGGAGTAGGTGACGGTGCAACCGGCGAAAACAGCAATGCCTTTAACGTTAATAACACGGCGTTCGGGCGCATCACCAATACATATGCGCCGCGCATTATCCAATTCGGTGCGCGGTTTGAATTTTAGGAATTTAATTTTTCCTCAGCACTTTCTCTCCGAAAGTTCTTTCACGGATGTCGTCCCACAAACGGCATCCGTCTTTTATTTTCAGATGGGCGCACTGCTTGCAATCCGCGCCGAAAAACGTTTCGTCAAACAAAACGCGCGGTTTGTCACAAAATCGTTTTCACCCGGCTGAACGAGACGTAATATCTGTTTGAAAAAATAAACTACAGTTTGCATTTCAGGAGAATAAATATGAAACAAATAATCTTTATTTTTGCAATGATATTTTTATCTGGAGCGGCGAGCGCGCAAACGGTCAGCCGAAGTTTCGAGCCGGCTGCCGAAAAACAACCCGCTTCTTTAGTTCCGGCGACGGCTGAAAAACACGTCGAATCGAAAAATTATCCGGCGGCGGTTGAATTAAACGAGCGCGCGGTTGAAAAGATAAACAAGGAAAACGATTACCGGAGCGCGATTGTTTTATTTCGGCAGGCGATTGAGACGATGCCGGACTGCCTCGTCTGCCGTTACAATCTGGGCAGAGCTTATATCCAAATTAAAAATTACGACGAAGCGATTGCAATTTTCCGCGAACTCGTCAAAACAACTCCCGTCCCCGCCAACCGGTATTTCAGTTTGGGAGAAGCGTTAAGCAAGAAAAAACTTTATGCGGAAAGCATTACGTTTTTCCAGAAAGCTTTAGCAATCGAGCCGAACGACCCGATTGCGCTGTGTATTTTATCTATCTCGCTCTATTATATAAAAGACTACGCACAGGCTTTAAAGTACGTTGACGACGCTATTAGATTAAAGCCCGATTTGTTTCAGGCGCATTGCAATCGCGGCGTAACGCTCCACGCTTTGAACCGTCACCAGGACGCGCTGGAAAGTTTGAATCGAGCCTTGACGTTAAAGCCCGATTCGGCGGAAGTCCACAGCAATCTCGGAGCGGTACTGACGGAACTCGGAAAAAACAAACAGGCGCAAAAACATCTTACGGAAGCATTGCGCTTAGACCCCGATTATAAATATGCGATTTATAATCTTGCTGTCAATTATCTCGAACAGGGTAAACGTCTGCCGGCGCGAGAAAATCTTAACCGGCTGGAAATAATTGACCAGGATTTAGCCGAACAGCTTAAAAAAGAATTTTCCCGTGATTATGTGATTAATGCTTCGCAGGCAACGCCCCGATAAACTTGATGTCGATGTGATTGGAAAACTTAATCGAATTGTTCATAATGCCTTTGTTTAATAATCCTTGTTTCGGAATTCATAACGATTAAAATTTTTCGCCGAGGCAAAAATGAACAAAAATCGCAACGACAAAAAAATCAATTGGCGCAAATGGCTGTACATTTTCGCCGCGTGGACGGCGGCGGCTTTGTTTTTCGCCAGCAACTTCGTGCTGCAAAATCAAATCTCGTCGCAGCCGATGAGCGTGTGGCAAGCCGTCTCGGTGCAACTGGCTTCCGGCTACGGCTGGTTTGTTTTGATGCCGGTAATTTTATGGCTGGCAAATCATTTTCCGCTTGACCGTCGCGGCAATCTGGCGAGAAATATTATCGCTAATTTAATCGGCTGCGTCGCGCTCGTTTTGATTCACCTTGCGTGGGACGCTTTTTCGCAATCGGTTTTGAATTTTCGCAACCGGCAGTTTGAGACGTATTTTTCGGCTTATGCGTTTCAATTTTATCTAAACTTTCACTGGAGTTGTGTGGTCTATTTGCAAATTAACGGCATTATTTACGGAATCAGATATTACAACAAATTTCGCGCGGGCGAGTTGCGATCGTCACAACTCGAAGGGCGGCTCGCGCAAACGCGACTAAAAATTTTGCAAATGCAGCTTCATCCGCACTTTCTTTTCAACACGCACAACGCCATTGCTGAACTGATTCACAAAGACCCGGCGACGGCGGAAAAAATGGTCGAAAATTTAAGCGATTTACTGCGGATGTCTCTGAATAAACTAAACGTCGAAGAAATCTCTTTTCAGCAGGAATTGGAGTTTCTCAACAAATATCTGGAGATTGAGCAAACCCGGTTTCAAGACCGTTTGAAAATTAAAAAAGACATTGCGCCCGACACTTTGGACGCGACCGTTCCGAATATGATTTTGCAGCCGCTAATCGAAAACGCGGTCAAACACGGCATCGCGCCGTTGATTGAAGGCGGCACAATCGAAATTCGCTCTTTTAAAGAAAACGGCAATTTGCGCGTGCAGATATGCGATGACGGCATCGGTGCTTCGGGTAAAATTATCGAGGGCATTGGCATCTCAAACACGCGGGCGCGACTCAAACATTTATATGACAACGCCCACGAATTTTTAATCGAATCAAACAAAGATAAGGGAATGTCCGTAAACCTGGTTGTTCCGTTCAGGAGGTATGAAGCCAAAAAGGGAAAATCGTCTTCCGGCAAGCGGCAAAAACAATGAAAATCAAAACCTTGATTGTCGACGACGAACCCCTTGCGCGAGAGCGTATTCGCCGGATGTTGCAGGACGAAAAGGACATTGTGATTGTCGGCGAATGCGTCGGCGGACTCGAAGCCGTCGAAACCATCGAGCAAATTGCACCCGACCTGGTTTTTCTCGATATTCAAATGCCGCAGATGAGCGGGTTTGAGGTTTTGCAATCTATTGAACCGCCGAATGTGCCAGTCGTTATTTTCGTCACGGCTTTCGACCAATATGCCCTCAAAGCATTTGAATTTCACGCACTCGATTATCTTCTCAAACCGTTCAGCAAAGACCGTCTGCGCTCGGCACTAAATCGGGCCCGTGAGCAGATACAAATAACGCAGCCGAAAACGGTTGACGAGCGAATTGCCGCTTTTTTAAATGATTTGAAAAATGATAATAAATATCTCGACCGATTGCTTTTAAAATCTTCCGGGCGAATATATTTCGTTAAAACCGATGAAGTTGATTGGATTGAATCCGCCGGAAATTACGCTAAGCTGCACGTTGGACGGGAAACGCATCTGCTTCGGGAAACGATGAGCGGTCTTGAAGAATCTCTCAATCCCGAAAAATTTCTGCGGATTCATCGCTCGTGCATCGTCAACATTGACCGCGTGAAAGAATTGCACCCGCTCTTTAGCGGTGATTACGTGGTGATTATGCACGATAAATGCGAATTGACTCTCAGCCGAAATTACCGCGACCGTCTGTTGAATCTCTTCAAGAAGCAAAAACACGCCTGATTTACACGATCTTTTATCGAGTCACAAAAACTTTTTTCATTAAAATCTAAACAATTTGCAAACAATAATCGTTTAAACCAACAACTCTTTGTCATCAATCCAATTACTTGTCATAAATCGTTCGCTGACGGTGTTTTATATTTAGCAAGTAGGGAAAGGAAAATATGTTGGTTGGAAAGCAGTTCGGGCGTTACGAAGTTAGAGAGCGTGTCGGAGCAGGCGGAATGGGCGAGGTTTATCTGGCTCACGATTCGGAACTCGATCGAGCTGTCGCGCTGAAAATTTTGTCCGCCGAATTTCTGGTTGACGAAGGACGACAAAGCCGTTTTCGGCAGGAAGCCCGCGCTGCTTCCGCGCTGAATCATCCGAACATCATCACGATTTACGAAATCGGCAAAAGCGACAGCGGTAGCTTTCTGGCAACCGAATTTATTGACGGTGAAACTCTGCGCGAGTTTATCAAACACAAATCGCTTTCTCTCATCCAAATCTTGAAAATTGTCGAGCAGGTAGCGAACGCTCTGGTTGCCGCCCACGCCGCGCATATCGTTCACCGCGACATCAAGCCGGAAAATATTATGGTGCGGCACGATTCGATTGTGAAGGTTCTTGATTTCGGTTTAGCCAAGCCGATTTTTCCGGATATTAGCGATGAAAAAAGCTGCGACAGTTTATTAAAAACTCTGCCTGGAATGGTGATGGGCAGCGTTTGTTATATGTCGCCGGAGCAGGCACGCGGTCTGCCGGTTGACGAGCGCACAGACATTTGGAGCTTGGGCGTGGTTCTCTACGAAATGCTGACCGGACAAGCTCCGTTCGGCGGCGCAACCACCAGCGACACAATCGCCGCCGTTTTGTGCAAAGAGCCGGTTTCGCTGCTTTATTTCGTTCCCGCTGCGCCCGCCGAGTTGCAGCGCATTGTTCGCAAAACTTTGCAGAAAGACTGCGAAGAGCGTTATCAGAATGTCAAAGATTTTCGGCTCGATGTGAAGAATCTGATTCACGAGCTTGAGCATACAACGAGCGGCGAACGGTTGCGTCACATTTCGGATGAACTTGATTTGAGCGAAAGTCCAACGATGATTCATCAGACCTCTGGTGCCATTCACCCGACGCATGGTGCAAATGTAATAACCAAAGAAACCGAAAGTTTTGCCGCGCCCGGCAAACGAAAAGGTTGGCAAATCGGTTTAGTTTCATTAGCGACGGTTGCCGTTTTAGCCGCTTTGGGTTTGGCTTTTTACGGGCGGCTCGATTCAAAACCGCAGATCGCCGCAAACCTTTTCGATAAACTGCAAGTTTCAAGCATCGGCACGGATGGAAAAGCCGCTGCTCCGGCGATATCACCCGACGGAAAATACATCGCTTACCTGAGCGGTGAAGTCGGAAAACGCGGCTTGGTGGTGCGGCAGATTTCCACCGACAGTTCGGTCACGATTGTCCCGCCGACGGCTTTAACTCTTTCCGGCATCAGTTTTTCGCCCGACGGCGATTACGTTTATTTCCTGCAAATGCGCGAAGATTTCGTCATCGGTACGCTTTACCGTGTGCCGACGCTCGGCGGTACGCCGAAAAAACTCATCGAAGATGTTGACAGCACCGTCACCTTTTCACCCGACGGAAAACAACTCGCGTTTCAGCGCAATATCACCAAAGATGCGGTTGTCGTAATCTATACCGCGACGGTTGACGGCGCGAACGTGCAACCTTTAATCAGGTCGGACGAAACCGATTTTAATATCATCGGCAACCCGAAATGGTCACCGGACGGCTCGACAATTTTAGTGCGGGCGTTTAATAATTTCGGCGGCACGGTCGAGAAAATGGAATTCGCCGAAATTTCCGTCGCCGAGAAAAAACTGAAAACTTTCTCAGGACGGCAATGGCATTTTGTAGATAATTTCTGCTGGCTGAAAGATAATTCGGGTTTCCTGTTCACCGGAAAGGAAACGCCGAGTTCACCGTATCAAATTTGGCGGGCGACTTATCCGAACGGTGAATTTTATCCCGTGACCAACGACATCAACAATTACAACTCTCTTGGAGTATCCGCCGACGGCAAAACGATTATCACGCTGAAAAGCAGCGCGAGTTCCTCAATCTGGAATTATAAGCCGGCGACAAGGCAAGCGAACCAAATGACGGCGGAGAGCCAGAACCAGGAAGGCGGTTTCGGTTTGGCGCAGATGCCGGACGGGAAAATCGTCCACACGCGCAAGAACGGCAACGATATAAGTCTTTGGTTGATGAATGCGGATACGAGCA
>Ga0136618_10001120_pt1 | contig 10170 bp, 5 predicted proteins | sample AntDrymUQ3302106_2_FD_104805 | JGI IMG/M metagenome (GOLD analysis project Ga0136618, IMG submission 104805) | Polar desert sand microbial communities from Dry Valleys, Antarctica - metaG UQ330 (21.06) | ecosystem: Environmental > Terrestrial > Soil > Desert | place: Antarctica: Dry Valley...
AGCAGGGCGCCCGAGATGGCCCAGGGGCCCATCATCCAGCCCAGGTCGGTGAACCAGAAGAGCACGTCGCCGCGTCGCAGGTCGAAGCCGTGCGCCAGGTCCTGCGCGCCCTTGATGGGAAAGCCACCGTGGACGTGGACGGCGCCCTTCGGCCGGCCGGTGGTCCCCGAGGTGTAGATGATCATGTAGGGCGACTCGGGATCGGTCTCGGGCGCGTCCGTCAGCGGGGTCACCGATGGATCGGCCATCGCCTCGTCCCACCAGCGGTCCCTACCGTCGACCCAGGACATCGACTCCGGCGCCCGCTCCCCCAGCCGGCGGACGACCAGCACGCGCTTGACCGATGGCGCGGCCGCCACCGCGGCGTCGGCGATGGGCTTGAGCGAAACGACCCCGCCGCGGCGCAGGAAGCCGTCCGCGGTGATGAGCATCGTGGCGGCGCAGTCCTGGAGGCGGCTGGCCACGGCGGGTGCTGCGTAGCCGGAGAAGATCGGCGTATAGATGGCTCCCATCCTGCTCAGCGCGAGCACGGCTATGACCGTCTCGGGGAGCAGCGGCAGCAGGATGCCCACGCGGTCGCCCGCGCGCACTCCTTCGTGGGCGAGCATGCCTGCCGCCTGGTCGACCTCGCGCTTGAGCAGCGCGTTGGTGAAGCGCCGGACCTCGCCGTCCTCGCCCTCCCAAGTGAGCGCCGGGCCGTCGGCGTCGCGCGCCGCCCGCGGATCGACCGCCGCCGCCGAGTAGTTGAAGGCGCCGCCACCCCACCAGCGCGACCACTCCGGGCCGGCCGAGAGATCCATCACCTGCCCGAATGGTCGCTGCCAGTCGAGCTCCAGGTCGGCTGCGGCGGCGCCCCAGAACCAGTCCGGATCGGCCGTCGCGCGGGCCTGGAGTGCCTCGAGGTCCGGTTCGCCGGACTCTCGCAGGAACCGCGCCAGGCGGCTGTCGGTGAGGAGCTCGGGGGAGGGCCACCAGGCGGCACCGGCAACGTCACGACCGAAGATCGGCCAACCGCTCTTCATCATCTGGCCATCCTACGGCCGGATCGCACCACGGCCCGCGGCCATGCAGCACCATAGCTCGCGAGTCGGCCCGTCGGTGGAGGCAGGACCGTACCGATGCGACTTGTCACGATCAACGAACAGGAGGCCTCCCCAGGGCACGGTGAAAGGCGATGCGACCCGCCGCGGGCACCTCTTGGGCCCTTAGCCAGCCTGATCCTCGCCCGCCCCACGCTCGGCCGAGCATGATCTGACCTGCTGGTGACCACGTCCCTGGCGGACAGCGCCCCTCAGCAGCGGTCGAAGGCTGCCGCCCGCGACCACTTGTTCGTTCATCGTGACGGATCGACAGGTTGCGCGGAAATCAGCGACCCGGCCGAAGTCAGCGACCCCCTCGGGCGGCCACTTGCATGGCCTGTTCCACGCTGGATCGCAGATCATCGGACCAGCCGGCGCCCAGGGCACGGAATGGAGCGACCTCGAGCCGGCTGATGATCGCGCCAGGCGACGTATCCGCGTAGTCCGACGCGCACGCGTCCACGACCGCCGACGTCTCCTCGAAGGAGCGCGGTTTGAACAGGTAGAGGTAGACGTCTCGCGGCTCAGGGTCGGCGGCGGTGGTCACGGATAGCGCCAGCGCGTTGTCGTGCAGCGGCTGGTCGGGACAGGCAGACTGCCCGGCCACGGCGGACAGCGTGGTCACGCCCAACAGCGCCATCTCCCCACGCAGCGACACGAGGCTGGCGGGCGCGGGCGTCGGTGCGGGACCGCCGCAGCCGGCCACCCCAAGCACAAGGAGCAGCATCATGAGGCGGCCACGGCGACGGTTCAGGCGCACCCCGACAGGCTAAACCTTTGGCACGTCTCCACCGTCCAGCACGTCGTGCGCGTCCATCGCACGGCGTGGCCGGCGCCGCGCAGCTAGCCTCTCACGGCCCGCATTCGACCGGACCACACGGCACGTCGCGGGGCTCGTTCGTGATGCCGCCCGGGGCGGGAGCCACCACCGAGGAGGCCAGGATGGTCCCGTTCGCCGCATCGATGAGCAGCTCCTCACGACCTTCGACCGGTGGACAGGTGGGTGGTTCGAGCGGACAGCTGCCGTCGTACGTGCCCACCAGCACGACCAGCCAAACCCGGCGTGCGAGGCGAGCGTCGCGCTGGGCTTCGGGCACATCTCGGAAGATGTCACCGGGCCCTTCGTAGAGCGACCCGAACGTGCCCTGCCGCAGCTCAAGAGCGCGGGGCGGAAGCCGCGACGACGACCGGGCTCTCGCGACCGCCACTGGATCGACACCCGGCGATGGCCAGGACGCTGGCCATGGTGTCGCGCTTGGCGCTACCGGGAGCCCACCCGTGCAGGCGCTGGCGAGCACGCTGGACACGATGAGCAGGGTCGCGGCCAGTCTCCGCCGCACGGGGCCTCTCACCGGCGACGCGCCCGGTCGCGCGCCTCTCGAAGCCGGGCCATGGTGTCGTCCGGCGTGTCGGCCACATGGCGGAGCGTAGTGGCGGGCGGTTCGGTAGTCGCGGGTCGGGGCGAAGCGGCTGGCGCCGGCGTACCTGGCGCCGACGTAGCCGCCTGAGCGACCGGAGCAGACGCTGCCGCATCAGTCGTAGCAGCCGCGGCGGCCGGAGGTGACCCGTCGTGCAGGGACCGGCTGGCCGGCGCCTCCACTCCTGCTTCCGCGTGGCCATCGCGACGCACGAGCGCGGCGCGCGACCGTGAACCCGCCGCGCGGTCCTTCGCCGCGAGCATCCCCCCCACCGGCGCCGTACGACCCGACGCGCCGCGCCGGGCCCGCCAGCGCCCACTGGCCCAGGTACGCGCCAACGCGAGCTCCTGCCGCCCCACCGAGACGCGTCGGATGGCCACGTCCAGAGGCCACAGCAGCAGTGCCAGGAGGAGCAGCCATGGCCACAGGTCGCGCGCCACGGTGGTAGTGGCCAGATCCTTCGTCCAGGCCTGGGCGCCGGTCTCCAGCGCCTCTCCGCCGGTCGCGCCGCGCAGGGAGTCAAGCAGGCGATCGTTCGTGCCCAGCAACCGGTACTCGGCGGGGGTGGGCGCCACCAGCACCACTGTCCGTCCCAGCGGCGTCTCGCCAGCGCGCGTCTGGTCGATGCGCAGGGCATAGGCACCCGGTGAGAGGGTCCCCATGGGCACCTCGTACGTGCCCGGAGCGACCTGATCCAGGCGCACGGCGAGCGGATCCATGCCCGGCAGCGTGACTCGGGCGAGGGTCTCATAGAAGTCGCGCGGGGTGCCGTCGCTCTCCACGGAACGCAGGCGCAACCGTGTCTCATCCCCGTCGGCCACGAACTCTGCCTCCAGACCCTCCGCCTCCTCGCCGGGGAAGGTCCACGCTACGAGCTGGCTGAAGAACCGGTTGAAGCCAGGCCAGGGAACCCAGTTCGTGGCCCAGCGCGGCTGGGCGTCGCTCGTCCAGGCCACGGCGCGTCCCAGACCGTATTGCCACTGAGCCAGCACCGGGTCGTCACGGGCCGAGACGAGCACCGTCTGTGCGGTCGGCTTGGACGTCGTGCCGTTGTAGCCCAACAAGCGGGGCAGTCCTGCATCCAGGCCGCGCAGGATCGGTGAGTCGCCGGTCTGGATGGGAAAGAAAGGCTCCTCCACGATGTTCTGCCCGGAGACCTGCTGGGTCTCCTTGAGGAAGATGTCGGGGATGCTGGCGGGATTCGTGGCTGGGTAATAGCGCCCGCCGCCCTGCTCCGCCAACGCCGAGAGGAAGGCGCTGTCGCCGCCGCCACCTGCGCCCACCGCGCTGAGCGTGATGTTGGCGGCCGCCATGCGCGCCAGGAGGTCCTCATAGGCACCGCTGGACGACCAGCCGTCCGTGAGCAGCACGATGTGGCGTCGCGTGGCGGAGGTCTGCTCCAGCTCCTCGACCGCTGCGGCCAGGCCGCCGAAGATGTTCGTGTTGCCCTCCGGCCGGATGCCCGCGATCTGCGCCTCCACGTCACCGACCTCTCCGAGCGGCGCCGTGTGCACCACCCAGTGAGCGTTCTCGTTGAAGCTCACCACGCCGAACTCATCCCGTGCCGTGAGCGCGGCGGCGGCCCGCAGGATGGCCTCCTTGCCGATGTCCACCTTGGGTATGCCGCTGATGGCCGTCCCACCGTCCCGCATGGCCGTGTTGCAGTGGCAGGCGTCCATCGAGCCGGACTGATCGATGACCACGACCAAGGCCACGTCCGGCTGGCGCTCCCGGTCGCGCACCTCCATGTCCACCGGCAGCGTTTCCTCGAGGGGCGTCTGGCGATAGCCGCCCGCACCGTACGATCCCTCGCCGCCGATCATCACCAGGCCACGGCCGACGTCCCGCACGAACATCTGGAGGGCCTCCATCCGCTCCGTGCCCAGCTCTGCGGCGGGGACATCGACGAGCACCACGGAGTCATAGCTGGCCAGCTCGGTCAGCGAGGTCGGGACCTGGTCGGGGTCGAACAGGGTGACGTCCTGGCGCTCCGCCTCGAGGGCCGCGGCCAGGTCCTCTGCCTTGGCAGGATCGCCGGCCACGACCAGGATGCGCGGCTCGCCCTTCACGACGGTGTGGGAATCGGCCCGGTCGTTCTGGTCGAACGTGTCCTGAGCCGCCTCCACCACGGCACGGAAGGTATGGAAGCCCGCCTGGGCTGCTTCCACGGTGAAGACGACGCGAGTCAGCCCTGCTTCCAGCTCGACCTCGCGGACGCCGATCTGACGTCCATCGCCGAAGAGCCGCACCGTGGCCGGCTGCTCCACGGTGGAGGAGACCGTGATCTCGGCCTCCATCTCCTCTCCCAGACGGGCCGTGGCCGGCGTGTGGAGGCGCTGGAGGATCACCTCGTCCGCACCAGCCAGGCCGATCTCGAAGGTCTCGATGCGGATCCCGCGTGAGGCCGAGAGGGCCGCTTCCGCCTGCCCGTGCCCCGTCGTGTCGTTGCCGTCACTGACCAGCACGATCCGTTTCTGCGTCTCGTCGGGGAACAGCGCCGAGGCAAGCCGCAGTGCGCCGCCGATGTCAGTGGCGCTCCGCGTGGGCACCGAGGCGATACGGTCGATGCCCTCCAGCTCCGCGGGCAGCCGCTCGACCAGCGCGTCCCGCCCGAAGGCGACCACGGCCGCCTGGTCCCCGCCCGGGCGCTCGTCGAGCGCCTCTCGCACGAAGGCCAGTGCGGCCGACCGCCCAGCGGCGCCCACGCTATCGGAGAGGTCGACCACGAAGACCGTCGTCAGGCGGTCGACCGGGAGCGCGAGCTGCAGGCCGGCCAGCGCGAACACGAGCAGGGAAAGGATCAGCGTTCGGATGGCCAGGCTGGCACGTCGCCGGCCGCGCGATAGGTGATGACGCGCAGCCAGGCTGAGCAACAGGGTCAGGCCGATCACGACCACGCCCAGCAGCAACACCGCCGGGGAGGTGAACGTGAAGGGGATGTCCAACGGCAGGTTCATGTCGCCCTGCCACGCCACGGTCGCAGGCCGCTCATCCAGCGTCGCGCCCCGGCGCCGATGCGGCGTGCGCCGTCACGCTCGTAGACCAGCCACTCGGCCAGCAGGAGGATGAGCGCGGCCACGACCAGGAGCGGCCACCACTCGTCACGCGCCACGCCGGCGGGAGCGGCATCGGGCGCCGTGGTGGAGCCCAGGGCGGCCAGGCGGCCTCCATCGCCCACGGCGATGTTCGACTCCTCGACGGAGAAGAGGTCGACCGCGAAGTAGGTCGGCTCATCTTCAGGCCCCGGGGGCAGCGCGCCGGCCGAGGGGCTCGCCTCTGTCGACGGGCTCGCCCCGGCCGCCGGGGTCGCCCCGGCCGCCGGGCCGGTGGGCGACGCCGCGGGGCTGGCCGGGGCTGACGGGCTCGCACCGGCCGCCTCTGGCGCCGGCACGCGTTCCACCCGGTAGACGCCCAGCTGTCGCGTGTCCACCCAGGTCACGGTCGCCGCGCCAGTGGCCGAAGGCGCCAGCTCCGCGACGGTGCCGTCCGGTCGCGTGACGCGCAGGGCGGCGGTCCCCGGCGCGAGTGCCAGCTCCACGGGCGAACCCGGTGCCACGGGTTCCACGCCACCCGGTGCCAGGCCCAGCAGCTCGCCGGCCAGGTTGGTGGCCAGGATGGGCCAGGCGACCTGGAGCGGCAGATCGCTCGCGCGCAGATCGAAGGCGATGACGGCCGTCGCCGCGCCCTCACGCAGGCCGCTGTAGATGAGCGGCGACGAGTCGCTCGCGGGCAACACGACACGGGCCCAGTCGGGCAGCTCCATGCGCTGTGCCTGGGCGATGTGGAGGCGGCTCAGGTCCACGTTGCGCAGCAGTGGCTCTTCCGCCGCTCCCTGGCTGATGGCGGGGTTCGCCAACGTGTCCGAGACAGTGCCCAGGGGGCTGCTGGCCGGCGGAGCGATGGCCAGGATGGCGGCCCCAGGCAGCTCCTCGGGCAGATACCCGTCGAACACGAAGAGATCGAAGCGGTCCTTGCCCGTGGTGCTCCCGTACTCGGCCGCAGTGGCCCCGTACAGCTCCACGTTGGGCAGCAGCGCGAAGGCGGTCTGGAGGTAGGCGTTGCCGGGTCCGACCAGCAGCACGCGGCGGATCCGATCGGGCGCCACGATGGCCCAGGCACGATCGTCCAGCGCCAGCCGGTCCGGCGGGCTGGGAGCCGCACTGTTCTCGGCGGGGAGCTCGGCGGCCGCGATCTCGGCCAGCTGTGCCTCGACCACGCGCGTGCCCTCGGGCAGCTCATCGATGACCACGTCGGACCGGCTGACGGCCTCCATGGGCAGGTCACGAGCGGTGATGGGCGTGCCGTCGGCCAGCAGACGGAGGCGACGCACCACGCGCGAGTCGCTGTAGTTGGCGACGCTCACGAAGACCGTCCGTTCTAGGCCACTGGGGTCCGTGCGCACGGCAAGGGCGGCGATGGCCTGGTTGTCACGTTCCGCTCCCACGGTCAGCACCCGGACCGGGACGGTGAGGGCCACCTCCGGGGCGGCACTCGCCGTGTCGTCGGTGACGATGAGGATCTCCGCGCCGCGCGCCCGCTCCGCCAGCTCCGAGGCAAGGGTCAGCGCCTCTGCCAGGCGCCCTGGTGCGGTCGACTGCTCGATCGACTCGATGGCGCGGGTCACCCGACCCCGATCGGTGGCCTCGTTGGCCACCACACGTGCGCTCTCAGCGGCGGCCACGACGCTCACGCGGCCATCGGCGGGCAGGTCTCCGAGGGCTGCGATGGCTGCCCGTTTGGCAGCCGTGAGCCGGTCGGGGAAGACGTCCGTGGCGGCCATGCTGGCGGAGGCGTCCACGACCAGGACCAGATCGCGGGACAGACCCGCCGCCCGCTCGCCGGACGGCCGCGCCACCACCAGCACGAGCGCCACCACTACCAGCAGCTGGAGCAGCAGCAGCAGGGAGCGCCGGAGGCGCTGCCACGGCGCGTTCGCTTCGACGTCACGGACCAGGGCCCGCCACAGGAAGGTGCTGCTCACCGTCCGCTCGTGGCGGCGCAGCCGGAGCAGGTAGAAGGCCACGATGAGCGGCACGAAAAGGAGGCCCAGCAGCGCGAGCGGCGCCAGAAGCGTCATGAGAGGACCTCAGGCGACATACCGCGCTCTCAGGCGACCACGCGCCGGCGCCGCAGCTCGGCGAAGACGAGGTCCGCCAGGGGCAGGGACGTGGGCACGGACACGTAGCTGACACGCCGGCGGGCGCTGATCGACTCAAGGTGCGCCTGCCAGCTGGCCAGCCGTGCCCGGTAGGCATCGAGCGTGGCCAGGTCCACGGTGACGTCGACCCGCTCCGATGTCTCGCGATCCACCAGCCGCAGATCGCCCTCCAGGGGCGGATCGAGCTCATCAAGGCTCAGCGTGTGCAGGAGCGCCACATCGCAGCGGGTGGCGGCGAGCTCGCCGATGGCCCGGTCCACGTCGGGGTCGAACAGGTCGCTGATGAGCATCAGCGGCCCCCGCTGGCGAAGCTGTGCCGCGTAATGCCGGCAGGCGGCCGCCAGGTCGGTCGCTCCCGGTGCCGCCTTGACGGCCGAGAGGTCGGCCAGCACGCTGAAGATGCGGCCGGTCCCACGCACCGCGGGCAGGCGCCGCGCCACCCTGCCCTGGAGGATGGACACGGTCACCCGGTCGTAGGAGGCCAGGCCGACGTAGGCCAGTGCGGCGGCCGCGCGCTTGGCGAAGATGAGCTTGTCCGGGCTTCCGCCCGCCATGGAGGCCGAGGCGTCCAACAGGACGTGGACGTTGACGTCCTCCTCCTCGACGAAGAGCTTGATGAACAGCTTCTCCAGCCGGGCGTAGACGTTCCAGTCGAGGCTGCGCAGGTCGTCGCCCAGGGCGTAATCGCGGTAGTCCGTGAACTCCACCGACTGGCCGTGCTTGACGCTGCGCCGGACCCCCTTCATCCCGCCGCGCACAGCCGTCCGCGAGACCAGCATCAGGCGATCCAACTGTCGCAGGAACGCCTCGTCGAAGACCTGCGGGTCGAGGGCGGAGGGCAGGAAGGAGTTGCGCGCCCCGCCGGCTGCCGCGGCGCCGGGCCGCGTCTCGGTCATCGGGCCTCCGGTACTAGTCGACGGCCGGTGGCGCGACGGCGTCCAGGACCGCGCGAACGATGGCGTCGCTGGTGATCCCCTCGGCCTCTCCCTCGAAGTTACGGATCACCCGGTGACGAAGTGCCGGCAGGGCGACCGCGCGGATGTCGTCCGTGGCCACGTTCAGGCGGCCGTCGAGGAGCGCGTTGATCTTGCCCGCCAGCACCAGGGCCTGGGCACCGCGCGGCGATCCCCCGTAGCGGACGTACTCGCGCACCAGCTGGGGCGCGCGGGGTCCATCGGGGTGGGTCGCGGCCAGCACCGCCACGGCGTACGCGGTCACGTGCTGAGCTATGGGCACGCTCCGCGCCAGGCGCTGCATGGCCACGATCTCCGCCGCGGTGGCCACGGCCTGGGCATGGGCCGTGGTCGATCCGGTCGTGCGGTCCAGGATGGTGACCAGATCGGCCTCGCTGGGAAAGGGCACCCAGAGCTTGAACAGGAATCGGTCCAACTGCGCCTCGGGCAGCGGGTAGGTCCCTTCCATCTCCAGCGGGTTCTGGGTCGCCAGCACGAAGAATGGCGGGGACAGCAGATGCCGCTCTCGGGCCACGGAGACCTGCTGCTCCTGCATGGCCTCCAGCAGCGCCGATTGGGTCTTGGGGGTAGCGCGGTTGATCTCGTCGGCCAGGAGAAGGTTGGCGAAGACAGGTCCCGGCTGGAAGCGGAAGATGCGCTGCCCGCCCTCCTCGACCAACACGTTGGTGCCAACGATGTCGGCGGGCATCAGGTCGGGCGTGAACTGGATGCGGTTGAAGGTGCAGTCCAGGACCTCGGCGATGGTCCGGACCAGCATCGTCTTGCCCAACCCGGGCACTCCCTCCAGCAGGGCATGTCCGTTGGCCAACAGGCATATCAGCGTCTGGCGGACCAGGGCGTCCTGGCCAACGATCACGCGCTGGATCTCACGCTCGATGAGCCGGGCGCGATCCCCGAACGCCTCTGGCGATAGCTCCGCCTCCGTGGCCGCATCACGGCCGGCTGGGCCGCCGCCAGTGGCTGGGTCGCGGTCGGCGGCCCGGGTCCGGTCGAGTGCCTGCTGGGTCATGGTCGCCTCCGGTGGTCGCGGGGCGGCGTCATCGTCCGCCCCCCAGCGTCGAGAAGTAGTCACGGACGTAGTCCTTCACGTCGACCGGCACGTAGGAGCGATCCAGGGTCGTGATGGCGAAGTCGGCGAAGTCCTGGTAGACGTCGGTGTAGGGCACGATCCCGTCGCTGTCCGAACCCGCTCCCTGACCGCGGCCGGGATCGATCTGGCCGTCCCCGCCGGAACCGGCGATGTAGGAGGGATCGCCGGGCCGCCCCAATCGCTCGAAGTCGGCATAGATCGGATCCAGCTCACCCGTCCCGAACTGCCGGTTGCCGCTGGTCGGTCCGCGCGCAGTGCCCTGGCCGGTGCCGCTGCCCAGGAAGCGCGCGCTGGAGCCGCCGCCGCCCAGCGAACCCTGACCCTGTCCTTGGCCCTGGCCCGGCTGGCTGCCCTGGCCCGGCTGCGAACCCTGGCCCGGCTGGCTGCCCTGGCCCGGCTGCGAACCCTGGCCCGGCTGGCCGGGCTGTCCACCTTGACCGGGTTGGCCGCC
>Ga0136618_10001122_pt1 | contig 10165 bp, 6 predicted proteins | sample AntDrymUQ3302106_2_FD_104805 | JGI IMG/M metagenome (GOLD analysis project Ga0136618, IMG submission 104805) | Polar desert sand microbial communities from Dry Valleys, Antarctica - metaG UQ330 (21.06) | ecosystem: Environmental > Terrestrial > Soil > Desert | place: Antarctica: Dry Valley...
CGGGTTCGATTGGAGAGGCGCGGCCACGAGATCTCGAGGGCGTCCGCAATCGTCGTCGCCACCGACTCCCAGTCCCTCAAGAGCTGTTCGTAGGAGACGACCACGCGGGGGTGAGCGCGTGTGTCGCGTTCTGCCTCGAGCGTGTATCGCAGCCACATCAGGAGACCCCGCTGCAAGCTCTCGCCGTCGCGCTCGGCGAGCGACCTGGCGGATTCCAGCGGGTTTCGCACGCAGAGGACGAACGAGGGCGACACCTTCGCGGTCTCGAAGGTCGAAAGCCAGAAGGGAATCATGCGGCTCGCTCGCGGATCCTTCATCACGAACATCCGCGACGCGCCGTACTCCTCGAGCAGGAGATTCACCATGCGAAGGCGGAAGTCCGGCTCGGCCGAGGACTGATACCACCCTCGCGGAAACGGTGCCACGTCATATAGCGACGTGTTCGCGGATTTAAAGATCTCGTCGTGAAGCTCCGCGATCCGCTCGGGCTCCCAGTGGCCCGTGACGTTTCCGATCCGAGCCTGCATGAGATTGCGCGGAAGATCGGCGCCTAGGAGCGAGATCATCCGTGTCACGGCCGAGGTGCCGCTGCGGTGCATCCCGGCGACCAGGATGCAAAGGCGCTCGGCCTCGGATACGTCTGACTCGCTCCGAGCGGTCAGCGCAGAAGCGTCGCTCAGTTCCATCGGATCCCGAGCCTCATACCCATAGCTCCTTCCCAAGTCTTCACCACCCCTCCCCGAAGGCTGCATATGTACCCTACCCAAAACCCGCCTGGTTCGCGCAGGCTCAGAGCCGACGCGACACAAAGGCGAGGGTGGGTGGCACGTTGCCGCTCGTCAATGCTGAACTACGGACAAAGAGCCCAGGGAGGTCCTTCGAAAGATGCCGGCTGACATGGTCACGTTGCCTGCCAATACGTGCAGCTACGACCACTATGACATTGAGACGCTTGAGCCTCTGAACGCCGACACCTACGTGCGGCTCCAGGAGCTCGGCTGGGTCCGCGAGGAGTTCTCGGGCAAGTCCGTCCTCGACATCGGTGCCAACTCAGGTCTACTCACCATGCACGCCCTCCGCCTCGGCGCGGTCAAGGTTCACGCCTGCGAGGTGCAGCCGGAGCTGGCGGAGTTCATCCGCGAGGTCGCTGAGCGAAAGACCCTCCCCGTCGATGTTTCGATCATGCCTTTTCACGAGCTCGATCCGGCGCAAGAAGAGGCCGACGTCGTCCTCTTCATGGAGGTCCTCCATTGGGCCGTCTCGCAGGGACTGTCGATGGCGGACACGATCCAGAGACTCGCACGCCTCACCCGCGAGACGCTCTACCTGGAGTTCCCCTGGTCGGTCACGGAGCCTTCGATCAAGGCGCAAACTTCGCTGACGGAGGATTCCTACTCAGCCGACACGGCGCTCGACGAGCTCACTAAGTACTTCGAGGACGTTCGCGTGGTCCGCTTCATGCATTACTTCGGCTGGAATACCGAGTCCAAGCGCGTCCTGGTCAGGGCGCGCGGCAGACGCCCCGAAGCCGAGCTGGTCGCGGCCCTCGATGACACCTACAGCCTCGACCGGCCCCTCTCGCTGGGGCGAAACGAGAGCTATCTCCTGACGAGCCCGCGAGGGACCCAGGTGGGAAAGCTCCTGGCGCCTGCGAGCGGCATCGCACAGCTTCCCAAGAAGATCCGCCGGCGCACCTTCGACGGCTTTCTCAGCGCCGGCGTCTCGACGATCGTGCCCCCGGACTCGATCGGCGACGACTACGTTGCCGAGTTGCCCGACGGTCGGCACTTCATGCTCTTCCCGTTCGTCGGCTCGCCCGTGGCGGGCGCTTCGCGTGCGCTGCGGCATTCGATCGAGAGCCTCACGGAGCTCTTCGTCGCCGTTCGTAGAGACTTTCGCACCGTCGGTGACCGGGTCGTGAAGGGCCTTCGCAAGGAGGATCTGAAGATCGAGGTCAAGGGTCTTCTGGCCGACGACGCTCCGTGGCGGGACGGGGCGGAGCGCTATCTGCCCGTGGCCGCAGTCGAGGAGATTCTCTCGGCGCACAAGGGCGACGAGGAAATCTTCGACGCGCTCTGCCATTGCGACCTGCAGATCGGAAACATCGTCGGCGACGAGAACGGTGGTCTCAGAGTGGTCGACCTCGACACGATGAGGGTCGGCTCGATCTACTCCGACGGGTTGCTGGGCCTCATCTGGCGAGCCGCCTCGACCGTTGACCTCGAACGCTTCTGCGAGATGCTTTCGGAGGAGGAGTCCCGCTCGCCCAGGCGGGGAGACGTGGCAGTCGCAGTTGCTTGTGGCGTCGCGTGGTTTGCGGCCATTAGGCCCTTTGACGACGCCGAGATCGTGGTCGGCCAGATCGAGCGCTTCGCGTCCGGGCTTGAGTCGGCGGTCCGTCTCTACGAGACTCTGCCGGAGTAGGCACCACTGTGAGGACCGCTGCTCGGCCCTAGAAGGCGCCGGTCCCGCGCAGGACGGCGGGCATTGTCTGCGCCAGCAGCCTGAGGTCGCGAGAGATGGCGACGTTCTCCACGTAGTCGATCTCCACCGCCAGTCGCTCTTCGAAGGACAGCTCGCCGCGGCCGAAGACCTGCATGGGGCCCGTGACCCCGGGCTTGACCTCGAACCGGAACATGTGCTCGGGGCGGTAGCGGCTTGCAACGGTCACCTGTTCGGGCCGCGGCCCGACGAGGCTCATCTCACCTCGCGCGACGTTTACGAGCTGGGGCAGCTCGTCGAGGCTGAAGCGTCGCAGGAAGCGTCCGACCCGAGTCACTCGCGGATCCTCCACGATCTTGAACATCGGGCTCTCGAGGCCATCGAGGTCGACCAGGGCCGCGAGCTCTTGCTCGGCCGTCACGCACATCGAGCGGAACTTGAACATCGTGAACGGCTCGCCGTCCTTCCCTGCCCGAAGCTGTCTGAAGAAGAGTGGCCCTTGATCGCCGAGCTTGATCGCGAGCGCGATCAAGCAGATCAGGGGTGCTATCACGACCAAGATCGAGACGGAGACGATCAGGTCCAGGCCACGCTTGAGGATCGTGGTCGAACGAGGCACGTCCCAGGTCGAGTACTCGAGGATCGGCAGGTCGGCGATCTGGGAGACGCGAGGGGCGGGCCTCGCCCTCCCACGGAAGGGCGAGATGACGCTCAGCTTCACCTCGAGCCGGCGACAATGGTCGAGCAGGCGCTCGATGAACCGGGGGTCCGCCTCCGACCAGGCGAGGACGACACGCTCGATTCCCGCGAGCGCCTCGTTCATCGCAGCCTCTTCGTGGCCGTTTTGGTATTCAAGGTGGACACCAGGGTCCTCGACGCGCTCGAGTCGCATGTGGACATCCGCGAAGAGCTCGATCTTGCGGGCAACGAGCGCGGCAGGGTCCCCGCGGCCCACCATGAGCACACGCTCGGGCGGAGTCATGAGCCGCCAGGACAGCCTGGCGAGCGCGCGCAGGCCCAGCGCGAGCGCGAGCGTGAAGGGCATGAGCACGCCGACGGATCCCACTGAGATCTCACCAGGCACGATCAGAGAGCAGGTCAAGAACAGAAGCGCACACCAGGTCGCGACCGATCCGAATTCGTCGATGGTCAGGTGTCTGATCGCCCGATGGTCGGTGTCGTAAAGGCCGATGAGCTTGGCGCCGACAAGTCCAAGGGGCACCGCGCAGAGCGCCCACGTCAGCGAGTCGCCGGCGAGCCCGGCCACCAGGGCCCCGATCGTGAGGCTCGAGACCACGTCTCCCGCGGCAAGCATCCGCCTGCGTCGGGCGTCGCGCCACCAGCGGGAGCGGTGGCTTCCGGAATCGGTCACTGCGCTCCGCGGCACGTCGCGCAAGTCGTCGGGAAGGCTCGCGACCTCGGTTCCGGCGCCGTGAACGGGGCGCGCTGTTGCGGGTCGGGTAAACCGGCGGCCCTGGGCCGCCTCCGGTGAGATCGTGACCCTTTGTCTAGGGTCGGCTATCGATTCACGTGTGTTCGCTTCCATCTCCCAAGCCCTACGGCAGAACCAATGACCCCCGGTAAGAGTTGTACCGCATTGTCCTCCGAATGCGGGCGTTTACGTCAACCCGGCAAGGTGCCGAAGGTTTCGGTCGTTCTCGTGCACTACGAGATGACCCGCGAGATCTTACGGACGATCCGCTCGCTCTCGCCCGGGATGCAGCGGGGTCTCGACGCGGATGACTGGGAGCTGGTGGTGGTCGACAACGGCTCCGAATTTGCACCTGACCTCTCAGAGTGCGAGGCGCTCGGCGCGAACCTGCGATGGCTCATCGTCGACGATGGCGGCGCGTCGCCGGCACGAGCCATGAACGTCGGCATCGCGGCGGCGAGAGGCGCGCTCGTGGGCTCGATGGTCGATGGCGCACGGCTCGCCTCGCCGGGGTTGCTGAGCGCCGCGCTGAAAGGCGCGAGCATCTCGGCGCGGCCGATCATCACGACGCTGGGCCATCACCTGGGCCCCACGACGCAGCAACGCTCCGTCCAAGAGGGCTACGACCAGAACGCCGAAGACGCCCTCCTGGCCGGCGTCGATTGGACTGCGGATGGCTACAGGCTCTTTGAGATCTCGGCGCTGGCCGAGTCCTCGCGCGACGGGACCGAACGCTTGCCCGCGGAGAGCAACGCGATATTCATGCCGCGGGCGCTGTGGGCAGAGCTCGGCGGGTTCGACGAAGGGTTCGCGAGCCCGGGTGGCGGGCTCGTCAACCACGATGTGCTGGCACGGGCCTGCGCGCTTCCCGGGGCCGATGTGTTCCTCATCGAAGGCGAGGCGACTTTCCACCAGGTTCACGGCGGCATCTCGACCAACAAGCCCCGGTCGCGCTGGGATGAGTTCGCCGCCGAGTACAGCCGCCTTCGCGGCCGAGCGTACGAGCGCCCGGAAGTGCCTTTCACGGTGCTGAGCGGCGGCAGTGGCCCAAAGGAAGGATGATCGGTCGTGGAATCACTCATCTAGATTGACCGCACTCTGTTCCCCCTCTGGGACATCGCGATCGAGCCCGTCTTGCGAGCCACCGCCGCCAAGCGCGTGGTCGAGATCGGTGCCCTGCGCGGAGAAACGACCGAGCTCCTCCTCGGTGCACTTCCGCCCGACGCGCGGCTCCACGTCATCGACCCCCTGCCGCAGTTCGACCCCTCCGAGCACGAGCGGCGTTTCGAGGGCCGCTACGTATTTCACCGGGACACCTCGCACGCTGCCCTGCCCGACCTGGAGGCCGTCGACGTGGCCCTCGTCGACGGCGACCACAACTGGTTCACGGTTTACCGCGAGCTCGAGCTTTTGCGCGAGACGGCCCGCGCCGCGAAGGCCGCGCTACCGGTCCTGATTCTCCACGACGTGCTGTGGCCCTACGGCCACAGAGATCTCTATTACGAACCGGATCGAATCCCCGACGAGTTTCGACAGCCCCACGAGCGCCGAGGAATGCGGCCGGGAGAGCCCGGGCTACTGCCGGTCGGCGGCGTTAACCCCACGCTCGACAACGCCGTGTCGGAGGGTGGGCCGCGAAACGGGGTGATGACCGCGCTCGACGACTTCGTCCGAGAGCACGACCGCCCGATCCGCCGCGTCCTCCTGCCGATCTACTTCGGCCTCACGATCGTGGCCGATGAGGAGCGCTTGGCCGAGTGCCCGGCCCTCGCCCTGGAGCTTGACCGCCTCGAGGCCGCGGATACGAGGCTCGACCTCTTGGAGCTGGCAGAGTCGCTGCGGCTCCGGTCGGTCCTCGCCGAGCACAACGCCGTCTACGGAGGAGTGGCGCGCGCCGTCAGGGGAGCCAATCGCTACCTGGGCGTCCTCAAGGGTGCGATCCTCGACCAGCAGAACCTCGAGAACGAGCTTCGTCTCGAGTACCTGACGTGGTGCGCGAAGACGAAACAAGATCCCGATCCAGTCTGGTTGCGAGACCCCGTTTCCAAGCTCCGGGCAAAGTTCGATCGCCTTCAGGTCTCGCGGCAGGCGGGCGCGTTTCCCCGTGATGCGGTCGGAGTTCCTTACTACCCGTGGACCGGGATGGGGAGGTTCCGCCTCGATCACATCGAGAAGTGCCTGGACAAGATCCGCGACGAGGGGGTCGCCGGTGACCTCGTGGAGTGCGGCGTTGGCCGGGGTGGCGGGTCGATCTTCATGCGCGGGTTTCTCGATGCCCACGAGATCCCGCGTAAGCGAGTCTGGGTGGTCGACCCATTCTTGAGCCCTGAGACGGCGGGACCGTTGCGGGTCGAGACCAACCAACTCGCCGACCTCAACACGGTGAGAGAAGGCTTCACGCGATTCGAGCTCTTGGACGAGCGGGTGCGCTTCCTCCAGGGCCAGCCCGCCGAGACCCTGGCCGCCGCGTCCTTGGAGCAGGTAGCCCTCGCCCGCATCGATTGCGCCCGGCTCGACACTCCGATGGAAGCGCTGGAGGCAATCTACGACAAGGTGGCCCCGGCAGGATTCGTCGTGGTGGACGGGCTCGACGCCGAGGGCGCCCGCATGGCACTGGAGGAGTTTCGCGAGGCTCGCGGCATCTCGGAGCCTCTCGACCGGGTTGATGCCGCCGCGGTCGCATGGCGCAAGGCAGAGGCGAGCCCGGACGAGCCCGTGGTGGCGGCGCCTCCGGCCCCGTCCCCGGCGCGAACCAAGGACCTCTCAGTGGTCGTCGTCTTCTACGAGATGAGGCGGGAGGCGGAGCGGACGCTCCAGTCGCTCTCACGTGCGTTCCAGAAAGGCATCGAAGACCTCGATTACGAGGTGATCGTCGTCGAGAACGGCTCAGGCCCAAATCAGCGGCTCGACGCCGAGTTCGTATCGGGCTTCGGTGAAGAGTTCCGCCTTGTCGACCTGGGTTCTGACGCGACGCCGTCGCCGGCGCACGCGCTGAATCGCGGGATCGAGGTAGCGCAAGGCAACGTGGTGGCGCTCATGATCGACGGGGCTCATGTCCTCTCGCCCGGTGTCCTTCGCTTTGGCATGCTCGGCATCCGGGCCCACTCCCCAGCGATGATCGCCGTCCAGCAGTGGTACGTCGGCCCCGGTCAGCAAGCCGATGCGATCAGCGAGGGTTATGACCAGACCTTCGAAGATGGCCTCTTCAAGCGGATCGACTGGCCGAACGACGGCTATCGCCTGTTCGAGATCAGCCACTTCATCGGGTATCGAGACTGGCTGGACGGTATGTGGGAGAGCAACTGCATCTTCGTCGAACGCGACGTGCTGGAGCAGATCGGCCTCGTGGACGAGGCCTTCGACATGGCGGGCGGCGGCTTCGCAAACCTCGATCTCTACGAGCGGATCGGCTCGACCCCGGGACTCAGCCTGGTGACGATCCTCGGCGAGGGAAGCTTTCACCAGGTGCATGGCGGGACGACCACCAACGCGGTCGACCCGGAGAAGCGAGAACGGGAGCTCGCCGCCTATCGTGACCACTACAGCGCGTTGAGGGGCAAGTCCTACAAGGGACCGGGTAAGCCGTTTCACTACGTGGGCGCGGTCCGAGACCCGGCGAAGCGAACACGGACCCGCCGGATGGGTGCTCAGGCTTTCTTCGGCACCGGCGCCGTTCCAGAGGCAGACTTAAAGCCCACCTCGCCCGCGCCGCTTCCCGAGGAGCTCGCGCGGCAGTTCACGGAGGCGTACTGGAGAAGCTTCCGCTGGCAAGCAACAAGCTGGCTCGGGCGGGACGTCGAGCGAAGCCCCGCCGATCTCCTGGCGTATGCGCAGCTGGTCGCAGAAATCGAGCCGGACTGGATCATTGAGACGGCACCGGGCGGGGGCAGGGGTTTCTTCCTCGCGACGATCTGCGAGCTCTTGGGCCGGGGCGAGGTGATTTCGCTCGGGGGCGCGGGCGAGACCCCAGCGCATCCCCGGTTGCGCCCCATCGCAAGCGACCCGCTCGCAGACGAGGTGGTCACGGGAGTCCACGACACGGTGGGGGAGCCAGCGAACGCGATGCTCGTGCTCGGCCTGTCTGAGCAGGACGACCTGATCGCGAAGTTCAACGCCTACTCACCATTGGTGCCCATCGGCTCGTGCGCGATCTTCGAGGACACGATCATGAACGGGTTTCCGATCTGGCCGGGGATGGGACCTGGACCTTCAGAGGCGGTCAGGCGGATCAATGAGCTCCATCCCGAGTGGGTGGCGGACCCGGCGCTGGAGAAGATCACGCCGAGCTTCAACCCCGGGGGCTACCTCCGCCGTACCGCCTGATCCAGGCTCGCTCTGCGCTCGAGCCAGTCCATCGCCGTCTCGAGGTTGGCCGGATACCAATCCTCGCCGGTGAAGCCGTGCTCGCCCGGCAAGGTCAGCGCGCTCACGAGGGAATCGCGGCGCGCCCAGCGCCGGGTGTATCTCGGAGGTATGTCTTCGTCGCTCTGCGGCACGAGCGAGTGAATTCGATGCGAGGTCGGATGCAGGGCAGGCGACGCTCGGCGCAGCTCGCGCTTCGATGAATCGAGGTGGCGTGCGCCGCGCCAGCGATTGAGCTTTGCGATTGGCGCGTACGCAAGGGAGGCGTTGACCAGATCGTCCTGCGCAAGGAGCGCGGCAAGCGTCCCGCCCGACGACTCGCCGTACGCGTAGACGTCTCGACCGGTGCGCGCGTGAGAGCGCGCCGCCTTCTCGGCATCGTGGATCGCACCTTCGAGGTCCCAAAGCCGATAGGAGACCGCGACCGGCTTGAAGCCGGCGCTTCTGGCCTCCGCGGCCGCCTCGTCCATCAGGCTCGGATCGCCCAGCACGAATCCCCCTCCGTGAAAGAGGAGCACTACGTCTTTTCGGTCCTCGCCGTCTTGCGCCGCCGCGCCGGCCTGCGCCGGAACAACCGCGAGAGCCAGTAGCGCGCAGAGCGCTGTCAATTTCCGAGCTACCGCTAGCCCCACCTCTCGGGACCCTAGACCGCGGCGATCGTCGGTGCGCCAGTTCCTGCGATATACAAGGGCGTCAGGTGACTAGCCGCCGCGACAGCCTCATGCGGGAGCACCAACGGCGGCATCCGCCGTTCTTGAAGGCTGTGCGAGCAGATGCCGTGATCACCGCCGCACGCCGTGGCGATCGCCACGACTTCGGCACCAGCGCGGACGCCTTCCTCCAGGCCCTGCGCCTCGCGTGGGTATCCGACGCCTTCGCGGCGCAAGTGCTCTATCGGGCGAAAGCGCGCATGCAGGCCCTTGGAGTCCCGGTACTGCCGCGAATCGCCCACCGCTTGGCGATGATGCTCGCTCAGGTCTCGATCGGCGATCCGGTGATCGTCCAGCCGGGCGTCTACATCCTGCATGGCCAGGTTGTGATCGACGGCTTCGTCGAGATCCGCTCAGGTGTCGCGATCGCGCCGTGGGTCACGATTGGCCTCCGGCCGGGCGACTTCACAGGCCCCACGATCGGCGAAAATGTGACGATCGGAACCGGTGCGAAGCTCCTTGGGCGGCTCGAGGTTGGCGCCGGCGCGAAGGTGGCGGCGAACGCTGTGGTACTCGGCGACATTCCGGCCGGAACGACCGTCGCCGGGGCTCCCGCCAGGGTTGTTTCCGAGCCCTGATCCTTGCTAGCCTCGAATTATCGAGGCTACGACTGCCCAGAGAGCGCCGACCGCTCCGCCCGCCGAATCGCGAGCGCGCATCGACGCGATGACCAGCGCCAACCGGGAGCAGCGCGAGCCCGGCAGAGAAGCCGAGATAATCGTGCAGAGGCACGAGCTCGGGCTTGGTCTCCTCGAGAGTCCGGCCATCGTCGACGGCCACCCGGAAGCCGACTTCAGCCTGCTCGACCCCGACGTCGCGGTGCCCGAGGCGCGGCCCGAAGACCTGACGCCCGAGTTCGTTCGCGCCGCGATCCTCGGGAAAGGGGCCCTCCTCGTGCGCGGCTTGGTCGACCCCGAGACAGCGGTCCACTTCGAGTCTGAGATCGAGAAGGCATTCGAGGCGCGCGATGCGATGCCCCCGGCAGACGCCGACGGCTACCACGAGTTCCAGCCGGAGAACGACGGGTACTACCGGCCATTCCATCCGAAGGCCGGGCCCCTGCCCGAACGCGGCTTCGTCACCGACGCGGGCGGGATCTGGGCGGCCGACTCCCCGAAGCTCACATTCGACGTCATCGAGATGTTCGAACGGGCCGGGCTTCCGCACATCATTCGCGGCTACCTGGGTGAGGACCCGGCGTTCTCGCTCCAGAAGTGCA
>Ga0136618_10001123_pt1 | contig 10164 bp, 13 predicted proteins | sample AntDrymUQ3302106_2_FD_104805 | JGI IMG/M metagenome (GOLD analysis project Ga0136618, IMG submission 104805) | Polar desert sand microbial communities from Dry Valleys, Antarctica - metaG UQ330 (21.06) | ecosystem: Environmental > Terrestrial > Soil > Desert | place: Antarctica: Dry Valley...
CCGGACAGACGATGTGATACAACAAAACTGAAACGTTGTGACTTTTATGAATGAATTGACTCATTCAACCATTATAAAGCCGCAGCAAGCTGTTCGGGGAACTAACCCCATTGTGATTAGAAGTAGTCGGAAATCACGCTCAGGGAAAACAACTGGTTCATTTAAGAGATCACGCCCTTTTGCAGTTTTATGTCTCGACCGGGAGACGGCGCGCCGAAATCATTAGCTTGCGCGGAAACAGTATCGAAATCAAAGACGGACGATTTTTTATCAAAGCAAAAGTAAAAGGCGGATTTTTCCTCAACTTTGAACTTGATGACGAAACAACCAAAAACGCAATGTTTGAATACTTGGCGGCAACCGGTCGAGCTGATATTTTCGGCGAGGACGAACCGCTCTGGCTGCGGCACGACAAAGGTGCCGCGTCAAATAAACACAAAGGCTTAACCTCACACGGTTTTGCCCGCCGGATGGATGTTTACGCCATCGAAGCCGGAATCAGACATTTTCACATTCATCGCCTGCGCCATACATTCGCCAAAATTGTTTCGGAATATTCCGAATCAATGGCGGAAACTCAAGAGGCTTTGGGACACAGCAATATCAAAACCACGCAAATTTATGTGCAAAGACTCGCCGTTAAAAAAGACAAGCATTCAAAATCTATTCGAGACGCTTTGAAAAAATAAGTTCGTTTCAGGTCATTTTTACCTAAAAGACTCAAAATCAAGGAATGGTATGACAAGGCTTTTGTCAAAAAAACGTCTTAAAGGCGATTTATAAAGCAAGTTTTTTGTGGTAAGTTCTTGTATTTTTACAAAAACATTTACCAAATTTGCCCTGAACCGAACGGGAATCGCCAAATTTGTTTGGACAAGAAATTTCAGAATCCAGAAAGGCAAACTCTAAGCGTTACAGATTTCTAGTCAGTTTAGATGAGTATTTCCAACAGTTTAAATCCTTAACATTGTTTTCTGCACGTTTACTAAACAATCCCTAAGCTGAAGTGATCTTAATTAGCGCCGGAACTCAGGGAGTTTTGCAATACACCGCTACAGGATTAATTTCAGTGATAGTGACTTTTGCTCCGTTACGAATCACATACTCTGAAGCACCATATTTATTTGACCCGGGTTTCCAGCTGTATGTGTATCCAAGTCGGGTCCACGGGTATCCTGACGGAATTAAAGTCGATTCAGAAATAACATAAGAGCTAAGCATTTGATCCGCCATCCAGCGAATGTGCTTGTTATCAACATTCGCCGTGAATTCCTCTCCACACTTAACAATTACGGGGCAGGCGCAAGGAAGCGTCATTATTGGGTCGGGATTAACGGTTGGTCTAAAAACATCGTCGCGTTTGACTTCCATAGTAACGAACTTTTCAAACTTTTGATTGGGATGCAGACCGAGAAGCTGCCGCAAGCGCATTTCTATATCACCTGAAAAAGTCTGACATAAATTTTTGACTTCAGGAACTGCTGTTACCCATACGTCGCGTGTGAGAGTGTTTTCTACACCCGTTTTATAACCGTTGTAATTTGTTAGGGTAACGACTGTCGTAGAATTTGTGGAGTCGCTGAATATAAGCGGTTTTAGCGGTCTAAGATTAGAAAACTTGTAAACAGAGGTTTCATAAATAGCCTCATTATACGCTTTTAAATTTTCTGCTTGTTCTTTTTCACTTTGAGCCGAACCTGAAGCGATAACACATAAAATGAGCGCGAGAATTTTAATTAAATTTTTCATTTATGTAGTGATAATTTGGAGTAATGTATCTGGGGGACGAACCTTTACCCGGTTAGGACTCGTAAAACTTTCTTGAAAAAAATAGGTCCTCAAACTCCAACTTCTTCAAGAAGACTGATGACATGCGGTCCATCCTTTTCGACAATACTAATATTCATTCTAAAATTTTGATTCTCATCAAAAAGAGACTGTAGACTGTGTTTTTCGGGTGACCAATTCTCTCTTACCTTTTTGTGCGGGTTTTTCTCTTTCTTCTTTTTTTCCTTGTTCTGTTCTTTTTCCCATTCCTTTTGTCGTTCCGCATCAATCTCGTCGATTGGGTAGGTCAGGTGGATGGTATAATCATCGTCCCCGCGAGCCGTCCGTTGTATAGCGAACGGCTCGAATTTGAACGTCTTCCGCCCTACTCGCCGGAGTTAAATCCGGTCGAGCGATTCTTCAAAGAACTGCGGGCAACATTGAGGAACCGCGTGTTTGACATTTACGAGCAGGTCGAGGCGGCAGTCATCAAAGCCGTTAAACCGTATTTGAAGGACACCGAAAAAGTTCGGCGGCTAACTTGGTACGGCTGGTTACTCAATGCACCAACTTGATTTGTTTTCGTATAAGATTTGGTAATTATCCCCTCAAAGGAGGTATCTAATGTATAAAGATACTCGACTTGGAGGTGTGGAAAAATGGTATCATATCCGTCCAGAGGATGCAGATATGAGAATACCTGATGAAGTGCTAAAAAGCGTATGTTTTCTTTGTGTAAAGATTGCAAAGGGTAGCAATGCTGGAAAATACCAACCTATTGGAACAGGTTTTTTTGTAAGTGTAAGAAAGCGATATTGATTTTATTTACTTAGCCACAGCGCAACACGTCTTAGATGAGGCTAAGCGTGGCGGTCATAAAACCATACACGCCCGAATGAATAAATTTGATGGCACAGCGGATTATGTTGAACTGATTCCGATTGATAATTGGGGACGTATGGCGGAAAAAAACTCAATGGCAACCACAGCTATTGACCTTGCGTTTTTACCATTCCTGCCAAACCAAACGGTTTTTGATTTTAGCCCTATCTCTATACAAACGCTTCTTAGTAATGAAACATCAGTTAAACATTCAATCGGCGTTGGCGATGAACTTTTCGTTGTAGGTTTATTCACCTTACATTACGGAAAGCAACGTAACATTCCAATAGTAAGAACAGGTATTATTTCGGCAATGTTTCAAGAACCTTTACTAGACAGACAGAATAGACCTTATACAGCTTATTTAGCGGAAATGCGAAGCATTGGCGGTCTAAGCGGTTCGCCTGTTTTTGTTATGTTAAATAGGCAACGAGTGTATTCGACTGAATTTGAAGTTGAAGCAGATTGGGCGATTTATTTATTAGGTTTAATTCGCGGGCATTGGGACTTAAAACGTGATTTAAGCGCGGATGCGGGCAACGAAACGCAAGATATATTTTTAGGTTACAGCAAAGGCGAAAACTTGAATGTTGGTATTGCAGTTATTACCCCAAGTCAGTATTTGGTAACTCTACTAACTCATCCGGCTGTGGTTGAAGAAAGAAAAAAACAAATTATCGATATAGAACAACAAAACCAATTAACAGAAGATTCAGTAATAATTGAAGAAAATTCCGATGAAATTTCTTTTTCAGACGAAATGTTTCATAATGCCTTGAAAAAAGCTAGTCGCAAGACTTCCGAACTTGAGAAAGAAACGAAAGAAACATCGGAGTAGTGTCGAAACGGCGGGTATATCGGAAAGCGTATTCATTGACGTAAGTTTGCAAGTATTTTGGGCTTACTTGATGATAAACGCCACGAAAACCAGTTTTGACCAAAGACCAAAAACCTTCTAATGAATTGGTATGCGCTTCGCCGATAACATAGATTTCTTGAGCGTGAAACACTCGTTCGTGTCCATAGCCCTTATTTGACAATTGATTGTAAGACGGAAATTCATCGGTAAAAATCATAGTTTCCGGTAAAACCTTTTCTTGAATGAAAGGAATGAGCGTTTTGGCTTTAACATCGGGAACAACACGGGCAATAACAGCACCTTTACGCTCGACAACACCTGCTACGATTGTTTTGTTTTCCGAACCGCGTCCGCGTTTGCCGCCTTTCATTTTCCCGCCGACATAAGTTTCGTCGGCTTCGACTTTTCCGCTTAGTGTGCGGTCGTTTTCGGCAAGCATTGAGCGGATTTGTTTGAACATACGCCACGCGGTTTTATAGGTAACGCCAAGTTCGCGCTCTAATTGTTTGGCAGAGATGCCGCAACGGGTGGAAGCCATAAGATAAACGGCATAAAACCAAAGACGAAGCGGCGTTGTTGATTTGTGATAGATAGTGTCGGCTGTCGGGTGAACGTGATTGCCGCAAAATTGGCAAGAATAACTTTTGCGCGATGCCACGCGATAGTGATTAGTAATTTTTTGACAAGTTTCGCAAAAGATACCGTTTGGGTAAAGGTAATTTTTGAGCCATTCCAGACACACATCATCGTTCGGAAATTGCTTTTCAAAATCCGTTAATGTGTATTTTTGCATTTTAACTTTTGGCTGTTTGGTTTTCATAAGTTACTTATTCCTTTCAAGTTATAAGAAATTGTAACTTATTTTATACCTACTGTCAAGGGATAATTACCTAAGATTTTTCTATCGTCACCTCCACGTCTCCACGGTGACTTATTCCTGTATGGTTACTATTCCTTCTTCGGGTGTCTGTTTTCGTTTTGGAAACAGTTTGACCGACAAGTCATATATGCGTTCGGACTCTTTCGTGAGAACAGGTCCGATGATTGCCAGGATAAGCACATAAAGAGCAGCGAACGGTTGAATAATCGGGATTAGATTTCCCGCCTTGGCGAGATTGGCGAGAATGATGGAAAACTCGCCGCGCGAGACAATCGTCAGTCCGATGTTGAGCGAGCCTTGCGATGAAAGCTGCGCCGTTCTGCCGGCTAATACCCCGGCAAGCACATTTCCGACAATGGTTAAAATCACCGCTCCGACGGCGAGCCAGACGGCTCCGCCTAAAGCGAACGGGTCAATCGTCAAACCGAAGCCGAAGAAAAATATCGCGCCGAAGAAATCACGGAACGGCACGACCAGATGTTCGATGCGCTCTGAATGCTCGGTTTCGGCAAGGACTAATCCGAGCAGCGGCGCGCCGATGGCTTCGGCGACGTGGATGGTTTCTCCGAGTCCGGCTAAAAGAAAAAGACCGGCGAAGATGACCAGCACGAAAACTTCGTTTGACGAGATTTTCAGCAGGCGATTCAAAAGCGGCGTGGCAAAGCGTCCGAGCGCGATTAAACCAACGATAAAGGCGAGAGCTATCGCTCCTGACATCGCCACGCCGCCGATTGAGGTCGCGCCGCTCAGAACGATGCCGGAAACCAGCGATAGATAAATCGCCAGAAAGACATCTTCAAACATAATGATGCCTAAAATTAATTCGGTTTCGGGATTAGCCGTTCGCCGTAAATCGAACAAGACTTTGGCGACAATCGCGCTTGAGGAAATCGTCGTAATTCCGGCGACGACCAGAACTTCCTTGAACGGCAGTCCGGCGGCGAAGGCGTAAAGCAGTCCAGCCGTAAAATTAATTCCGATGTAAATCGAACCCCCAACGGCGATGGAGCGTCCGGCTTTGATTAAACGTCCGACGGAAAACTCTAATCCCAAGTAGAAAAGCAGGAAAAGCACACCGACGCGCCCCATAAACTCGATAAGCTGCGCGCTTTCGATAAAACGAAAATCCAGCGGACCTATTTTAGGAGCGTGCGGTCCGACAATCATCCCGGTGATAATCAGAAACGGCACAATCGAAAACCGTAGCCAGGCGGATAAAATCGCCGCGCCCGCGATTAAGGTCAGCGCCAAACCGATTTCAAGAACGAGATGATCCATAATCTAAATTTCTCCGGTCGCTAAAAGCCGTTTTAACGTCGCGTTTTTGTTTCTGTCTCCGGCTAAAATGAGCGTCGCGCCTTCATTAAGTATCGTATCCGCCTCCGGATTAGTGCGGCTCATCCGGTTCGGTTCAATGATTGAAACGATTGACGCTCCCGTCACTGTCCGGGCTTGAAGCGCGCGAATTGTTTTCCCGATACAAAAGGCTTCCGGCTCGACCGTGAACCATTCTAAAACCAAGTCATCCAAAACCACTTCCGCCGTTGCGAGAGCTTTCGGCACCTAAGTTAAACCACCGACGATTCCGGCGATTTGACGCGCTTCCCCGTCCGTCAAAGTCAGAACCGACGCGGCACGATTCAAGTTCTTCCGGTCATAGTGATAAAGTTCGCGCCTGCCGTCATCGTGAATAACGATAATCAGCCGGTCACCGCTGATCGTTTCAACTTGAAATTTGCGCCCGATGCCGGGCAGATTTGATTCGCTGATTGTTGACATAGTAAAATCTCACCCTATTCCGAATATTCCTGACATTAGATATTTATTATTCGTTATTGGCTTTATCATCCTGTATTTTGCTCTTTGCGAGCAGGTTCGGCGGAATTTCGGTTCCGCATTTTTCGCAAGTTACGGTCTCGTTTATTTTCTTCTCCGCGGCGACTTGTTCGGAGCGACATTTCGGACAACGGCGCGATAACGCCAGTCGTTTTTTTGCTTCGTCAAACGCCCACGTTGCTGTTATTGCGTGAATCATTCGTTTAATCTCCTTTTAATCTTTATTAAATTGGCTTCGCACAATGGTTTCATCAATCTTTTACTGTAAAACCAATCGTTTGTCCCGCTTTCTAACTGCGGCAGACTCGACGCGCGATTTCGATTGTGCATATTGCGTCGGTAATTAAACTCGTCGCCGCTTCATTTAAACTCGATTCCTCGTTCGCGCCGCCCGCGACGACGAAGATTGAATCGGCTTCCCAATTTTCCGCCTCTTCGAGCAAAACGGATTTGAGATTACCGCTTTTGATGTCAACCGAAACCTTCAATCCGGCGGCGCGAAGGTCTTCCGCGGATTGTTCAAATATCGCGGCTGCATATGGATAGACGGCGGAAACTCTGCCCCCCGAAACGCCGTCATCAACGGCGACCAGGCGCGCTTCAGTATCATCAGACCAAACGCGCCTGCCGACTGCCCGGATAACCCGTTCGGCATCGGGCAAACTGCTCGCGCCGATGATGATTTTGGTTGGCGTATCGTCATCTTTCCCGAATCTGCGCCGCGCCACCCGAACCGGGCAATTCGCGCCTTCGGCAACTTTTTTCGAGACGCTGCCAAGGAAGAACCGCCCGATTGCCGAGCGTCCCTGCGAACCGACGACAATTAAATCCGGTTTCCAGTCGTCTGCCGCGCCGAGTAATTCGTCAGCCGGCTCTCCGACTACAGCCTTACCGTTAATCTTCCATTCGGGCAAATGGAGTCGAAGCCGATTGATTCCTTGCATCGCCAGTTCTCTCGCCTCTTTTTTCATTCGCGCGGTTTCTTTTCGCGTGTATATAACGGTTTTCGCCAAAAGCCTTTCACTGACCAGTTTTTTCAAAGCGCGTATTTCGGAAGAAGCCGGGATTACGGTTTTATAAAGGTCCGCCGCCGTGACGACCAGAACCTCGCCCTGCGGCGGCAATCCGGCGCGTCGCAGATCATCAATCGCGGTATCGGCGAAACCCGAACCGTCGTAGGCAATCATCACTTTCATTCGTCCGTTCATCGTCCTTCCTCCCTGTTTCGCGGCGAGCAATTTATCAATTGACTCTATTTTAATGCGGTTTGAGGCGGAAAAGAACCGTAACTTCACGGGTTGTTGACAGGTGTTTTCACGCGGACGAGCCGCGTTTAATAATATGGCGGGCGATTTCGACGCGGTTGCTCCAACCTTTTTTCGACAGAATGTTGCTGATGTGACCTTCGATTGTGCGAACGCTTAGACCGAGTTCGCGGGCGATTTCTTTGTTGCTTTCGCCGTCGGCGACAAAGCGGGCGATACGCGATTCGGATTCGGTAAACTCTTCGTCAAATTCAAAGTCGGACGCGGCTGTCTCTTCGCCTTTGATGTTGCCGATCATTTGCGCGAATTCGGTGCTTGTCCGTTCGATGCGGTGAACAATATTGGCGACGACGGCAAGAAGTTCTTCCGGGTCAAACGGCTTTGTTAAATAAGCGTCAACACCCGTCCGAAATCCGGCGATGCGGTCTTCGCGCTCGTCCTTAGCGGTGAGAAAAATTAACGGGACAAATTTAGTGCGCGAATTCGAGCGCAAGGCTCGCGCCAATTGATAACCGTTCATTCCGGGCATCCGAATGTCGCTGACGATTAAATCGGGCATCGTTTGATTGACGCTGACAAGCGCGTCCGCGCCGCTACGCGCTGTGGTTATTTCATAGCCTTCGGCGCGCAGCGTGGCGGCGACGGCTTTCAGCAATTTCGCTTCATCGTCAACGACGAGCAGCCTTCGAGCCATTTTTTGTTTCCTCCGATTTTTCGGCGATACCGAAAAGATTATCGGCTGTCGAATTTAGTCCGTTTTCCGTAATCTCGCCCGTTTCGCGCCAGATGGGAAGCCGCACGGTAAAAATGCTGCCGACTCCCGATTGGCTGTCAACGGAAATCGTGCCGTTCATTTCTTCGATTAGACCGTGCGCCAGATGCAATCCTAAGCCGATGCCCGAAATGTCTTGAGCATCTGCGCCGCCATTTTTATCTCCCGCCCGCCCGCGATAAAAACGCTCGAAAACGTGCGGCAAATCCTCCGCGTCAATGCCGCGCCCGTTGTCGGAAATTTCGATAATCACCTGCCCTGAATTGTCCCAACGAGCGCGTAAATGAATACGTCCGCCTTCGGGCGTGTATTTAATGGCGTTTTCCGTTACGGCGCAGAGAGAGCGGCGCAATGCGCTTTCATCGGCGCAAATTTTAGGCAAGTCGGGCGCGATTTCGACGATTAAGTCGTGACGACGTTCGGCGGCTGCGACGCGCTCGATTTTCTCGCAAGCCCGCGCCGCATCGCCAACGTCAACGCGGCTCAAATTGATTTGCACTCCGCCCGCCCGGATGCGCGACAAATCAAGCAGATTATGCACGAAATCAATTTCCCGTTCGCATTCCGAAGCGATGTCTTCGAGATATTCGCGCCGTTCTTCTTCGGGCGGATTTTTTCGCAGCAGCAGGCGCGTCAGCGTTTTGATGGTCGTCAACGGCGTGCGAAGCTCGTGCGAAACGGCGGCTAAAAATTCATCTTTCACCCGATTCGCGCTTTCGGCTTCGCGCCGGGCGGTTTGTTCGAGCGCGAGTGCCTGCTCACGCGCCGCGCTGAGCGAACCGACGAGAACTGCCGCGAGCGCGAAAACGATCAGCTCGACGATTCCTTCCGCCTTTAGAGTGAAAGAATAAACCGGCGGCAGGAAAAAGAACGTGGCGATGATGACCGAAAGCACGGTTGCCGCCAGTCCCGCGCCCAAACCGCCGCGCCACGCCGAGAACATCACCGCGACGAGATAAAGCGTCGAAACATCCGCCTGGATGAAATTCGTCAGCAGCATCGTCAGCCCGAAAACCGCCGCCACCGAACTGACGGCGATTGAGTAGCGTCTGACGATTTCAAAGGCATTAACGGGCATATATTTTCTTTCGCGCTTCTTCTTTTGAATTTCTAAATTATATACATCCGGCAAAACTACGAGAACCGGCACGAAAGTGAAACCCGCGTGGAAATACCCGTTTAATTCGCGTGTTCTCACGGTTTCGCGGGCTGCCGTCTTCTTTTAACCTAATACTTGTCAGAATGATTTTTAATAACTAAGGAGTATTTATATGGATTCGAGCGCGCTTATCGTAGTTATCGTCGGAACACTATTGTTTTTTGGTTTTGCCGGGTGGATGGCGTTTTATTCGCGCCGAAACCCGGAAGCGGACAAGCCAAGCAAAGCGGAATAATTTCCCCGATTTTGCGTCCGTCCTTTTAGCTAAATTAAACTGGAAATTAAAAGGTGAGCCGGGTTAGATTTACAAATTTTCCGGTTCACCGCCCGCTGCAAACTTTCATTCTCGGCGGATTGACAATTCTATCAATCGCAGGTGATTTTTATTTGTAGCCGGCGACGATAATAAGCGCGGCAAGATAAATTGTTTTTATATTTTTCAATTGAGTTTTTCTAAAGCGTTTAATTCAATTAAATACCGTTTTGACAATTCCGTCTATCACCTTTCCGGGACGGAAGTTCGACATCGAGATACTGTGAAAGCGCCGATAATGAAGATTGGCAGGTAAACTGCCAGACCGAAAGCATTTCTATTTCTTTCGCTGTAGAATCGCTTTCTTTCGCATCATAAATTATTTCCGCCGAAAGTATTTCATCCTCATAATTTGCGGGTGATTCCTGAAAAGAAGACATCTGCTTTGAATCCGTCGGCAGCAATTTGAGGTAATTTGCCATTCCGACAAG
>Ga0136618_10001129_pt1 | contig 10146 bp, 8 predicted proteins | sample AntDrymUQ3302106_2_FD_104805 | JGI IMG/M metagenome (GOLD analysis project Ga0136618, IMG submission 104805) | Polar desert sand microbial communities from Dry Valleys, Antarctica - metaG UQ330 (21.06) | ecosystem: Environmental > Terrestrial > Soil > Desert | place: Antarctica: Dry Valley...
CGACCGCAACCCGCCGGTGTTCGATCTCGCGACGCATTCGGTGACGCTGCCCGAGTCGGTGAAGAAGTCCTATCGGGCGATCATCGACGGTGACTGGAACATGGTCGGATTGCCGCAGAGCCTCGGCGGGTTCGGCGCCCCACGAGCGCTGACCTGGGCGATCAACGAGTTGGTGCTCGGTGCCCACCCAGCGCTGTTCATGTATATGTCCGGCCCCGCCTTCGCTGCGGTCATCGATCCGATCGGGACCCCTGAGCAGCGCAAGGCCGTGAAGACCATGATCGACAAGCGGTGGACCGGCACGATGGTTCTCACTGAGCCCGACGCCGGATCCGATGTCGGAGCGGGGACCACCAAGGCCACACAGCAGCCGGACGGCACCTGGCACATCGACGGTGTGAAGCGGTTCATCAGCGGCGCCGAGCACGACTTGACCGAACAGATCGTGCACCTCGTCCTGGCCCGTCCGGTGGGCGCCCGCCCGGGCAGCAAGGGCCTGTCGCTGTTCATCGTCCCGAAGTATCAGTTCGACTGGGAGACCGGTGAACTCGGCGAGCGCAACGGCGTCTACGTCACCAACGTGGAGAAGAAGATGGGCCTCAAGGTCTCCACCACCTGTGAGATGACATTCGGCCAGAACGGGGAGCCCGCCATCGGCTGGCTGGTCGGCGACGTGCACAACGGCATGGCCCAGATGTTCAAGGTGATCGAGAACGCCCGGATGTTCGTGGGCACCAAGGCGATTGCGCAACTATCCGCTGGATATCAGGTGGCGCTCGCCTTCGCCAAGGAGCGGGTGCAGGGAGCAGACCTGAGTCAATCGGCCAACAAGGACGCCCCTCGGGTGTCGATCATCCATCACCCCGACGTACGCCGGTCACTGATGACCCAGAAGGCCTACGCCGAGGGCATGCGAGCCCTCTACCTCTATACCGCCAGCTTCCAGGACCAGGTGCTCGAGGCCGAAGCCCGCGGGGAGAGCAACAGCGACACTGCGCGACTAGCCGACCGGGTGAACGATCTCCTGCTGCCGATCGTCAAGGGCTACGGCTCCGAGCGGGCCTACGCGATCCTGTCCGCCGAGTCGCTGCAGACCCTTGGTGGCTCGGGATATCTGCAGGACTACCCGATCGAGCAGTACATCCGCGATGCCAAGATCGATACCCTCTACGAGGGCACGACGGCGATCCAGGGAATGGACTTCTTCTTCCGCAAGATCATCCGCGACCAGGGTCAGGCCTTGGGCTTCCTGAACGGCGAGATCCAAGCCTTTCTCAACAACGAGGCCGGCAACGGCCGGCTCAAGGAGGAACGGCTCCTGCTGTCCACCGCGCTCGGTGACATCCAGCAGATGATCGGGGCGATGATCGGCCAGGCCACAGCGTCGCAGGAAGATCCGACCAGCCTCTACAAGGTCGGCCAGAACACCTCCCGGCTGCTCATGTGCATGGGCGACCTGGTGACCGGCTGGCTGCTGCTACGCCAGGCCGAGGTTGCGATGACTGCGCTCGGGCGCGGGAGTGTCTCGGCCAAGGATCAGCACTTCTACGAGGGCAAACTCGCCGTGGCGCGGTTCTTCGCGACCCAGGTCCTACCGACGATCAGCGCGCAGCGGGCAATCTGTGAGGCCACCGACAACGCGATCATGGACCTCGACGAGTCCGCCTTCTAGCCTCCGGACCGGGCGGGGTCGGTGACCAGCAGTGGATTTCCGGCGGCCAGCCGGGCCAGCACCTCGGCCGTGGACGAGGAGACCATCCGCGCCTTCTCTGCCGCCGTGACGCCGACCAGCTGCATGAACACGACTCGCCCGTGCGGGGTGGCGATCTCGCCAAGTTGTGGGTCGGTTGTCACCGCGAAGACTGTCTGCTCACTCGGCGGTGCATCGGGCAGACCGGGGTAGCCGGTGATGGCCTGTTGCAGATCGATCCGCGACCCCGGCTCGAGTGGCACGCTGTTGGCGTTGACGTGCTTGGCCATCTCGTTGACCATCTGGAATGCCCAGCCGGGTGGCTCGGCCTCCGGCCCGCGAAGCACCCGCAGGGTGAGTTCGAACCCCCACCCGGAAAGAGCCGGGTCGTCCTCGGGATGCGGCTGGTAGAGCTCGCTCAACCCGTACGTGACATAGTGCCAGTGCCGGTCCGCGGCGAAGGCCGAGCACCCCTGCAGATTGTCGCTGAAGGCCAGCGGCGGGTAGTAGCCGACGTGCCAGGGCGTGGCCGCCCCGTACCAGCGGCGAAGCACTTCATCGATCGCATCCCAACCCGGCGCCGCCTCCTCGGCCGGGGGAGGCGATGGATCGTCGGTCGACATCAGGGATTTGCCTCTCAACGCCGAGCTGTCGAGTCTGCTGACATCGTAACCGGCACCTTGCGCCGGCATCGCTCGGGCGACGCGTGGCGGCCGCGGCCCTGCTGACGGGCACACTGCACAGAGCCCGCCCGGCGCCGGCGACCACGGGAGAGACAGACGATGGCCATCGGATTCTCGTCCTTCTCATCGCAGTCGGAGCGGTGCTGGCCTTTCGCCCTGGACCGGGACTTCTTCTCCGGGTTCAACTCTCAACATCGTCGGGTACGTGCTGATCGGCATGGGCATCCTCGGATTGATCGTGTCCCTGGTGGCCACCGCCCAGCGAGCGATCTGTGCGGCCACCGGCAACGCGATCATGGACCTCGACGAAGCCGCCTTCTGAGCCCCCCAACCGCACGTTATGCGCATAACGTGCCGGAAACCGGCCCGAGAACGGGACGTTATGCGCATAACGTGCGGGAAAGGCGCGCACGGGCGGTTAGTCCGCTTGAATGCGGAAGTCGTGTTGGCGCCAGGCCTCGTAGACCGCGATCGCTGTGGCGTTGGACAGGTTCAGGGACCTCCGGGCCGGCTGCATGGGGATCCGCAGGCGGTCGGTGACGTTCGGATCGTCGAGTACGTCGTTGGGTAGGCCGTCGGGTTCCGGTCCGAACAGCAGGACATCGCCCGGCTCATAGGCGACATCGACGTAGGACCTGGACGCTTGCGCCGTGAACGCGAAGATCCGCGCCGGCAACAGCGCCGCCCACAGCGCCGCGAGATCGGGATGGACCGTCAGGCTGGCCAGGTCGTGATAGTCCAGCCCGGCTCGCCGCAATTGAGCATCGGAGAGATCGAATCCCAGCGGCTCAACCAGGTGCAGAGCGCAGCCGGTTACCGCGGCAAGCCGGATCGCAGCACCGGTGTTCGGCGGGATACGAGGCTGGAAGTACACGATCCGGAACACGCTGACACGCTCTCATGAGCACAGAACTGACGATGTAAGGCACCACATAGGGCAAGATGGTGCGCCGAGGCCGGCGGCATTCGCCGGTCCATGGCGGGAGGCACACCATGGCACTTGGAACGTCCATCTTTCTGATCGCGGTCGGAGCGGTACTTGCATGGGCCTTGGACCGGGACGTCGTCTCGGTGTTCAACGTCAACATCGTCGGCTACATCCTGATGGCAGTCGGTGTCCTGGGGCTGATCCTGTCGCTGGTGATCAACAACCAGCGGAGAAGCACCTCGCACCGCACGGTCGTCGACGACCGGCGGTACCCCCAGGACCCACCACCGCCACCCGCCGCCTACTGACCGCTGAGTCAGGAATCAGGGACGCCCTGAGTCGAATGATTCGACTCAGGGACGCCCTGATTCGCGCCTCGCCGAGCACCGGCCGGGCGTGCATACCCGTCTGGCCCTAGCCCTGTTCGTCGTAGTACCGCTGCGCCCCGGGGTGCACCTCGACCGGCGCCGTCTCGGTCGCAGTGTCCAGCGAGATGTTCTCCGCCTCCGGGTGCACCGAGGCGAGAGTGTCGAGATTCTCGAAGATCGCCTTGGTGATCTCGTAGGCCAGGTCCTCACTCATCGCGTCGCTGACGACCAGCAGGTTGGGCACGACGATGGTCGGGATGTCCTCGTCCAGTCCGTACGCGTCGGCCGGAATCGAGCCCTCGGTGTATGACTCCCCGTAGGTGTCCTGCAGGATCGCCAACTCGTCGGTCAGCGACAGCGCGACGACGTCATCGCCCAGCGACGTGATCAGGTCGGTGATCCCGCCGGTAGGCAAGCCGCCGGACCAGACCAGCGCGTCGATCGTGCCGTCCTTCATCCCCTGCACGCTCTCTGGCAGACCCAAGCTCTGCTGCTCGATATCACTGGGAGCCAGGTCGTTTGCTTCCAGAAGGCGCAGGGCGATCACCTCGGTACCGGAGTTCGGCGATCCGGTCGAGATCCGCTTGCCTGCCATGTCGGCGATCGACTCGATGCCGGCGTCGGCCCGGGCGAAGACCTGCGTGTAGTTGCTGTAGATCCGAGCCAGCGCCTGTACGGGCTGGGCCGCGTCCTGGAAAGAGGCTTCGCCGTTGACCGCGTCGGCGGCAGTGTCGGCCAAGGTGAATCCGATGTCGCTGTCCCCGGCGCAGACGAAGCGGATGTTCTCCGCCGAGGCATTGGTCGCCTCCGCCGTCGCCTCGATGCCCTCGACGTTGTCGGTGAGGACCTGCGCCAGACCTCCGCCCAGGATGTAATAGACGCCGGTCGTGTTGCCGGTGGCGATCGACAGCCGGCCGCTCTCCTCCGGGGCGGCGCAACTCGCGTCGTCGTCGCCGCTGCCGCCACCGCCACCGCCACCGCCACTGCCTCCGCCACCGGCTTCGGTACAGCCGGAAAGGACCAGTGCCCCCGCGGCCAGCGCCGAGATTCCAAGAACGTAGCCACGCCTCATGATGCAATCTCTTTCATGGTGAAACCTCCTGTGGTGATCGTGCCTCGGTATCGGAATCCGGTGCAGTGCGCGACTTTCGAGTGAGCAGATGTACGACGGCGGCCACGATGACGATGCCCAGGCCGATGAGGACCGCCATCGTCTCGAGATAGAGCAGGAACAGCGCCCCGACCAGACAGAGGAGACGCTCGACCGGACCGGCGGGACCGAACATCCACTTGCCGGTCACGACTGCCAGCGCGGCTACGGCCAAACCGGAGATCGCCGTGACCAACACCGTCTGCCCGAACGGCGCGTCTGCGATCAGCCCTGCTCCGGCGGGGGCGAGAACGAAAGCAAAGGGGACCAGGAACGCCGGCAGCGTGTACTTCCAGGTCATCAACATTGTCCTGTTCGGGTTGCCGCCGGTGATCGCAGCCGCGGCCACCGCTGCCAATGCGGTGGGCGGGCTCACCTCGGAAAGCACCGCGTAATAGAAGATGAACATGTACGCCTCGGGCGTTCCGACACCGAGCGTCGTCAGCGCCGGAGCGATGATGACGGCCGCGATGATGAACGACGCCGTTACTGGTACCGCTAGGCCGAGCAGGATCACCGCAATCGCGGCGAAGAGTGTCGTAAGCACCAGCATCATCGTCGGGTTGCTCGACAGCACGCCCGCCAGATCCACAATGATCCCGGACAGATCCAATCCGAGCCCGGTGATCGTCAGTACCGCGACGATCAGTCCCGCAGCCGCGCAGGTCGCCGCCACGGGTAGGACGCCGGAGGCCCCTTTGGCAAGTGCGGCAAAGGCTCTCGGAGGCGTCATCCGATGGCGTTTGTCCAGGAAGGACAGCAGGAACGCCAACAGAGTCGCGTACACAACCGCCTTGAACGCCGACTGTCCCAGCGCCAGCAGCACCACGATGATGATCAGAGAACTGAAGTGATACCCGAAGCGGCCCAACAACTTCCAGAAACCCTGCTGTGGGATCTCGACCTCCCGTACGCCGAAGCGGCGCGCGTCGAACTCGATGGCCAGGAAGATTCCGAGGTAGTAGAGCAGGGTCGGGATCAGCGCGTACCCGAGCACCTCCAGATAGGACACTCGCAACAACTCAGCGATGATGAACGCCGCAGCTCCCAGGGTCGGCGGCGACAGGATCGCGCCGATACCAGCCGCGGCCAGGATCCCACCACCGGCCTCGCGCGGATATCCCGCGCGCTTCAGGATCGGCCACGCGACCGAGCCGAGGCTCACCGTTGTCGCTGTCGAGGATCCCGACACGGTGCCCAGTAGGAAGCCGGCCATCGTGACCGTGCGTCCAGGTGCCGTACGCGATTTGCGGAACGCCGCCAGGCTGATGTCCAGGAAGAACTGGCCCGCCCCGGACAGCTCGAGCACCGCGCCATAGATCGTGAACAGGATGATGTAGGTCGCTGCCACGTCCAGCGGAACACCGAAGATGCCCTCGGTGCCCATGGCGAACTGCGAGGTCAGCCGAGGCAGCCCGTACCCACGGTGCCCGATCAACCAACCGTCCGGAATGAGGGCGCCGAAGTAGGCGTACAGGATGAAGATCGCGACGATGATCGGCAGCACCGGACCGACCGTGCGCCAGGTCGCCAGCAGTACGAGTGCAACGACGGCGAACCCGCAGACGACATCGATGATGAAGGGGGCGAAGCTGCGCGCGAGATAGGCGTCGAAGCCACCGAGCAGCGGCCATAGCGTCACAAACACGGAGAGGCCCGCAAGCAACCAGTCCCACAGCGTCGGCCGATCCAGCTTGGCCTCGGCCTCGGCCTCGTCCCTGTCCCCGTCCCCGTCCGTTGCCTCGTCGGAGGTACGGCGTCGCAGGATGCTCAGGGCAGGCCGGTACAGCAGGAAGGTCAGAGGCAGAATGACGGCGAGGAAGATGATCCGATACGGCAGGACGGTGAACGGCACGAAGACGTTGTAGAGCGCGTACAGCGACACCAAGGCCGCCACGACGCTGAGGGCTAGTTGCAGGCGACCGGACAGGGTTCGGGCCGGGCGCTCCCCTTCGGCCTCGGACGGGATGTCATCGGTCAGCCGCGGGCGCTGGGCTGCGTCGTCACCCTCGGGTACGGCGTCGTGGTCGGGTACGTGTCCGCCGAGGAGTACCGCCTCTCGATCCGGTCCGGCACTACTGTCGCGCGCTGCCTCCCGATCCGGTCCGTCGTGCCGCCCGGGTCCGGCATCGCCGGAGGCCGTCGCGTCCCGCTCCGATGCGCTGTTCGACTCCGATGCGCTGTTCGACTCCGATGCGCTGTTCGACTCCGATGCGATGTTCGACTCCGATACGGCGTCGGCACGGGCCGCGGCGTCGCGATCGGCCGCGGCGCTGTCGGATCCCGGGCGCTGGGTCATCGTCCGATCAGTCTGTCCACACTTCATGGTGTCGCGCGAGTTGTCGCCCGTTCACCTGCGCTCGCTGGCCGAATATCTGCGCTGAGCGTCACCGCCAGAAGGGCCAGTTCGCCACACAACTGCCCGACTGAGCCCGCCCACAGCGCCGGTTCGCTACACATCCGGCCTCAAGGCGCCGCCGGAGCCCGGTCCGTGACAGTCTCCCCGGGTGTCTCAAGAGTTGGTGTTCCGTACCGCGCGCGACCTGGCGACCGCGATCCGTACCCGCGAGTTGTCCGCGCGTGAGGTGATGCAGGCCCATCTCGACCAGATAGACCGGTTCAATCCCGCGGTGAACGCGATCGTCAGCCTCGACGGCGACGCGGCGATGGCCGCTGCCGACCTGGCCGACCGACAGCTGGCCGATGGAGCGCCGCTCGGCGCACTGCACGGGCTGCCCATGGCCCACAAGGACACTCATCTGACCGGTGAGCTACGCACGACGTTCGGTTCGCCGGTGCATGCCGGGTTCGTGCCCGACAAGGATGAGCTGATCATCGAACGTCTCCATACCGCGGGCATCCTGACCACCGGGAAGACCAACGTCCCCGAGTTCGCCGCCGGCTCGCACACCTTCAACCCGGTCTTCGGAGCGACCGGCAACGCCTACGACGCGACGCGCTCAGCCGGCGGATCCAGCGGCGGAGCGGCCGTCGCCCTGGCCTGCGGCTTCCAGCCCCTTGCCGACGGCAGCGACATGGGCGGTTCCTTACGCAACCCGGCCGCCTGGAACAACGTCGTCGGGCTGCGTCCCTCCCCCGGCCGCGTTCCGTCCTACCCGAATCTGGTGGGCTGGGCCACGATGGGCGTCCAGGGGCCGATGGCCCGCACGGTCGCCGACGTCGCCCTCATGTTGTCGGTGATCGCCGGGCCGGACCCGCGGTCCCCGATCGCGTTGGAGACACCCGGATGGACCTTCGACACCGACCTCGGACTGGATCTCGCCGGCCTGCGCCTGGCCTGGTCACCCGATCTCGGTGGTGAGTTCGCCGTGGAGCCGGAGATCGTCGAGATCCTCACCGGCGCCGTCGGGGTGTTCGAGGGTGCCGGCGCCTTCATCGACCAGGCGACGCCCGACATGACCGGTGCAGACGAGGTGTTCCGCACGCTGCGCGCCTGGCAGTTCCAGCTCACCCACGCGACCCTCATGGGGTTGCACGGCAACAAGGTCAAGGCGAGCCTCGCCGACAACATCGCTCAAGGCGAGGGGCTGAGCGGCCCCGATGTGGGGCGGGCGGAGGTCCTGCACACCGCGCTATTCCATCGCGTCCGGGAGTTCTTCCAGACCCACGACGCTCTGCTGCTTCCGGTCACCCAGGTGTCGCCGTTCCCGATCGAACAGGAGTACCCGACCTTGATCGCCGGAGTCGAGCAGACCGACTACCTGGACTGGATGCGCTCGGCCTATCTGATCTCGGCGACGGGGGCACCGGCCTTGTCGGTCCCCGCCGGATTCACCGCTGCCGGTCTGCCGGTGGGACTGCAGATCGTCGGTCCGCACCGAGCGGATCTGCTCGTTCTGCAACTCGGGCACGCTTTCGAGCAAGCGACCGGGTACGGACGGCGTCGCCCCTCGGAGATCGAGGCCGGACGGGGGTCCTGAGGCAGACCGGCAGTCAATCGAACATTCCTGGCCGATATCCGCGGGCCTCGGTCAGAGGCAACTGAGATCCTGATGACGTGAGCACCGTCGCAGCCTCCGCGCCGTCCGTGGCTGCCCCACCAGCCTCGGCCAAGCGCTGGTTGCCAGCCTTCTTCGCCCTGGCCTTCATCTGGGGATCCAGCTACCTGTTCATCAAGATCTGTGTCGATGAGCTGCACCCGCTGCACCTGGCTCTGTTTCGGGTGGCCATCGGAGCCACGGTGCTGCTGGTGATCCTGTTGGCCACCCGCGACCACCTGCCGCGCGACATCCGCCTCTGGGCGCACCTGTTCGTGGTCGCCGGCATCGGTGTTGCGTTGCCGTTCACCTTGTTCGGGTACGGCGAGCAGCGCGTGGACTCCACGCTGGCCGGGCTGTGGAACGCCACAACACCGCTGGTCGTCCTGCCGATGGCCGTCCTGGTGTTCCGTACCGAGCGGCTGACCCTCAACAAGGTGATCGGACTGCTCCTCGGGTTTGCCGGAGTCCTTGTACTGCTCGGCATCTGGCAGGGCGTCGACGGCACCCAGCTGACCGGGCAGCTGATGTGCTTCGCGGCCGCTGCCTGTTACGGGGTCGGCATCCCGTACCAGAAGCGGTTCGTCACCGGCGGCTCGCAGTCCGGCGTCGCGCTGGCTGCCGCTCAGCTCATCCTCGCGACCGGACAATTGGCCATCATCGCGCCTCTCGTAGCCGGCCCGCCGCCGCTTCCGTGGACGCTGTCCGGCAACGTCATCGCCAGCCTCGCAGCCCTGGGGGCACTGGGGACCGGGATCGCCTTCATCTTCATGTTCCGAACGATCCGCCTTGCCGGGGCCAGCACAGCGTCCATGGTCACCTACCTCATTCCGCTGGTGGCAACGCTGATGGGCGTCCTAGTGCTGCGCGAGCAACTCAGTTGGCACCAGCCGGTCGGCGGTCTGATCGTCCTGGCCGGTGTCGCGGTGTCCCAGGGGCTGTTCTCCCGACATCGGCACACGTCCGTGCCGGCGCCGCCGGACACCCGACATCAGCCGCGGATCATAGCCTCCGAGGCTGGCGCATGTCAGGATTGCTCCGACCCAGATCCGCCGCCCAGGTGGGACCAGCGGCAGATGGCCCAGACCGAGCGCTCCGTGTGAGCACCCCGCTGATCGTCGGCATGGTTGTGGCGGTCGTCGTGGGTGGAGCGGTTTTCTACTTCGCGGTCCGCGGCGAGTTTCGCAAGAAATAGCGGTGGACGTGCAGGCATGCTTCGACCAACTGGTCGAGGAGTACGAATCGATGCCCGGTGTGCTTCCGCCGAAAGCTCACGAGGTTTCGGATCGAGTGCTCTGCGCGTGGGCGGCTCGATCTTCGCGATGCTCG
>Ga0136618_10001132_pt1 | contig 10132 bp, 13 predicted proteins | sample AntDrymUQ3302106_2_FD_104805 | JGI IMG/M metagenome (GOLD analysis project Ga0136618, IMG submission 104805) | Polar desert sand microbial communities from Dry Valleys, Antarctica - metaG UQ330 (21.06) | ecosystem: Environmental > Terrestrial > Soil > Desert | place: Antarctica: Dry Valley...
GTACCGTCGCCGGCATGGCCACCTTCGCCGACCTCGAGTCTGCTGCTCCGCCCATCGCCGCCTTCCTGGGCGCCCGCATCGAGGCGACGGGCCTCTGCCTGCTCGGCACCACTCGTGCCGACGGGTGGCCCCGGGTCAGCCCTCTGGAGCTGTCGGTCGTCGGCGGCCGCCTCTACGTCGGCAGCATGCCCGACGCTGTGAAGGCCAGAGACCTCCAGCGCGATCCCCGCTGCTGCCTGATCACCCCGCTGGCCGACAAGGACGACCTCGTCGGCGAGGCCAAGGTGTTCTGCCGGGCCCGGGAGATCGTGGAGGCCGACGAGTGGGAGCGAGTCCGCGCCGGGTTCCAGGCGGCCACCGGCTTCGACATGGGGGGTCCCGGCGGCAGCCACCAGTTCGAGCTCGACATCGAGGCAGCCGCCTGGCAGCGCGTCGACGGCGATCGCTGGCTCACCACGAGCTGGCGAGCCGGCGAGCTCGTCCGGGAGCGCTCCCGCACCTGACCCACCCACCAGTTCTGTGTGCGCTCACAACCGGAATGCGGTTGTGAGCGCACACAGATCTCCGGGGGGGGGGGTCAGCGGTCTCGAGTGGCTTGGTGATCGTCGAAGCGGGCGACGCCGTCGCGGAAGCCGTCGGCGAAGATGGTCTGGCGGCCGAGGTCGTCCTCGATGGCGAGCGCCTCGGCCTGCGCCAAGCCGAGGCCGGCGTAGACGCTGCGGCGGTCGTTCACCACGCCGAGCCAAGGGAAGGCGGCGATCTCGCCGGCCAGAGCCACGGCCGCGGCGAGGGCCTGGCCGTCGGGGACCACGCGGTTCACGAAGCCCATCCGATCGGCTTCCTCGGCGCCGATCTCACGGCCGGTCAGGATCAGGTCGAGGGCCCGTCCCAGGCCCACGATCTGGGGCAGCCGGTAGGTGCCGCCGTCGATCAGGGGAACGCCCCATCGCCGTTCGAGGCAGCCGATCCGGGCCGAGGCGCCGGCGACGCGCAGGTCGCACCACGCCGCCAGCTCCACGCCGCCGGCCACGCACCAGCCTTCGATGGCGGCGATCACGGGCTTGGACAGATGCAGCCGGGTGGGGCCGAGTGGTCCGCTGTCGCGCAGCTTCGGCAGATCGCGCAGGTTGGCGCCGGCGGAGAAGGCCTGGTCGTCGCCGGTGAGCACCGCCACCCGGGCGGTGTCGTCGGCGTCGAAGGTGGTGAAGGCGTCGTGCAGCCGTTCGGCGGTCTCGCTGTTCACGGCGTTGCGCACGTGACCCTGGTCGATGCGGACGACGACGACACCCGCGGGCAGCTCCGGTTCGCTCATGGCGGCGGACCGTACCGGTCACGGCGGTACCGTCGCCCGGTGCGCGTGATCTCGGGGTCGGCTCGCGGCCGCAAGCTCGTCACACCGGAGGGTTCGGGCACCCGACCCACACCGGACCGGGTGCGGGAGGCGACCTTCAACGCCCTCGGGAGCCTGGGCGCGGTGACCGAGGCGGCCGTGCTCGACCTCTTCGCCGGGAGCGGGGCCATGGGCATCGAGGCCCTTTCCCGTGGCGCGGCGCGCGCCACCTTCGTCGACTCCGACGGCGCCGCCCGGCGGGCCATCGACGCCAACCTGACCGCCTGTGGGCTGACCGACGCCGCCGAGGTCGTGGCCACCCCGGTGGAGCGGTTCGTGTCCGGCGCCCAGGCACGTCACTGGGACCTCGCGCTGCTCGACCCGCCCTACGACTACGACGGCTGGCCCGAGCTCCTGGGTGACCTCCCCGCCCAGATGGCGGTGCTGGAGTCGAACCGGGAGGTCGACCCCCCGTTCGGATGGGAGGTGCTGCGGGCCAAGCGATACGGGCGCACGCACATCGTCATCGCCGAGCGCATCGCGATCTGAGAGAGCCCCAGGGGTAGCGTGGCGCACGATGACCAAGGTGCTCTATCCCGGGTCGTTCGACCCGATCCACAACGGTCACGTCGAGCTCATCGAGACGGCGTCCCACCTCTTCGACCACGTCGTCGTGGCGACGATGCGCAACCCCCAGAAGGGCGAGCCCCTCTTCTCGCTGGCTGAGCGTCAGGAGATGATCGTCGACTCCCTCAGCCACCTCGACAACGTCGAGGTGGTCACCTTCGCCAAGCTGGTGGTCGATCTGGCCGCCGACCTCGGCTCCGACTTCATCATCAAGGGCCTTCGCTCGACGATCGACTTCGAGAGCGAGATCTCCCAGGCCCAGATCAACCTCAACGTCTCCGGCGTCCACACGCTGTTCCTGCCCTCCGCCTCCGCCAACTCGGCGGTGGCCTCCAAGTACATCCGCGACATCGCCCGCTTCGGCGGCGACGTGTCGAGCATGGTCCCGGCCGCCGTCACCAAGGCCCTCGCCGAGCAGTACGGATCCTGATGCCTGATCACTTCGACACCGACGACGCGAACCTCTCGGCCGAGCCGGAGCCCCGTCCCCGCACCCCAGGCTCGGACGTGGAGCAGATGCTGCGCCGGCTCCACGAGCAGGTCGCGTCGGCTCGTCCGATGCCGTTGTCCACCTCGGTCATGATCAACCGGGACGAGGTGCTCGACCTGCTCGACGAGACGATCGAGCGGCTGCCCGACGAGCTGCGGGCCGCCCGCTGGCTGCTGAAGGAGCGCGAGGAGTACCTGGCCAAGGTGAAGCGGGAGGGCGAGGACATCCTCGACCAGGCCCGCACCCGGGCCGAGCGCATGGTGCAGCGCACCGAGGTGGTCAAGGCGAGCGAGGCGCGCGCCCGCAAGATCGTCGACACCGCCACGGACGAGGCCAGCCGCCTCAAGAACGAGGTGGAGGACTTCTGCGATCAGAAGCTGGCCAGCTTCGAGATCGTGCTCGAGCGCACCATGAAGATGGTGGGTGCCGGCCGTCAGAAGCTGCAGGGCTCGCTCAACACCGGCGAGGTGCCGGCGGTGGGGCCGCGGTATGACGACGCGCCCGAGGAGCCTGCTGTCTTCGACCAGGACCTCGGGTAGCCCTCGGTGGTCCATCCGGTCCTGCGGGTCGGGGTCATGGAGCTCCGTCGTCGCCCTGGCACCCAACGCCACGTCCGAGTGGCCACGCCGCTCCCCGGCCTGGCGGTCACCGCCTCCCGCGTCCCCGGTGAGGCCGACCTCGTGCTCGACGCCACCCTCGAGTCCATCGACGGCGCCGTCACCGTCACCGGTACGGTCGAGGTGCCGTGGGTCGCGGAGTGCCGGCGCTGCCTCGATGACGTCGGCGGCGTGCTGCGCGTGGAGGTGAGCGAGATCTTTGAGGTCCGCCCCAACGATGGCGAGACCTATCCCATCGACGGTGACGAGGTGGACCTCGAGCCCGTCGTGCGCGACGCCGCCCTGCTCCACCTGCCGCTGGCCCCGCTGTGCCGGCCGGACTGCCCCGGTCCGGCGCCTGAGACGTTCCCCACCCTCGTTGACGGAAGCGGCGCCACCACTGAGGAGCCTGCTCGCGACCCCCGTTGGGCGGCCCTCGACCAGCTCCACCTGGACGACTGAGGCCGGCCCCGGGTTCGACGGGTTCGGAAGGTGGCCGCTACCATCTCCCGGCTGCGCCGCAGGGAACCTGCCCGGTGGGCACCCCGTTCCCGACGCTGAGGATCAGCCATGGCCGTCCCCAAGAAGAAGACCTCGAAGGCGAAGACCCGCAAGCGTCGGGCCAGCGCCTGGAACCTCGAGGCACCCTCTCGCAGCCTCTGCCCGCGCTGCGGCGCCACCAAGGTCCCCCACGTGGTCTGCGGCAACTGCGGCTGGTACGCCGGCCGCCAGGCCGTCGAGGTCGATTGAGCTTTCGAGCTCGGCCCCCCACGCCCCCCGCCGCAGACCACGCCCACGGCGGGTCCCTCTAGATGCTCCCCGTCGCCCTCGACGCGATGGGAGGAGACCAGGCGCCTGACGAGATCGTCGCTGGCGCCCATCGCGCCGTGGCCGAGCTGGGTGTGCCGGTGGTCCTGGTGGGCCAGCCGGAGGTCTTGGAGCCGCTGGCCGGCGACCTGGAGATCATCCCGGCCTCCGAGGTGATCCCGATGAGCGCCGACCCCGGGTCGAGCGTGCGCAAGATGAAGGACTCCTCGCTGGTGCGAGCCGCGGAGGCAGTGCGCGACGGTCGGGCCTCGGCCATGATCTCGGCCGGGAACACCGGCGCCACCATGGCCTCGGCGCTGCTGCGGATGGGGCGGATCAAGGGCGTAGCCCGGCCCGCCATCGCCACCCCGATCCCGGTGCCTGGCCATCGGCCCACCATCCTCCTCGACGCCGGCGCCAACGCCGAGTGCCAGGCCGAGTGGCTGCTGCAGTTCGCGCAGATGGGGGTGGTGTTCGCCCGCACCCGGTATGGCATCGAGCGGCCCCGGGTCGGCCTGCTCTCCATCGGCGAGGAGGCGTCCAAGGGCACGCCGCTGGTCAAGGAGACGAACGCGCTGCTGGCGGCGTCGGACGCGCTCCGGGCGGCGGGCGGCACCTTCGTCGGCAACGTCGAGGGCCGTGACGTCATGACGCCCGACGTCGACGTCGTCGTCACCGACGGTTTCACCGGGAACATCGTCCTCAAGACCCTCGAGGGCGGGATGCGCACCCTCGTCAACGCCATCTTCGGCGCCTTCGCCACCTCTCCCGAGACGCAGGCGGCCAGCGAGGTGCTGGTGCCGGCCCTGCTCCCGCTCTACGGGACCCTCGACCCAGACAACACCGGCGGCGCCATGCTCCTGGGCGTCGACGGCCTCTGCTTGATCTCCCACGGCTCCTCCTCGGCCACCGCCGTCGTCAACGCGGTGCGGGTGGCCAAGGAGCTCCACGACGCCGGCATCGTCGAGGACCTCCGCGACGCGGTCGCGCTGGCCTAACCGACCAGGCGGGGTCGGCGACGGTGGCGCAGGAGCACCGCGGCGACCCCCACGAGGGTGAGGGCCAGGATCACCGCCACCACACCGCGCGTGCGGGTGTCGTCTTCCCCGGGCGCCGGCGCGTCGACCGGCGTCGTCGCGACAGGGGGTGGAGTCGTGGTGGTGGTCGTCTCGGATGGAAGTGGCGTGACGTCGAACCGGTGGACGGCAGCCCCTGGACCCTCGCTGACGGTGAGGTATGACGTGCCGTCACGAGCGAACGCGATCGCCTCGCCCTGCGCCTCGTCCTGCTGGGGGGCCAGGCAGGGTGGGTCGGTGAAGGCCTCGGCCAGGGGTGCGCCGAGGGGCCGAGCGAAGGCAAGGACGGCTTGGTAGGTGCGGACCAGCACCACCGAACCGTCGGGCGAGACGTCAGCGGCGGTGACCATCGTGCCCGGCAGCCCGCTGCCCAGCGCGACGTCGACAGGCACGTCGAACCCGCCGACCTCCGTCGCGTCCACCACGCCTGGGGCGCCGAGCGAGGAGGCCGACACCTGCAGCACGCGGCTGGCGCCGAGGAGGTCCTTGGTGACGAGGAGCAGGGTGCCGTCGACCGGGTCCACCACCAACGCCTCGACATCGACGGGACCACCTGGGTAGCGAACCTCGGTGGTGTCGAGCAGCGCAAGCCGGCCACCGCCGCCAGCGGGCGTCAGCTCGGGTTCCGCGACGCGGTAGACGGTGACGAGAGGTCGGGCGGCGGCGTTGTCGCCGATGTCGCCGATGTAGATCACCGACTCGGTGGGGTCGGGTCCCGGCCCGACAGCCATGTCCTCCCAGTCGACCGCCGCGGCACCCGCAACGTCATAGGCGCCGAGGGTGTCGCCCGTGGAGGAGAGGGCGTAGATGCTGGGGGCGTCGCCGGAGTCGTTGTGGGCCCAGAGCACGCCGTCGTGGGCATGGCTGGCGGCCAGGCCCGAGGTCTCGGCCAGCGCCGGTTCGCCCAGCGCTCCGACCACCACACCGGTCGAGAACCGCTCGCACAGGTCTTGGTCGCCGCCACCGGACGGAGCCATCAGGCCGGCGACGGCGGCAGCGAGCACGGCGAGGGAGATGAGGGACCCGGGCCCGAGCACGCCGCACCTTGGTCGAGCGGTCTCCCCGGGTCAACCGATGCGGCGGCGGGCGTTCACCACCGCAACCGTCACTGCGATCGCGGCCAGGAGGAGGGGCCACCACAGTGTGTGGGGATCGTCGGTCTGGCCGAGCCAGGCGTGCCGGAGACCGCCGACGACGTGCGTGAGAGGGATGACGTCGGCGATGGTCCGCATGGTTTCGCTCATCACCTCGCGGGGCGGTCCGCCGCCGCCCAGGAGGAACATGGGCACGAACAGCAGGTTGCCCAGGGCATTGGCAGACCGGCTCGTGGGGGCGAGGGAGCCGAGGGCCAGGCCGATGGCGATGAAGCACAGGAGGCCGGTGAGGTACCACCCCACGACGCCGGCCAGGTCGTCCGGCGGCTGCATCCCGTAGGCGGTCGAGCCGACCACCAGGACGACGGCGACGGCCGACGTCCCCAGTACGAGTCCGAGCAGGACCCGGGTGGTCACGAGGACGCCGGCGCTCACCCCTGAGGCTCGGAACCGCCGGGTCACGCCGAGCTCTCGGGCCGTGGCCACGAAGATCGGCAGCGTGACGATCCCGAGCGCCCCGAGGACCACCCCGATGTAGCCGGCGATGTAGTGGTCGTCCGGTGCGACCCCGCCGAAGTCGGGATCGGGGGTCTGGCCGAACACCCCGGCGATCACGAGCATCGTCACGAGGGGAAAGCCGAGGAGCCCGATCGCGACCATCGGCTCGCGCAGGAGGAGCCGGATCTCCACCGCCGTGAGGCGCAGCGCCAGACGGAGCGGGTGCTCCTGATGGGCGGCGGGGACGGGGAGGCTGATGGTGGTCATGAGGAGGTCTCCTGGGTGAGGGCGACGAAGCGGTCTTCGAGGGTGGGGCGCTCAGCCCGTAGGTCGAGCGCGGGGCGATCGAGGGCGACCAGATGGGCACCGACGTGGGCGAGGAGCGGCCCGGTTCCCTCGACGTGGACCTCCGCGCCCTGACGCCCGACGCGCTCGGCTCCCGGCAACGACCGGAGCGGGCGAACATCGAGCTCGGCGTCGGTGAAGCGCACGGTGGTGGCGCCGCCGAGGTCGTCGACGATCGCCGACGGCGAGCCATCGGCGACCACACGGCCCCGGTCGAGGACGACGATGCGGTCGCAGAGACGCTCGGCCTCCTCGACGTCGTGGGTGACGAGGACGACGGTGGTGCCGGCCTCGCGGACGCGCCGCACCACATCCCAGGTGTGGCGGCGGCCGACCGGGTCGAGGTTCTGGGTGAGCTCGTCGAGGAACACCAGCTCCGGCCGGCCGACCAGCGCCAGGGCCACGAAGAGCCGTTGGCGCTCCCCGCCGGAGAGGGCGCCGAAGGGGCGGCGCCAGAGAGCGTCGAGCTGCCACTCGGCGGCCAGCTCGTCGAGGGGCTGGGGGCTGGGGTGGAGGGAGGCGAACACACGCAGGGCCTCGCCGACGCGCATGCGGTCGGGGAGGGCGGCGTCCTGCAGCTGGGTCCCGATGAGGCGTCGGAGGCGATCCCCGGCGGACCGCGGATCGAGCCCGAGCACCGACACCTCACCGGCGTCGGCGCGCCGGAGCCCCTGGAGGATCTCGACCGTGGTGGTCTTGCCGGCGCCGTTGGTGCCGAGGAGGCCGAACAGCTCGCCGCGCTGCACGGCGAACGACACGCCACGGAGCACCTCGGTGCTCCCGTAGCTCCTGCGCAGGTCTCGCACCTCGATGACCGGATCGGTGGGCGCGGATCGGGTGACGGGCCGGGCCGTCATGGCGGTGGTGGACATGCCCGCATCGTGCGCCCCGAGCGCCGGCGGCGCATCGGTCTACGGGCGCCGCTCCACGTCCCCCCGGGGGAGGGGGCCGACGATCCCGCGGTCGTAGGCGAACACGATGGCGGCAGGGCGGTCGCGCACCCCGAGCTTGGAGAAGATGGCGCCGACGTGGCTCTTCACCGTCGCTTCCCCGACGATGAGGGCCGTCGCGATCTCGGCGTTGGTGGCGCCCCGGGCCATGTGGCGGAGGACGTCATGCTCTCGTTCGGTCAGCTCCTCGAGCCGGGTCGAATCAGCCGATCGGGCCCGGGTGCCGCTGCGCGCGGCACCGAGGACGCGCGCCGCCACCTTGGGGTCGAGCCACGCCGCCCCACCGGCCACGGCGCGGGTGGCCGCGATCAGGTCCTCGGCGGACGCGTCCTTGAGGACGAAGCCCGCCGCGCCGGCGTCGAGCGCTCCCCAGAGCACATCGTCGTCGTCGAAGGTCGTGAGCACCAGGACCGGCGGCTCGTCGGCTTGGGCCCGGAGCCGCCGGGTGGCCTCGACGCCATCGATGCGGCGCATGCGGATGTCCATGAGGACCACCTCGGGGTGGTGCTGGGCGACGGCGGCCGCCACCTCGTCACCGTCGTCGCACTCGGCGACTACCTCGAACCCGTCGTCGGGGCCGAGGATGCGGGCCACGCCGGCCCGCACCACGGCCTGGTCGTCCACGATCAGCACCCGGATCACGAGGGAGCGTGCTCCGCCCGCACCGCCATGCCCGCCGGGAGTCGGACTTCGACCCGCCATCCGTCGGCGGTCGGGCCGGCGTCGAGGTCGCCGCCCAGCGCCCGGGCGCGCTCCCGCATGCCGACGATCCCGAAGTGGCCGGAGGCGGGATCGGCGGCGGGTGTCCCGTGGTCGGCCACGACGAGTCGGATCTCGTCGCCGGCATCGCCGTCGCCGTCGAGGGCCACCGCCACCCGGTTGGCGGGAGCGTGGCGAGCCACGTTGGCCAGCGACTCGCGCACGATCCGGTGCAGGGCCGTCCCCACCGGGCCGCCGAGCTCGGACGCCGAGGGCTGGAAGGATGTGGTGACGGCGAGACCGGCCCGGCGGTACTCCTCGACGAGGGAGGCCAGGTCGGCGGAGCCGGCGAGGGCCGGGTCGGTGCCCCGCTCGTCGGTGCGCAGCGCCGCCACCGTCGCCCGGATCTGATCGAGGCTGGAGCGCCCGACGGTCTCGGCGTCGAGCAGGGCGCGCTCCGCCTCGTCGACGTCGCGCCGCAGCACGTGGCGGGCCCCGGTCACGTGGAGCATCATCGCCGCCAACGTGTGGCCGGCCAGGTCGTGCAGCTCGCGGGCAATCCGACGCCGCTCCTCGGCCACCGCCTGCTCGGCGAGCGCGCCCCGAGCCCGTTCGAGCTCGGCGATGAGATCTTCCTGGCGGCGGAGCACCCGACCCATGGAGAAGGTGAAGAGGTTGGCCGATGACCAAGCGGTCCAACCGATCCCCGAGCCGGGCACCAGGGTGTGGGCGACCACCCAGGGCACGGCGGCGAGCAGGCCGGCGATCAGCGCCGCTCGTGTCCACGATCGCAGGAACCAGGCGGCGTAGAGCGTGGCCATCACCAGGAGGAAGAAGGTGCCCTCCAGATGTCCGTCGCCGCCGACGGCGACGATGACCGGCATGACCACCGCCGCGACGAAGATCTCGGATCGCAGGTTCGGCACGAGCCCGCGGACCACGAAGGCGGCGTAGGCCGGGGCCAGCACGGCGAGCTCGCCGATCGTGCCCGGGTCGGTCAGCTGGGCGACGACGACGATGACGGCGGCACTGCCGGCCAGGAACGGGAGGTGGTCACGACCCGTGGGCGCCTCGGGTCGAGCCAGGTCGGCGCGCCAGCGCGTCCAGAGGTCCACGGCCGCGAGGGTACGGCCGGGTGGGCGCCATGTCGTCCGCCCAGGGTCGGACCGGCGCCTCCGTCCGGAGGCGGAGGCCCCGCTGGGAGCGTCTGGGTGTGCACAAGCGCACAAAGTCGCGCGCCCGGTATGCTGCCGCCTTCCGAACCGCCTGCGAGCAGGAGTGCCATGCCCGCCGAGACCCACGTCGAACGAGGAACCCCCATGGACCGCCAGCAGGTGTTCGAGCTCATCCGTGATCGCCTCGCCGACATCCTGGAGATCGAGCCCGGGGGCATCTCGGAGGGCCAGAGCTTCGCTGATGACCTCGACGCCGACTCGTTGGCCCTGATCGAGCTGGTGGAGGCCCTCGAGGAGGAGCTCAGCGAGCGCTCGGTCGGCTTCCGGATCGACGACGAGGACCTCGAGGACCTGAAGACGGTTCGCGACGCCGTCGACTACGTCGTCGGCCGGCTGTAGGAGCTCCGATCTCCCTTCCGGTACCCCGGCTCGCGCAGCTGGTCGA
>Ga0136618_10001133_pt1 | contig 10132 bp, 8 predicted proteins | sample AntDrymUQ3302106_2_FD_104805 | JGI IMG/M metagenome (GOLD analysis project Ga0136618, IMG submission 104805) | Polar desert sand microbial communities from Dry Valleys, Antarctica - metaG UQ330 (21.06) | ecosystem: Environmental > Terrestrial > Soil > Desert | place: Antarctica: Dry Valley...
GCGCATTGCACCTGTGCGCCGACGTGTAGTAAAAATCCCGGCATATCGTTTTCTCCTTCAAATAATTATCAAACTACGTTTATCGCGCCGTTATTTATATTCACGGCGGGTCCGACCATTGTAATGCTCGCGCCTTTACCGTTTTGAATGTAAATTCCCGTGTCGTTAACGATAATGCTGGCTCCGGTCGTGCTTTTGAGCATAATTCCGCCGGTCGGACCGGGCAGGTCGCTAATGACGACGGCGTTCTGCAAAGCCGTCTGCAGAACAATGCTCGGACTCGCCGGATTGCCCGCCAAGGCTAACGTCGGGACTTCCGCCGCGATGCCCCAAAAACAACCGGTCCAAATCGGATAATCGGGATCGCCCTGCTCGAATTCTATCCAAACGCCCGAACCGATTTGCGGCACGACATAAACGCCCGATTGTTTTCCGGCGATGGGCATACAAGGCATCGCCCAACTGGTCGGTATCAGCCCGGAAACATCAGGAACGATGGCTTGTATGCGCCCGCGCTGTTCGGGGTCAATGTTATTAAAAACCGTGCCGCGATATTTGCCGTAATATTTGTAGGTCTCGTTCATGGAATCACCACCGGTACTGTTGAAATAAGTCCATTGCGACTAAGCTCGAAGCTCTGTTTGTATTCGCCGGGCTTGATGTTGTGCGTCACGCTGTTGACATAGTGCAATCCGTCGAAAGCCGGTCCCGCGCCGCGCACGCCGACCAATTGCCGCGCCTTCAAAATGCGACCGTAACGAAGCACGTCGAGGCTTCCTTTGCCGGTCACCGCTTCAGCCATCTTTGCGGCTTTCGCCAAACCCATCATAATCGCCTGCGCTACCGGGAGTTTCGATAACTCATCGCTCACGGGTTCGAGATGCGTCGGTATCGGCGGAATCAATCCGAGCGGCGGATTCAAAGGAGTAATCGGCGGAAGCGGAATCGTCAGCGCCACCTTGGTAATTTCGTTGTAAAGATACACGGTCGGAATCCCGTTTTGATTGTTATCGAACTGGAACGACAGCGTTTCGACGTTCGTGTGCGCGTCCATATTGATATTCAACGCCGGCTGCGGCACGCCGATTTTGATTTGCGGTCCCCAATAGCCGATACTTACGCCCGGCGCAGGACCCGGCTCAAGATAAAAAACATAACCGACGCGCTCCGCCAGATGGTTGATGTATGCCAAATCGGTTCCTTTTTGTCTCGCAATCGCGGCGGTCGGCAGAACCACACTAATCATTACACTCGGTATAATCAACGGCACGATACCCAGAAACGCGTATTTTAATAATAGAAGCGCGACCCTGCCTTCCGCCGGAACGGCGGGAAAAGGAAAGCCGCTAAAATCCGTTTTATCCATCAGGACCGTTAAATCTTCGCCCGTCAGCGTCAGCGTCGAATGTCCGGCATCGGCACCCGGCGCAATCTGATGATTCGTCACTACGCCGTCTATCAATACATTCGGCGTCCCGTTCAGCGTGACGACGATGATGACGCGCAATAACGAGATAGAACTTCCGCCGGTCAACAGAAATAACGTGTGCAGCGGCGAGCGGGTGCTGACCGTGAAGGACAACTCAAAGCCGCTTCTGCCGACATCGTTGGTCTTCACCGTGATACCGGTCAGTGCCTCCAGCACCGATTTCGGCACCGGCACCGCCACTATCGGTCCCATCATCAATGTCAGGTGAATACCTTTAAGCATTTGGAATACCCGGGATGCCTTCCGGCAAAGTAATTCGTAAGCGTCTTCCGATTGTTTCAGTCAATTCGTCGGGGCGCATCGCGCCGTTTCCGTCACACACGCGCCAGAATTGTTCGGGGTCGCCCAAATATTGCGCCGTGATATTGTCCAGACGCTCGCCTTGCGTGACGACATGTTCATACAGCAAAGCGAAGCGTTCGGGCGACGGCACAAAGCGGCGGCGCAGATAAACGACGACTTTGCCTTCGGGCGTTTCGAGCGTCGTCGTTTCAATGCCGTAGTAACGACTCGTCGGTGAAAAATTATTCGTCAACATATTTCTCCTTTATGGAATTCCCGTGATGCCGAACGCGTTTAACACGCCTCCGCTCATCGCAGCGAATTTCTCTTTTTGCTGCAAGTAATTCATAAACAAACTGCCACCCTTATGGTCAAATCCCAAGTCATTGACGCTCAAGACGCGCAATCCCAAACTCACCTTTGCGCGAATCGGATTCAGATTCGGGTCGAACGCTTCTTCCGTCACGCTCAACTCGGTCACGCGCACGGGCAAAATACGCGTCTTGCTCCAAACAAAGAGCGCGAGCGGCGTTTCCATCGGCGCAATTTCAAGCGTGCCCGCTTTGGCGAGACGATTGTTGTTGTTAAGCTGCGCGCTCGTCGGATAGATGAGTGTCTCCAGCGCGGCGAGCTGCGGAAAAATTCCAACCTGCGTCGCCGTTTGATTCTGGTCGGGAAACTCGAGCTGGTCGGTCGCGTCAATCTCGGCTTCCAATTTAATTGTCTCAACCGGCGCGCCTTTCAGACGCAAAGCTTCCGAACGGTCGCCACTCTCGCCGATAGCCTGCACCTGAAAACTCCGGCTAAGCGTATCTGGGCTATACTGCAACACGATGATGCGCCGTACTGCGGATGTAGCCGGATCAATCAGCACGATGCCGCCCTTCAGCAGTTTGGGTGAGTTTGGAAAACTTGGCATGATTTATGTCCTATCCTTATAATGCTGGGTAATTCTCTATTGTGTTGTCTTAAAAAAGTTCATTTCCAAAAGACAATCCGAAATTGATAATCGTATATATTCACTCCTTTCACTTCTACCATAACTATGTTTACGAACTTATTTACAACACAACTAACTACTCCTTGAACCTACCAACTTCCTTTGACCCGCTCTTCTGATTTGCAATCGTTTTTTCGCCTCCAGCCGGTTAATAAGAAAATATCAATCGAGTCTGACCCCATTGATTTTTCGAGAGTTGGGGAAAGCGGTCATGGTTTAATCTTTATAGCCCGCTAAGCGAGCCCTTATATGTAAAACTCCATTCGTGTATCTTTCCAAATTTGCCGAGGCACTTGTCGAAGGTCTGCCCCTTGAACTTGAGATCGATGTCGATCATGTCGCCAGACTTCCCCGGCACACTTGGTTCGTCTTTGCCGTGATAGTGACATCCCGACTCTCGATTCGGCTGATCGAATATGTCGTTCTTTATTTCTGGTCGATCACGGTGTCCAGGACAAAATCCCGTTTGTGCGTCTCCGTCTTCGTGCCAGACACTTTCTTCCAATTTTGCCCCGTCGCACAAACCAATGTTGAAGCTCTGATTATTCTTGAGGATATGACCCTTGACGAATTGGCGATACTCACCGCAAGCACAGTCACATTGGTCATTCGCTTTCCATTCGATGTCTACATCTGTCTGCATTAAAACCTTATCATCAAATACGACGACAGGCGTTGTAATTATCGGAATTTCCTCTTTGACGACACAAGCCTCCTTGCTTTTAGGACCTGGGGGACAGCGACGTATACAATCACTTCGCGCTCCAATACACTGTGGAGGAAAACTACTATTTTTCAGGCATTCATTGAAGTCCTTCTCACACTTTTCTAAACACGGATCAGTAGTGCGCATTATACGCATTGGCACAACACTTACAGGCGAATATAACGCTCCCGGCAACGCGGTGTCTTTTACCTGCTCCGAGATATTTTCTGTCTTCTGCTTATATCCATTTCCATGCCCGTCCCGCGATTGTATCTGAGATGTCCCACTCATGGTCTGTTGCACAACATGTGTCAATTCATGGGCAAGTAAGTGCTGTCCCTTTTGTGTCCAGGGCGCGAATTGACCTGCGCCGAAGACGATGTTATTTCCTACCGTGTAAGCCAGCGCGTTTACCGCGCGCGCCGATTCGGCGGCGCGCGCGTCCGTATGGATGCGCACCTGGCTTAAATCAAACTTTCCGTCTTGTTGTTTATTCGTTGATGATTTTTTTTCGTTTCCGTCCTTTTGCATTATGGAATCGGCTATGCGATCGGCTTCCTGCTCGAAAGCGTCCGCCGGTTCGCCGACTGTTAAACTGCTCTGAGACAGTTGATGTGAAGCGGAACTTACCGGAACCTGGCTGAAATTGTACTCGAAGCGCGACTCGAAAAATGCTCTGGTTGATTTATCAAGCCGCTGACCTGACGAATTCAATACTTCGCGGACAATCGGCGGAACTTCCGATTGCTCGGAGTTATTCGACGATTTTCGCTGCAAAACGCCTTGTTTGTCTTTGCATTCGTCACACTTGTCGCCCGCGACGGTGTGATTGCCGCACGCGCATTTGCGTTGGAGCAGCCCCGCATTCAGGCTGGTTGTGTTTTTATTTGACAGAGATTGCTTCTTCATAAATTTTAAAAGCGCGCCTTCGTTTCGACATTGAACAGGTAATCATGCCAATTTTTTGAAATGAATTTATATTCCGGTTTATCTTTCCAATGTATTTGTAGTTCCTTATTAATTTCGTCCTGATGTTCCTGCGCAAATTCAAGCAGCGCCTGGGCTATCGGGTAGTAAGACCAATGCCAGCGTTCTTCCGTGTATCCTTTGCCGTAACCGCCTTTCGTATTGAAGGGCTGCATAAAACCGTAACGAGAGGCATTTCCGGCAAGCCAGCGGTAAGCGTCTGCAAAATCGCCGGTGCCGGTCCACGCTTCGTTTTGCAGGTGTTTGTCCGTTTGCCCGAAGTCAAAGTCGGTTCCGGCGTGATGCCGTGACACACCGGGCACGGATGAAGTCATCAGGATTTCCTTTTCCTTCTCTTCGCCGGTGAGCATCTGCCAGCACTTCTGATGATTTCCCGTTTTGTCGTTGGGATTCCATTCCCGATCCGTCGCGGGTATCAATGGCACAGGGGCGGGCGGCAGCGGAGTCGGCTGCTGCGGAGTCGGTTGCGGCGTTGGCGGTTGAACGACACACTTCTTGCGCGCAACGTCTGAAATTTGACCGAACGTTGATCTATGTTTGAAGGCAAATTTGTCCTCCCAAATTTTTTCCTGAGCGCTATATGTTCTCAGCTCCGATTTAATAATATTGCCTTTGGGAAGTTTTAACTTTTTGCTCTCCAGTGTTTTAGCCATTGCATTCGTCATACAGTCCCGCTGTCGCGTCATCTCCCCGGTGACGCCGGCGGGCGGCGGGGTCGGGCTGCCGACAATCCAGTTGATAATCTCAACCATCGGCATTCGTTCAATCTTCTTTTTCCACTCGGCTTTGCGTGTATCGAGCTCGCCTTGATTCTCAAAAAACGAACAGCCGGCGGGCTTTTTCGCGGGCACCGGCTCGCGGTCGAGCACCGGCTCGTCGGTCTTGAGCGGCGCGGGCGGCTTATTTTTGGCGGCATCGCCGAGAGCGTCAGCCGCCGGATTGTCCTTCGACAGAACTTTATTGGTGGCGGGAAAACAAGGTCCTTCAGGGACACCAAAGGCATCCAAAGCCGTCGCCGCCATCGCGTAGTTTTTAATGTATATCGCGTCATGACCTTTGAATTTACCGCCAATATTCGGGAGTTTATCGTGTTTGCGCCCTTCCTTCTCGACGTTGATGAATCTTTGGTCAGCCACGACCACCGAGAGCGAGCCGTCATCGCCGCCTGCCGGAATCGGGTCGGCTTGCAGGAAAACGTTGCCGGATTTGCTTAATTCCGTAAAATCGTCCGGTTTATTGACAAAGAAGAAATCGTTCGGGTCTTCGCCGGATTTGAAAGAGGGATTTTTCATCTTTTTGCCGGGTTTATCAGGGTCGGCAGGCATGCGCTCACCCTTCTCGGCTACATCTTTAAACGAGCTGAGAGTGATCCCCTCATTATTATGTAATGCCAGAATCGGCAAGGCTCCGGTCTTCACTGATTCACCGTCTCCCTGGCGGCACTCGCTGATTTGCTTGCCCCATTCATCCTGCACAAAATCTTTCATATCATGGACAGCGGCTTTTTTTACGCTGTCCGCTTTCTTATTAGCCTCTTCCACTTTTTTCTTTTCCTTTTCGTCTTTCGGAATATTAGTTATCGGGATTTCCGTTCGTTTCGGAGTTTTGCTTGAATCCGAAGCGAGACGACAGCCTTTATCTTTCAATGCATCCTTATTCAGTCCTTTATCGGTAAAAACGCGGTTGGGGTCAGCCTCGCAATGGTGCTTTTCGCCGCCGACATCAAATTCAAACCCGACATATCGCTGCGTCGTATCGAGATGCACCAAGTTGACGCAGCGACGCGTGCGAATCTCTTTGGCGACCGCCAGAGCCGTGCGTTCCTCGCCGTGCAGATGCACCACGCACGCCTTCGCACCAATTTGAAAATCAGTCACGACATTATTCAACGGTTTGCGTTGAAACGGCGAGGTCGGAGCGGCACGCGGCGCAGACACAGGTTTGCCCGCGACAATTTGCCGGCTTATCATCTCGGCTTCGCGCTCGCCTGCGTCATCGGGCGAGCTGACGAGAGAAGTTTGAAGAGCCGATTTTGATTGACTCTGCTGCGTTACATGCGCCAGTTCATGGGCAAGCAATTGACGTCCCACGCTCGTTTGCGGCGCAAACTGTCCCGCGCCGAATACTATATGGCGTCCCACTGTGTATGCCAACGCATTGACCGCTTGTGCCGATTGCGCCGCTTCGGTATTGGTGTGAATCCGCACGCCGCTGTAATCGTAACCGAAGCGCGGCTCCATAAAAGCCCGCGTCGCTCGGTCTAAAGGCTGTCCTGACGAAAGCAATACTTCGCTCACAATCGGCGGCACTTCCGAATGTTCGGAATTATTCAACGATTTTCGCTGCAGAATGCCGTTTTTGTTTTTGCAATCTTCACACTTTTCGCCCGCGATAGTGTGAGTGCCGCACGAAGTACATTTGCGCTGCAAGATGCCACTCGGCGCAGCCGTCAAAGTTGTTGCCGTTTTCAGTTTTTGAAATGTATCAAGTTTGCTCATAACCCTTTGTCGATGCTTCCGTAAATGCTTCCGGCGATTTGCCGACCGAGTTGCGCCGGACTGCTTTGCGTCGTCAGTTGAATGGCATCGGCGCGCACACTCGGTACCGCTCCGCCGCTTTGCCAATTCGCCGCGACGTTGTTTTGCGTCAAAAGTCGCACGAGTTCGGTTTCGATTTCCGTTTGGAGCATTGCACGGTGTCTCGCTTCAAACGGTAATCCATCTAAAATCAAACGCTCGATGTGCAAGTTGATATTCATTCGGTTTCCTTCAAAAAGCGGAATGAGTTAAGCGAAATACAAGCGTCCGGCTGCTCATCCCGACGGTTAAATTATTTTAACGGAAGCGTAAAATTCCTTTCGGTAATCGGTTGGTCGAGTTTGCAAAATTCCGTCCGCACGGCATCGAAAATCACCTGCATGGTCACACACGGCGGTTTTCGTTTTGTCGCCAGAAACGCCGCGTTTAAAGCGATGTTGTTAATACTTCCGCCGCTCAAATTGAACTGCGCGAGACGTTCGTAATCGAGTTCATCCGTCGGCGTGTCGGGCGGAAAAACCTTCTGCCAGATTTTCTCGCGCTCTTGCTTTCCGGGAAATGGAAAATTGACGATGAAACGAAAACGCCGCATAAATGCTGCATCGAGCGAGCTTTTCATATTCGTCGCTAATATTGACAAACCCCTGTAACTTTCCAGTCGCTGCAGTAAATAATTGATTTCGATATTGGCGTAGCGGTCGAGGCTGCGTGTGACTTCGCCACGTTTGCCGAAGAGCGCGTCGGCTTCGTCAAAGAAAAGAATGGCGCCGCCGTCTTCCGCCGCGTCGAACAACCGACGTAAATTTTTCTCCGTCTCGCCGATATATTTGTCCACTACCGCCGACAGGTCAATGCGATACAGGTTCAGATTCAGTTCGTTAGCGATTACTTCCGCCGCCATCGTCTTGCCCGTGCCGCTCTCGCCCGCAAAGAGAACACTGATGCCCAAGCCGCGATTCATCCGCGCCCGAAAACCCCATTCGTCATAGACCGTGCCGCGATTTCTGACTTGTTCGACAATCTGCTTCAAAAGGGTTGTTTCTTCTTCCGGCAAAACGAGGTCATTGTGGGTTGCCTTCGGGTCGAGCCGCTGCGCCAGCGTGTCGAGAAGCGGGCGCGAACTCGACAAACACATCTCCCATATCAGGTCGCGCAATGAAACCTTATCCGATGGACGCGTCAGAGCATCGCCGGCGATGCGATGAATAACCGGCAGACTGAGATTGAATTGATTGGCAAGCAGCGCGGGTAAAAATTTTATCTCGTCATAGTTTATCTCATCAGATTTTACCGTGTCATCCTTCACCGCAGCATCTTCCGCGACATCAATCAACACCGCGCTTAGCTGCGCCATCCACGCTTCTTTTTGTTCGACGGTCGTCGGGCTGGCGACATCGAACACGATAACGTCGTCGCCGGTGACGTTCCGCTCAACCCGCGTGTCAAGAAAAGTAAGACCGGTGCATTGGGCGTTGAAGTGCCGAATCGAGGCGACGGACTGCGCTTCGCCGCTCAAATCGGACGCATCGAGATAGAGCGCGACGGGCTTGAGCATTGCTTCGCGCTGCCACAAACGCGCCAATGTCTCCAACTCGGCAGAGTTCGGAGGTAATAGCTCCGCAGGCAAACGATAAAGCTGCAATTGAAGCGCGTTGGCGACCCGGGCGGCAATAAACTGTTTGCTCACGCCGTCAATTCCGGTCAATTCAACCAAAGGCAGACGCGCTTCGGAAATGTTCGATGCGGAGCGTTGAATATCAAGCAAAATCTCATCTGCAATTAATTGTTGCGAAGGCGGCAAATCAATATCCGGCGCATCAATCGAAACGAGTAGCGGTATGAGACGGTCATCAAACTCGTTCAATCCTTTAATAAAATTCAAAATTCGCTCATCGGCGCGCAGCGCGCTTGCCGTGAGAGGCAGTGCGGCGGGTTGATTGATTTCAATCAGACGCAAATAACGAAGCGGACGCTGCGGCGAAAGCGCGTCCCACGTCGGTTCATCGAGTATTGCCAGCGCCAACGCAAAAGTAGGATACGATTTATGCGCGTCATTGTGGGCGCGGGCGCAAAGCGCGGCAATATTGGTATCCAATTCCAACGCGGTGCAGAACATCAAAACTTGCTCCTCGAAGCGGGAGAGTCCGAGCCGTTCGCTCAAAATAACGAGCGCGGGCGGCGGTTCGGCTTTTGAAGCGGCGTCAAGCGCGGCGGCGGCTTCCGAGATTTGCGCGTCAAGCACATCGCCGAAACCGGCGGACGAACTTAATTGAGCGATTGGAGGCATTTCAATCATTGTTTTGGACTTTCGAAAAATACTCCACGACGGCGGCTCCGCGGTTTGACGAACCGCGACCGGCAGCGGTTCGTCCTTGATGATGACCGTCGGCGGCGGCGCCAGAGATTCTAAACGCAGGCGCAGCCAATTAAATGAAGCCGCCAGATACGCCTCGTTATTACTTTGCCATTGAGCCGCGTCAATCATGCAATTTTCACCTTCTGATTTTGGTCGAATGCGGGCGGTTTCGCCTCGTAATCCGCAATGAGCAAACTGTCCACGCCGTCAACGCGCAGGCGTATATAAAAACCGTCAACGTCATTGACCGGCGCGTTTGCGATTTCAAATGTCAACGAATCGGTTTGCGTCGGATGCGGGTTAGCCGTAATCTGTCGCGCATCCTTATCGCTCAATAACAACAACGCGCGTTGTTCGGGTAAAATCTGCGGTTTGCACTTTAATTCCAGCGTTGCGTTGTTGCCGACGCGCACGACGCTCAAGGGCAGCGTTGAAGTAATCAGCGGCGCAAGGGCGAACGGCAATTCGTTCGTCACGCGGTCCTGCTCGCCTGCGCGCTTAATCAAAAGCGAGACGGTATAGACGCCGCTTGCCCAATCCTGCGGCGCGGCATCCGGTATCTGTATTTCCACTTTTGTCGCCGTCCCGCCGCCGACGGGCGTTACAGTAACGATGTTTTCCAAACGCGGATGCTTAAATTGAGCTGTTACCGTGTCGCCGTCCAGATGAAAACCTTCGAGCGTGATTGTGTCGCCGAGTCGCGCGCCCGGTTGTTTTTTCGGCAGCGTGACGGCGGTGATTGTCGGAAACGGCGGCGTTAAATCGGGTTGACTCC